>Ga0209101_1001744_pt1 | contig 15391 bp, 12 predicted proteins | sample ConPoolayeCmetaG_FD_185481 | JGI IMG/M metagenome (GOLD analysis project Ga0209101, IMG submission 185481) | Hot spring microbial mat communities from California, USA to study Microbial Dark Matter (Phase II) - Cone Pool mat layer C metaG... ...
ACTCAGCCGTCCTATCCATTGCGAAATAGCCCCACCCCCTAGCCCCCTCCCCACGCCGTAGAGCGGCGTGGGGAGGGAGAACTGGGGAATGGGGGAGTGGGCGGGCGGCTTCGCCGCCCGCCCACTCCCCTCCTCCCATTTTCTCCCTGCTCTCCCCGCTTTGCAAAGATAGCAGGGAAATGGGAGTACGAATTATCTTTCGCGCGTGAGGTCACCGATGACTTTGACCTTTGCATCGCGTCGTTCCCCTGTGCTGGCGCGCCACGGTATGGTCGCGTCCAGCCAGCCACTTGCCACGATAGCAGGCCTCAAAATCTTGTTACAGGGTGGCAACGCGGCAGATGCCGCCGTCGCCACGGCTGCCGCGCTCAACGTCACCGAACCCACTTCGACCGGGCTGGGCGGTGATATGTTCGCGCTCTATTTCGATGCGGCGACAAAACGCGTCACCGCGCTCAACGGCTCCGGACGCGCACCCGCCGCGCTGACGATTGATCTCATCAAACAACAAAACCTCGCATCACCCAATCATCAGATTTCCGATCCGTACCACGCGCACAACATCACTGTTCCCGGCGCGTGCGCGGGTTGGTGCGATCTGATCGCGCGCTATGGCACGATGCCACTGTGCGATATTCTCGCGCCCGCCATCGAACTGGCTGAGCGTGGTTTTCCAGTCGCACCGCTCACGGCGTACTACTGGGCGCGGGGAGTGGAACGCCAACTGCGCCACGCGCTCAACGGAGACGAACTGACGCTGGACGGACGCGCGCCGCGTGCAGGGGAGCTCTTTCGCAATCCGGGTCTGGCGCGCACATTGCGCACGATTGCGGAAGGAGGCAAAGCGGCGTTTTATCGCGGTGAAATCGCACGTGCAATCGTAGAGGTGGTTCAACGCGCTGGCGGTGTAATGACGATGGAGGACCTCGCCGCGCACGAATCCACGTGGGACGAGCCTATCAGCACGACGTATCGCGGCTATCGCGTGTGGGAGTGCCCGCCGAACGGGCAGGGACTTGCTGCGCTGATCGCGCTGAACGTGCTGGAGGGATTCGATTTGAAACAACACGCGCCACTGAGCGCGGCGCGCTGGCACCTGCTCATCGAGGCGCTGCGCGTCGCATTTGCGGATACACGCTGGTACGTCGCCGATCCAGAATTCGCGCCCGCGCCGCTCGACGCTTTGCTCTCGAAAAAGTACGCCGCCGCACGTCGCGCGCGCATCAGTACGCAATCCGCCACACTTGATACGACGCACGGCGCGCCGGTCGCGTCATCGGACACGGTGTACTTTTGCGTGGTAGATGGCGCGGGCAATGCGTGCTCGTTCATCAACTCGAACTATATGGGCTTTGGCACCGGCATCGTGCCGCGCGGCTGGGGCTTTACCTTGCAAAATCGCGGCAACAACTTTTCTCTCGATGCGCAGCATCCCAACGCGCTCGCGCCGCGCAAACGACCGTACCACACGATCATTCCGGGGATGCTCACGCACGAGTCCGACGGATCGTTGTACGCACCTTTTGGCGTAATGGGCGGGTTTATGCAACCACAGGGGCACGTCCAGGTGATCGTCGCGATGATTGACGATGATCTTGATCCGCAAGCCGCGCTCGATCGGCCGCGTTTTTGTTTGACGACGGCGACGCCGGCCAGCCGCGTGGAAATCGAAGAGGGCACACCCGCCGAAACAATAGCGACACTCGCGCAGATGGGACACGACCTTGTGCTGACCAGCGATTACGCGCGCGCGACCTTTGGTCGCGGACAAATCATTCGCCGGGATGACGGGGGAACGCTATGGGGTGGGAGTGACCCGCGCGCGGATGGCTGTGCGATAGGCATTTGAACGCCAGCGCGCCAGCGCCGCGCGATGCGTCCAGAAGGCAAGTTGCTCTTCGGGAATTTCCTCCGGCGCAAAAAAGCGGACATCCACCGAATCGCTGCCGGGTTTCAATTCGCCGCCGACGATGTGCGCGGTGTACACCACCAGCACGCCAGCAGTGCCTTTTTCGCGATGAAAGTACGACCAGACGCCAACCAGATCATCCGTTGTCACAATCAAACCGGTCTCTTCGCGACATTCGCGCTGCGCCGCTTGCTCGAGCGTTTCGTCTATCTCCATAAAACCGGCAGGCAAACACCACAAACCCTTGCCCGGATTTTCACCGCGCAACACCAGAACGATCTTGCCATCCTCGCGCTCGACAATGACACCCGCAGCAATCGGGGGATTGAGATAAAAAATATGTCCACACGCGGAACACACCGGGCGCGTGTGCCCATCATCTACCACACGCTTGACCAGTGCATTGCCGCACCGATGACAGAATTTGGGTTCCATTCCAACCTCATCAACGATACCATACTATTTTCCAGTTACGATTGTACTCATAAAATCTGCATTTGACAAACAATGTTGAAATGATGGAAACGCCGACCCCTTCTCCGACTTTTTACGTGCGCGAGGTGCCGGTGTACGGCGATGTGATGCTCGCGCCAATGGACGGCTATACCGATATGCCCTTCCGCGCGCTCTGCGCTGAATTTGGTTCGGCGATGTCGTATACGGAATTCATCAGCGCGGACAGTGTGGTGCATTTCGACGCGCGCGATGACATTACGCGTCGCAAACTCCAGTTCGATGCGCGCGAGCGCGTGCGCGTGGTGCAAATCTATGGACACGACGAAGAGCATCTGGTGCGCGCCGCGCTGCGCATTCAGGAGGAGGGGATAGACATCCTCGATTTGAACCTGGGTTGCCCGGTGCGCGACATCACCGCGCGCGGCGCGGGCGCCGGGATGTTACGCCAGCCCGCCACCATCGCGCGCGTGATGGAACGCTTGACGCGCGCGCTGCGCGTGCCGGTCTCCGCCAAAATTCGTCTGGGCTGGGATGAACAGACCCGCAACTATCTGGAGGTGGCGCGCATCCTGCAAGACGCGGGCGCCAGTCTCATCGCCGTCCACGCGCGCACCCGAGCACAAGGGTACACCGGCACCGCCGATTGGCACGCGATTGCGGAGATCAAACAAGCCGTGAAAATTCCGGTTCTGGGTAACGGGGATGTGAAAACCGTTGCAGACATTGCGCGTATCAAAGCACAAACCGGTTGCGATGGTGTGATGATTGGACGCGCGGCTATCGGCAATCCCTGGATTTTCGCGCGTCAGGAGCGCGCACAGATCGCGCCCGCTGAACGGATTGCCGTGATGCGGCGACATCTGGCGCATCATCTCGAGTTTTATGGCGCGACGCGCGGACTGATCCTGTTCCGCAAACACGCCTATCGCTATGTGCAGGGGGAACGCGGCGCCGCTGCCTTGCGTCACGCGCTAATGTTATGCAATGATGTACGCGAGTTCGAACGCCTGTTAGACGAGTTCGTGCGTTCCCTGCCCGCGTGACATTTTGCCGCGCGTTCTCATCAGGCGAAAAATTTTCGCCTCAACGGGGAGGGGGAGTCAAAGGACGGGATGGTGGCGGGCGGCTGCGCCGCTCGCCACCACCCCGTCATCATTAACCTTGACAAAGCATTCGTGTTAGCATATAATAATATCAGGAATTTGTGCGATATTACGGAGGCTTATGGCAGATACTCTTTCAGAGCGCGAGAATATCGAGATGATTCTCTTGACCTGTGCGCGCGCGGAAGAAAACGGCACGTTCCTCACTGCCGAAACACTGGCGCGCGAGTGGAGCGCGACGACCACGGCGCATCTGCAGGCACTTGCCGCGCAATCACTTATCACCTTGACCGGCACGGGCACGGTCATACTGACCCCTGAGGGACGCGCGCGGGCGCGCGACCTCCTGCGCCGCCATCGCCTCGTCGAACGTCACGCCACCGATGTGCTGGGACTCGATTGGTCCCACGCACACGAACACGCCGATCACCTTGAGCATCGTGTTTCGGCAGAAGAAGTTGACGCGCTGGCGACACAGTTGGGCGATCCCGCCACTTGTCCGCATGGCAATCCCATCCCCAGCACAAGCCAGACCCCAAACGAATCTTTGATCTCGCTTGCTCAGTGCGCCGAGCGCACGCGCGGCATCATTACGCGCATCAGCGTCGAGACGCGCGACGCGCTACGCCATCTGGCGACGCTGGGCTTGCTACCGAATGTGTCTATCGAGGTAGAACAGCAAGCCCCTCTGGGAGGACCGGTGCTCGTGCGCGTGGGGCGATCACACTATGCGCTGGGACGCGATCTGGCAGCGCGCATCTGGATCAAGAAGGAGGAATAGATTATGCTGGCTACGGTGTCTTCCCGGACCATCGAATCGTGTCCTCATTGTTCTCGCTGTGGCGAACAGCCCACGCGGTATCGTCCATCACAGGAGCATACCGATTGGACAATTGCACTCGCCGGCAATCCCAACGTCGGCAAATCGTCCTTGTTCAATCGTCTGACCGGCGCGCACACCGTTACTGCAAATTATCCGGGCAAGACCGTTGCCTTGAATGTCGGCGAGATGCGCTGGCAGGGTTTGCGTATCGGCGTCGTGGATTTACCCGGCACCTACGCACTGGGAGCGCAGAGCGAAGACCAGCGCGTTGCACGTCAGGCGGTGTTGGAGCATCCACCCAATACTCTCGTCGCAATTGCCGATGCCACGAATCTGGAACGCAACCTCTATCTCATCTTGCAGTACCTCGATCTGGGTATCCCGCTCGTCGTCGCGTTGAATCTGGTGGACGAAGCCACGCGCGCGGGCATTACGATTGATGCGACGAAACTCGCGCGCGCGCTCGGTGTAGCAGTCGTGCCAACGATTGCTACGCGCGGACACGGGATTGCAGAGTTACTCCAGACCGCCACGCAGCCGCACGAACCCAGCAACGCGGTGCGGTACGACCCAGAAATCGAACGCGCGATTGATGCGCTCGCGCGAACGATTCGCGCGCTCCTCACCGAGACGCCGTACCACTTGAACCCGCGCGCGCTGGCGATTTTGCTGCTGGAACGCGATGCCGACATCACGCGCGCGGTGGAACAGTTACCCCGCGGCGCCGACGTGCTGGCGCGAGCGCGAGAACTGAGCGCGGCGATCGAAGCGCGCGTGGGCGAACCGCTCGATTTGCACTTGCCGCGCGCGCGCCACGCGCTGGCACAAGCCATCGCCCAGGAGGCGCAATGCCAGCGCGACACGTGCGAATCGTTCGCCGCTAAATTGTGGCGCTGGTCCATTCAACCCTTCCCCGGTGTGCCCATTCTCATCGCCGTATTGGTCGCGCTATTTGGCTTTTTGTTCGGCGTGGGTGGCGCGCTGGCAGAGGTGTTTGCAGAATTCTGGAGCGCTAACGTTTCGCCGATGATTCAAAGTATCGTGGCAGCGACGCTGGGGGAAGGTACGCTGGGCAAAATCGCGCTGTGGGGACTGGATGGCGGTATCGCCGCGGCGCTGGAAATCGGCTTGCCGTACGTGTTGTTGTTTTACGCGCTGCTGGCTCTCCTCGAAGACAGTGGCTATATGAATTCGCTCGCCTTTTTGGTGGATGCGTTGATGAAACGCCTGGGCTTGCACGGACGCGCAGTGATTTTGCTTCTCGCCGGCGCCGGTTGCAATGTGCCCGCGATTATGGGCACGCGCGTCCTGACCACCTGGCGCGAGCGCGTGATTGCCGCAACGCTCATTGTGCTGACGCCGTGCTCGGCGCGCATTGCGGTCATTGCCGGTGGCGTGGCACTTTTGGCGGGGTGGCATTATGCCGCGGCCATTTTGCTCATCGCGCTTGCGGTCATCATTCTCAGCGGTCTCGGTTTGACGCGTTTACTCCCGGGACGCTCCGATGATCTGGTGATGGAGATGTTCCCCTTTCGTGTACCGACGGCGTACGTGGTGGCGCGCAAGACCTGGTTTCGCTTTCGCGAGTTTCTCTTCACTGCGTTGCCCATCGTCGTGCTCGGCAGTGTGGTGATGGGCGTGTTGTACGAAACCGAAATCGTCTGGCTGTTCACTGCACCGCTCGCGCCCATCGTCGAGGGCTGGCTGGGTTTGCCGGCTGTGGCTGGCTTGACGTTGATCTTTGCGACGCTGCGTAAAGAACTGGCACTGCAATTCTTGCTGGCACTGGCAATCGTGCAGTACGGTGCGAGTGGGGAGGACATCCTCGCGTTTATGAGCGCGCAACAATTGTTCGTCTATGCGCTGGTCAACACGCTCTACATTCCTTGTGTAGCAACGATTGCCGTGTTGCAAAAAGAACTGGGCTGGCACGCCGCGCTGAGCATCTCGGCGTTCACGATCGCAGTGGCCGTGTTCATCGGCGGTATCGCGCGCTGGATAGTGATGTGAGGATAACGCGTCCTGCCGATGAGTAAACCTCTCGACCACTCGTACACGCCACGCACGCCCGAAGATCAAGTGCGCTACTTTGCCGATGTGTATCGCGACAAGGTCACCCCCGCTGCGCGGGCGCGCATAGACGCGCGTTTGCGCGAACTGGGTGTGCGCTGGAGCGACGATGCCGTGTGGGTAGTGGCGGCACTCGATCATCCCGACAAGGTGCAAGAGTTTCTCAACACGCAGATTTACTACAACGACGATCGCAGTGACAGCGAGGTGCCGGCGACCGCGCGTGCGCCGTACGCAGTGTTGCACAGCGCGCTGGCACACTGCTTTGAGGGCGCGCTGTTCGCGTATGCGGTCAACTGGCTACACGGCTATGCGCCGCACCTGGTTTTGCTCGAGGCAAGCCAAGACGCGAATCATAACCTGGTCGTGTACCCAGACCCGCGCACCGGCTTGTACGGTTGCAATGCCCACTCGGCGTATCCGCATCTCGATGGACGCGCGGCACAGTATCCCACGTTGCGCGCGCTCGCCGCGTCGTACCGTCCGTTTTACTATAGCGATTTCACGCGCGATCCGCGCGATCTGACCCTCGTTGGCTATTCCGAACCGCTGGACCTGATTGCCCGATACGGTACGGCGTGGATCACTTCCGAACTCCCGTTGTGGGACATTTACTTTACCTACATTGACGCGCGCGTACGCTTTTACAACCTTCTGGACGAAGCCGAGCCGCCGCACGCTTATCCGTTGATTCGCGCTCTGCAAGAGCGCTGGCTGCGCGTGGATGCGCGCGGGCGCGCGTTCGTCAGTCCCGACGATTTGCCGGTCGCGGCGCAGCATCTCTGGCGCGCCTTTTGGAACGCGTACGATGACAAGTCTCCGCGCGCGCGTGGACCAGCAGCAGAAATCGAGGACGCATTCCGTCGTCTGACCGGCACCACGCCGATTGATTTGAATCTCAACGCCGAAGAGTTACAGGAATTTCTGGATGCGGGGTACCACATCCAGCAATTGATGGGCGGTGATGCCGATGGGTAGAATTTTTGTTCCCGATGCTACTGATTTTCCCACGACAGCCGATGTGGTCATTATCGGTGGCGGTGTGATTGGCGCGGCAACGGCGTTTTACGCTACACGCGCCGGTCTCACCGCCATCGTCGTCGAGAAACGCGCCGGGCTGGGAGAACTAACGACGAGCGCGAGTCTGGCGGCGTTTCGCGCCCAATTCGTCGAACCAGAAAATATCGCAATGATGCGCGAGTCTATCGCCGTCTTTGAACACTTTGCCGAACTGACCGGCGTGGACATTGGCTTGCGTCAGCAGGGGTACCTGTTCGTCACCACCGCGCCCGATGGTTATGAGCGCGCGCGAGCGCGCGTGGCACATCAACGCGCGTGTCAACTTGATGATGTGGAACTCTTGACGGGCGAGGAGGCGCGCGCGCGCTTTCCCTATCTGGCAGGCGAGGTGACCGCCGCGACGTTCCGTCAGCGCGATGGCTGGCTTGCCGCGCACGAGTTGACGTACGGTTACGCGCGCGCGAGTGCGGCGCGGGTGTTTGTGGATACGACCGTCACTGACGTGTGTTGTGCCGGGGAACGTATCGAAGGGGTGATCACATCGCGCGGCAAAATCTATGCAGCGCACACGGTCATTTGCGCAGGACCATTCAGCGCGCCACTCGCGCGAAAGGCAGGGCTCGAATTACCGCTGCACAATATTCGTCGTCATCAATTGACGTTAGGCAAGCACCCGCGCATACCGCGCGATGCGCCAATGGTGGTGGATTCTGACACCGGCGCGCACTGGCGTCCCGAAGGAGAGGGCGCTGTCTTTGGCTGGTCGCTCCCTGAACCGCCGAGTGAACCGCTCGAGTACGTCCCTACCGATTGGGAATTTCCCGCGCTCGTTCTCGACGGAGTCGCGCGCGTGACGCCGTTCTGGAACGACATCATCCCTCATCTCAAACGCACCGATTTGAGTCTGGTGGCGGGTCAATACACCGAAACGCCCGATGCCAATCCGCTCATCGGCGCGACCTCTCGCCAGGGATTGTGGCTCAACTGCGCCTACGGTGGCCACGGCGTGATGATGAGCGCAGCGGGCGCGCGCTTGTTCGTTGATGTTTTGCTGGGCAAAGCAGTGGACAATCCATTTCGGGTGGAGCGCGAGTTCAAAACCAGCGAAAAGATGGTGCTGTGATTACAGCATCCGCAAGACCTGCTCGCTGATATTCCCGCCGCTGACGATGATGCCCACACGGCGGCAATCGGCGGGGAGGCGTTGTTGCATCACTGCAGCGATGGGCACTGCGCCAGTCGGTTCGACCACGATTTTTAGTCGCGTGAGAGCAAAACGGACGGCGTCGAGAATCTCCTCGTCGTTGACCAGCACAATGTCATTCACGAGCGCGCGCAGAATCGGAAACGTGAGTGTGCCGATTGCCTGTGTGCGAATGCCATCGGCGATGGTCATGGGCGGTGAAATGTGGACGATTTCACCGCGTTGCAACGATTGTCTGGCATCATCCGCGCCGACGGCTTCGACGCCGAACAGTTGAATCGCCGGCTGAAGATGTTTCGCGGCGATGGCGCATCCCGCGAGCAAGCCGCCGCCGCCCACCGGCGCGATGAGCGCATCGAGGTCTGGCACATCGGTCAACAATTCGAGCGCGGCAGTACCTTGCCCGGCAATGATGTGCGGATCGTTGAACGGTGGCACCAGGATTGCCCCGCGCGCCTCGACCAGTTCGCGCGCGAGCGCCTCGCGATTGCCGGTCAGACGATTGTACACCACGATCTCAGCGCCATAGCCGCGCGTCGCCTCGATTTTCACGAGAGGCGCGTCATCGGGCATCACAATCGTCGCGCGAATCCCCCACAGTCTGGCGGCGAGCGCAACCCCCTGCGCATGATTGCCAGACGAAAACGCCACGACCCCGCGCGCGCGTTCCGCTGCACTCAGTTGCGCCAGCCGATTGTACGCTCCGCGAAACTTGAAAGAACCCCCACGCTGAAAATTCTCGCACTTGAAAAACACCTCGCGCCCGACGAGCGCGTTCAAGGTGCGCGACGTCAACACGGGCGTGTGATGTGCCACGCCGCGCAAGCGTTCTGCTGCTGCACGCACCTCCGCAAAAGTGACGGGTAGAGACTGTGACATTGTCAACTCCATCGAAAATACGAAGGACGAAGGACGAACGACGAAGGACGAACGACGAACGATACAACGATACAATGATACAACAATGCAACGATACAACAATGCAACTATCCAACCATACGACTCAGGACGCGTGGCAAGTCGTCGCCTTGTTTAATCACGTAGGTGGGTATGCCGCTTGCCAGCAGTTCTGCCGCCGCGTGTTCCGTGTCCGCACGTCCACCAAACGTGTTTGCATCCACCAACACCGCAATCACCCCCACCCCGCGTTGCTTGATGTCGCGCAAAGCGCGCACACACTCCATTTCTGCCGAAGGTGTAATCGCGACCAGAGTATGACTGCGCGTGAGATGCGTGCTTTCCAGCATCAGTACATCCGTCAGGCGAAAACGTCCTTCGGCGCGGAGCATGGCCAGCACTTCGAGCAATCGCGTGAGTTGGCGTTCACCGCGATCAGGCTGGACAATTTCGCGCCTGCGCGCATACGCCACCAAACCGACCGCGCGTTGACGCCGTAGAAAATATCTGGCAATCGAGGCGGCGAGGGTGACACTGTACTCTTCGGTGTTTGGCGGCAAACGCCACTGGGCGGGTGACCACCACAGCCAGGTGAACGCATCGCTCTGCCACATTTCTTCAGTGTACCCCTCGCCCGTATGCACGGCGCGCTCAAGGTCCAGATAGATCCACACATCGGCCGTCGGATCCAGTTCAAATTCTTTGACGATGAGTCGTTCCAGGCGCGCGGTAGAACGCCAGTGGATGCGATTGAAGGAATCGCCCGGCGCATACTCGCGCGTACCCGCGACGTTCGTCGTGATGTGATGCGTACGCCGATGGGCGAGATCGCCCCCCGCCAGTTGTCCGCGCGCAGGCGCAAAGATCGGCACATCTACTGTGGCAGGATACACGATGATGGTGCGCGTGGTGTGGGGGATGATGCGCTGGAACTCGAACACGCCAAACGGATCGCCCATTATCACACTCAGGGGACCCAGGTGAATCACCCCTCGTTGCCAGCACCACGTCCGTACCGTCCAACTCCAGCGCGCGCGCGCGCCCAGCGCGTTCAGGACACGCTGACTGCGCTGCGCGGGAAATGCGGATTCGTCGCGAACCTCCAGCCAGATTTTCGTCCAGCGCCCCGTGTTATGCACCCAGAAATGTTCTTCGATGAAACGCCCCACCTGAGTTCGTGGGGTGATGGTCTTGCACGTCAGCCGCAAGGTGACGATCTGATACCACGTCCAGAAAAAAGCAAAGAGCCAGAGGATCAGAATGAGGTATGCCAGGCGAAAGAACATATCGTGCTGGGTTTGATCCGCCAGGAGCAGGATGACGATCCAGAGAAACACCAAAAGCCAGTGCCGCATCGTCACGCGCAACGCGCCCGCACGTAGCGGTATCCAGAGCGAGGGCTGGCGCATCAAAATAGCGCGTACGCTTGTCGGCAACGTTTTTTGAATGTTCATCGGTAATTACTCAGCCGAGCCATCCATCGCGACAAGCCCCGCTCCCCTCGCCTCTCCCCAACGGGGAGGGGAATCAAGGGAGAAGAGTGGTGAGGGCGGGCGGCTTTGCCGCCCGCCCTCACCACCACTCCCCTTTCCTCTTTCCGACACACGAGGAGAAAAGACTTGTGCACAAAGCGCGTTCATTCCTTCGAAGCAGTGGCTGGTGTTTCGGCGGAGGATGCCGTTGTGGATTGCGAAGGCGACGCCGCGCGTGCGGACAATACGCGCACATCTCCCTGTTGTTGCAAGATTTGATGATACACCAACACCCAATCGAGAAAATCATCGAGACGGCGTTGCGTCTGTTCTTGTTGACGACGATTGCGCAGGGCTTCACGGCGGCGGAAAATCTCTTGCACTGCCCATTGGGGATGCGTGACCTGACGAAAGATCAAGCGCCCTTCACCACCGGCTGTTTCGATGATGAGATCGCCATAGTCGAACAGATTGTTCCACCAGCGCGGTTTACTGTAGGAAATGTTTTGAATCCGTTCGAGTGTGGTCGCCACCGAACGTTCTTTCAAGCGAAACGGCGCCCGTTCAATGTCAAGCACACTGTCGTCGGTCAATTCGTAAATGTCGTTGCGCCAGTCCTCATAGTGCCACCAGGTGGTCAAGCCCAGGATGGTTAGCGCACTGACCCAGACCGCCAGCAGTACCAGATGCACTAAATCGAAAGACGCGCCGGTCATAAACATAAAAAAGATGAGTGGCCCGATGAAGGCGACGAGGAGCGTCGCGCCCAACCATTTGCCAGCGCGCGCCAGCAGATTGAACCAGTGTTTGCGCCAACGGATGCGTCCCTTTTCTTCGATCTGAGTGCCGAACCACGCATTCAAGCGCGTGCCCAGCCGACTGGCGCGACGCTGGCGCGCGGCAAACCTGGGCGGCGCGCTCGGTTTGGGAGTCAGCGGCGCGGGAGGGGCTATGCCGATTTGCGACGGAGCAATGTATTCGAGCAGACGATTGCGGATGTGCATCCGTAACTGATCACGTTTTTCCCGTTGCGCGTACTCGCGCACGTGTTCCAGTTCGCCAAAGATGTTCTGGCGCACCTGATGGCGTCGCGGCACGTACGGAAAATAAATGTCCACCTGATGCCCCGCTGTTTCGATACGCACATCGCTATAGTTGAACACACGTGAGGCAATCCCCAGCGAACTTTCGTTCACATTGCTCACTTGCTCAATCGGGGCTTCGGTACGTTCCTCGAACAAGCCCAACACACGTTCATAGTGCACCACGCGCCGATTGGTGATGATGAGATAATCATTGCTCCAATCTATCACGGTCCAGAGGGTAGCGAGCAAGAGCCATCCCCCTGTGACCAGCCACAAAATCATTCCCAGCGCTGCGATTGCAGTGACCAGCGTACCGAGCACCGTCAAAAGACCGGCCACGAGTGCCAGTCCCAGCGTGATGAGTAGCGGCAGACGCAACATCAACACCAGAGCAAACCAGTGGCGCCGCGTGTGCACAATCACATACTCGCCTTCACCCAGCCAGCGAAAGCGTTTCGCCAGTTTCTTCTTGACATCGGTACGGACGTTGAGTTTCTTGGGAACGTCAGGGTATTGCTGCAGAAAGTTTTCCCATTCCTGCCGCGTGAGCACGAACATTTCTGCAATGTCGGAAAAGACATCCACCGTTACATCGTGCGGCACGCCGGTCAACAGCGACGTTTCTCCGAAATGGTACGGGGCGGTATAGTAGCCGACCGCGTGTTCTTCCCCGCGCGCGTCAATGCGCCGAACCCGCAGGGTGCCGGCCTGCAGAATGTAAAAGGCTTTGCCCACATCACCCTGCTCGAAAATCATCTCGTTCACCTGATAGCGCGCATAGTGAAAGCGTCGCGCCAGCAGCGCGAGCGTCTCGCTATCAAGCCGTTCGAACAGTTGGATTTGCTGAAGGCGTTCGACCGTCAAGGTGTGCATACTAGAGTTGCTCTTTCAACTTTTGCGCCACTGCGCGCGTCATTCCGGGAACCGTCAACAGTTCTTCGAGAGAAGCGTGACGAATCGCTTCGAGTGAACCAAAACGCGCGAGGAGCGCACGGCGCCGTCGCGGACCGATGCCAGGAATCGCATCGAGTTGCGACGCCAGGCCCACCCGGCGCCGCTGTTGGCGATGATACGTGACCCCAAAGCGATGCGCTTCGTCGCGAATGCGTTGCAACAACTTTAACGCTTCGGATGTTGGCGGCAAACGCAACGGTTCGGCGCGTCCGTGAATAAAAATCTCTTCCTCCCCTTTCGCCAGGCCAATGAGCGGTATCTGCTCGAGATGAAACTCGCGCAGCACGGCATACGCCGCGCTAACCTGTCCCTTGCCGCCATCCACGATGAACACATCGGGCAAGCGTTGCCATGCAGTCTGACGCGATGCGTGGTCGGGCAAAGGAGACGAGGGTGAGGATTCTGCTGTTGCTTTTGCCCAGCGATGCAAGCGGCGTCGCAACACCTCTTGCAGACTGGCATAATCGTCCGCGCCGGCGACCGTGTTGATTTTGAATTTGCGATAGTCGCTTTTCTTTGCCACGCCGCGTTCGAACACGACCAGCGCGCCGACGGCGTTCGTCCCTTGCAGATGCGAAATATCATAGCACTCGATCCGCAACGGCGGCTCTGCCAGCCCCAGCGCTTGTTGCAACTCGGCGACTGCCTGCATCTGTTTGTTCTCGTCAGCGAGCCACTGCGCCTGGAGCGCGGCAAGCGTCGCGCGCGCATTCTCCTCTGCCAGCGCGAGCAGTTCCTGCCCGTGACCCCGGCGCGGCACACGCAAAATCACTTTTTGTCCCCGTTGCTGGTTCAACCATTGTTCGATGATGTTGGCTTCGTCAATATCGGCGGGCAATAGAATTTCCGGCGGCACATACGCGGCTTCGTCATAAAACTGCTTGACAAACGCCGACAGGACCTGCTCAGTCTTTTCGTCTTCGGTGCCTTCCAGCACGAAATACTCGCGTCCTAACAACTTGCCGCCGCGCACAAAAAAGACCTGCACACATGCCGAACCGGCATCCCGCGCGAACGCAATCACATCTTGATCCACCAGGCGCGGTGAAACGACGGTTTGATGCTCGGTGATGCGCGCGAGTGCCTGAAGTTGGTCGCGATAGCGCGCCGCGCGTTCGAATTCCAGGCGTTCGACGGCTTGATCGAGTTGGGCGCGCAGGGCGGCAATCACTTCGTCGCTATTACCCTGCAAAAACTTGCACAACCGATCAATCATCGCGCGATACTCGTCTTGCGAGACGGCACCGATGCACGGCGCCAGACACAAGCCGATGTCGTAGTACAAACACGCGCGCGTGTCGCGCCCGGTGATTTCGCGCGCGCAGGTGAGATAGGGAAAGATCTTGCGCAACGTGTCGAGCGTCTCGTGCACTGCCCAGACCGCCGTAAACGGACCAAAATAGCGCGCACCGTCGTTATCCATCCGCCGCGTGCTGTACACGCGCGGAAACGGCTCTTGCCACGTCACTTTGATGTACGGATAGCGCTTATCGTCCTTGAGGCGCACGTTAAAGTGCGGTTGGTGCTTTTTGATGAGATTGCATTCGAGAACGAGTGCTTCGAGTTCCGTTTCGGTGACGATGAACTCGATATCGCGCACGCGCTCGACCAGCCGCCACACTTTGGCACCTTGCGCCTGCGGCGCGTGAAAGTACGAGCGGACGCGGTGACGCAAGTTGATGGCTTTGCCAACATAAACGACCTGCCCACGTTCATCTTTCATCAGATAGACGCCGGGACACGCAGGCAGTGTATCCAGAATTTTTTGAATTTCGGGATTGGGTTCGAACATCTTGCTCAGCGTCGGCGAAACACCAGCCATCCCACCCCCATCCCAAGCAGTAGCACGCCCAAAAGGAGTGGCATTGCCAGCGCGAGGAGAGAGACACTCGCCGAAACCACATCCTCGCCTGTGCTCACCAGCGCGTTCCCCACGCCCCCCGTGCTGACGCTGACGACCGGGCGCACCGTCGCTTTGACCGTATGCACACCGAACGCGAGCACCAGTCCCAGAATCACCGCAAAGGCCGGATGCAAATCAATCGCGTTGGTGCTGGCGGCAAAGAGGATGGCGCCGGCGGTGGGACGCACAAAGGTTTGAATGACATCGTTCAGCGAATCGGCGGCGGGTATCTTGTCCACAATCACTTCGAGGGTCAGCAAAATCAATAGTGCCACAATGACCCACTCGTTCGTCAAAATATCGAACGGCGGTGATAATGTGATCCAGTTGGTCAGGCGCGCTGCCAGTGCGACGGTGAGGAGCGGGATGTACGCATTCAAGCCAGAGGCGGACGAAAGCCCAAAAGCAGTCAAGATACTTGTCAGGATGTCCATAGTCCAATTATACCACTATTTTTTATTTTTGAGAGGTATTACTCGCCGTGCCGTCCATCGC
>Ga0209101_1001746_pt1 | contig 15383 bp, 13 predicted proteins | sample ConPoolayeCmetaG_FD_185481 | JGI IMG/M metagenome (GOLD analysis project Ga0209101, IMG submission 185481) | Hot spring microbial mat communities from California, USA to study Microbial Dark Matter (Phase II) - Cone Pool mat layer C metaG... ...
TTACAACCCTCCCCTCTCCCAAATTCAGGCGAAGGAGGGGGCGAGGAATGGAGCAAGTGCCAGCCTTAAGTTGACGCATATGGGGGAGGAGGGGTGTGGCTAGTTCGCGATGGATAGGACGGCTGAGTTGGGGCGAAAAAATCTTTCGCCCCAACGGGCGAAAAATCTTTCGCCCCTACTTTTGCATGGTTAGAAACAAAAAGCGCGGGATGACTCCCGCGCGGAGGGTTAGCGCCTGGCGCTCAAATGAATCAGTAACGCGAGCGCGCCTGAACTAATCACAATGAGCGCAATCAGTTTGTGCGTTCCACTGGGCAGGATGAGTGCCAGCGCGCCGAAGGTACTCGTGAGCACATAGTAGAGCAAGACGATGGCGCGTTGCGGCAATCCCACATCGAGTAAACGGTGATGCAGGTGTCCCCGATCAGCGGAAAAAGGTGAGCGTCCCGCGCGCAGGCGTTGGACAATTTGCCACGCCACATCGAGAATCGGGATACCGAGGACAAGGAGCGCGGTGCCCACCTTGGCACCACCGATGATCGCCAGCGCGCCCAGCGTCAAGCCCAGCACATTCGCGCCGGCACTCCCCATAAAAATCTGGGCAGGGAAAAAATTGAACAACAAGAAACCCAGCCCACTGCCGATGAGCGCCAGCACCAGCAGCGCGACCGAGTTTTGCCCAAGGCGAAACGTGTGCGCAAAGAGCATAAAACCTGCAATGACCACGACACCACCCGCCAGGCCGTCCAGTCCATCGAGCCAGTTGATCGTGTTCATCATACCGACGAGCCAGAAGAGCGTAAAGAGAAAAGCGAACCATAGTTCCAGTTCGATGCGTGTTCCATCGAAAGGATTGGGAAGTTCGCGAATCAACACACCGTACCCGGCGACGATGCTGGCAGCCGCAATTTGTACCACCAGTTGCGGCAACGGACTCAACTCGCGATGATCGTCGTATAGCCCAACGATGAACATGACCGTGCACCCAAGAAAGAGTCCGAGCAGACGTGGCATTTCGAATTCATCGGTGCGCGGATAGTAGAGCGATACGCCGACGGCGGCAAAAAATCCCGCGAAGAGCGGTATGCCGCCGAGTTTGGGGGTGGGGTGACTGTGTTGATGACGATCGCGCGGCTGATCAATGGCTCCAGTGATGAATGCCAGGCGAGTGGCGAGCGGGGTCAGCACGAGCGCAATCAAAAACGCCGAGGCAAAGACCAAAACAAAAATCATCGTGGCTCGATTCTACTCCACACGGTAGTGTGTGTCAACGCGGTGCAAACGCGCGCCGTTGACGCTTGCCCCGAGGACGCGGCAACAGCAGGGTGGAGGTCGCGTACGTCTTGCCAAGACTGCCAGTCACTCCAATCCCCGTTGGTGACGATACGCCGGAATCGTCAGCATCGGCGGGCGTTCGATGGCGCGAATGTCCGCGACTTGCAACTGGAATTCGTTGCGCGCGTAGCGAATCAACTTCATACTCTTTTGGAGTTCCGCGACGAGCTCGACGTGATGTTGCGCGCCGACGCGTTGCATTACCACCTGCACAATCTCGAATGCCATCTTGCTGAGCGCGAGGAGCGATTGATTGCGATGCACGCGTTCTTCCAGATCCACTTGCCCCAACGCGCTCAGACCATAACGCGTCCACAAATCAATCAGCAAGCCGGTCTCCACGCCATAGCCCGTGAAGAACGGTACGGCTTCGAGTGCGCTGCGGCGTCCCGCATACTCACCCGCGAGCGGTTGGACGAATCCCGAAAGTTCGGGATAGAACAGATTCAACAGTGGGCGCGCCGTCAATTCCGTCACGCGCCCACCCCCGCGCGCTTCCAGTTTCTTGCCCACGCGCAAGGGGCGTTGATAAAATCCTTTAACATACATCAGACGCGGCTCACGAATCAGTGGACCCAGAATCCCGTACACAAAACGCGGATGAATGTTCACAATGTCCGTGTCAATCCACGCGATCAAATCGCCTTTTAACACGAACAAACTTTTCCACAGCGCTTCGCCCTTGCCGCGATACGAACCGACTTCGGGCAAAATTTCCGGGTGACGATACACCGGCACGCCGAGGTGTTGCGCGATCTCGACCGTCCGGTCGGTCGAGTTCGAGTCAATCACGACGATTTCATCGAGGAGCGGATACCGTTCGATGAAATGCGCGCGCATCGTTTGAATGATCTTGCCGATGGTTTTCTCTTCGTTCAACGCGGGCAAGCCCAAACTGATCGTCAGTCCTTGTTGCTCTTTGAGTTTGACTAGATGTCCTACATCCTGAAACTCGCGCGCGTGAAAGGTGTTTTCGGCGAACCACTTGTCCACCACGACCGAAATGGTATAGTCCACGCGCTCGGGTTCTTGCGCCAGGTGTTGCGGCGCGGCGCGCACGACGATCGCGGGAATCGTGCTATCGTTCAACACGCGCGTCGCGGTGGGACCGATGGCAGGGTCGTCAGGGCGCGGCTGCGCGATGGCGCCCATCAGTACGACGTGATGCTCGCGCGAGGCGGTGAGGATGGCCTGGGTGGCGTCGCCGCGCACGTTCAACCAGCGCGTCACCTGCGGCAGCGCGCGCAAGTGTTGCACCAGTTCTTGATACTCGATGCCGCGACGCGCGGGCGGCGTGGCGTGCAACACGGTGATTTCGCCGCGCTGCGCGTGGACGAGCGCGAGCGCGAGACGGAGCGCGAGCGCGGCGTACGGACCGCCGCGAATCGGTAGCAGGATGCGCGAGTTCGCCGGGGGAAAGGGGGGCTTGATGATCGCGACGTGACCGGGAAGCGCGCGTAACGCCGCGTGGGGTGGCGCTTCCTCCCAGTGCAACAAAATCAGCGTCGCGTTTTCCTCGCGCGCGGCGCGCGCCAACTCGCGCCACACGTCGTGCGCCACGCGCACCGCAACGCGCGCGCTGCAGCGTCGCGCCGGCGCGTGAATCGTCTTGCGGAGACGTCGCGCGGCGAGTGCACCTGTGCTGAGCGAAACGTTCGGCGGCACTGCGACCAGGCCCAGCGCGAGCATCGCGCTATCGGACGCCGCGGCGAACGCGCGCGCAAAGGGCAAGAGGGCTTGGATTTTTTCGGCGCAAGTGCCGGCAACCAGCAAGTGTTCTTTTTCGTTCGTCATCACGTCCTCAAAGGCTACCTCTACTCACCAAAACAATCGGCAAGCAACATCATCAAACGGTGCTCCAGGCGCGCGTACGAATAGTGCAATTTGCCCAACTGATAGTTGTGTTCCACCATCGCCTGGACTGCGCGCGGGTCATCCAGGAGCGCGCCGACCGCGCGCACGGTTTCATCGGTGATGTACCCGTCGAACTCGATCACACGAAATCCTTTCGGCTTGATGTCAATTTCGAAAATCGAATACGCGTTCACAACAATCGGACGCCGAAAGTAGATCGCTTCCAGAAACGCGTTCCCAAATCCTTCGATGTCAGAGGGATACGTGACCCAATCGGCATACGGATACACATCCCACAGCGTATAAATTTTGCGCCCGTCGTTCGTTGTGCCACGACGATTGGCAATGCGGTTCGAAACGAAATTCGTTGCGACGCCGAGGAGCGCGGCAAAGTCGCGCACGCGTCGTTCGTACGCGTCCCCTTCGTCGCCCGCCGCGTGCGAAATGACGAGCCGCGCCTTGCGCCTCAAGCGATGAATCAACTCGATGGCGTGTTCGATGCCTTTGCGTTGCACCACGCGCGTCGGTTGCAGAAAGAACAACTCATCAGGCGCGATCTCCAGCGCCGCGCGCACATCGCGCGTGTACTCGTCGGGCGGCGCAGGCGGATGCTCGAAATCCATCACGTTGGGGATGAGCCAACTGGAAATGCCCGTGCGCAAACTCAACTGGTTCGCTGCAGAGGAATTGATGACGACGTGACGAATCGAAGGGAGGTGCGGCGGAAACGCCATGTTGAGGTAATCCCACACGCAATTGACGAGAAAGCGTTTGCGCTCCCAGAAAAAATCGTGATGATGCGCGATGGTGGGAAACTCGGTTTCGGCGATGAATTCGGTGAGCGCGATGCCGAGCGGAATGTTCATTGGGATCGCGAGCGCGTTCTCGACGATGAGCAACTCGATTTCAAACTCGCGCACGAACGCGGCGAGGTGGGCTTTGAGATGCGCGCTGAGATCGCGAATGTGTCGTGTCAACGTGGGAGGACGCGCGCGTTCGGAAAACGCGGTGGTGTAGATGGCGTGAATGTCAGGATGCTTGAACAGCGCTTCGGGTACGAGGTGCGAGCGCGCGGGCGGATAGTCGGCTGCGCCCGCAAAGAAAAAACAGGTGTGGCCCATCCGCTCGAGCACACTTACCCACTTGGCGGCTTCGAGCGAGACACCATCGGTGCCGATCAAGCGCGTGGAGACAAAACCAATGCGTCGTCCCATTTCATCCTCCCAACACTAACGGCTCGATGCGTTCCGCGAAAATGCGTTCCCACGCGTACTCGCGCAGGACGCGCTGCTTGAGCCGATAGTGCGCGTCGCGCGCGAGCGCATCGGTGATCTGTTGCGCGATCTGCGCGGGTGACGCATCGAGCGCGAAATAGTGCGCGTCCGCGCGCGCCGATTCGTGAAAGACGGGAATGTCCGCGCAGAAAATTGGCAGGCGCGTCAGCCCCGCTTCCAGAATCGGAATGCCAAAGCCCTCGCGCGCGCTGGGAAAGAGAAGCGCGTCGGCGAGCAGATACAGATCGCGCCGCGTCGCCTCGTCCACCGCGCCGTACTCGTGCAAAAAGACGACGCGGTCGCGCACACGCAACGTGTCTTGCTGCGCGCGCAATTCGTCCCGATACGCGACGTTCGCGGGGTTATGTGGTCCGAGCGGACCCATCACCAACAGTTTGGGCGCGTGCCCCGCGTCGCGCAGCGCGGCGGTGATGGCGATGGCGAGTTCGATGTTCTTGCGGCGCGTGACGCGCGCGGGGAGTAGCAACAACGGCGCGGCATCGAGTAGCGCAAGGTCGCGCGTCCAGCGCGCGGTCGTCGCGCTGACTCCCAGAAATTCCAGCGCGTCCACACCTGGCGGAACGACCGCGATGTCCTCTTCGTTCATCGCGAGGAGTCGCGCCAGTTCCTGGCGGCGCGCGTGGGAAACGACGACGTAACGCACATTGTCCCAGCGTTGCCGCATCCAGTCCCAGGGAAAGCCCGCGCGCATTTCGTTCGCGTACACGGGATCGTCCCACGCAAAATCGTGACACCACGCGATCAGGCGCGGGCGTCCTGCGCGCGCCATCTCGCGCAGCGCGACGGTGAGCGCGAGATTTTTGTGGAGCGTGGCGATGTTGTGCGCGAGGCAAATGTCCACATCGGCAAGCGCACGCGCGAGCGCGTGGCGAATCGTCATCACCAGCGCATCGAACGCGGGCGTGACCGCGCCGCGCGCGAGTTCGCGGTTGACCTGCTCGACCGAGGCGTCGCGCGAATCGAGATGCGGAATCGTTTCGAGTGGCACGCGCGCGTCGAAGGGTTCACCGCGTCCCGCGACGATTTTCACTGCGTAGCCGCGATCGGCAAAGAGGCGCGCGTGCGCGGCGATGGTAGATTCGACGCCGCCAATCGTCGGCGGCGCGGCATAGTGTAAAATGGCGAGACGGGGCTTGGTCATCGTCATTTGACTCCACGCGCGCGTTGGAATGTTAGCAAATAAACGACCAACTTGTTTCTGGCGGGTAGTCCCAAGCCCACCATTTTGTCACTGGGGAGGTCGTTCACAAAGACGCTGGATGCGCCGAGTGTTCCCCAGGGGGGATAGTGATTTGGCTCCAGCGGAAAGTTTGCCGAGTATTCGGGCAGCGGTTTGTCTTCGGTGACCAGAATCACTTTGCCGTCGGGCCACTCGATGGTGATCGTTTGACCGATGAGGCGCGCGCCGTTTTCATCGAGGACGTTGACAAAGAAGTGGTGTTTGCCTTGCCGTTCTTTTTCGTCCCAGAATTCCGCGCGCGCCAATCGCCAGAACAGTTGTCCGCGCGGAACGCTGGCGGGAATCCATTTGATGTCGAGTGCGTCGAGACGCGCGTCCCAGATGGGTGTGGGCAATGGCGCCGTCGTCGGAGTAGCCGTGGCGGTAGCGCGTGGGCGCGTGGAGGGGCGCGTGAGCGTGGGCGTGGCAGGCAAACGCGTGGATGATGGTGTTGCGGGTGGAGTGAACGTCGTTGTGTATGAAGGCATTAGCGGAGGCGATGGTGTGTTGGCAGCGGTGGGTGTGGGCGCAAGCGTCGGCGTCGCGGTGGGTGTGTGGCACGCGACAGCGAGAAACAGGATGATGGTCGTGACTCCAAGTGGCTGATGGCTCATCGAGGATGATTATAACGCACAAACGATGCGCGTCAAATCGTCGTTGGGCGCGGGCGGTTGAGACCGCCGCAACACATACCCGAAGCCGCCCTGCGGCGGCTTAACCTGTGCAGGCAGGTTTGGGGTAGTTGTAGATGCGACTTGAGTTGCCAGAGAGGTTACCAATTTATTTTCTTGAAATGTAACTGCTCAGGCATGCCACAGAGCGCACAGAGGACACAGAGAAGTTTTTGTTTTCCTCTGTGTTCCCTGTGTCCTCTGTGGCAAAAGTTGCGTAGGGCTGAGTAGTTACCTTGAAATTCACAAGTCGGCTTGAACCATTCAGCCGGGCGGTTTACCGCGCGGCAACATCTCCGATTTCGACATTGCGTCGAGTAGTGATATAATGCAACTAGCGATTCCGACAACGCGCGCCGTTGTTGGAAGGGCGGAGCGCGCCTGAGGCAAGTGTAGGATGGACGACGCGACATACTTTGACGAGCAGTGGCAGCGCCTCTTTTCGAGTGGAGAAATTCCGCGCGTGGTCCCGGACGATGAGACGATCTGGCGTCGCGATCTCGGACGCGCGCGGCGCATTGCGTTCGAGTGGTTAGGCGATATTTGCGCGGCAAGCGTGTCCTGGAATTGGGATGTGGTCCAGGGGACGAAGCAGTGATGATGGCGCGACGCGGCGCCTGGGTCGTCGCGATTGATATTGCACCCGCGAGTGTGTGGGTCACGCGCGAACGCGCGCAGGCAACTGGTGTAGGCGCGCGCGTGGCAACAAGCCGAATGCTGGCGGAGCAACTGGCCTTTCCCGCTGGTACTTTTGATTGGGTCACCGGCTTTGGTTTGTTGCATCACGCTCAACTGGATGCCCTTGCGCCAGAGATTCGGCGCGTCTTGCGGCGCGGTGGGCGTGCGCTCTTTTTTGAACCCCTCGGTATGAATCCCCTCCTGGAGTTTGCGCGTCAGTATTTGCCGTATCGTGACAAACGCCGTTCTGCCAATGAGCATCCTCTCAAGTACGAGCAGATTGCGCGTGTGGGCGCACATTTCTCTGCGACGCGCGTGCGCGAGGTTTACTTGTTCTCGATGATCACGCGCGCCATTGGTGATGAAGCGTCAGCGGGCTGGTTGTGGGCGTGGGACGAGTGGTTGTTGGCACACGTGCCTGCGCTACGACGCTGGTGTCGTTACATCATTATCGAGTACTCGGTATGATGTTACTGCTTGCCCTTGTCTTCTGGCTGTGTGTCTTTGCGCTCGTGTACACGTTTGGTGGCTATGCCGTGTTGATGACTGTTCTCGCGCGCGTGATACATCGTCCTGTGCGCGCCGCGCCGATTACGCCTGCTGCTAAATTCCCTATCGCTGAGGCTGTTTGAAAGTGTAGATATGCGCTGGGTGTACGAGGAGTTGCTATGATATCGGTTATTGTGCCAGCCTACAATGCGGCAAGCACATTAGAGATGTGCTTACGTGCATTGAATCATCAGACCGTACCGCGCGATCAGTACGAAGTAATCGTTGTAGATGATGGCTCAACTGACGAGACGGTCTCAATTGCTGAAGCGACAGGCGTTCGGGTGATTCGGCAAGCATGTCGAGGGGGCCCTGCCGCAGCGCGTAATGCGGGTGTGGCAGTAGCGCGTGGTGAGTTGGTCTTGTTCACCGATGCGGACTGTGAGCCTGCACCAAACTGGATTGAACAGTTGAGTGCGCCGTTTGTGGATCCAGAAGTGATGGGAGCGAAAGGTGTGTATCGTACGCGTCAACGCGAACGAATGGCGCGATTGGTCCAAATGGAATATCAAGACAAGTACGCTCGCATGGCGCAGCAGTCGCGTATTGATTTTGTGGACACATACTCTGCTGCTTATCGTCGCCGTGTATTTTTGGAGAACGGAGGATTCGACCCAGTTTTTTATGTAAATGAGGACCAAGAGTTTTCGTTTCGGCTTGCCCGAAAAGGTTACCGATTAGTCTTTGTTCCAACGGCAGTAGTCTATCACCAGCACAGTCGTACGATCGGTGAATATTTTCGTCGTAAATTTAGAATCGGCTATTGGAAAGCACTGCTTGTGCGCTGGCATCCAGAAAAGATACTGAGTGATTCACATACACCGCAAGCACTCCGAGTACAAATCCTTTTGTTAGGTCTAGGAATTGTTGCACTGCTCGCGGGGCTTGTATGGCCGCTGGCTATGTGGGGAGTACTGTTCAGTGCTATAACCTTTGTGGCGACAGCGTTACCGTTCTTACTTAAAGTAGCGCGCTGGGATGCTAGCCTACTACCGATAGTATTGCCTGCACTGGTACTGCGAGCAGCAGCGTTAGGTGCGGGATTAATTGTGGGTTATGTCTATTTTCTTTGTCATCCTTCGCCACGTGAACCAGTGCTTAGTCCACTTGAACGCTTTGCCAAACGTACTCTGGATGTGGTGGGAGCATTGATTGGACTCATTGTGGCTTGTCCGATTATGCTGATACTGGCAATATTGATCAAACTTGATTCACCCGGTCCAGTATTGTTCAAACAGACGCGTATCGGGGAGCATGGTCGCCCGTTTCGTATGCTTAAACTACGTTCAATGGTCAATGACGCTGAAGCTCGCTTGTCTGAGATTGTGGACGTGGATCAAATGGAATCGTTTGCTTTCAAGATCAAGAACGATCCTCGCGTGACCCGTGTGGGACGATTCCTGCGGCGCACAAGTCTAGATGAATTACCACAATTCTGGAATGTGCTGGTGGGTGATATGAGTCTGGTGGGGCCGCGTCCTGAAGAGGAAAGAATTGTTCAAAAGTATAGTGACTGGCATCGTAAACGTCTGGCAGTCAAACCAGGTATGACCGGACCGATGCAGATCAATGGACGAGGCGACCTGTCACTTGACGAGCGGGTGCGTTTGGAGTTGGAATATATCGAAAACTATACCCTCTGGAAGGACATCGTAATTCTAATCAAGACAATTCCAGTGTTAATCTCGGGCAAGGGCGCGTATTGAGTCAAATTTCAAAGGGTATACTTCATAGCGAATATTTACTGTGCTTCTGGCTTGCTTCATTATGGGCACTGATTGTATATCTTTTGACGCTAGCACCAGATATCACCTGGGCACACAATGGCGCGGACGGCGGCGATTTGATTGTCGCCGCGTACACGCTGGGCGTGCCACATCCACCGGGGTACCCAGCATACACTTTGCTGGCGCATCTGTTCACGCGGATACCCCTGGGGAGTATCGCGTATCGCGTGAATTTGTTTTCAGCAGTGAGCGCGGCAAGCGCGGCGGGTGTGCTTGCGCTGGTAGCATGCGAACTGAGTGGCGATGCGCGCGCGACAGAGCGATGGCTGGGAGCGCTGGCAACCGCATCAGGATTCGCGCTGATGCCGCCCGTCTGGCAGCAAGCGATCATCGCGGAGGTGTACGCTCCGTTTGCGTTGTGCGTTGCGTTGATACTGCTCGGCTCGTTGCGCGTTACCTCGCCGCGCGGCGCGTTCGCGCTGGGCGCGCTGTGGAGCATTGCACTCGGTTTTCACCCGACTGCGCTGTTGTTGCTACCGCTCGCGCTGTGGCGCGCACGCGCGGAGTGGCGCGCGTTCGTGGCAGGCGCGCTCGTCGCGAGTGTGCAATGGCTCTACCCGGTCTGGCGCGCGGGGCGCGGTGCCATCACCTGGGGCGATCCGACGACGCTTTCGGGTTGGTGGTGGCTGGTGAGCGGCGCGCTGTATCGCGACAATCTGTTCGCGGTGCCGCTCGATGCGTGGCTGGGACGGCTGGCGTTTTTTGCGCACGCGCTGCTCGTCGGCTTGGGACCGATTCTCGGCGCGCTCGCGCTGGTGGGCTGGCAGCAGCTCGCGCGCGCGAATCGCGGCAGAGCGATGCTGTGGGGCGTGACGATGCTGGCGTACATTCTGTTTGCCATCGGTTACAACAGCGTGGACGCGCTCGTGTACACGATTCCTGCAGTGATGATTTTTTGCGCGGCGATTGGCGCGGGCGTCGTTGCTCTGTTTGATGTGTTGCGCGCGCGTTTTGAGAATGGCATCGTGCGCCTGGGCTGGCTCGGCTTGATCGTTCAGACGACGTTGGTGCTTGCGCTGAATTGGGACGCCGTTGCGTTGACGAACGATGGCGCGGCGATTCGCTTCGGTGAGCAGGTGTTGGCTCAGGCACCATCATCAGCGATTGTGGTGACGGAAGATGATCGCGCGACGTTCGCGCTGTGGTATTTTCGTTATGTGTTGGGGCAGCGCGCGGATGTGCGCATCGTTGATCGCGATCTGCTTGCGTTCGATTGGTACCAAGCGCAAGTGGGGCTGACGCCGGCGCAGTTGGAGCGAGAGGGCAGCGCGCCGGTATGTTGGCTTGTGGCGTGTTGCGATGCGGCGCGCGTGGAGTGCGCGACGCGCCGGTGAGCGAGTTGCGGGGTTGATTTTATCTGAATATAATCCAGCTAACGAGATGATAGATGATAAAAGAGTAAAGTGTCACGTGAACTTGTGCTAACCTTTCGGTTCACTCCCGTGTTGTTTTTCCCAACTCGCGGAGCACTTGGCGCAGCTATGCCACGATGTGATTCTGGAGGGCATATGAGAAGATTAGTCTTGGGTGTGTCATTGGTGTTATTGGTTATGGGAATGGCTACCCTAGGATCTGTCAATGCGGCAGAACCGTATTTTGTGGAGTATCTGGTTCCTGGAAGTCCGCTCAATGTGGCGGTACAATCTCCGGGACGTATCTGGTTTACTATGCCCGATCAAAATTGGCTTGGACACTTGGTTGTCACTTCTACAGTGGATTACCAAGTGATTACCTACACGATTCCAACTTTGTTCAGCGAGCCGTACGATTTGGAATTTGCGTCTGGGAAAATCTGGTTCACTGAACGCCTGGGGAACAAGATTGGACGGTTCGATCCAAATACAGGGATGTTCGATGAGTTTGGTGTACCGACTGGCGATAGTCAGCCGACTGGAATTGACGTGCTGTCATTAGATCCTGTCCAGATATGGTTCACCGAGCAAAGTGGCAATAAATTGGGACGTCTAGTTATCACGAGCACCGTTGACTATGCCTTTACCGAGTATCCTCTGCCAGCCGGCTATCCCAATGCACAACCGGAAGACATTGTCATCCAAACATCTGATAGCATATGGTTCACTGCTCCGAATGTCTCTCGTTTGGGAAACTTTGCGCCATCTCTGTGGCCTGATAGTTCAGCATTCGAGATGGTGTCTTCTGGCGCATCGAGTCGCCCATGGTCGGTCAAGGTGGATGCGAGTGGGTATCCTTGGATCACGGAACGTGCCGGAAATCGAATCGGGATGTTTTTCCCACAAACGATTAGTACTTTCAACTGGTATCCTCTGCCTATTTCTGGCAGTGATCCGTATGGGCTCGAGATTGCTCATGGGTATATTTGGTTCACTGAGCGAGAGGGCAATCGGTTAGGTCAGTTGGACAGAGTGTCGCGCAGGATTCGCGAGTTTGGCCTCCCAGCATCCAGCGCACCAGCAGGAATTGCGGCTGATGCCAATGGATGTCTCTGGGTCGCCTTGAGTGGTAGGGATAGAATAGCCAGTTGGTGTCCTCCTTATTTCTATTCCATCTATCTTCCGCTCATTATGAAAGGACAGTGAGATGTTTTTTGATCGAAAATCTCATCAACATTCTTGGGAGATACTGTTCATTAGTGTTGCGGTAGCATTCTTGGTTGGCTTGCTATTCTGGAATCTACCGCAACAGAATGTCCGCGCGGAAATCACGAGCGCGTATAACGAATCGAGCACGAATATAACTAAGCCGAAGTCAGATTATGCTCTCTTCTTGCCGATTGTGCTTTCGAATTACACGCCACCGGTGCCATCTATTTTTGGTGTACAGACGTATGGTGCGCTCAACTCACCTGCGGCGGCTATAACCCTGGCGCAGGAGGCGCATGTGCGTTGGGTTCGAACCGACATCGCTTGGTCTGCTGTCGAGTTTACAAACACCGTACCAGGCAATTACAATTTCAGTGGATATGACTTGTCTATCCTTGCGGCAAAGCAGGCAGGGTTTGAACCCGTTGTTACTATTGTGGGCAATCCCAGTTGGGCCGCGACATATCCGCAGGGACCGATTGACAAAGTCCCGCTTAGTAAATTTACTGATTTTATCAGCGCGGTGGTGACGCGTTACAACGGTGATCCAGCAAATGGTGCTCCGGGTGCCCCTGAAGTCGTCTATTGGGAGTTCTATAATGAACCAGATAACAGTAGTCGAATATCTGCTGCAAAGGGACTCGCTGGATACTGGGGAAATTACGGTGCAGAATATGCCCAGATGCTGTGCGCGGTTTATCCTGTGGTTAAAGCTGCCAATCCACGCGCGCGTGTGGTCATAGGCGGATTAGCGTACGACTGGTTTGAGGATCAGGGGGGACCATTTGTCCGTGAGTTTCTGGATAATGTGCTAGCGGCAGGTGGTGGGCAATGTTTTGATGTGATGAACTTTCATTACTATCCTGCTTTTGCGGCATACTGGGCGCCCTATGGTCCGGGGTTAAGCGGTAAAGCCAACTACTTGCGTAGCAAGTTGTCTCAATATGGGGTGTCCAAGCCAATGATTTGTACGGAGGCTGGATGGCGCTCTGATATTGATAGTACGCCTGAGATCCAAACTCAATTTGTCGTCAAACTATTTACACAATCACGTGCCTCGCGTCTGGATAATATGATGTGGTGGACTTGGATTGACCCGGGGTCAAGTTATGGTGCTTTTGGGTTACTGACCCAAGCACGGGAACGCAAACCGTCTTACTATGGTTACAAAGCCGCTGCCGAGAAGATTGGTAGTGCCATCTTCAATCGCGCACTGTCGGTGGCAGAGTTGGGGGATCCTAATATGGAGGGCTATCTGTTTACACTGAATTCCAAGCCCCTCTATGTCCTGTGGTCGAACGATGGAGTGACTCGAACTGTGCCTATAGCGCTGCCCAGAGCTAGACTTACCGATCTTTACGGAGCAGATATAGGCACAGTAAACGCAGGGGGCGATGGGTATATCCGTTTGCCTGTTGGTGCCAATCCAGTTTATGTGGAGGCGTTGCCATGAATCAACGTCCGTTCAATTCATTCTGGAATTTACTCGGTGCGATACTGGTTGGTATGGCACTGTTGCTTATTCTGTCGCTGGGGGAGCACAGACCGGCGTTACCCTCGCCGGTTTTTGCGGCGGAACGATCGTCACAACAAAAAGTTTATCTCCCACTCGTAATGAGAAACTATATATCTCCTCTGTGCCGATTTGGTGTTGGTGCAGGACAAGATATCGCTTCGTATGCTGTCAATGAATTACGCATTGGTTGGTATGTTGATTGGACTGCCACCCGATTTCCGGCACGCCCAGGTGGTATTACCTATATGCCAATGATACGGCTCAAACAAGTTGGGAGCGATTCGTACTCTTATACCCCAAGCGGTGCAGCACTGACTGCTGCAATCGCTGCTAACCCCGGCTCGCTTTGGCTCATCGGTAACGAGCCCGATCGTCGCAAATATCAGGACGATCTGGTGCCATCGGTTTATGCGCTGGCGTATCATGATTTATACCATTTAATCAAGGGGCTCGATCCTACCGCACGAATAGGCGCTGGCGGCATCGTTCAACCGACTCCCTTGCGTCTCCAGTACTTGGATATGGTGCTAGCCAGTTATCAAAGTCGCTATGGAACGACGATGCCTGTTGACGTATGGAATATACACGCTTTTATTTTGAATGAGACCAGCTGTGATTGCGATCCGGATAATTGCTGGGGCGCTGAGGTGCCTCCTGGAATCAACGCGTGCTATGGAAGGCAGTACGATGTTCAGGACAATGATAATCTGACGATCTTTCAGCAGCATATTGTGGACTTTAGGCAGTGGATGGCGAACAATGGCTATCAAAATCGTCCTTTGATCATCACCGAGTTTGGTGTACAGATGCCTGGAGGAGGATATTTCGATCCTGATTTTTCGCCTCAACGAGTCAATGCTTTTATGAATGCTACATTCGATTATTTGTCGTTGACAACCAGCCCCTTGGGTTATCCTGCAGATGGATACCGCTTGGTGCAGCGTTGGGCATGGTATAGTTTGACGGATGACTATTTCAACGGATGGCTATTTGATCCGGTGACCAAAGCGCGGACAGTATTTGGAGATAATTATGCGGCTTATACCAGCAGAGTTGTTTCTAACGGGTGCGGTTGGTGAAACGAGAGCACTTTGCTATGACCACATTTAGAAATCCACTTCAGGTTGTATGAAACTCATCATCCAAATCCCCTGCTACAACGAAGCCGCCACGCTGCCACTGACGTTGCGCGATTTGCCGCGCACTTTGCCGGGCATTGACACGATCGAGTGGCTGGTGATTGACGATGGAAGTCAGGATGATACCGCGCAGGTCGCGCGTGCGTATGGCGCGGATTATGTGCATCGCTTTACGCAGCATCAGGGACTCGCGCGCGCGTTTACCGCCGGGTTGGAACTCGGCTTGCGCGCGGGCGCGGACATCATCGTCAACACCGATGCGGACAATCAGTACGACGCGCGCGATCTGCCCGCGCTCCTCGCGCCGATTCTGGAACATCGCGCGGACATCGTGGTGGGGGATCGCAGCGTAACAACGCTCCAGCATTTTTCACCGATGAAACGCGTGTTGCAACGCTTGGGCAGTTGGGTGGTGCAGCGCGCGTCCGGCTTGACGGTGCCTGATGCGACGAGTGGATTCCGCGCGTTCACGCGTGAAGCCGCGCTACGTCTCACTGTGCTGAGCGATTATTCGTACACGCTCGAGACGCTCATCCAGGCGGGCGCGCGCAATTTGGTGGTGGTCTATGTGCCGGTGCGCGCGCGCCCTCCGCTGCGCGAGTCGCGCCTCATCCACAGTTTGCCCGATTACCTGTGGCAATCCGCGCAGACGATCATTCGCGCCTATGCGATGTTTCAACCGCTGCGTGTCTTTTTGTTGATTGGCGCGGTCTTGATCTTGATTGGCTTGGTACCTGCGTTGCGATTTTTTTATTTCTTTTTGCTGGGAAGTGGCACCG
>Ga0209101_1001747_pt1 | contig 15382 bp, 5 predicted proteins | sample ConPoolayeCmetaG_FD_185481 | JGI IMG/M metagenome (GOLD analysis project Ga0209101, IMG submission 185481) | Hot spring microbial mat communities from California, USA to study Microbial Dark Matter (Phase II) - Cone Pool mat layer C metaG... ...
GGTGAACCGCGTGATCGTCCGCTTCTCCGCGCCGGTCGAGGCCGCCGCCCGCCAGGCGCTGCGGGACGCCGGCGTCGAGTTGCTGACCTATATTGGGGATTATTCCTATTTTGCGTCGGTCTCGGCGGAGCGGCTGGACTTGGCGGCGCTGGACCGGATTCCCGCGTTGCTCGGAGCCGAGACGATCGGTCGGGAATACAAACTGCATCGCGATCTGCTGGCGGGCGAGGTTCCGCCTTGGGCGGTGGTCGCCGAGGTGGAGACCGAGGCCGGCCCGGAGGAACTGGTCGCCGCCTACGTCGTGTTCCACCGCGACGTGGCCCTCGATCCCGACGGGGCGGCGCTCTGCTATCGGCACGGCGCGGTGATCCGCTCCTTCCTATATAGCATCAACGCCGCGGTCATCGAGCTGCCGCGCTCGCGGATCGAACCTTTGGCCGCCGAGGACGCCGTGCAGTGGATCGAGCCGCCGATGCCGGGCTTCGACACCACCAACGACAGCAACCGAGCCTTGACCCAGGCCAATCTGGTCCAGGCCGCCCCCTACAACCTGACCGGGGCCGGCGTGAACGTCATGGTCTATGACGGCGGCACCGCCCGGGCGTCGCATGTCGACTTCCAGGGCCGGCTCACCGTCCGCGACAGCTCCGGAATGGGCAGCCACCCGACCCACGTCTGCGGGACCGTCGGAGGAGCGGGCGTGGGCAACGCCGCTTACAAGGGCATGGCCCCCGGGGTGACCATCCAGTCTTACGGGTTCGAGGTGGTCGGCGGATTGCAGCCCGGCTTCCTCTACACCGACCCCGGCGACCTGGAGGCCGACTACAACCAGGCCATCAACACCTACGGGGCCGTGATCTCCAACAACTCCATCGGCAGCAACATCGAAAGCAACAACTACAATTGCGCCTGGCAGGGCGACTACGGGGCCACCTCCGCCTTGATCGACGCCATCGTCCGCGGCAGCCTGGGCCAGCCCTTCCGCGTCGTCTGGGCGGCGGGCAACGAGCGCCAGGGCACCCGCTGCAACGTCGAGGGCTACGGCTCGTATTACAGCATCGCCCCGCCCAGCGGGGCGAAGAACCACATCGCCGTCGGCGCGGTGAATTCCAACGACGACTCCATGACCAGCTTCAGCAGTTGGGGGCCGACCGACGACGGACGCCTCAAGCCCGACATCTCCGCGCCCGGCTGCCAGAGCGGCGGGGACAACGGGGTGACCTCGTGCGACTCGACGAGCAACACGGCTTACACCTCCATGTGCGGCACGTCCATGGCCTGCCCGACGACGACCGGCCTGGCGGCGCTGATGTTGCAGGACTACCGCGCCCAGTTCCCCGGCCGGCCGGACTTCCGCAACTCCACGCTGAAGATCCTGCTGGCCCACACCGCGGTGGACCGCGGCAACGTCGGGCCGGACTACCAGTTCGGCTACGGCTCGGTCCGCGTCAAGGACGCCATCGACTTCATGCGCAGCGGCAACTTTCTCGAAGAACAGGTCGGCCAGGGCGAGACCTACTCCGTCCTGGTGGTGGTGGAGCCGGGCACGCCGGTGATGAAGGTGACGCTGGCCTGGGATGACTATCCGGCGGCCCCGGTCGCCTACGGCACCCTGGTGAACGACCTGGACCTCCGCGTCTACGACCCGTCCAACAACCGCCGGTATCCGTGGACGCTGAACCCCACCAACCCCTCGGCGCCGGCCGTGCAGACCGCCGAGGACCACGTCAACAACATCGAGCAGGTGCTGGTCAACTCGCCCGCCGCCGGCGTGTGGCGCGTGGAGGTCTACGGCCACAACGTGCCGCAAGGCCCACAGCCCTTCTCGCTCTGTGCCTCGCCGCAACTGGTCGCCTGCTCGTCCCGCGGCACGGTCGCTTTTGAGGCCGCCGCCTACGGCTGCGCCGGAACGGCCGCCGTCAGCGTGGTGGACTGCGACCTCAACACCGACAGCAACCTCGTCGAGACCGTGACCGTCACCGTCTCCTCCACCACCGAGCCGGCCGGCGAGACCCTGCTCCTGACCGAGACCGGCCCGGAGACCGCCGATTTCCGCGGCGGCCTTCCGCTCAGCACCACCGACGCCCCCGGCGTCCTCCACGTCGGCGGCGGGGACGTGCTCACGGCCCGCTATGTCGACGCCGACGACGGCCAGGGCGGGCAGAACGTGGAGGTTACCGCCACGGCCGCCGTGGACTGCGCGGGGCCGGTGATCAGCAACGTCCTGGTCTCCAACGTGTCGGGCAATTCGGCCACGGTGACGTTCACCACCAGCGAAGCGGCAAACGCCACGGTGCATTACGGGCTGTCCTGCGGGGCGCTGAACGACTCCGCGACCCAGAGCGGCTATCGCACCGCGCACAGCCTGGTGCTGTCCGGCCTGCCGACGGGCGTCCGCGTCTATTTCGCGGTGGAGGCGGTCGACGAGAGCGGCAACCCCACGCTGGACAACAACGGCGGCGGGTGCTACTCCTTCATGACCCCCGCCCTGCTGTACAACTTCCCGCTGAACAGCAACCCCGGCTGGACCACGCAGGGGAGCTGGCAGTTCGGCGTCCCCACCGGCCAGGGCGGCAACCTGTTCTTCACCTGCACCGATCCCACCTCGGGGCACACCGGCGGCAATGTGTACGGCTACAACCTGAACGGCAACTACGCCAACAGCATGTCCGTGCAGTATCTCACCACCACGGCGTTGAACTGCACGGGCTACACCAGCGTGGAGCTGCGGTTCTGGCGAAACCTCGGCCTGTTTTCCGGTGACACCGCCAGCCTGCAAGTCTCCAACAACGGCTCGACCTGGACCACCCTGTGGAGTTCCTCCAGCACGATCTGCGACGGCGGATGGCAGCAGATGATCTATAACCTTTCCGCCGTCGCCGACAACCAGCCGACCGTGTACATCCGCTGGGGCATGGGTCCCACGGACATCTGGCTGGGCGGGCCCGGCTGGAACATCGACGACATCGAGATCTGGGCGGCGCCGCCGGTCGTGCAGGAAACCTGCGACGACGGGATCCTCAACCAAGGCGAGGACCGCATCGACTGCGGCGGGCCTTGCCCCGCCTGCGAGTGCCTCGCCGACGCGGCCTGTGACGACGGCCTGTTCTGCAACGGCGTGGAGTACTGCGACGCCTGGGGCCGTTGCCAGCCCGGCGCGGACCCCTGCCCGACGGAGGACTGGTGCGACGAAGCGGCGGATCAGTGCTTCACCTGCGGCGGGCCGCCGACCGGCGACCTGGACGGCTCCGGCGCGACCGACGGGGCCGACATCCAGCCCTTCGTTCTCGCCATCCTGGCCGCGTCGACAGGCCAGAACGACGTTTGTGCCGCGGACTTCAACGCCAACGGCGTGGTCGATGAAGCGGACGTCCCCGGCCTGGTGGCCGCCCTCCTGGGGCTGTGACGTCCGCCGCCGCGGAAAAGCAACGACCGCCTCGGCGTCGGATCATGGTGCGGTCTTCGGATGCGCGATTCGCGGCTCGGGCCGGCGGGTTCCGCTCGCGCGGTGTTCGGCTGCACCAGGAGCGATCAGGCCATGGCCGGAAACCCCACTCCGAACCTCCGCCGACCATGGGGAGAGTTCCCCGTGGTGATTTTCGGAATGTTGTTGCTGCTGCCCGCCGCCGCCCGGGCGCAGCCGGTTCCGCCGGTTCGCGTGATCGCCGAGTGGGAACCGGCCCTCGGCACCTTGATCTCCTGGCCGCTGGGTATTCCCCAATCGCTCGTGGTGGAGTTGGCTCGGGATGACCTCCTGTTCGTGCTGGTCAACGGCCCCACCGCCGAAAACCAGGCCCGCGCCACCCTGAGCTCGTGGGGCGTGGACCCCGCCCGTGTTTCCTACATCCAGTCCACCGTTCAGACCCATTGGCCGCGGGACTGGGGACCCCATCAGATTTTCGACGGCCAGGGCCGGTGGGGGATCATCGATCCGATCTTCCAGGGTTATCCGTGGGTCGGCCCGGCGTGCGCACCCATCACTTCCCCAGGTGGTTACGCGGGAGATGACGCGGTGAATATCGCCGTGGCCGCCCATTTCGCGGCGCCGCTCCACTCCTTTCCGGGATACCTGGTGGGCGGGAACTTCCTCGTGGACGGGCACGCCGCCGCTTTCTCGACCTGCATGATGATCGGCGAGAACAATCAGCTCTGGACGGAAGCCGAGTTCCTGGACCTCGCACAGCAATACCTGGGCGTAACCGATTACCATATTGTCAACAACACCGAGAACAACGGCATTCAGCACATCGATTGCTGGTTCAAAGTCCTCGACAGCGAAACCCTGCTGGTCAAGCGCGTTCCCGCCTGGCACGAGGAGTATCTCCGCATCGAGGGCAACCTCACCCTGCTGGAACAAGCCGTGAATCAACACGGCCGCCCCTACCGCATCATTCGGATCGATTGCCCGCCCTACAGCGGCAACCGCGTCGCCGCCTACACCAACGCCCTCATCCTGAACCGCAAGGTGCTGGTGCCGCTGTTCAACATCCCGGGCGATGCGGCGGCCCTCCAGACCTACCGGGCCGCCATGCCCGGATACCAGGTGATCGGTTTCCCCTGGGGCAGTTGGTATTACTACGACGCCCTCCATTGTCGCACGCGGGCCATCTTCGATCGGCACATGCTCCGCATCGTCCACCGGCGCATCGACGCGACGATGCCGGCGGGCGTGCCGATCCGCTTCACGGCGCTGGTTGACGATCGCAGCGAGACCGGCCTGCTGCCGGGTTCGCCCCGTGTGGTCTGGCGCCGCACGGGCGGCGCGTGGCAGGAGGTTCCCATGACCGCCACCGGGGACGAGGATACCTACGAGGCCTTCCTTCCCGGTCTGGCCGCAGGCCCGGCGGTCGAGTATTACATCGCCGCCCAGGATCACTCCGGCCGGAGCGAGACCATGCCGCGAACCGCCCCGGACGGCTTCTACAGCTTCGCGATCATCGACACCGGTCTGAGCGTGCGTCTCATCCAGCCGCCCGACCGGATCGCGCCCTGGACCCCGACCGTTCTCCATGCGGAGGTTCTTGAAGGCCATGAAACGCTGATGCCGGGCTCCGTGACGCTGCACTATCGCCTGCACGGGGGGGATTATCTCGCCATGCCGATGAACCCCACGGGGCCGCTGGCCTTCGAGGCCGTCTTGCCCCGCGTGCTCTGCGACGACTCGCCGGCGTTTTATGTGTCGGCCGTCGGCAGCAGCACGGGTCTGAAGACCGACCCGCCGAACGGCCCGGAACAGCCCTACGAACCCGGCGTGGGCGAGTGGATCAACACCCCGCTGCTGGCGGAGGACTTCGCCGGCGGCTTGCCCACGGGCTGGGCGGCCGGCGGGCTGTGGCATGCCACCAGCGTTTGTCCCGTTGTTCCGCTTTGCGAAAGCGGTCCGTGGGTTTACTACGGCCGTGACGCCGCCTGCAATTATGCCACCGGCGGCCGGACCTCCGGTACGCTCACCTCGCCCGCGATCAACCTGCCCGCCCAGTCTCCGCAGGGCAATATCACGCTGAGCTACTGCTCCACGTTGGTGACCGAGAACCAGCCTGGCTACGACGTGGCCGGCCTCTACGTCGGCGACACCTTGGTCGATACTCCGGCGGAATCGTCAGCCTGGGAACAGCGGACGATCGACCTGACGGCCTACGCCGGCCAGACGGTGACGCTGTCCTGGGTCTTTGACAGCATCGACGGCTACTACAACGGCTATCGCGGCTGGCAGGTGGACCGTATTCGGGTGACCGTCGACCAGTTGGGCTGCCAGTTTCTCCCGCCGTTCGTCGCCGGCGACGCCAACTGTGACGGCGGCATCGACCTTCTCGACATCGCCTCCTTCGTGCTCCTGCTGACCGATGAGGCGGCCTACCACGCGGCCCAGCCTCAGTGTCATTGGAGCGCCGCGGATTGCAATGGAGACGGCCTGGTAGACGGAGCGGACATTGACGGCTTCGTGAGGCGGTTGCTGAACGGCTGAGAAGGCGAGACCGGAACGAAAGGCCCGCCCGGTCCAAACGACTTGCGGACGGGGCCCGGACACAAGGTCTCGACCCCGCCCGCGGCTCACTTCAGAACGGCGGCACACGCCCGAGCAGATCAATGACCGGTGGCGGGCTTGTCGGCCGGCTTATCGGCGGGCTTGGCCGGCGGCTCGACGGGCTGGAGCGGCGCCTTCTCGGCCGCCTTCTGGATCGTGAGCAGATCCAGGTACTTCACGCCGTGCTTCTCATAGAGCTTGCCCTTGGCCTCCACCTGCTGGAGGGCCAGCGGCTCGACCATCTTGGCGATGCCCTTCATGTTACCCAGGATCACCAGGCCCGTCGGCGTCTCCACCGCCACCGGCACGCCGTTCTTGACGCACTCGACGAAGCACTTGGCGGGGTCTTCCTTGGCGGGGCAGCCGGCCATCAGGCAATGCAAGTCCACCAGCTTGCCGGTGATGGTCATTTCCTTGGCCGGGGGCGGAGGCGCCGCCGTGGCCGGCTTGTCCTGCGCCGCCGCAGGCATCATGAACGCGGCCACCGCGGCCAAACCCACCACCACGATTCCAACCGTCCAAAGCTTGCGATTCATGTGATTCTCCTTCGCTTGACAGAGTGGCGCGTCGTTGAAGCTGCTCCGCAGAACGCTCCGCGGACCATAGCAGGGCTCACGACTCGCCTTTCCTTTGTTTTGCCAACACTTTGAGAGTTCCCGCCTATTCGGCGTTACCGCATCCGTTCAGCCTCCTTTCAAACCGGCCGCCAAGACCGAACTCGGGCCGACGGAAGGCGTTCGAGGCATCCCGCCCATCGGGTCAAGCCGGACGGATTCCGCCCGCGCTGGCCTGCACGCCTGACCGCCGCCGACCGTTCGGCTATGTATTTGGTGTCAGGTTCGGCCTTTGACCGATCCTTCTGCGAAGAGTCCGGGAGGGGTGTGAAAAAGCAGCCGGGTCTACGCTCCGCGGGCAGACACCCACCGCTCCTCCGACAACGGGACGGTATACGTAGCGGGTATCGGTCGAGTTCTCAAGGCCCGGGGGAGGCGCTGCCAGCGGAACATTGCGCTCCAGAACTTATGATTTTGTTTAACATAAGGTTATGATCAATCTACCCTGCCTCGAAAGCGGCTGAAAGGCTTCATCCCGGCTTCGATAGCCGGGGCCGGAGCCCGCGGACGGCCCGCCCGAAACTCTCAGCCTCAGTACATGAACAGCAGCTCGCGGTATTTCGGCAGCGGCCAGTAGCGGTCGTCCACGACGGACTCCAGGGCGTCCGCCGCACCGCGGACCTCGTTCATCGCGGGCACGACCTGGTCGCGATAACAGACGGCGTGCTCGCGAAGGTTGTGCCCGTTCCGGTCGGCGAGGCCGCGGGCCTGATCCAGCGCGTCGATGGCGGTCTTGAGGCGGGCCGTGAGGCCGCAGACCTGGCCGAGGCATTTCTCCGCGGCCGAATGGTCGGCGTCGGCCAGCGCCTGGCGGGCCTTCAACAGGGCGTCGGCCACGTTGCTTTGATGCCCGAACGCGGCCGGGAGAATGAAGGTGCGGGCCAGTCCGGCGGTGAGCTGGGCTTCGATGTTGATGGTCTTGATGTAGGATTCGAGGCCGATCTTGTACTGCGCCGCCAGTTCCCGCTCGCTGAGCACGCCGTGCTTGGCGAAAAGGGTCTGCGCCGCGGGTTCGTTCAACGCCTCGAAGGCGTCGACACTGGACTTGATGTTGGGCAGCCCGCGGCGGGCGGCCTCGGCGGCCCACTCCGCGGAGTAGTTGTCGCCGTTGAAGAGGATGGCCTGGTGCCGCTGGAGGTTCTCCTGCACGACCTTCTGGACCGCGGCCGGCAGGGCCGCGCCGTCGCGCATGGCGGCTTCGATCTCATCGGCCAGTCCGCCGAGGGCCTCGGCCACGATCGTGTTCAGCACCGCGTTGGGCCAGGCGATGCTCTGGCTGGAGCCGACGGCCCGGAACTCGAACTTGTTGCCGGTGAAGGCGAAGGGCGACGTGCGGTTGCGGTCGGAATCGTCCCGCGGCAACGGCGGCAGGCTGGACACGCCGATTTGCAGCAATCCGCCGCTGTGCCCCGGCTCTGCTTTTCCGGCGATCAGGCCGCGGACCACTTCCGTCAGCTTGTCGCCCAGATAAACGCTGATGATGGCCGGCGGGGCTTCGTTGGCCCCGAGGCGGTGGTCGTTTCCGGGGCTGGCCACCGACGCCCGCAGCAGCTTGGCGTGCGTGTGCACCGCCCGAATGACGGCGGTCAGGAAAACCAGGAACTGGGCGTTCTCGTGCGGCGTCCGGCCGGGGTCGAGCAGGTTGGTGCCGGCGTCGTCGGACATCGACCAGTTGTTGTGCTTGCCGGAGCCGTTGATCCCGGCGAAAGGCTTTTCGTGCAGCAGACACTTCATCCCATGCTTGAGGGCCGCGTTCTTCAGCACCTCCATGATCAGCATGTTGTGATCGGTGGCGACGTTGCATTCCTCGAAAACCGGGGCAATCTCAAACTGGCCGGGGGCGACCTCGTTGTGCCGCGTCTTGATGGGGATCCCCAGCGTGTACAGGGTCCGCTCGGCGTCCATCATGAAGGCCAGCACCCGCTCGCGGATCGAACCGAAGTAATGGTCCTCCATCTCCTGCCCCTTGGGCGGACGGGCGCCAAAGAGGGTCCGCCCGGCGTTCACCAGATCCGGCCGCAGGAAGTAGAACCGCCGATCCACCAAAAAGTACTCCTGCTCCGGCCCGACCGTGCAGAAGACCCGCTTGGCCTGCGGATTGCCGAACAGCCGCAGAACCCGCAGGGCCTGCCGGTCGATCGCGGCGATGGAGCGCAGCAGCGGCGTCTTGCGGTCGAGGGCGGTTCCGTCGTAGCTGCAAAACGCGGTGGGGATGCACAACGTGCGGCCGTTCACCCCGTCCATCAGGAAGGCCGGACTGGTCGGATCCCAGGCGGTGTAGCCGCGGGCCTCAAAGGTCGACCGCGTCCCGCCGCTGGGAAAGCTGCTGGCGTCCGGCTCGCCCATGATGAGCGTCTTGCCGGAGAACTCCACCAGGGCCTGCCCGTCGCCGGTCGGAACCAGAAAAGTATCGTGCTTCTCGGCGGTCAGGCCGGTGAGCGGCAGGAACCAGTGGCAATAGTGCGTGGCCCCGCGCTCGATGGCCCAGTCCTTCATGGCGTTGGCGACCACGTCGGCCACGCGGTCCTCCAACGCCGCACCCTCGCGAATGGTCCGCAGCAACGCCCGGTACGCGTCCTTCGGCAGCGCCGAACGCATCACCGAGAGGCTGAACACGTTCCGGCCGAAGATGTCCCGCACCGGCTCGGCGTCGGGCGGTATCGTGGCGGCGGGCATCCGCTGGGCGGCGATCTCGCGAATGGCGTCGTAACGCTTCGTGGCGGGGGTCATGGCTCGATGTCCTTTCCTGCCGGCCTGTGGTCCGGCGCGATCCAAGGTCACGCCGTCGGGCTGCACTGCTCGCACTGCGGCGGCGTCGGGCGATACCTGTCGATTTGGAGCCGCGGCCCGGGCGCGGCGTCGGCCCTTCATCGTCTGTCCGGCCAATCAAATTGAGTCGGCATTATGTCGCTCCCACCGGCCGGGTTCCAGCCACCCGCTTCCCGCCGGGTCGGGTCCGACAGTCCCCGCGCAAGGCTTGCGCGGACGTTGACCAAGGCCCGATATTTCCGCACGAGGCGGCGAGGGGCGACACAAATAGGTCGGCCGGCTCGGCATATGGTTAACCGCCCGGCATCGCGAATTCCGGATCCGCCGCACGCGTCTTTATCGGATCCGGCGGGGCCCACGCGATTTCCCGTTGCCCCGGCTCAAAAAAACCAAAATGCCCGCCGAACCGGAGTTGTATAATTTAGCGCCGCGACCAAGCGAAGGAGCCTGATCATGGCCTCTCTTGATCTGCGTCGAATCCTGGCAGGTTGGGACTACGAGCCTAACCAGATCACCGTCCGCAAGGTGCTGGGCGACGACGGGTCGGTCAAGATCCAGATGCGGGTCGATCTGGGCATCCTTCAGATGGAAAGCACCGGCCGGCCGGACGGCACGCGACCTCACGGGTTCGAATCGCTCCTCGCCTACCACGAGCACCGCTTGGCTCGCCACCAGGAACTCAACGGAACCGAGCTGGGCTTCGAGCTTTCCGCGGAGGAGTGCGCGGCGTTGCGGGACGAGTCCATCCAGTATTACCACCGCTACCTGGCGGAGTTCGTCCTGGAAGACTTCGATGGCGTGGAGGCGGACACCGCTCGCAACCTCCGTACGCTGGAACTCTGCCGCCGTTTTGCCCGCGAGGACGCCGATCGGCAGTCCCTCGAGCGGCACCGACCTTACCTCATCATGATGAACACCCGGGCCAGGGCCCACCTCGCCCTCCGCCGAGGCGCGTTCAAGACCGCCCTGGCCCGAGTCCAGGCCGGCCTGAAGCTGATCCACGCCTGTCTGGTCGCCTTGGACCAGGAGGAGTCCTTCGAGGAGTTGACGGAGGTCCGCATCCTCCAGTCGCTGGCGGAGGAGATCGCCGCTCGACTTCCCGCCGATCCCCTACAGAGACTGGAGCGGGAGCTGCAACGCGCCCTGAATGAGGAACGTTATGAGGACGCAGCCGTCCTCCGCGACCGCATCGCCGCGATCCAGAGCGGCCAGACCGGGTCCGTTTCGCGGAAACGGCCGGGTTGACCGAACCGCCGCGAAACGCCGGTCGTAGAGAAAAGAGACAGAACCCCATCGCGGAGGCCACGGGGCCGCGGCCGCCCCGGCGCGATGGAGACAGCCAGGAAAGCCCCGGCCCGAGGTAACCGGGGCTTTTCTTCTGCGCCGCCGCTACTTCACGTCCAGCCAGTTCGGACCCCAGCCGACATCCACCTTGACCGGCACGTTCAGCCCCAAGGCGTTCGACATCTCCTCCCGGACCATCGCGGCCTCGTCCTCGACGGCGGCCTCCGGCGTCTCGAACACCAGCTCGTCGTGCACCTGGATCAGCATCCGCGACGGGCGGTGCTCCGCCCTCAATCGGCGGTCGATGTTGATCATGGCCCGCTTGATGAGATCGGCGGCCGTGCCCTGGATGACGCTGTTGATGGCGAGTCGCTCAGCGGCCGCCCGCGCCGACTGGTTCGGCGAACGGATGTCCGCGATGGCCCGCCGCCGGCCCAGTAGCGTCTTCACATAGCCGGCTTGTCGCGCCTGGGCGACGCATTCATCGAGAAAGACGCGAATGCGGGGGTACCGCTGGAAGTATCGCTCGATGAACTCCCTGGCCTGCCCGACCGGCATCCCCGTCTGGCGGGAGAGGCCGAAGGCCGACTGGCCGTAGATGATCCCGAAGTTCACCGTCTTGGCCTGGCTCCGCTGGGCCTTGGTCACCTGGTCGAGCGGGATGCCCTCGATCTGGGAGGCCACGAACGCGTGGATGTCGCGGTTCTCGCGGAAGGCCGCCGCCAGGGCCTCGTCGCCGCAGAAATGGGCCAGCACCCTCAACTCGATCTGCGAGTAGTCGGCCTTCAGCAGCACCCAGCCCGGCTCGCCCGGCACGAAGGCCCGGCGGATCTGCGCCCCCAGCTCGGTGCGGATCGGGATGTTTTGCAGGTTCGGGTCGTTGCAGGAGAGCCGCCCGGTCACGGCCCCGATCTGGTTGAAGCTGGGATGAATGCGGCCGGTCCGCGGGCTGACCAGCGTCGGCAGGGCGTCCACGTAGGTGCCTTTGAGTTTGGCCAGTTCGCGATGCTCCAGCACCAGTCGCGGAATAGGGTCGCCGGTGTCGGCGGCCAGCGTCTCCAGCACTTCCGCATCGGTGGATCGCGTGGTCCGGGTACGTTTGACCACCGGCAAGTTCCGTTCGTCGAACAACACCTCGGCGAGCTGCCGGGTGGAGTTGATATTGAACGGCCGGCCCGCCTCGCGATGGATCGCGGCCTCCAACTCCCGCAACCGTTCGGCCATCCGCTCGCCAAGGGCCGCCAGCCGGGCCGTGTCCAGGGCCACGCCGGTCTCCTCCATGCGGGCCAGGACTTCGAGCAGCGGCATGTCCAGATCGCGAAAGAGGGCGGCCAGCTCCGGATCGGTCAACTGCCGCTCCAGGGTTCGCCACAGCCGCCAGGTCAGGTCGGCATCCCGCGAGGCGTACACCGCCACGCGGTCGGTCGCCGCCTGGTGCATCCCAATCTGATTGCGGCCGCGGCCGATGAGTTCGCTGATGGACATCTTGCGTTCCCGCAGCAGCTCATACGACAGAGCATCCAGTCCGTGGGAAGGCCGCGCGGAATCCAGGACGAAGCTGGCCAGCATGGAATCGAAGGCCAACCCGGCCACCTCGAACCCCGCCTGCCGCAGGACGAGCAGATCGAACTTGAGGTTGTGCCCGCTCTTGCGGATGGCCGGGTCGGCGAAGATCGGCCCGAGCGTTTCGCGGACCAGCTCCAGGCTCAGCGTGCGGCCGACGCCGCGGACCGGCACATAGTGGCCCGTTCCGGCGGCCCAGGAGACGCTCACCCCGACCAGTTCGCGGTCGGCCGTGTCCAGACCGGTGGTCTCGGTGTCGAAGGCGAAGGCCCCGACCTGTCGCATCTGTCGGGCCAGGTCGCGGAGGGCATCCTCCGTATCAACCAGGCGGTACTCCAACCCAGTGGTGTCGACGACCGCTCGGTCCTCGTCGTCTCGCTTCGTTACTGACGCGGGCTGCCCGGCGAAGAGCGTGCCGAAGGCGGCGGGATCGGCCGCCGCCGCAGGCGGCCTCGGCTCTCCCGGCGGCGTCTCCAACGAGGTCGGCGACGCAGGCCGGCCGGGCTCGAGCGCCGGCTGGCCGCCGACTCGCTCCAGCAGGCGGGCCAGGCCCAATTCCGCGAGGATCGGCCCCGCCGCCGACAGTTGAAACCGCCCGACCTCCGCGTCTTCGAGGCGAAACTCCAGAGGCACGTCGCGGCGAAGCGTGACGAGTTGCCGTACGGTGTCCTGGCGTTCGCGGAAAGCGAGCAGGTTCTCCCGCAGCTTCGGGGTCAGTTCGTCCGCGTGGGCCAGGATTCCTTCGATCGTGCCGTACTTTTGAAGAAGCTGGGCCGCCTTTTTCGGCCCGACACCGGGCACCCCCGGGATGTTGTCGGAGGTGTCGCCGATCAGCATCTGGGCTTCGACCGCCTGCTCCGGCCCGTAGCCCTTTTCCCGGCGGAGGGCCTCGACATCCGTCTCGATGTCTTTCATCGGGTCGTACATGCGGACATGCGGCCCGAGGAGCTGATCGAGATCCTTGTCGCGGCTGACCAGATATACCAGCAGGTCCGGCCCCGCCAGGCGGTCGCACAGGGTGGCCAGGAGGTCATCGGCCTCGAAGCCCGCCCGCCGAAGGATGGGCACCCGCATGGCGGTCAGGATGGCGGCGATGCGGTCGATCTGGGGCGGCAGGTCCTCGGGAATCCGCTCGCGGGTGGCCTTGTAGGCCGGGTCGATGGCGGCGCGGAAGACGGTCTCGTCGGCCACATCCATGACCAGCGCCACATGATCCGGGCGGCGATCCCGCAGCAGGCCGAGGAACATCTGCAAAAAGACATGAACGGCCCGCGTCGGTTCTCCGGCGGGTGAGGTGAGCGGACGAAACGGCGCGTAATAGGCGCGGTAAATCTGGGCATGTCCGTCAATAAGATAGAGCGTCCGCGGAGCCATTTGACGTTCCCGGCCCCGTTTTGGCGTTCCTGGCGAGCGGTGTCAACGGCCGGGCCGCGGTTTGATATCGGGTCCGCGGCTTACCCCGGCGGAGAATCGGACCTTTCCGCGTTCGCGAGCGAGGGTTACGGGCGGCCAATATATATGATATATTAGATCGCTTATTAGGGCGGCGGCGGGCGGACGTTGACATTTCACCATGACTGGCAGATACTTAGATAAGCTTCGCATGTGTCCGGGCTCGGGCCGCCGAGTCACCCGGACGAGCCTACCCTGTGCGAAGGACCTGAAGAACCCGACAGCGGACGCAAAGGAGGGGCCTGACGGGTAATCCACGCCGGTCCGCTGGTCGAAAAGCTCCTGAGGAGTGCATTATGGCTGGAGTAGCTCCGCAGCATCGTGGTGGGTCCAACGCGACGACGATCGTCATGGTGATCGCCATCGGCGTGGCCGTTCTCCTGCTCGGCGTCCTGATCTGGCTGTTCACGCAGCAGGAGCAGTTGCGGGCCACTGCGGAGAACGAAACCCGGGCTCGCGGCCGCGTGGCCAACCCCGCCGACGAAGCCGCCGCCAAACAGATGTTCCCCGAGGCCGGTGCCGCCGGCCGGACCCTGGTCGGCGAGATGGTCAAGGGCATCAAGACCCTCAACGGACGAGTGACGGGGAACCAGAACGACGCGCCCAGCAACGCCGTCAAGCAGTTGGAGACGGCGTTCGAGGAGATTCGCGAAGGCGTGCCGGATCCCGAGCGGGTCGCCGCCGCCAACGGCGCTGTGGCCGTGCTCCGCAACCTGCATCAGCTCTTCCGCGACGAGCAGGCCGCGAAAGAAAAGGCCCGCACCGACCTGACCAAGGCGCTGGAGGACCTGGAAGCCTTGCGGCGGGCCAATGACGAGCTGAACAAGACCTTCAAGGAACAGCTCGCCGCCATGTCCGCCAAGGTGGACGAGCTTCAGAAGGCCAAGGAAGACTTCGAACGGCTGAAGGGCGACGAAGTGCGGGCCTTGGCCGCCCAGATCGAGGATAAGCAAGACACGCTCGACGCCATGCGGAAGGATCAGTCCCAACTGGTCGACAAGGTCCGCCGCGAGATCGCCCGACGCGACAAATCCATCGAAGAGCAGAGCAAGGCCCTGGCCGATCTGCGGGCCGAAGGCACCGCTCAGGCCGCCGAACCCCTGGCCATCGCCCGGAAACCGATCGGTCGTGTCCTGCGGGCCCTGCCCGGTGATGCCCTGGTGCACATCAACCTGGGACGACAAGACAACGTGGCCCTCGGCATGACCTTCTCCGTCTATTCCGCCGACCAGCGGCTGCCAGCCGACGGACGCGGCAAGGCCACCCTCGAAGTCGTGAGCCTTGGCGACCGCACCGCCGAATGCCGGATCATCAGCCCGCCCGCGCCGGACGACCCCATCCTGCCCGGCGACGGCGTGAACAACATCGTCCTGAGCCGAAACCAGGCCCGCAAGACGCGAATCTGCATCGTCGGGCAATTCGACGTCGACTTCGACGGGCTGCCTGACGTTCGCGGGGGCGACAAGATCGCGGCGCTGGCCAAGCGGTATGGGGCCGAGATCGTGACCCGCGTGGATGCCTCGACGGACTACCTGGTCGTGGGCCTGCCGCCCGCCGAGGAGGTGGAACCAGCCGCCGAGGAACCGGCCGCGGCACAGCCCGCCGACGACGAAACCGCCGAACCGTCGGAAGAGGAGGCCGACACGGCGGAGGTTGACGACGAGGCTGCCGACGA
>Ga0209101_1001749_pt1 | contig 15368 bp, 14 predicted proteins | sample ConPoolayeCmetaG_FD_185481 | JGI IMG/M metagenome (GOLD analysis project Ga0209101, IMG submission 185481) | Hot spring microbial mat communities from California, USA to study Microbial Dark Matter (Phase II) - Cone Pool mat layer C metaG... ...
GCGTCGACTGCGCCGGCCGAGATCTTTGATACACCTGGGTTCACGTAGGATGGATTCAACACGGCGTTCAAAATTATCGCTGCTTGTGTCAAGGATTGGACAAAGCGACAGCTGTTCCCATGATTGCCAGGCGGACTGGGAGTTGCCGGAAAGCACAGTCTTTCCCAGCGCCATAGCTTTGAGGGCCGGCAGGCCGAATGAGCTCTTGGAAAGATGTTCAATGTATACATTACAATCCGCCAATGTTTGAAGCAGGTTTGTGCCATCTATAATTTCATTGGGGCTGACCAGCTTGAAGTTGAATCTATAACCTTTGCCCTTGAGGGCTGCCATGATTTCAATTATCAGGTCGCTTTCTTCCTTCGGAACACGGTAAGGGATGTGAAGAAATGAGAGCTCTCCTTTTTTGTTTTGCGCGGGCTGGCCTTCAGCGGGAATGGTTTCCAAATCTAGCGGCATTGCCAGCCACCCCCAGGGTACTCCCAAACTGGAAAAGCTCATATTATCCGGGCTGCCGATGAAAAGGAAGTCGAATGACTCCCTCAACAGGCGGTGGCTTAAATCCGCAGGCAGGTGGGCCTCCGCTTTAGCCAGCGAATCTTCACCATAGGTGTAGAGAAGAAGCTTGGCGCCTTCGCTTTTTAGGGTCTTGAGAGTTGTTTCCAGGGCTGCGCCGTCGGCAAAGCTGAAAAGACTTTGCGCCGAATGGAACTGAATTATCTCGTAGCGCTCCTTGGCTATTTGAGCCGCTTTTTCTTTAACTTCCAGACAGGCAAATGGCATTTCAAAGAAATACTCCGCGCCGCAGGTGTCCATCACCGTGACCTCGTGACCGAGTTTAAGTTGCTCTTTGGCAAAGGTTAGGGTTAACGAGTGATAGCCGCCGACGTGAAGAATCTTCATTTGCTTATCAATAAGCCCTGCTAAATCTTTCTTTTCATCCAAAGACGCGAATCTTTCAAGTGCCGTGCCTCTTTTCTTAAGCATTGCGAGTCTTGCCAAGGAGGACTATAGTGAATGCAAAACATTCACACAAATGACGAGGCTGCATGGCGTTGGCTGGGCGGGAAAGGGTAGGGCTGGGGGCTTGGTTTCTTATCTGGGCTTTGGGGCTATGCTTTGGAGCATGCGGGAAATATGCCGCTCCGCGCCCCCCCGAGGATTTTAGCCCGCGCGAGGTCGATGCTTTACAGGCGGCCGCTGACTTACAAGGAGTACAGCTCAGTTGGCGGGCCCCTGAAAGAGATATGCGTGGCCGGCCCTTAAAAAGCATAGAGGGCTATTGGATCTACCGTAAAGAGATCGCTCAGTTGAGCGATATTATGGATGTCTCGAAACCCGATGTGTTGCTGGCCGTCATTCCCGACACTCATCTTCTAGAGTTGGATAAAATGCGTGCTGAGGCTGAAAAAGCCGGCCGACTAACACGCCGGGTGAAAGTCGAAGAAGAGAAGAAGCGTTTTGCATATACGGACTTGAATGTGCAATCCGGAAAAACATACCTCTACCGGATTGTCCCTTTTAATCAGGGAGGCGTGGCGGGTCACTACAATCAGCTGGTTAAGGTGCTCTTCAGGGGCGATTCGAGTGAGATTGCATTTATACCTTACCGAGCCTTTGTTGAAGTGAGCTTTGAATGACGACCACTGGGGAGCTTCATTTTTTAAAAATGGAGGGCTGTGGAAACTCCTTTATTGTGATTTTCGAGGCCCAGGGCGGATCCCGCGACTGGGCCGCTTTGGGGCGGCGGTTAATGGATCCGCACTTTGGACTGGGTAGCGACGGGCTGATGATTGTGCACCCGTCCGAGCGGGCGGATTTTGAGGTTTTGATGTACAACCCGGATGGGTCACAGATGGGAATGTGTGGCAATGGGATCCGCTGTGTGGCCCGTTTTTTGATATTGGAAGGGCTGCTCGAAGCCCGCAGGGGCCGGGTTGTTTTTGATGTCGCAGGACGTTTAATTACTTGCCGTTTGGAGGAAGAGGGGCGCTGGGCGCAAGTGGATATGGGAGAGCCGTCCTTGGCCCCTGGTTCAATCCCGGTTAATAGCGCAAAGGAACTGATAGACGCCGAACTGGTGGCGGGCGGGCGGCGCTTGAACTTCAGCGCTGTCTCAATGGGGAATCCTCATTGTGTAATCTTTGTGGAAAAGCTGACGGATGTGAACTGTTGTGAACTAGGGCCCCTAATTGAAAACCATGCCCTTTTTCCGGAACGCACCAATGTTGAGTTTGTTGAGGTTCTAGAGTCGCGCCGCCTGCGGGTTCAGGTTTGGGAACGCGGCGCCGGCTTGACGTTGGGCTGTGGCACGGGAGCCTGTGCGGCAGTGGTGGTCGGGGTGTTGAGGGGCTTATGCGCGCGGCAGACAACAGTGGATTTACCGGGGGGCAGTCTTTCTATCGAGTGGGAGGAGAAAAGCAACAGGGTTTTTATGACCGGCCCGGCCAAGGAAATCTGCCGGGGCACCTTCTATCCTCAAGTGTTGGCTGGTTATCAATAGGGCTGAGGGAATGAGTATGCTTTCAGTTTCTAATCTTAGTGGCACATTCAGCGCTTTGGTTACTCCTTTTAGCCCCGATGGGCGGAGCGTGGATTTGGAGTCGCTTAGATGCTTAGTGGAAATGCAAATAGAGGCCGGGGTGGATGGACTGGTGGCTTGCGGGTCAACTGGTGAAGCTGCCAGTTTAAGCGAGGAAGAATATGCTTTGGTGCTGAGCCAAGTACGGGAAACGGCACGCGGGCGGGTGCCTTGTCTTGGCGGAATCAGCGTCAGTTCAAGCGCCCGGGCCGTTGAGATGGCGAAGGTAATTGAAAAGGCCGGGCTGCAGGGGATTTTACTGGCGGCTCCGCCTTACAATAAACCGCCACAGAGCGGTATTGTGGCGCATTTTAGCGCTGTGCATTCAGCCGTCTCCTTGCCTATAGTGGCTTACAACATTCCCGGCCGTAGCGGTGTTAATATCCAGCCGCTTACTATCGCACAACTGGCTAAGGAGGGAGTGATTATCGGTCTTAAGGAGGCAAGCTCCTCTTTGGATCAAGCGCTTGATATTTTAGTTGAGTGCGGGGAGAGGATTTCACTTCTTTCCGGTGAAGATTCGCTGGTTTTGGCGCTTATGGCATGTGGCGGCCGTGGAGTGATCTCGGCGACCGCCAATGTAGCGCCGCGCGAATTCGCTGACCTGACCCGCGCCGCCTTGGCCGGCGCCTGGGAAGAGGCCAGAGAGCTTCAGCTTAAACTTTTACCGCTTGTGCGCTGCATGTTTGCCGAGACAAATCCTATTCCGCTTAAGGCGGCTTTGGCTATGCGGGGGGTGATTCGTTCTTCGGCTGTAAGGCTTCCTTTGGTCGAGGCCAAGCCTGAAACCAAGGAAAGAATCAAGCGCGTTTTGGGGTGTTGATGGCCGTTGGACTTGGAATTCTTGGTGCTTCAGGCCGGGCCGGCAGCCAGGTTGTAAAGGTGTTGCCTGAGTTTCCTGATTTCCGGCTTAAGGCTGCACTGGTAGCTCCGTGTTGCCCCACTCTGGGGCGCCTCTGCCTGAGCGCGGAAGAGAACCACGGCGAGGCAGTGAGTTATTCTTCCGATCTGGCGGCGGCGGCCGGGGCATGCGAGGCCTTCATCGATTTTTCAACTCCGGAAAGCTCTTTGGCATTGCTTCGCTTGGCCTCGCAAAATGCAAAACCTTTGTTCATAGGAACCACAGGCTTCAGTGACGCGCAGATGGACGAGGTGCGGGAGCTTGCTCGAAAAAGCCCTGTTTTAGTGGCACCTAACGCCAGCTTCGGGGTTTTAGTGCTTCGGCGGTTGGTTAAACAGGCTAAGCGCATGCTTGGCCCCGGGTTCGATAGCGAAATACTAGAAGTTCACCATGCTATGAAGAAAGATGCCCCCTCGGGGACAGCTCTTACGATTGGGCGGGATCTTACCGCGGATTTCCCCTCCAAGCTTTTGTTTAACCGCCGCGGTCTTAGGCAAGAAGGTGAGATAGGAATAGCAAGTTTAAGAGGAGGGGACGTTTGCGGTGACCACACAGTGTTTTTTTTCGGCCCAAGTGAGCGTTTGGAACTGACGCACCGCATTACCGACCGGGCCGTATTTGCCAGGGGGGCTCTGAAGGCTCTTGAACAGCTGATAACTTGCCCCCCGGGGCTTTATAGCCTGGAAGACATGTTTAAGAGTGTCTAGCGTCTGTCCTATTTGGTTTGGGAAATTAGGTTGAGGAAGGCCGGTTTGACACGAATAATTTTTTCAACATCTTACCTAACATAGGTGTGGTATTAGAACAGACTTGCGTTTTAGAAACGTAGTTGTTATAGAATGATTTTGGCAGCTTAGCCTGTAAATTTGGGGGTTAAGTTCGTTTTGGCTGTTTTTCGGCATTCCGCCCATCAACTCTACCTGTAGAAGATGGGGTTACGTTTTAGGTGTAGACTTTGGAAGCTGGGTGTTGTGTAGTCTATACAGGTGGCGATTTTAAAGACCGTTTGAAGTTCGGCTTTGAGGGGGAATTTTGTCTTTTTAAACATTTATTTATCTTAAGAGGCGCGAAGCTATGGTTAAAAGGGAAAAGGCAAATTACATGATTCAATCTGTTTCGCATGCCCTGGATGTTATGGAGGAATTAGCCAAGGCGTCCGGTGAAATCGGAGTTACTGAACTTTCTAAACGGCTGAGACTACATAAGAATAACGTGTTCCGTCTCTTGGCGACCTTGGAGCTTCGCGGCTATGTTGAGCAGAATAAAGATACGGAAGATTATCGACTGGGGGTTAAATCGTTGCAACTGGGGCAGGCCTATCTTGCACAGAGCAAGCTGGTTGCACGTGCCTATCCTTTAATGAAGTCATTGGCGGAGGCTACCGGTGAGACCGTGAGCCTTGCAATTTTGCAGAACGGGCAAATTCAATACCCACTTAGCTTTGAATCAAAGAAGCCGGTGAAGGTGGCGGCTAGAGTGGCCATGTCATTTCCCGCTAAGCAATGCGCGGTGGGGCGTCTTTTGACGGCGCAGCTTCCAGATGCTGTTTTGGCGGAGATTTTGGCATCCAACACCCCGCAAGATGCGGCCATTAAAAACCAGCTTAGCGAGTTGAGGCATAGCGGCCAGATTATTGATCGCGGTGCAACCGAGGGCGATGTCGTGGCCATTGCCAAGATTGTGCGTGGTCATGGCAACGAAGTGGCTGGTGCAATCGAGGTGGTCGTCCCACAGTACAGGGCTAAGGTGGAGAATCTTTTACCTCAGATTGAGGAGGCCGCCGCGGCCTTATGTACGGCGCTGGGCGCCACGCGGGCTGGGTTGGCTGGGGCTTTGGAAAAAGAGATCGTGCAGCCGGTTGCCGCCGGCTCCGAAACCGGCGGACGCATTAAGGCTTGAAAGGTGTCCCGTTTCTAAACGTTGTTAGTACAACATGTAAGAAAGGGCGCGCATGTCGCGTGCAGGCGGTGTGTCGCGTAGGGGGATGAAGTAACTGGCGGTCGCCAAATCAAGCATTATTTCCCCGGCCTCGCAATGCCGCTCCAATTCCTTGGGTATATGGATTTCGAAATGATGCTCATGTAGCGCCGTTATCGGTGCCTCGAAGATTTTTTGACCTTTAAGCCGGACTTGGATAGTAACCGGCTGGTTGCCATATCGGTTGAGCCCTGTTTTTATGTTAAGGGAAACAATCTTTGACTTCTCGCCGTTGGTGTCTGTTTCCTGGAGAGGTGTTTCCGCTACCCGAAACAACTGCCTGGCCCGCACCCCGCACCAGCGGAAAGTTCTGCCGTTTTGGTCTGCCTCTGGGGCATAACAGCCGTAAGTGGTGGGCGGGAGCGTAATGGCTCCATCATTCATTTTCCACAGCATGCTTAAGGCCAGCATCACGGCTAGAAAATAAAACATGCTCAGCCGCTCTTTGTCGGATATTTTCCAGCCGCCGCCGGCGGCGGCCACCAAAGCCAAGCTTGCAAAAAACAGATACTGTAAGCTTTGAATGTAAAACACCTCTTGCACGTTTCCATAAATGAGAAAAGCGGCTGCAAATGAAGCGCCAATCAATAAAAAGACTTTGTTGCTGAACGGCAGAGCGGGGTTGTGAAAAGTATGCCTTAAGCAGCTGTAAGCCGTGCCGATTACAAGCAGCATCAAGATTGTCAAGCCGGCCAAGCCCTTTCCGGCGAAGGTCTGGGCGTAGACATTATGGGCCGATCCGTGAAGTGGCAGGTTAAGTTGGCCGAAAAAACGTCCGCTGGGAGTGTTGAACTCGCGTTCAAAATGAAAGGCGAATGATTCGCTTCCCCCGCCAAGGAACGGATTAAGGAGGCCAAGCCGGTATGCCGCACGGACAAAATCACTGCGATCGGCAGTGCGTTGGATCTCTTTTAGGCGTTGCCAGTAGCGTTCAATCTTAAATTCGCTGCCGTAAGGCAAAAGCTGGTAGTGATTAAGCGTATAGAGCAAAGAGAAGCTTAGAGCCAAAGTTAAAGGCAGCGAGAAGCCTATTTTCAGCAATGACTCCTTGAAGGCCTTTACAAAATCGCGCTCGCCCCGCTCCATGCGGTAGGCGATGTAAACGGCGCTCCAGACCGCAAACAGTGTTAAGGGGTACGAGATCCACCCCCCGCGCTGAAAGGTTAGAATCAAGGCGAATTCTCCGAGCAGCAACAAGGCTAAAAGCAGCGTTAGCCGGCAAGCGAATTTTAGCGGTAGCAGCAATACAAGCATGCTGTAGGGAATTGCCAGCGTGACATATTCGGCAAACCAGCCGGAGTGGCCGAAAAAGGACTGCAGGCGGAATTGGACATCATTAGGGTTAACAATCGGATCAAGTGGGCGCCAAAACCTTAAGTCTATTATTTGATAATAGTCCGCTAGGCCGGCTGCTAATGCAAGAACTAACCCTCCCAGGATCATAGCGCCATAGTGCAGCAGGCAACGCGCATTTTCACGGGCGCTAAGATACAGCAGCAGGCAGATGTTTACAGAAAAAGCCGTCCAAATGACGGATAGAAAAGAGTAATCAATCGTCTCCTCGCTGCTGGTTGTGAGGGCATAAAAGCGATACACCAGCGCCGAAAAGTCGCGCCAGGCGGGAATAGCAGAGCGCAGGCTGTAATAATATTCGCTCAGCGGAAGACCGCTTAAGCTCAAAATCGCCACCAGCAAAAAGATGTAACAAAAAAATATAATGGAATTTTCTTTAGGAAAGTATGCCAGGCAGCGTCGGTTTTTCTGTCTAAGCAAAGACAGTGCTAAACCAATTTGCAGAGCCGAGCTTAAAAGCAGCAGATGTTGGGCCGCCTTAGAGCCGGGACGGTTGCCGAAAAGGGGCAACAATAACAGAAAAAGCGAAAGGGCGGCCGGCAGGTTTAGGAGCGGAAGAAGCAGGGCCAAGCTGAGGCTTAGCCAGGTAAGTGCGGCCGTAGGTTCAGCCAGCAAGGCGGCTGCTATAACGCCTAGGGCGGCCAAGCTGCCGATAAAGCAGGCGATTAGAATGAGACATCTCATAATATTAATATATCGATATCATTTGTATATATTCCCCTTGCAGAATAAATGATAGATGGATACACTCCAGACGCTCAATATTTTAACTGGATGTATTTATAAGGGCAGCAATTGCTATGGCGGCGGCGCTTAAGAAGAAGGAAATTGAAAAGCTTAAAGCTATTCTTTTAAACGAAAAGAAGAAGATTTTGCGTCACTTGGAAGAGCTTAGTGATTCCTCCGAACAAGGTTTAGACAGCACGGGGAGCGGCGATTCGGTTGATATTGCTTCAGCAGAAATTAATCAGGCCAGTCTGCAGAAAATAGGGAAGCGCGAGAGTTACCTGCTAAAGAAGATCGACATTGCATTGGAAAAGATTAAAAACGGCGTTTACGGTGAATGTGAAGTCTGTGGAGAGCCGATTGGCATTGCGCGGCTTACCGCCAGGCCGGTGGCGCAGTTGTGTATCGATTGTAAAACCGACCAGGAAAATTTGGAGAAGCGCTTCTCAAGCCGCGAGGAAATGGAAGAAGAAGAGGGAATTTTCGCCGAGGAAGAGGAGGAGCAATAGCTCTTACATCTCTGCGCTGCTCAGGATGCGCAACAAGTCGTCGAATATTGTGGGGCTGGCCACTAAGAGTTCCTGTCCATTCAAGTCGGGGGGAAGCTTTGTTTCTTCTTGCGCCGCTAAACGGCCGGCTTTAGCCCCGGCTTGTTTGGCGATTAATAATCCGGCGGCCATATCCCATGGATTGAGGCTTTCGTAAAAGCCATCTAAGCGTCCGGACGCCACCCAACAGATGTCAAGTGCTGCAGCGCCGACGCGTCTAAGATCCTGGCAGTGTTCTAAAACCGCCTGCACACGTTTGACCAGCAAGGCCACGTCGCTTCGCCGGTAAGCAAACCCGGTGGCGATGAGAGCGGACTTAAGGCCTACCGGCTTACTGACTTCAATTATCCGCCCGTTTAAGTAAGCGTTGCCGCTGCGCTCGGCGCTGAAGGTTTCGTTTTGAAAGGGGGCGTGTACAATGCCGTATTCGACCACGCCGTCTAAGACAAATGCTATTGAGACGGCTACTTGGTTGTGCCCGCGTGCGTAATTAGTGGTGCCGTCCAGCGGATCAATCACCCAAAGCGGCCCTTGCCCTAAGTGGACAGGCTCAAGCTGGGGATAGTTTTCTTCGGAAAGAATCTTATGCGAGGGAAAGTGTTCCTTTATCCGGCCGATGATTAGTCTTTCGGCCTCTGTATCGGCGGTTGTCACTAAGGTAGTGTCCGGCTTGATAGAGACCTTTAGCTTGCCGGAGGAACGGATATCGGTAATCACTGAACCGGCCGCAGAAGCGGCCGCCTCGGCCACGCGGGCCACCTCCTCAAGGAGGGCGCGCTTTTCTTTAGCGTCATTCATTTGCCTCTTGACTTCACATTTACCGGTTTTTGAGCTGCTGCATGACAGGTTAAAGCAGAACTGTTAAGTTAGCTTCTCAGTTTATAACCTTAGTATGAACAAAGACATCGCTCAACTCTACGGTCGTCAATATACCGTGCGCGCACCGGCCAAGCTTAACCTGCGTTTAAAAGTTGAGGGGCGTAGAGGCGACGGTTACCATTTGTTAAGCATGATTAACGTGGCCGTGGCTTTGTACGATGAGCTGAAAATCAGCTTGAGCCAAAGGCCGGGAATTACCCTTCCTCGCCTCTCTGGAGGGGAGGGTGAGTGGCCAGAGGAGCTTAAGTGCCCGGATAAGAATTTGGCTGCCCGCGCTGCCCGCGGGTTTGTGCAGCAGTTTGGACTGCCGCTGGGAGTGGAAATTGAACTTACGAAAAACATCCCTCTGGGGGCCGGGCTTGGTGGTGGAAGCAGCGACGCGGCGGCGGTGCTCAAAGCGATGAGTGCCGCCTGCCGGGATGTTGTTTGTGAGACAAGAAAAATGAGCGCTGCTGTTTTTCAGGCGCAGGTTTTGGAAATCGCGCTTAGGCTCGGCGCAGATGTACCGTTCTTTCTAGGGCCGCCCTTTGCGCATGTGGCCGGGATTGGAGAAGAGATCCAAGAGTTGGATTGGCGTGTCGCGGCGGGGTTTACCTTTATGCTCTTTTTGCCGCCGGTTTCGATTGCCACTTCTCAAATTTATGAAGCTTATAGGCATCGCTTTCCCGCTTTGGAGTTTTCGCGCGATGAAGCCGGCCGTCGTTTCGCCGTCCGGTGCCGCAGGGTCGGGGGATATCTTGAAGGCAAGGGGTTAGGCGGGGAGCTTATGGGTTTGATCGAAAATGACCTTGAACCTTTGGTCTGTGAAACGTCGCACGAAGTCCGTGCCTTGCTTGGCCGATTGCGTGGGTTTAAGTCGTTAAAGGCCGGTCTTACCGGAAGCGGCGCGGCGGTCTTCTGCATTGCGCCGCAGGGCAATTTTAATGCTGGGGAGATAGTTTCGCGCCTCGCGGAGCAGGGGCGGGTAAAAGTGCTGAATTTAAGGCCGCATGGGCCTGATTGATTTTTGGCGGCTGCAATTGTACCTTCGCCTTTGTCTTTAAGCGTTTTTGCTGCTGCTGGCCGGTCGCCAAGTGGTAAGGCACCGGGTTTTGGTCCCGGCATTCGTAGGTTCGAATCCTACCCGGCCAGCCATATTAACGGGGGAATGGTCGTTGGAGAGGCAAATCATAGTTTTTTCCGGCCGTTCGAATCCGCGCTTTACTTCGGCTATTTGTGAGACTTTGGGACTTGAGCTGGGACGCCTGGAGGTGGTGCGTTTCAGCGACGGCGAGTTATCGGTTGAAATCGGCGATAATGTGCGCGGCCGGGACGTTTTTATCGTCCAGAGCACGTCCACCCCCGGCAATGATCATCTGATGGAGCTTTTGATAGTGCTCGATGCGCTTAAGCGGGCCTCCGCTTGGCGTATTACGGCGGTAATTCCTTACTTTGGCTATGCTCGGCAGGATCGCAAGCTTAAACCTAGGGTGCCGATCACCGCCAAACTGGTGGCCGATCTTTTGAGTACCGCCGGCGCCAACCGGGTCTTAACCATTGATCTGCATGCTGGTCAGATTATGGGGTTTTTTGATGTGCCGGTGGATAACTTGAATGCCTTGCCGATCTTGTTCCCTTACATTAAAGAGAATTACGGCCAAGAAGATCTGGTAGTGGTCTCGCCGGACATGGGGGGCGTGGAACGGGCCCGCTTGCTGGCTACTAGGCTGAATGATGCGGAGATTGCGGTAATCGACAAGCGCCGCTCTGGCCCGGGACAGATAGCTGAGATGAAAGTTGTCGGCGAAGTGAGTAAGCGCACTGCAATCTTGGTGGATGATATTGTGGATACCGGAGGCACTTTGATTAAGGCCGCCGAGAAGCTGCTGAGCGAGGGGGCGCGAAAAGTGGTGGCTTGTTGCGTGCACCCGGTCCTGTCGGGAAACGCTTTGGAACGTTTGAGCAAGGCTCCGCTGGAGGAGATTATTGTAACCGACACAATTCCAGTCCCGCGCTCGGTTAAGTGTAAGAAGCTTAAGATCCTTTCAGTGGCACCGCTTTTTGCTGAAGGCATCAAGCGCATTCATGGTGAAGATTCCATAAGCAGCTTGTTTCGTTAGCCCAATCAGTGCTCTGACTTGATGTACAATTTGTTGACTAGGTCACGATACTTTTGCTTGGCTATGCGCTTCCGGCACTTTACGAAGCAGCCATTTTATGCTTTACTTTTAAGCTCTTAGGGTTAATACGGCCGTCTTTGCCGTGCCAAGCGGACGTAGATTGGTCTTAATTTGGCTTTTAGGCATTATGTCATGGCGCAAAACTTGGGTTGGGGAGGTGAAGAATGGACAATTTTGAAGTTGACGTGTATCCAAGAGAAAGTCTAGGAAGCCGCGCAAGCCGTAGATATCGGCGCCAAGATCTGATTCCCTCGGTTGTTTATTCCCATGGCCGTCCGGGGATTGCCGTCCTTTTGCCGAAAAAGCAATTTGTCCGCTTGGCCAAGATGGCCAGAAGCGGACAGTTGTTCACCTTCAAAGGCAGTCTTAGCGAGTTAGAAGGGCAGCTGGGTATTGTCAAAGACATTCAAGTGGACGGTTTGCATTCGGATGTGCTGCACGTTGATTTTCAAGTTATCAGCGAACATGAGGAGGTTTCCGTGCGGGTCAGCCTCAAGTTTGTGGGTGAGGCTCCCGGCGTCAAGATTGAGGGTGGCATTCTCAGCATAGCCCTGCGTGATGTGGGCGTGACGTGTCTCCCTAAGCTTATTCCTCAGGAGATTACGGTTGATATTTCCAAACTTAACATTGGAGACAGCATTCATGTGCGTGATTTGGAAGTACCTGCCGGTGTCAAATTGACGGAGGATGCGGAAGAAACGGTGGTGAGCGTAGTGGCGGTGCACGCTGTAGTTGAAGAAGCGCCGGCGGCGGCTGAGGCTGTGGCAGGTGAAGTGCCGGCCGAGGGTGCGCCGGCCGAGGGCGGAGCCGCCGAAACAGCCGCGGCCGAAGAGGGTGAAAAGAAAGGCGGCAAAGAAGCCGCTAAAGAGGCCAAAGAAGGCCACGAAGGCGGGAGTAAGGAAAAGGGAAAAGGCAAGGAGGGCCGGGAAACTTAGGGAGCCGAAGAAAAGCGCTAATAGAGGGGAAACGAGTAGCCAGGCGTGTCTTATTTTAAGCTTATTGCTGGACTGGGAAACCCGGGAAAGCGTTACCAAGATACTCGTCACAATATCGGCTTCATGCTCCTTGACTATATGGGGGAGCATTTGGGGGCCGACGCCTTTGAGGCAGGGCTGTGCGTTTCATGGCGCGCTAAGCTTGGTTGCTTGATACGCGAGGTTAGAATCAAGGGCCATCCCGTCTATATGGTCAAGCCCCAGAGCTATATGAACATGAGCGGCGAGCCTTTGTCCGGGGTGTTAAGGTTCTTTAAGCTCTCGCCGGCTGATTTGATAGTCGTGCACGATGATATTGATTTGCCTTTGGGGGTCATGCGCATTAAGAGCGGCGGCGGGGACGGCGGGCATAATGGAATCCGCTCTATCACGGCCTTTTTGGGCACAGCCGACTTTGTTCGTTTGAAGCTTGGGGTTGGACGGCCGTCCGTTGAACCGGCCGCGGCTGGCCAGACCTCTGAGCAGGTGGTGGATTGGGTGTTGGGGCGATTTACGGACCGTGAAGCTAAAACCGTGCAGGAGATTCTGGGGCGGGGAGAGATGGCTCTAACAGAGCTTTGCACTTCCGGCATAGAAGTTGCCCAGCGTAAATTCAATTGAGGTGTTGTTTGGGGGAAAATACGAGCGGTGTGGAGCCTATTTTTGGGAAAGTTATAATCCTTTTAATGAGTTATCGTAACTACGCGTTCATGCGTCATTTCGATGAGTTAAGTGCCAGGCATAAACACATAAAAAAAAGATTTTTGTGAGTGTAATCAACATAATGAGTAGTTGAAAAAGGCCTTAACTTCAAGATGGCCGGGGTTGGCTTGGAGGCGGGGGTTTGATCGGGTTTCATCTCTCGTAATAAAATGAAACCTACATTTTTGCAGGGAATTTTAGTGATTTTTTTTACCGGCGAGGCAAGCTATGCGGAGGTATGAAACGGTCGTAGTTATGGGGGCTGATCTTCCGGAAGCCAAAGTTAAGGAGGAAGTCTCAAAGATTGAAGGCGTGTTGGCTTCTTTGGGGGCCAAGGAAGTGAAATTGGATCGTTGGGGGACCAAGGAGCTCGGGCACCGTATGCGTAAGCACTCTACCGGCAATTATTTGTGCTTTACCTACGAGACTGAAAATGCCCGCCTGATGGAAGGATTGGTCAACCAGCTACGCATAAATGATACCGTACTCAAGTTCCAATCGCATCGCATCAGTGATAAGGTTAGAAAGTTTAAAGGTAATCCCCGGCGGGTCCTTTCTGATGAAACAGTGGAAACGGAGGAGTTGGGGCTTCCCGAGGGGGAAGATTTTGGGAACTGATTCCTTTTTTACATAGAAGCGGGCTAATAAAGACTTTTATGAGACCGCTTTTAGGGCGGCCACGGATGGCTGCCTCAGGGCCCGAGCGTCAGCTGGGGCCCTGGAGCGCGGTTTTGGCGGGGTGCGTTGGGGTCCCCGCCAAAACCTGGCGCGACTCATAAATGCCATGGATGGTATTTATGAGATTGCTTATACGGCGTAACAAGTTAAATCTCTAAATTTTGTTGTTTTAAGGCGGGAGCGCGTATGGAAGTTATACTGCAACAGGACTTTCCGGCTTTAGGTTATGTTGGCGACCGGGTCAAGGTTAAGGGCGGGTATGCTCGTAACTTTCTTATTCCGCGGGGCATTGCTTTAGAGGCATCGGTGCATAATGAATCGTTGCTGAAGCATAAGTTGGGAGGCATAAATGCGCGTAAGATTAAACTAAAGGCTCAAGCTCAAGAGCTGGCTGCCAAGCTTGAAGCGTTAAGGCTTGAATTTTTTCTTAGAATGGGCGCTGCTGGGAAGGCCTATGGCTCGATTACGGTTAAAGACATTGAAGAAGGATTGAAAAGGGAAGGCTTTATAATCGACAGGCGTCAAGTGAGCTTGCCGGAGCCGATTAGAAAGGCCGGCGAACATAAAGTGAGCGTTAAGCTTCACTCGGAAGTAACAGCCGGGCTTAAGGTCCAAGTTAATACAGAATTGCCTGAGCCCAAGCCGGAAGAAAAAAGCCCGGCCAAGGCGGGCAAGGAAGGGAAGAAGACCCGGACCAGGAAGGGCCAAGCCGAGCAGCGGCAAGAAGGGGAAGAGGGCGCTAGAGAAAACAAAGCTAAAGAAGCATCTCCCAAGGAGAAAAAAAAGAGCCGCGCCGGAGCCAAGGCTCATGTTAAGGAAGCAGCCGGTGAAGGAGGTGCCGAAACCGGGCAGGCGGAACAAGTCTCCAAGTAAAATCGCATGCCGAGGGGCCTCCCTTAAGAGCCGCCCGTGGTCTAACCCAGTAAGCGGTTTTGCCTATGGTCACTGAGCCTGAGACGTCAGGAAAGCCCCGTACGCCCGGAGCTCTCACCTTGGTCGCCCTTTTTATTGCTTGCTTTTTGCTTCCGCTTGCCGTCCTCATTAATGTGCAGCACTTTTTGAACCTAAGCCAGGCTCCTCCAGGCAAGGCGGGAAAGGAGAGACATATTTTCCCCTGCCCGCTCTTAGTCTCCTCTTCCGCGAACTACATTAAGGTCGAGGGGTCTGAGGCCTTGATTCCTCATCCTGGGGAGGATTTTCTCTTGGCGGCCTGGTTTAGTTTTCAAAGAATGCCTGCCCTTAACAAAAGGCATGTTTTGCTTTCCAACTATTCGGGTTCCAAAGCATTGAGGGAGGGGTATGCGCTTGCAATCCGCCGCGATAAGAATGGCATTTGGCCTATGGTTTATTGGGCCGATTCCCGCCGGCGCGGGCGGTGGTTCGATTTCCCTGAAGTTTCTTTGCCCATAAAGACTTGGGTTATGTTTGCTTTAAGTCTTCATAAGGACCGCTATTTAGGGCTTCATATGGGGCGTCTAATACCGGGGGAGGAAGTCTTGGCTTTAGGGGGCTACGACTTAGGGAAAGCTGAGTATCACATGCCTCCGGGAAGTTTGCTTTTGGGAGGCCCGCCGGGACAGGTTTTCCGCGGCGTTTTGGGGCCGCTGGCGATTTTTGCTAAACCGAAGTTATCTAAGAGCCTAAGAAAGGTTTTGACTGATATTTATGAGGATCCTTTGTCGATACCCAAGGAATTTAAGAGTCGCGAGGTGAAGCTTTGGCTTTTGGACGGGAAAGCTGACAAGTCGCCGTATGGCCATAAGGTTCTTGTGGTGGGAAATTCGGCGCGTGGTGGTAAAGAAACTTTGCCTAGTGGTATGAAGAAGCCTTTTTTGCAGCCGCAAGCTACGGCCCCTGGCGCGGCTCGAAGCCGGATAAAAGGTAAAAAGT
>Ga0209101_1001750_pt1 | contig 15364 bp, 14 predicted proteins | sample ConPoolayeCmetaG_FD_185481 | JGI IMG/M metagenome (GOLD analysis project Ga0209101, IMG submission 185481) | Hot spring microbial mat communities from California, USA to study Microbial Dark Matter (Phase II) - Cone Pool mat layer C metaG... ...
GATTCATTTCGTTGACGAAGTTTATGACCACGGCGAGATTATTTCTCAGATGAAAATGCCGATCACTCCAGATATTAAAACTCCGGAAAAGCTTGCCGCCCACCTTCTCCCGATTGAATGGGAAAACTATATTTCGACTTTAGAGAAAATAGAAAAAGAATTTTAACAATTCTTCAAAAGACAAATTTCTTATCAGGTAAAGCCTGACTGCGTGTCGGTTAAAATGTCTGCCTAAAAGAAAATTGTCTTTTAGCGCGCCGAGGATCAGAATCATAAGGAATAAAGGACAGGTTTCGCAACTCTGAGTCCCCTATTCTTTACAGAAAAATTACTAAAGATTTTGAACGTCTGCATTGATTGCTGTCGGAGATCGGAATCATAACCCCTGCTCTGACCAGAAAATTCAGTCTGGCTGTGAACACTTCTCTCAATCGGTATTTCGTCCGAGGCTTTTTCATTGAGCATTCTGTATTAGGCAAAAAAAGCGGCCACCGAGCAAAGTCTGATTCAAGAAAACGGCTATCTCGTGAAAAATCCAAAAATGGGCATCTAAACCCCGATCTTGGCTGTTTGCGGATTAATGCAGAAGTATCATTTTTCCCTTTAAATTTTTAATCTCGCGCTTGACGCTTTATTATAGTATTTTTATAAAAAAGTAAAATCTTTCTGCTATAATAGATTTATGAAAACCGTCAAAGAAATTTTAGTTTGGGCAAAAAAAGAACTGAAAGATTCTCCCTCTCCCGACCTCGACGCCCTAATAATTTTAGGATTTGTTTCCAAACTTTCGCGCGAAAAATTGTTGGCCAATCTGGACAAAAAAATTGCTAACAAAAAATTAAAGGAATTTGAAAAACTGATTGGAAGAAGAAAAAAAGGCGAACCAATCGCTTATATTACGGGTTGCAAAGAATTTTATGGCTTGGATTTTTTAGTCACTCCGGATGTTCTTATCCCCCGTCCCGAGACAGAAACATTAGTTGACACAATCCTAGACCACATCAGACAAATGGTAAACAGTAAACAGCAAATGAAAAAACAGCTAACCATCATCCCGGTCGCCAATTATCAATTGCCAATTACCCTCGACATCGCCGATATCGGCACAGGCTCAGGCTGCATTGCTATTACTCTTGCTAAACAATTGCCCCGATCAAATATTTTTGCTTTTGACGCCTCTAAAAAGGCACTGGATATTGCCAAAAAGAACGCAGAAAATATTCTTGGTCATTCTGGCCCCGTTCAAAATCTTAAATTCATTAAAAATGATCTTCTTGCCGGCGTCCGCCAGAAATTTGATATCATTACAGCCAACTTACCCTACCTTTCCGAGACTGAATATAAAAAAACAGCGGCCGATATAAAATACGAACCAAGATCTGCCCTTATTGCCGGCAAAACAGGGCTTGAGATTTTTCAAAAATTTATTCCCCAGCTGAAGTTTACAACCAAGCCGCGTAGCGCAATATTTTTAGAAATCGGCACATCCTCCCAGGCCCAAAAATTATCAGAATTAATAATAAAATATTTTCCGCTTGCAAAAATAAAAATAAAAAAAGACCTAGCGGGGCTGAATCGAGTTTTAATTGTAAAAACTTAGATTTTATATTTATATAGGCCTTATTCGTGCGAATATGTCCTATATTTAATTAATGTGTAAAATATAATTTTAATGACACCAAACCCGCTTCGGCATTTTCAATAAACCAAACTCCTGAAAATATCAAAGGCCGGCACTAGGTGCCGGCCCGATGCTTAATCCCCTTCACGGTCATCTTAATCCAAGTGATGATCGTTTCCAGCAGTGGATATTTATAGCTATATTTTTCAACTGGAAAAATCAGTTTTTGGAACAATCTCTTTGTCAATGGCCGCTCAAAGTCAAACGGCCGAAAATCAACAAGAAAATATGGTCGAAAAATCTCCTTGGCAAAAAATACCACTTTCTCCTCCCTACTACTATCATAAAAAATAATCACCTGCGGGCAGGAAGTTTGAGCGCTTTGAGCGCTAAGCTCCTGAATAATTTCTAGCGCGCCGCGAAAATTCTCGATCGTCACCACGGAACGCTCCTCCATAAGGATTGCCTCTTCGGGAATCCCCTTCTCAACAAGCACAGCTTTCATCATCGCTGCCTCTGAAATATGAGCCGATCTTCCAGATCCCGTAAAACCACCGGTAACGATGATATAAATTCTCTTAAACCCATGGGTTTTTTTATCGACGTACTCTATGGCCATACTGGAAAGATACTCATCGATTTTCCAACCGTACCGATCAGCTCCATAGCCTAAAACAATAAAAAACAAGGTTGTCTCAAGCGTCAAAGCGATCGCCCCCTTGATCTATTTTTTTATTTAGTACTTAATGTGCATGCGTCAATCAATAGTTGCGGATAGCAAAATTCCCGTTTTTTTATCCTATTTCCCAATTCTCAATTACCAATTAAAAATTACTAATTAATTTCTTCCTGAAAAAATCATTCCGTCTTCATCTCTCCGAGCTTCACCTTTATTTTCTTCTCTTCGCCGCCTCTTAAATACGTCAGTTCCACTTCGTCGCCCGGCTGGTATTTTGAAAGCAAAGTCACAAGCCCTGTGTTTTCATCAATCTTTTCATTATTAACCGCTGTAATAATATCGTTTTCCCGAAGCCCCGCCTTATCCGCTGGACTACCGGGTACCACCGCCAATTCCCCCATCTGGTTCCCCGAGGAAACCAGTGCCCCGCTATTAACGGTCAATTTATTTAAAGTGGCAAAATCTTTAGTAATCGCGATGTATCTTATCCCTAACATTGGTCGGACAATCTTTCCTTTTTCCAAAAAACTCGTCAGAGCGGTCCTGGCAATATTAATTGGAATCGCAAAACCAATTGACTCCCCCTGTGAATCAATGGCGGTATTGATCCCTACTACCTGTCCTTCGATATTAATCAGTGGCCCGCCGGAATTGCCGGGATTAATTGCCGCGTCAGTCTGAATCATTCCTTCAAGCCGTGATGCGGAACCGATACTATCGCTGGCAGTAATCGACCGCTTCCGGGCAGAAATAATCCCCGTGGTAACAGTGTTTTGATACTCTCCTAGAGCATTGCCAATAGCAATCACTCTCTGTCCCACAACTAAACTATCGCTGTCACCAAGATCAACAACAGGTAAATTTTTGGCGCCAATTTTCACTAAAGCAATATCATTAATTGGATCCATGGCCACCACTGTACCTTCGTAGCTAGCGCCATCAGAAGTAATAACTTTTAGGCTGTCAAATCCTGAAACAACATGTTTATTGGTCATAATCAAACCATCAGAAGTAACTACAAATCCAGTTCCGCCGCCTTTTTGCTGAAAAATTTGGCCGAAAAAGAAATCTTCTATATTGCGTTTTGCCAGAATACTCACCACCGAGGGACTAACTTTTTTTACAGCATCAATAATTGCTGAATTTTCTTCCAATGTAACCTTCTCCACCTTGGTGACAATACCGGAAGAAACCGGGATAATTCCCTTTTTAAAAAGAAAATAGCTGGCACCGCCGCCAAAAACGGCTCCAAATAAAGAAGCCAAAACCAAAACAGCAAAAATCGCACCAAAAGACAAACCCACTTTTATCTTCCGGAACTCCCTCCTTTCCCCAAAATCAAGATTTTCCTTTAGCTCTCCCGAATGATCAACATTGGCTAGATTTTTTGTATTATCCATATTCTAGAACCTCCTTAACCCTTAAGTTATCTGCTATTAGTCATCTGTTTTCCCAACCGAGAAAAACCATTCTCCTATTAGAGGAATACCGCCAAGAACTGAGACAACATAAACGACAATGGGAACTATGATGGTACTCCAATAATTGTTCCGAAACCAATAACCACACCCTTAACGAAATTCAACCAGAAAACTCTCCCCGGCCTGCCGATAATATTTAAATATTTTCCAAAATGGAACTCTTCAATAGCTTGCGCCAGTCTTTCATCTTTTTTTTCTTGCTTTTGCTCTTCCATAAAAATTATTTACTAGTATTATTTCGTCTCTTCATCGGCTTCAAAAATTGCTTCTGTCCCTTCATAAACCTCGAGGTTTCCCCCAGACCTTCGGTCAAAACCAGATCTCCGATCACCTCCGGACCCTCTCTCTTTTCCCGATCTCCAATCTCCAAACCCGGCAAAACCGCTCACCGCGCCAAAAACTTTGCTATTCAGCTCCCAAATATTTTTGGCAAGAGCTTTGAAGCTTTCTGTTACCTCATCAAATGCCTGGTTAATATTGGGAACATCACTGCTCAGCTCAGGAGCTCCTGGCTTGGTATTCTTCTTGCGTAAATCAATCAAAAGCCGGGTAAGTGCTCCCAGAGCAACGCTTGCAAAAATCACAATAATGATAAACCCTATAGCCAGGGTGATAAAAAGAATATCTTGAGCCACCATACTTCAAATATATTATACAATTTTGAACTCAAAAATCAAGAACTTGTATGAGTCCATAACATATTAGACTTTTTAGGAATTTTAATGAAATTATCAATACAACAAAAGGCTAAGCCTCTGCTTTCAGCAGAGGCTTAGCCTTTGTCTCTCAGGGGGTTTTTGGTTATTGAATCTAATTACCCTTTTATCTAATATGTATCTGAAGCTTAACTCCTCAATTTTTTCTTGAGAATTTCTTGAGTCACAGCGGGATTTGCCTGACCGCGAGTTTTTTTCATTACCTGCCCCATTAAAAACTGGAGAGCCTGCTCTTTGCCTGCTTTATAATCCGCTACCGGCTCGGGATTTTCATTGATTACTTGGTCCACAAAAACCTCGAGTTCTTGATCGCCAGAAATCTCTTTAATTCCTTTTTGCTCTAATAAATTCATCAGAGGGACGCCTGTCGAAATAGACTCTGACAAATACTGCTTCGCGATATTTCCGGTGACTTCCCCTTTTCTAATACTCACTGCCGTTGCTGCTATATTAGCAATTGCCCATTCACTCAGTTCTTTTCCTTCTTTTATAAGGGGCCAGCCAGACAACATAAATAATTGGTCATAAATCTTATAATCCTGGGGATCGGTGAATTTAGAAAACGAAGATTCAAACGGCTTAAAATAAATTGGATCCGAAGCAACAACCTGAATCAAGGAATCAGAAAACCCTTTTTTCCTGTAATCTTCTCTTTTTTGGGCTGGCAATACAGGAATCTGCTTTTTAAGTTCTCCAAAAAGCTCTTTGGGTATAATTTCTGGTATATCAGGTTCGGGAAAATAACGATAGTCATGCGCCATTTCCTTTGTGCGCTGCGAAAAAGTTCTACCTCTTGCATCATCCCACCCCCTTGTTTCCTGAATAACTTTTTCCCCGCTTTCTAAAACATCTCTTTGCCTCTCAATCTCATAGTTCAGCGCTCTCTCGAGAGCTGAAAAAGAATTTATGTTTTTGATTTCAACCTTTGTTCCGAGCTTAATGTTTTGGATTTCGGCTTTGGAGTTTGGGGCTTGGATTTTTAGCGGACGCAAACTTATGTTTGCGTCCGCTCTGAGGTGACCTTTTTCCATATCAGCAAAAGAAATATCAAGATAACGCAAAATCCGCTGCAATTCTTGCATAAAAATCTTCGCCTCTTCCGCTGAAAAAATATCTGGTTCGGTTACTATTTCGAGAAGTGGCGTCCCTGCCCGGTTAAGATCGACTAAGGAAAAATCGGAATTTTCTGGGTGCACCAGTTTCCCTGCGTCCTCTTCTAAATGAATATGGTTAAAACGAATTGTTTTTTTGCCCTTACCCACTTCAATCTCTAGCTCCCCTCCCTTCACTGGCGGTCCGGTTTGAGAAGTAATTTGATAACCCTTTGGCAAATCCGGATAAAAATAGTTTTTTCTTTCAAAATTAAAGGTTGGGGCAATCTCTGCTCCTAGGGCCAGCCCCAAAAGAATTGTCCACTCGATTGCCTTTTTATTTGGCACTGGGAGCGCGCCTGGAAATCCCATGCAAACCGGGCAAACAACAGTATTCGGCTCTTTCCCCTCGGCATCATTGTCGCAACAGCAAAACATTTTTGACTTAGTTTTCAACTGGGCATGGATCTCGAGCCCAATCACTGCTTCGTATTTATTTTCCATAAAATCTCTAAGCTCCTCTAAAAAATTATAAATGTTATTTAAAAAAGAAGGTAGCCAAGCGGCGCAAAACCTGTCAATTTCAAGATCAAACTTAAATCAGAAACATAATAAAAAACCAGACAAAAAGCCAAACAGCCTAAAGAAAGCATAATTTCTCGCATTACTACAAAACCCAAAATATCTGTATTGGTTGCCTTATCATAGGCCAAAGAATCCATTGAAATAATTCGCACCCAATCATTCGCATTACTCAAAAAATTAGCCGCAAAGACTTGAACTGGAGTTTTAACCAAAGACTTTATAATCCAAAAGATTAAAGTAAAAATTGCTGTGAATCTTATAATTTTTCTTCTCTTAAAAATATCCGCGATTTTCCCAGCCAAAAAAATTACACCACACATGGCAACTCCTGCTAATGCCGCAGCCAAACCCAAAGAATAATACTTTTCTAAAATCAAGAACATAAAAATCGGCCAAACATAGCCGAGTCCCACCGACTCAAACCCCTGCGCAAAAAAAACTATGCTATTTCTGAAACTTCCCTTCCTTATCATCCTTCTTAAAGAAAAATCAGCGCCATCAAAAGCCTCTTTCGGGCCTAAAAGAAAGGGAAACATCAAAAAAAGTATCAAGATCATTAGCAAAAACAAAAAACAAAACCCTAAAAAGGAAATCACCGCTCCGCCAATAAGAGGTCCAATAATCGCTGCCGCCGAACTTAAAACGCTAAAAACCCCAAGCGATCTCCCCCTCGTCTGAGGACGAGTGTTCTTGGCAAAATTACAGTGAAAGCTAATCCAATACAAGCCGCTCTGAAGGCCAGAGGGAAATCCCAAAAAAACTGGATGCCAATGGTATTTATTTACTGTAACAATGAAGAAAATAGACAAGATTAATAAAGGAAGGCTTAAAGCAATCAAATATTTCAAATCGGCTTTACTTGAAAGTTTTGCGGAAAGGTAAACGGAAAATATATGGGAAACATTCGCTGTCGCAACGAATAAAAAAATCATTTTTAAAGTAAATCCCGATTGCCAAAAATATACTGGTAGAAAAATATTAATAAGCGACAAAGCAAAAACTCTAATCAAAGCAATTCTATAAATCTCTTTTAGCTCGCCGTTTAAAAAATGCAAATATGTTTTATGCATAATTCGTCTCCCTCTCCAAAAAATTTTTCAACTTTTTGTATTGATTTATTAATTTCAAAAACTTACTAATTCGTTCGCCTCAAAAATTTATCAACTTATTCGGTTTGATAGACCAGACTATCAAACCAAGAGGCCTACTCATCAATAGACTTAAATTTCTTTCTTTTATTAGCAAATTCCCCTATTTCTTTAATCAATAATTCTGGCCCAATAATATTGAGGATATCGTTTTTTTATAGACCTTCCCTCCGATCGTCTTTTGATTTCTTCCTTTAGTTTATTCTTTTCGTAATCAAGTAGTTTTTTAATTATTTTACGATACCCATCACCTCCGCTATTAAGCCATTTTTGAACTCTTGCAATGGTATCCTTAGCTACCCTTAATCTATCGGAAATCTCTCGGTAGGTAAATCCTGTAACCAACATTGTGGCAATCTGTAATCTTCGTGCAAGCATCGCTCTCTCTTTGACGGTCAGCAAATCTCGGAAAAATTGTTTCGATTCTTCATAATCCTCAATCATTGTTGCGGACTTATAAAAAACCGCGAGCAAATTTCTTCTTTCTCGATCCGTTAATTTCCAAGGGTTATATCTTACCATACATGATTTTACCCTATTTAAAACTTTAACCTATTCAAAAATGGTTTGATGGACTGGTCCATCAATCTAATTGGAATATTATAAAATTTTTAGAGTCTTGAAAACAAAGCGAAATTTTTCAATAACATCTCGGGCCATAGCAGAATGGATTTCATAACTAACATTATGGACGATTTCGTTGCGGACTTTGTGTGCTTCCCACATATTATCAAAAAAACCTCGTGAATATTTTTCCCGGGGAATCGCCTTCATTCGCTCCCCCAAGTTTTTACCGGGATAGCCAAGTTTTTTTAGCACAAAATCAAGCAGTTTGTCAGCTTCCAAGATTGCGGTTTTAAATCTCGATGGACTCCCAAGTTTCACTAATTCTTCAATTTCCAACCATTTATTTTTTACTATCTGCTCGTCGCCAGAGGATAACCCTCTCTGAATATAGGGTTTTTTTGAAGACAAAAAAAATCTCTGCAAAAACCTAAACATAATCTTATTATTTGGGAATTACAAAAAATATAAATTGAGGAATGGCCAGCAAAACACTCAGGCCAAACAAAACCGCCCAAATGACCCCGCCTACAGTCCAAATGAATACCAGCCGAGACAAAAGAGGATTTGCCAAATTTCTTTTATCTACATTAAAAAAAGAGAAACTCCCCCAAAAACAAAAAGGAGAAACGACATAAACCAAAAAATAATAAAAATAAATAAGCGATTCCCTTGGAATCAAAGAAAAAACAAGCCGGGGCAAGGGCCACAAACAATATCCTCGGTCATTAATCCTACAGGCGATATAACAACTAATAATACAATCAAAAACAAACGGAGCCGAAAGGAATACTCCTGTGTAAACCAAGGTAATTGCATACTTTATTCTTTTGATCTCTTTATTTATATCGTTCATAGAAATATTGAAATATTATCGTTTTACTATATTCTAGGCTTTTTCTTTCTCCACCCCTCATCTTTCGTCAACTGTTCATATAAATGAGCGACCTGCAGAATTTTTGCTTCACTCCAGTACGGGCCGACAATTTGAATACTCTCTGGTAATCCGCCTTCGTCGAAACCGCAAGGGATAGAGATTGCCGGAACCCCGGCAAGATTTATTGGAATCGTGAAAATATCTGACAAATACATAGTCAATGGATCTTCAACCCTCTCCCCAATTTTAAAGGCAGTTGTTGGCGAAGTCGGCATGATTAATAAATCAAAGCTTTTAAAAATTTTGTCAAATCCATCTTTTATAAGTCTTCTCACCTGGGCAGCCTTTTTATAATAAGCATCATAAAACCCCGCGGACAAAGAGTAAGTTCCTAGCATTATCCTCCTTTTCACCTCGGCTCCAAAACCCTTCGCGCGACTTGAAAAATAAATATCAAGTAAATCCCGACCCTCTCTGTCAGACAGACCATATTTAATACCATCATAGCGCTCTAGATTCGAAGATACTTCCGAAGCCATCAGAACATAGTAAACTGCCACGGCATATTTCAATAAAGGTATTTTTATTGGTTCAAGCTTACCAAAATTTTCTTCCAAAACCCTGACTGTTTCTTGATAAACATTAGAGGGTTTAAAATCTTTTATTTCCGATAAATCTAAAATTGCGAGCTTTATCTTTCCGGGATTTTGCAAAATGAGTTTACTAAAACTTTCAATTTTTCCAACTGCCGTGGCATCGTTCTGATCTTTTCCGGAAATTGCTTCAAGAACAATCGCCGCATCTTCAACACTTTTAGTCAAAGGGCCGATTTGATCAAGACTCGACCCCATCGCCAAAAGACCATACCGCGATACACGTCCGTAAGTCGGTTTTAGCCCCACCACTCCGCAAAATGACGCGGGCTGACGAATCGATCCGCCAGTATCAGAACCAAGCGCATAAACACATTCATCAGCTGCCACCGCCGCGGCTGACCCGCCTGAAGAACCTCCTGGCACCCGCCCTAGACTCCAAGGATTATGCGTGGGACCAAAAGCGGAATTTTCCGTGGACGAGCCCATAGCAAATTCATCTAAGTTAGTTTTGCCCAGCATCACCATCCCCCGGCTTTTTAATTTCTCAATTACAGTTGCATCATAGGGCGGAATATAATTTTCCAAAATTTTTGAAGCGGCCGTAGTTCGAATTCCTTTTGTGGAAATATTGTCTTTGATTGCACAGGGCACACCATCAAGCGGCGAGAGCCTTTCCCCGACGGCAATGCGTGCGTCTGCTTCCTCAGCCTGTTTTCTTGCAAGATCAAAAGTTTTAGTCAAAAAGGCTTTGATTTTTGGATCGACATCATTGATTCGTTTAAAAAAAGACTCTGTCAATTCTTTTGAACTGATTTCTTTTCTATCAAGCAATGCGCTTATCTCTTTAATTGAAATTCTGGTCAAATCCACTATTTCTCCTTAAGTGGTAGTTCTTTTAAATAAATTTTTTCCTTTAACCTTTTAGCGTGGTACAAAGCATCGTCAGCCAGCTCCACTAAACTCTTAGCATCAAAGGCATTATAAGGATAAACCGAGATACCGATGCTAATAGAAAAATTTGTTATTAGCCGGCCCCGCGGAGTTTTAAATTTATATTTTTTCACTTTTTCCCGCAGGCGAGTCGCTAAGGAAAGCGCCTGTTTTTCGTCGGTCCGGGGCAAAAGAATTGTAAACTCATCTCCGCCCCAACGACAAAGAATATCCGCCGATCGAATTATTCTTAAAAGTAAATCAGCAAATTGACAAAGAATATGATCAACAGCCGGGTGCCCAAATCGATCATTGTATTTTTTAAAACTATCAACATCAATAAAAAGCAATGCCAAGCTTGATTTATATCTCTTAGCCTCGTTGATCGCCCAATCCAAGGCCTCGTCAAAATAACGGCGGTTATAAACTCCTGTCAGCGAATCCTCGACAGCCTGATCAAAAATCTCCTTATAGGCCCTGTAAATCACATGCCTCAGGCGATAGGTGACATAGCCGATAAGATAAAAACTTACCGCTTCTGAAAAAACCAAGCTCGCTTTTTGCAAATCAAACCTACTAAAGGTTTTAAAATGCCAAAAAACTACCCAAAAATAGATGATAGTAATAAAACTATAAATAATCGCTGCTTTTTTAAATCGAAAATAAATACCAAAAAGAGCCACGGGAATATAAAAAATTATCGAAAACACGGCGAGCAGGGGGTCGTTCAAAATCATTAGCAAATTAATAACAACGATCACAAAAAATAAAATAGAAACCCAGAGCTGTTCTATTTTAATGGTTCTTAAAAAATAATCGGCGCGGCTTGGTTTCATTATAAATCCTATAAAACTTTTTTCACTTTAATAAAACCCTCGAGTTTTTCCGGAGAATTTTCTAAAAGCAACTCTCGATTTGGCTGATTTTTAATCTGATCATCTCTGACAATATTTTTAAGATCCATAACATTATACAAAGGCTGAATATCCCCGGTATCAACTTCGCTAAGCAGATCGATATATTCAATAATATCCACCAGTTGCGAGGCGTATTTTTCTTTTTCGGCATCATTAAGGCCCAATCGCGAAAGATTGGCCACGGTTTCCACAAAACTTCGGTCGATTTTTGATTTTTGATCATCTTTTGCCATAAAATCTTCTTTAATCATATCAAATTTAAAAATAGTTTACAATGTAACTGTGCAGATGCATCAAAACACTGCTCCCGCCCTTAAGATAGACGCCGTCCAACATTTCCACCTACGCGGTGGAAATAATTTCCACCGCGTAGGTGGAAAATACGGATGAATCTCCAATTCAATATATGATATATTTAGAAAGAGCTAAAAAAATCAAAGGATCCAAAATAGGGTGGATTCATACAAAAAATTGACTAAAAATAAATTTTGTTTTAAAATTAAATAAAGTGCCCGTTCTATATGTCAAGGCTCCTTCTGACTCTTGAAGCCAAAAGCAGCAAAAACCGGCGATCCTCGCCAAACTTTAAATTTTAAATCTTGAAAGAGCGTCTTTGCGACACCAAGCCATCAAGCCATGCAGACAACAAACCAATGTCAGAAGGAGCCGCTGAAAACTTCCAGAAACGCTTGTTTCTGTCTGACTGAAAAATTTTCCCGGGGGGTGGAAAAAGCAAAAAAGTAATTGTTGGTTGCGTCGTTGCCGCCAATCAGGAATAGCTCATTTATCTTGACCGACGCAACGAGCAAACCCGAAAGGGCCCATAGGGCCCTTTATTTTTTATTTTTAATTTTACTATCCAAAAATCGGAAGGTTGAAAAATTTTTATTCTATTATTTTCTCGAACTCTTTTTCTGATATTATTTTCACTCCCAAACGCTTCGCCTTTTCAAGTTTTGAACCGGGCTCTTTCCCTATTACCACAAAATCAGTATTTTTAGAAACTGAGCTGGACGCCTGGCCGCCTAATTTTCTCACAATATCCTCTGCTTGCTCGCGTGAGTATTTCTCTAAAGCGCCCGTAAAAACAAAGGTTTTGCCAGTCAATTTTTTAGAAATTTTTGGAGTAATAATTTTAATGCCTACCTTGAGTAATTTTTTAACAAAATTTAAATTCGCAGGATTATGAAAATAATTATAAACGCTACCTGCCATTTTTTCACCGATCCCATAAATTTGATTCAGCTCTTCAAAATTTGCTTTTTTTATTTTTTCAAGCGACCCAAAATGATCTGCGAGATCAAAAGCTGTTTTTTCTCCAATATGCAAAATTCCCAAAGCATACAAAAATTTCCCCAGCTCAATTTCTTTACGAGATTGAATTGAATTATAGATATTACCGGCCGATTTTTCCGCAAATCGCTCCAAACTCAAAAACTCATCTTGGGTCAAGGAATAAAGATCGGCTGCGTCAGAAATCAAATCATTTTCAAAAAGCTGGTCAACAAGCGCTGGTCCAATGCCCTCAATATTAAAAGCATTCCGCGAGACAAAATGCAACACCTCATTTCTTCTGATAGCATAACATTTTTTATTAAGACATCTCATCAGAGGCCCTTCTTTTTTCACCTTTCCGCCGCACATTGGGCAAGTCTTTGGCACGTGGAATTTCTTCTCATGCCCAGTTCTTTTTGATTTTATCACTTCCACCACTTCCGGAATTACCATTCCGGCTTTGGCAATTTTAACCCAATCGCCAATCCGAACGTCTTTTTTTGCCAACTCCTCAATATTATGAAGCGTCGCTCTGGAAATTACCGACCCCGCCACTCGAATAGGCTCGAAAACTGCCACTGGCGTCAAAAGCCCGGTCCTACCGACCTGAATAATAATATTTTTAACTTTAGTCTCAGCCGCTTCTGGCTCAAACTTATAAGCGATTGCCCAGCGGGGGCTTCTTGCAACGAAACCCAATTTTTCCTGAAGCTTTATTTCGTTTAATTTAATAACCACTCCATCGCAATCATAGGCTAAGGTTTTTTCCAACTCTTGTGCTTTTTCTAAAAATTCCCAAACCTCATCAATGCCTCGACACAATTTATAATGAGGCTCGATCTTGAAACCAAGCTTAGCTAAAACCTCTATTCTTTCTTTTTGGGTTTGATAATTTTCGCCGCCGCGAGCAAGGTAATACATAAAACTGCTCAGATGGCGGCTCGCTGTAATTTTTGGGTCTAATTGACGAAGCGAACCCGAGGCAGCATTCCGCGGATTGGCAAAAGGGGGTTCTCCCTTCTTTGCTCGCTCGAGATTCACTTTTTTAAATTGGTCGCGGAAAAGAATTACCTCGCCCCTGACTTCAAGCGTCTTTTCTTTTATCAAATTTTCCCAGCCATCACGCAAAACTAAAGGAATAGATTTTATTGTTCTAACGTTTTGCGTAATTTCTTCACCCGTGAACCCATCGCCTCTTGTTGCCCCAGTTTTTAATCTTCCATTTTCATAGATTAATGATATTGAAACCCCGTCAATTTTTAGTTCGGAAAAATATTCAATCCTATCCCCCTCCTTCAAACCCAACATTCTCTTGATTCTTTTGTCCCAATCAAAAAGTTCTTTTTGAGAAAAAGCATTAGCCAGTGAAAGCATTGGAATAATATGTTTTATTTTTTTAAACTCTTTAGCGGGAGCGACACCAACTCTTTGGGTCGGTGAATCAGATGTAATCAAATCGGGATACTTTTTTTCTAATTCTTCCAGTTCCCGCATCAATTTGTCAAACTCCGCATCCGAAATAATCGGCGCGCTTTTGACATAATAAAGCCAATTGTGATAATTGATTTCTTTACGAAGCTTCTCAATTCTTTTCTTAGCTTGCTCTCTATTCATAAATCTTTATTTAAAAATCTCCAATCTTTATTTTATCCCTGCTCAATTTTATTCCTTAATCTACACATCTATAGAACTGCAGATTAGGAAAAATTTAGAAAATCGCTTAAGTATTAGAAATCCATTATGTCCAGTCCGCGAAACATCTAATCCGCTAATTTATTTTCGCCTATCAAATAATTGAATCGCCCTGATAACTTCTTTTACATTTTTATTAACCCCTCCTCGAATTCGACTCTTGTTAGCGGAAAATATAATAATCCCCGCTGCCGCTAGTTTTCTCAAGTAAGCAGAGGTTGTCTTGTAATTAATATTTGCAACTCTGCTTATTTCGCAAATCGACGCCTCGGGATTTTTCTTAATAACATCTAGAAGTTTCAGCCGTTTTTCATTTGCCAAGGCTTTTAGAATTTGAACTAACTTCCGTTTTATAATTTTATCTCCAGTTTTAGTCTCCATATCTATAGATCTGTAGATATAATTAAAATAAATCTAAATAGATTATAACAAATAAATATAACTGTAAATAATAACGAAAAAGATAAAATGAGATAAATTTTTCAATGTAATTTGCTTAAGAGCCTCGAGTTGTTTAAAATCCCCCGAATCATTTCGCTTTCTCGAGATCAAAGAGCTACCCAGTTGACCGCAACCAGCCTTAATTTCTCGCCCAAATTTGTAGCGAATGGTTACTGGGATCCCTGCTGCGCGGATAATTTCATGAAAGGTTTTTACTTTTTTTGTTTTTGGAGATGAAAAATTCTTGCCACTAGAAAAGATTATCTTGCTGACTGGATTGTATTCAATCAAGTTTACTTGAACCAACTTGCTAAATTTCTTAAATCCTTCCTTTAAAAGAAAAACCAACTCTTTTGCCTGCTCTGGGGAATCATTAATTTGATCCAGCAAAATGTATTCAAAAAACACTTTCCGATTCGTCCGCCTCATATAATCCGCAACGGCAGAGATCAGTTTTTCTAAGGGATATTTACGATTAATTGGCATGAGCTTTGAGCGCAAATCATTGTTTGGGGCATGCAAAGAAATCGCCAAATTTATTTGCAGTGGTTCTTTGGAAAGCTTAATAATCCCCGGGATAATGCCGCTTGTTGAAATTGTAATTTTTCTTGCGGCAAGACCAAATCCCTCAGGATCATGTAAAATTTGCACTGCCTCCATTACTTCTTCATAATTTAAAAATGGTTCGCCCATTCCCATAAAAACCACATTGGTGTTTTTTTCTGAATTCGTCTTTGAGTCTCGCTTTAAC
>Ga0209101_1001751_pt1 | contig 15361 bp, 14 predicted proteins | sample ConPoolayeCmetaG_FD_185481 | JGI IMG/M metagenome (GOLD analysis project Ga0209101, IMG submission 185481) | Hot spring microbial mat communities from California, USA to study Microbial Dark Matter (Phase II) - Cone Pool mat layer C metaG... ...
GGTGTATTTGCCCTGGTTTTGGCGGGTTATTATGTGGGTCATTAGAAACATTCCGGAAGCCGTATTTAAGCGCCTTAAGCTGTAGGGTGGACCGTGCGCATTGCCGTCAAAACAGTGGGCCTTGTCATTTTGGGTTGGTTGCTGGGGTGCGCTCTTCCGGCGCCGCCGGATGTGGAGCTGAATGATTTCGTGCCGCCGGAAGAGATTAGGCTGGCATATTTAGCTAAAGAAGCCATATGGTACTTCAGCCGAAGCCGCTACCTGGATGCCGAGCTAAAATTCCGCCAGATTCTTTGGTTGCGACCGGATTTGAAAAACATGAAGCAGAATTTGGCGGAGACTCTCGGCAGAGAGGGGCTGTATGAGGAAGCCGTGCAACTTTATCTTGAGCTTGTTCAGGAGGACCCGCAGGCGCTGTCTAGACTGAGTGGATTGGCGCGCTTGTATTATATGGCAGGTAAGTTCGATCTCGCGCGCCTACAATACGAGAAGGCCTTGGCGGTGGCTATAGACAGGAACGACCTTGGCTTGATGGCCAAGCTAGCTAGAAGCCTTGCAGTCTTGAGTTTCAAGGTCGGAAATGAAGAAGAGGCCGGCTGTTATTCAGCTCAAGCTTTGCTTTGGGGGGCAACGCCAGATGAATTTTTGCGCCATATAAGCCTTCTTATGGCTATGGGGTATTATAACGCGGCTATGAATGCCCTGAAGAAATACGTACTGGATAATGAATTAGAGCGCGATCCTCTCTTTTTGCATAAACGCGCTATGTTGTCGTTTGCGCTGCACAAATTTGACGACGCTTATGCCTTTGAAACAATGGCCCAGGAAGCGGCCTTGGGGAGAAACGTGGATCCGGCTGCGCAGTTTGAGATGAATGTAGTAAAGTTTATGGCGCAAAGAGTGCGACTTAAATTGACGGCGGAGGGCGCAAAAGATACAGAGATTGACCAGGCGGGGAAGGAATTTCTTCAGGCCCTCGAGATTTACGCTCTGACCAATCAAGCCTTTACCGTTTATTGGCCGGCTAATTTGGTGGAAATGCTGCAAGAGCTGCTTGCCGAACGGAAGCCATGATTAAGAGCCTTTATAGCGCTGCGCCTTGGCCGGGTTCAGAATTATCGGTCATTTTTAATGATGCACTGTTTAGAACGGCTCGCCGCCCCATTCCACATCACTCTCTTCCATTTCGCCCGCGGCGATTTCGCTCACTTCTTCCCGTTCTTCCAAGCGGTCGAAGCGCGTAAATTCAGGGGCAAAAGCCAGGCGCACAACACCGGTCGGTCCAGTGCGTTGCTTGGAGATGATCAGTTCCGCCACACCCTTATCGGGGGAATCGGGGTTATAAACCTCGTCGCGGTAAACGAACATAATGATATCGGCGTCTTGTTCAATAGCGCCTGATTCTCTCAGATCAGACATGACGGGGCGTTTATCGGTGCGTGTTTCGACCATGCGGTTTAGTTGAGAGAGCGCAATGACAGGTACATTCAGTTCTTTGGCCAGACTTTTGAGAGAGCGTGAAATGTCGGAGATCTCCTGCTCGCGGCTTTGGCTGTAGGCGGGGCTACGCATCAATTGCAGGTAGTCGACTACAATCAGGGCCAGGCCGACTTCGCGGTGCAGACGGCGCGCCTTGGCGCGCAATTCGGCAATCGGAATTGCGGGCGTGTCGTCAATAAAAATCGCTGATTCCGCGAGTTTGCTGGCGGAATCCACTAGTTTAGGAAAATCCCTTTCCCCTAAATGGCCTGTACGCACTTTGGAGTTATCAACCCGGGCCTCCGAACATAACATTCGTAATACGATTTGCTCTTTGGACATCTCCATTGAAAATATGGCAACTGGTCTGCGGCAGTGGATGCCGACGTAAGCGCTGATACAAAGGGCAAGCGAGGTTTTGCCCATGGAGGGCCGGGCGGCAATTATTATCAAGTCGGAGGGCTGAAAGCCGGCCGTCAGCAGGTCTAATTTGTCGAAGCCGGAGGGCACCCCAGTGACCGGCTCTTTTTGATCGTAAAGCCGTTCCACCAATTTGATCGAGTCTTGCACCAGCTCCGAAACCCTGAAGAAGGAGGGACTGATGCGGAAATCCGCAACCCCTAAGATACGCTGCTCAGTGCTGTCCAAGAAGTCTTCAACTTCGCCCTCCAACTGGAAGGCTTGACTGATGATTTCGGAAGCTTCATGAATGACACGTCTGCGGATAGACATTTCCTTTACCACTCTGGCGTAGTAAGCCACGTTGGCGGCGCTTGGGGCGGAAGAACTTAAGCGTGAAAGTTGTTCAAGACCGCCGGATTCTTCCAATAAACCCATGCCACGTAATTGGTTGCTTAGCGTGACAATGTCAATCGGCTCACGTTTATCTGCTAACGCCATCATGGCACTGAAGATGGCACGATTAGCGGCACGGTAGAAGTCCTCGGGGCGCACTCGTTCGACAGCTACGTTGATTGCCTCGTTGTCCAGCAGAATCCCGCCTAGGAGCGCTTCCTCAGCTTCAACTGAATGCGGCGGCACCCTGCTTTCTTGGTTGGAAACAGCCCCTGCTTCGGCGCTTTTGCGCTGCGGGAATGGACGCGATGCTGATGTTGCTGTCATCATTCTCTCCAGATGGTTTCCGAGTCAGATAGATCGATCCACTTGGCAGCGGATTTTAAGATATCGCCGCTGTTAAACTGTCCAAAATCGGCCGTTACGGTGTCCACCCCCAGCTCTTTGACCAAAGAGATTGGGTAAGTCAGATCGCGGCCGGGGCATACAACAGTCACAATTCTTTGCGGGCAGGGGACGGTTTCGGAAGCCTCCTTGGAAGCGGCCCCTGTCGGGGCGGCTTTAAGCTCTGATGAAGAGACGCCGTCTGGGCCGCTTGCAGGTTTATTGCCGACGGCGCCTTGCCCGGCCGCTGCCGGAGTTTGTTGTTTGCGCAGCCTCCCTTGAGCGCTGCCTGGCGGGAAGAGCCCCACGATGCGGCCCGCGGGAGATTCGTTCAAAAAAACCCCGCGGCCTAAACCCTCATCTAGCGGGTCGGGGCGGTAAACACTAAGATCCCCAAAGGCGAAGTGTCCCAGCGCAAAGGCAATTATATCGGCTGCAATTTCAACATCAACGCTGACTTGCCGGGTAACCCCTTTTGGAGGCAAGCGCTTAACAACTACATTCAAGCCGGCCCGGCTTACAGCGTCTAAAAAGGCCCGCTGCCTTGAATCGTCTTCATATGGAATGAGGGTGTAGTAGCGGGCGACGGTCGGCGTAATTCCAGAAGTAACCCCCCGTATTAAGGCGCTCATGTCAACTTTGCGGTTGATACGTCTGGTGGCACGATCCAGACCAGTGCCGTCAATGAAGAGGCCTAAGACCCGCCTGCCGGTGCGTTTTACGATTCCTTTTCCAAGCTCCTCATACTTCATTGTTTACGCACTCTACCCTTTATCAGGAAACTGCAGTTTGTTGACCTTGTAACATAATCCCGTAAGAGATTCATGTCAAAAAAGGGTTTTATAGCTTGGAAGCAGAGGCTTTCAAAAGTTAACCCTTATTTTCCGCCGGTGTCCGACATTCGAGGTTCAAGGTTCAACGCTATCACTCTCGGAAGTCGAGATGGTTGATTGGTCAAGGCACAAAGGTGCAGTTCCTTATCTTACTTCAATCGGCGCGCCGATGGGGAGTGTGTAATAGATTTTGGATAAGGCGTTATCATCCAACTGGATTCCTCCGATTTCCCGGATCCAGAGTGGCCCGCTGTGTAGTGGGGTTTCTTTGTTGAGGAACAACGCGAACTCGCCCAAAGCCCCGCGTAACAACCGGGAGCGATCCCCTTCGGGTGGGATTTTTAGCCGGCGGGCGGCAAAGTACGAATCAGGGGCGTACCACAAGGCCCTGCGCTGTTTATGAAGAAGCTGGAAAATCCCTGGAGTCAAATTTTCAATGCCACGGCCGGAAGTGGATTGAACGACCTGCTCTCCCTCCATAAGCTGGACCAACCGTTCGTTGCGAAGAATCAACAGCCATGGCCCAGGATGACCAGCCGACTGCGGGGAAAATCCAAACGTCGTTGTATATTCTGACGGTTTCGCTTCAGGGATGGGACTGGAAAGCATAATGGAGCCGCTCATAAGCCAACTTGGCTGAATAGGCTCTGGCGACCGGTTTCCGGAACAAGCTATAATTAGCCAAAATGACAGAAGAAAGGAGCGCGTTAGCACACAGCCTATGTAGCGTCGGGCAGCTTGAGGCAACATCCGGGCAAAATCATTTCCTGTATTCCTCATGCTGTGTTCCTATCAAAAGCAATTGCCAAGACATCAGAAATAAAAAAAGATTGGGTCAAAGAGAGAGCGCTCATTAACCCAATACGGCGACTTCTTAAGCTACGCCCAAACGTATGCTGCTGACAAGGAATATCTAATAAGATGCCGTCTAGGAAGAGTTCAATTTGTCTTTTTTGTTTATTGATTCTTGGTGCTTGCTCCAAAGGGCCTTACTTTCTCGGCTTGGAATCGGCGTTTGACAATTCCTCATTAAGCTCAGAGAGTCCAAGCACCAGGGTCTTAGAGCCGCCTGCTAAGGGCGCTTATGACTATTGGCCGGTGCCGGCGGCGATTACCCCTTTGCCTGACATTGAGCTTCAGGTGACAGCCGAAGTGGAGCAGCAGTTGCAGTTGTACCTCAAGAGGGGAGATCATTTTATAAAACGTGCGCTTCTTAACCGGGAGCCCCACTACGATGTAATGAAACTTATTTTCGCCGATGAAGGAATGCCGGGCGATCTTTTGAACGTGGCTTTGATTGAAAGCGGTTTTAGAAATCAGGCCGTAAGCCGTGGCGGAGCCGTTGGTATGTGGCAATTTACGTCGGCTACCGCGAAGCGGTACGGGCTCAAAATCGACTCTCAGGTGGATCAACGAAAGGATACGGTGCATGCGACTTTGGCGGCGGCTAGGCATTTGAAGGATCTGTTTTTGGAGCATGGCGATTGGTATCTTGCCCTGGCGGCTTACAATGCAGGCTCGGGGAGGGTGCTTAAGGCTCTTAATTGGAATGATGACTTTTGGAAGCTTTCCCGCTCCAAGCGCTTGCCGAGGCAGACGGCGCTTTTTGTGCCGCGTTTTATCGCCGCTACAATTTTGGTAAAAGCCGCCGATAAGTTCGGCACGCAAGACCTGGCGCGAAGAGTGAGGCTTTCCATCTCTCCCTCCAAGGAGGCCCTAAAGGGGGAGCAATTTGCTTTTATGGTCAGTGCTGATGAACCTGCCGGGAGAATTAAGAATAGGCCAGGGTCTGGACTTTCATCCGCTGGTTGACGGACGGCCGCTGATTCTAGGGGGTGTAAAGATTCCGCATGGCAAAGGACTGGACGGGCACTCTGATGCTGACGTATTGCTGCATGCTTTGATTGACGCTCTGTTGGGGGCGGCTGGAAGGCCTGATCTGGGACAGCGTTTTCCTGGCGACGATAAACGCTGGCAGGGAGTCAGCAGTTTGGAACTACTCAAAACGGCTTGGAACGAAGTAGGTGCTGATAAATTTCAGGTGCTAAGCGTGGACTGCACTATTGTTGCTGAGGCGCCGCGCTTAAGTCCTTATTTTGAAGCCATGCGCGCTAACATCAGTGGGGTGCTTGGTATTTCGCCGGGATGTTGCGGACTGAAGGCCACCAAGACCGAGGGGTTGGGTTTCGTGGGACGTGGCGAGGGAATCGTCGCAAGTGCCGTAGCCTTGTTGTGGCGTGAAAGTAGAACGGGGTTGCTTGTTTAATAAGTTATAACTGTGGGTAAATTTCTCATCTCGCGGGCGGAAATGGGTGTCTCATGAAAGGTTGAGAATAGTGCAGATACTCTTAAAGCTCGCCCTTAGGTCAAGTCCTGGATAGCGTCTATACTTTTTTGATGATGTTTGCGGTGGCCGGCGAGCCGCTGGCGAGCGGAGTGAGCTTCATGCAATATTGGGGCTAGGCGTGCGCCGCTTTTTGTGGTGCTAGCCCGCTGAACTGCGTTTCGGCGGCATAAAGGACGTTTTCCGAGGTGCGCCATTCCTTAACCGTCAGGTCATGGAGCTTGGCGAATTGTAGGAGTTTGGTCTTTTTTTCCTGGGATAACCGGCAGGCAATCACTACTTCGCTGATCTCTAATGCTGCGGCTGTTTCTGGAAGCTCGGCCGAGGTGCCCAAAACGGGATAGCCGTGGACTAGCCTCTTTCTAAGGTTGTGGTCGTCATCTATAAAGCCTGCCACCTGTGAATGGTTGCTCTTTTTGTAAGAGGAGAAAGTGCGTTGCTTGAGATATAGAATGCCATGGTAGCCGGCGCCGTAAATCAGGATCTTGGCGGCGCCGCCAAGGTTTGCATGATTTGGCTCTTGGAAAACGCCCATTAAGTCCAAGATTGTGCGCGGCAAGGCACGCAGTCCAAGAATCGTAGGCCCGGCTACGGCTAGACCGGTTATGGCCTGGAGCGTCAAGCGGGAGGGCTGGGAGCCGTCTGTGATCAAGGCGATGCCGAGGCTAAGCGCAAAACCGGAAAACACCGCGAGCGCCAGTATCAGGAACTCTGAAATCCGCGCCCGGCTCCAGACGCGGTTATAAATGCCGGAAAGAAAAAGAGCGATGAATGGAACGCCGCACCAGGCCGGAAGGGCGTTCATCCACGCGCGCCTGAAATTATGCAAATCCCCCGGGGCGGCGGTTAAAAGCATTCCTGCCGTTAAGGCTGACGCTAATACCAAGCCGTCAAACAGGGGGTAAAGGAGAGTGGCGAGTGTCGGGCGTGTGGGGCGCTTGATTCCCCGTAAGAATGCCACTCCGCTGTCCCACAATTCCACCCGCGCTAGATGCCGTACTGTGAGGTAGCTGCCTATCACCAAAGCAACTAGCAAGATGCCTAAAGCTTGCGAGTTGTAGACCAGGCTGAGTAGGCCGATTAACACCAAGAGGAGGCTGATGTTATAAAGCCAAAGCGCTACTTGACGCTGGCTGAGGCCGGCCTGCATAAGGCGGTGATGAAGATGTTCCATGTCGGCGCGCATGATTCCTTTAGAGCGCCTGTCGGCTGTCATGGCCCTCACCGAACGGCGCCAAAGCGCGAGCAGGGTGTCAAATAAGGGTACCCCGGCGGCTAAGAGTGGAACTCCAATTGCGGCTATGGTGGGGCCTTTGGCGCCCGACGGTAAAGCTATGGCGGCCAGCGTGTAGCCCAAAAACATTGAGCCTGAATCTCCAAGGAAAATGCTGGCGGGATGAAAGTTGTAGCGCAGAAAAGCCAGCGCCGCGCCTGCCAAGGCCAATAGCACCAACGCATCGGCGGGCAAGGCGCGGAACATTGCCGCCGCGCTTAGACCAAAGGCGGCAATTAAACTTAATCCGGCAGCCAGGCCGTCCAAACCGTCAATCAGATTAAAGGCGTTGGTTAGAGCCAAAAACCAGGCGAGTGTGCAAAAAAAGTCCAGCGGCGCTGGAAGCTCAAAACCTTGAATACGCCCGACACTTACCCCTCCTTGAAAGAGGATTACTGCTGCAATTACTTGGCCGCAAAGCTTGGCTGACCACCTGAGGTCAAAGCCATCGTCAATCAGACCGACAATGACAAGCACAGCGGAGCCAACCAGGTATGCAGACCACCACCTTGCGTCCAAAGTGCCGTTGAACTTTAGCTGCCAGGGAAAGCAAAATATCAGGCTGCAGGCCGCCAGGAAACCAATATACACAGCCAGTCCGCCGCCACGTGGCACCGGGTGGTCATTTAGGCGGCGTTCTTCTGGAAGATCCACCATCCCGTATGAAATCGCCAGCCTTTTAACCAGCGGCACAAGGATATACGTCACGCCGAAAGAGGCCAAGAAAACCAGCGGATATTTAAGAAAGCCTTCCAGGCTCATAATGGGGGTGGGGAAGTTATGTGAAATGCCGTTTTTTCTTATTCTTTAAGATGCAAAGAAGGGGGCCTTGATACTCATAAAACGGTGTTGGAATACGGGGCCGAGTGTTTTTTCGGCTGAGCCTGGGAGCGTCATTGTGTTTCAAGCCTGGTTAAGGCGCTGTTATGCTTGATTTGCCGGGTAAGAGAGGTAAGGATATGGAATCATGGAAAGAAAAATCGCTGTAATCGGGTTGGGATATGTCGGTCTGCCGCTGGCTCTGGCTTTTGCCGGGAAATTCAGCGGCACGGTTGGTTATGACTGTAATGCCAAGAAAGTGGCGGCCTTAAAAAGCAGGGTTGATGTTAATCATGAGGGTTTGGATGAGGCCTTGAAAAGTACCACCCTTGTGATGGATTCCGAACCCGGGATTTTGCAGGGCTGTAACTTCTTTGTGGTGGCAGTTCCGACCCCGGTTGACATTAACAAGAACCCGGACCTCAAAGCCTTGACTTTGGCCTGCGAGACTGTCGGGCGGTTTATTAAAAGGGGATCGATTGTAGTATTCGAGTCAACGGTCTATCCGGGAGTTACGGAAGAAATTTGCGGGCCGCTGATTGAAAAAATCTCCGGGCTGAAGCAGGGGGCGGAATTTAAGTTGGCCTATTCCCCGGAGCGTATGAACCCTGGGGACCAGGAGCACTCCGTAGAGAAAATAGTAAAGGTTGTGTCCGCAGAAGATGAGGCCACTTTGCAGGAAGTGGCCCGTATTTATGGAGCTATAATTACAGCTGGCTTGCATAAAGCTCCCTCCATTAAAGTAGCGGAAGCGGCCAAGGTGATTGAAAACACCCAGCGTGATCTTAATATCGCCTTAATGAACGAGCTGGCCATGATCTTTGATCGTCTCGGTATATCGACCCGCGACGTGTTGGAGGCGGCCGCTAGCAAGTGGAACTTTGTGCGCTTCACGCCGGGTTTGGTCGGGGGTCACTGCATCGGCGTGGATCCGTATTATCTGACAGCCAAGGCCGAACAGTTGGGGTACCATCCACAGGTGATTTTGGCAGGTCGGCGTATCAATGACGGTATGGGAGCTTATATCGCGCAGCGTAGCGTTAAATTGATGGTGAATGCCGGAATTCAAATTAAAGGTGCGCGGGTGGGAATCTTGGGCTTAACTTTTAAGGAGAACGTGAGCGACATTCGTAACAGCCGCGTGCCGGATATTGTTTGTGAGCTAAGGCAGTTTGGCATAATGCCGCTTGTGCATGATCCCTATGCCGATCCCCAGGCTGTCGAGGAAGAATACCATTTGCGTTTATCACTTTGGGAGGAACTTAGCCGTTTGGATGCCCTGATCCTGGCGGTTTCCCATCGCTATTATCTTGAAATGCCGCCCTCTGAGCTGTTGAGCAGGATCGGCAAGGGCGGTGTGTTGGTGGACGTGAAGTCCGTTTTTGACCGCCGGCAAATCGGCGCTGGAATCACGTACTGGAGCTTGTGAAATAATTAAGTCAAACTAAAAGAGCTAAGGTCGGCGGTGGTAAGTGGTATTGAAGAAATAAGATCTAATCTCCAGGCTGCCCCGAAACGCTGGCTGGTTACCGGCGCGGCAGGTTTTATCGGCTCCAATTTAGTGGAAGCCTTGTTAAGCTTAGATCAGGAAGTAATCGGACTAGACAATTTTTCCACCGGCAAGGCGGAAAATTTGGAGGATGTTAAGAAATGTGTTCACCCCGCAGCCTGGGCTCGTTTCCGTTTCCAGCAAGGTGACATCCTGGACTTCCAAACTTGTCTCGAGGCCAGCCGCGGCGTTGAGGTAATCTTGCATCAGGCTGCCTTGGGTTCAGTGCCGCGTTCGCTTGAGGATCCGGCCGCCACCAACCGTGTTAATGTGGAAGGCTTTCTCAATGTGATGTTGGCTGGCCGCAATAACGGCGTGCAGCGCCTGGTTTATGCATCTTCAAGTTCAGTTTACGGCGATAGCCGCGAGTCGCCTAAGCAGGAAGATGCTCTTGGGCGGCCGCTGTCTCCCTATGCTGTGAGCAAATGTGCTGGAGAATTGTACGCCGCGGTGTTTTACAGGCTGTACGAATTGGAACTCATCGGCTTGAGGTATTTTAATGTTTTCGGTCCACGCCAGAATCCAGTCGGCCCATATGCGGCGGTAATCCCTCGCTGGGTGACGGCACGGCTGGAAAACGGTGTCTGCACGATTTATGGCGATGGTACAACCAGCCGCGATTTTTGTTATGTAGCCAACGCGGTGCAAGCAAATCTTTTGGCGGCTTGCGCCGAAACGGAAGCAGTGGGTCGTGTTTATAATGTCGCGGCCGGCAAAGCTACTAAGCTTAATGAGCTTTATGGTATGCTCGCGGAGCTGAGCCCTTCTTCTCAAGCGGTTCTCCGTTATGAGCCTTTCCGCGCAGGGGATGTACGGCATTCCTTGGCCGATATAAGTCTGGCGCGACGGTTTTTGGGCTATCAGCCGGAGATTGATCTTAAAACAGGCCTAAAAGAAACAATGGAATGGTACAAAAGGCGCGTTTAGGAGTGGGGCGTCATGTCCTGCTCGTCATCTTGAACAGCATCGTAGATCGCAAAAGCTCCGGCGCCGGCTGCCACTATGCCTCCTCCAGCAGCGAGGACCGGCCCAAGCGCTGCGCCGCTGCCCGTGACGTCTGCTGTTCCCGCAGCGCTTATTACAATGTCGGTAAAAGTAATGCTGGGTGAGAGCGATGCAACAGTCCAGGTCCCCGGTGCAACACTTTCAAAGGCAACCACCCCGGCCGCGGATACAGCCGTTAGTGTAACTCCGCCGGCTTCGTTTTTGAGAGTGATCTCGGCTCCGTCAGCCGGCTGATTGGAGGCATCCAGGACGTGAAATTCCACTCTCATCGGGTCTTCCGTCTGAGTGACGTTGCGCACAATGCCGCTTGTATCCTTGATGGTAAGCTCGCTTGGAATTTCAGCCGACGCCAAAACGGGAATAGCGATTAAAAGAGCGGTTATTTGGAACCATGACTTTCTATACATGGGCGTTCACTTTAATTAGGTTGAACCGGTAAGTCCGTTTAATAAGTCCGCTTCAACAATTAACCTCGTAAAAAACGGGGAAAACCTAAAGGGCTATCCCGGCCTGCTAATGAGAAAACTTCAAAATAAAAGCCATAAGTTTTGATTGCCTGAGAAAAAAAAAGGCTTCGGGAATCTCACACCTTTGCTTCATATCTTAGGGTAAGCGACTCGCGCGGTTTTATAATCATTTGTTTTAGTTGGACATTTCTAAAACCGCTTAAGTTCGTATTTGGCCGGGAAAATGTTATCTGCCGTCTTGGGTAGAAACCCTGTTTTGTGATTTATCAAGAGCTGCGCCCATAAGAGCTAAATAAACCGCCGAGTAAAATACAATGGCTGGGATTCTAAACGGAAACTCTAACGCTGAGGCCAATCCGAGGCTTAGTAACCCGATGCCCGTTCCCTCTGCCAGTGTACGCTCAGGCGCGCTGAGTTTCGGAAAAACCCTGTTCAAGTGATGAATAATCAGTATGACTCCACAAATCAAAAGCAGCGCCCCCACTAGGCCTGTCTCGGCGAAAAGCTGCAATGGCTCGGAGTGTAGAAACACCGGGTTCATGCCTGAAAGCAGACGGTTTTTGTATTTTGGGTAGTATGAGGCCCATGAACCAAGGCCCACTCCCATAACCCAGTGATCTTTGATCATTGCAAGTGTGTCCGCGTACAACTGCCAACGCATATCGTCTTTGGCGCAAGTGAGACCGTACTCGATTCTTCCCTCAATCAACTCAGAGCCGCGTCCCTGCAAAAAGAAGTATAATAGGCCCACTGCAAGTGCAAACAGTAGAAGCCGCACAGCCTTTCCTGGAAGATTCCAGTTTAGGCCTGAAAAAGTCTCGCTTTTGGGCCTATGCCGCGGGCGGCGGCCGGCGGGCTTGACGTGTTGCTGCAGAGATCCGCTTTCAATAACTGCTTCGTGAAGGTTTGCACTTGCCGGCTGTGCCGTAAACTCAGTCTCAGGTTCAGCCTGAAGGGCGGGGAGGGTTTTTCCGCCCGGGGAGCCCGCTTGTGCGCTTTGCGGCTTAAAGAGTTTCCACCCATAGGCCGCAATACCTAAGCTTAAACCCAGCCAGGCCGAACGTGACAAACTTCCCGCAATGCAAAGTAAGGTACACAGAATGGCGCAAGCTGTAAAAATGCTCTGGAGAATCTTGGACTGTAAATGCAAATTTGAGCTTATTTGCCTCACGAATTTTCTTTGACCGCTGCCTTGGATCATTTGCCGGCTGGCGCTGAAAAGAGCGCTGAGTTTTGCCGCCATCAAGAAAAAAGCCGGCAGCAAAAAGTGAGCCAGGTTGTTGGGATTGACAAACGGCCAGCGTGCGCGGGAGGAGATAAAAGTATTCTTCGGCTCAAAGGTCCAGAAAAGTCTGCCGTTATCGTAGAACCAGTGGCTCAACGCCACTAAGCTTACAAACAGACTTACGCTTATTAGAGTCCAAACCAAGAATCGGGCTCGCCGTTCAGAAGCCCCAAGCCATACGCGCACTATTATAAAGGTCGCCAAGAAAAAAAAGACTGCGTCGAGGGATCTTAAGGCGGCCTGGGGATTGGCCCAGGCGCTGGTAAGCCCGAGGATCGGATGCGGACGCTTCATATTTGCCAGAACTATAATTTGCAAAGTGCTGTAAAGCGCAAAGGCTGAAAAAATTCCAATCAGCTTAGTAGAGAAATTGGCCGGCTGCAGTAAAGCTTTCAAACAAGGCCGGGCCAGCACGAGGAAGGCCAAAAGCAGGGCATAGATTACTATGTGCGCTGTGAGGTATACCGGGGGATGCACGGCGCCAAAAGCAAGGGGTAAGACAATTAAGCTGCCGACGATTATTACACCGGCCGCCCGGCGTAGCGTCCTGGGCATGTGTAGCGGCTCCAGCGCTTGTGACGCTGACAGCGCAACGTTGTTAACCACTATATACTCAGTATCGTAGCTTGAAGCTTGGGGCATATATCAGCTCATTTTTCTTGATAGGATCTATTCAGTCTACTGTCTTCATAAACAAGCTTTCGGTATAGTTTTTCTACCTCGAGTCTTAACTCGTCCAGCGTGCCTTCATTGCAGATTACATAGTCAGCTTGGCGCTTTTTGATCTCATCGGGCAACTGAGAATTGTAAATCTTTTCCGCCAGGGCAGGCGGATATCGGCCGCGCCGAGCGACTCTGCTGAGACATGTCTGTTTTGTGGCACTAACCAAGATGATTTTCTCCAGTTCAGGATACGGTTGCCGGCTTTCGAGTAGAAGCGGGGCCACAAAAACAATCAGCCTTGGAGCCTGCGGGGCGCGGATGATTTGCTCAAGACTTGAGCGGAATGCGGCCCGGACTCTGGGATGTACTATTTGCTCCAGTTTAGATTTAGCTTCCGGGTTTGCAAAAATGTGCTCAGCCAACTTAACACGCTCTAAGCTTCCCTGGGCCGATATGAAATCGTTGCCCAAGGCTTTGGCGATTTGAGTGCAAGCGGCGCTGTGTGGTGGTACAGCTTCGCGCGCCAAGTGATCGGCATCAATTACAGCGGCACCAAGATCTTGTAAAAACCCGGCAACTTGGCTTTTGCCGGCGCCTATGGATCCGGTTAGGCCCACGACCCTGGTTTTCTTGTCCTCGGCGCCTTGTGCGTTCATGGAGCATATTCTAGTCTTAATGATACATTTCTCATAGGGGGTGAAGATGGTTGGTAGCCGGTATAATGGCGCTAAAGCGGGTGAGCATCCAGATGGCGAGGAAAAAGACGATTTGCGGCCGGGTAATAAGCAAAGCTTTGCCGAAAGGGAAGAATTCAGACGTGGCGAGCAGCCGTCGTCGAAGAACCAGAGATTAGATCGCAAGAAAGAAGCGCTGCTTCCGGAAGAGATTTTATCTGAGCGGTTGAAGGAGCAGACGCAGCTTGCCAACGCCCGTCTGCGCGCGCAGCTTACTGGTTCGATCCTGATAGAGCTTACCCCTTCGGGGAAGAAGTTTATCTTCGATTGGAGCGGCGACAATTTGACCTTTGGGCCATGCGATGGTGGTCAGGCTGATTGTACTATCCGTTTGAGCGGAGAGAGCCTAGTGCGCATTGCCAAGGGAGAGCTTAATCCCCAAATTGCTATGCTGTCGGACAAGCTTGAAGTCAGCGGACGTTTGTCACTGGCGATCTATTTTTTCAATTTGATTGTCCCGCCCTCCGGCCTGGAAAAAGGACATGCCGACGGTGAAGAGCCTTCGCCGGTTGCCGGTTGAGGTTGATAGTATGGCTTTCGAGGAAGCGCAAGCGAAAGCGGGGCTTGCTTTCGGTGGCAAGGAACAACTGACATGCGGAGTGGTTTTATGTCTCCTTGGTATGTTTTTTTTTCTGCTTGCTCAGCCGGTTTCGGCTATGCGCCGCAGCTATAATCCGTCCCGTTCAAATAACATATTTGGCGTGTCCAGCTCTCATTTCTCCCGTGGTTCCATGTACGGAGGCGTTTTTCCGCTTAATCGCAATTATTTCGGGCCGCTTTGGCAAAAGCCGGACCTGGTCCCGGCGGGTGGGTCTTCCCCCGGCGCTGTGCGGGACAAACAGAGTGCTCGAACCTATTTTATGAGCCGGGAGGAGCTCGCGCCGGTGTTTAAGGAAATGCGCACTGCCAGGCTTCCCCCGCCTATTCCCTGGAGGCCGGAAAACTCAGGCTATGGTTATGAGAGGGTATCCAGGAAAGCGCCGCCGCATTTCGAGCCGCGACCGTAAAAGCAGCCGGGCGGCTATGTGGCATTAAAATGCAGTTAAGGGTTAGATTGCCGGGTTTTTGCCAAGCGGTAGTTTAACTGTAAAAGTGGTGCCATTTTTTTCATCACTTGTAGCCAGGACTGAGCCGGCGGCCGCTTCCACAATATGCTTGACGATGAACAGGCCAAGACCGGAACCAGCCGTGCCTTCGCTGGTGGAAAGCCGCACCCGGCGTTCAAAAATGTGCGGTAGTTCCTCGGCCTTTATAACCGGGCGGGAATTGTTGACGCGCAAAACAGCCCAAGCGCCCTCTTGATACGATTGTACAGTGATGCATTCTCCGGGCGGAGTGTAGCGCACGGCGTTGGAAAAGAGATTGGCGACGATTCTCTCCAATGGCACTCTTTCCACGTTAACCCAGAAGGCCTCTGGGGCCAGCTGCAGGCTGAGTTTAGGACTGCGGTTGCTTTCACGCCAGCTGTATTCAATAACGCTTTTGGCAATCTGATTTAAGTCCGAAGGCCTGCCGGCATTTATCAGCGCTGGAGAGTGCAAATCGAAAAGGAGCTGGTAATTTTTTACCATGTCCACACAGCGCAGGGCTGTAGAGCGGATACGGGCAATCACGTCCCGTTGTTTTTCGTTGAGGCCGGCGCCGCTTGCGGTATCAAGCAGGGCATCGGCATAACCAAAGATTGCGCCCAGCGGATTTTTTAGGTCGTGTGCCACATTGACCAAGAACTCT
>Ga0209101_1001753_pt1 | contig 15338 bp, 14 predicted proteins | sample ConPoolayeCmetaG_FD_185481 | JGI IMG/M metagenome (GOLD analysis project Ga0209101, IMG submission 185481) | Hot spring microbial mat communities from California, USA to study Microbial Dark Matter (Phase II) - Cone Pool mat layer C metaG... ...
CATATCCGCCGCCCCCGCCCTTTCCACGGGATGCGGCGCGCTCCAGCACTGCCGGGTCATATTCTATAAGCAATCCAACCTTAATGAACGAGGTACTCTCGGATAAATTTACAATGAAAGGATCAAGCTTGGCGGTCAGATAATGTTTTACTTTATGCCGCCCCTCGGCCGCCTCACCGCCTTCAGCGTCAAGAGAAGATTTCCCACCTAGAACAAGGAAACCGACCACTCCACCCACCACTAAAACCAACACTACCGCAGCAATTATAATTAGAGGCATCTTACTTTTCTTGGGCGGTGCAGCCTCTCCCCCTTCCTCCCCTTCGCCCTCTTTTTTTTCCTCATCAATCGCCATAGTCCAACCAGCAAATCTAAGCCCCGGAATACGGAAAGCCGCCCGGCACCCTCCTCAGCACGGCTTGTTCTCTAAGAAGCGCCACCTGACCCAAAAGGAAGGCCGCCGCCACCTCAACTCTTAATATTCTCTCACCGAGAGTGACAGATTGGAAGCCACAATCAAAAAGAACATCAAGTTCTCTAAGCGCCCAACCGGCCTCAGGACCAATCGCTAAAAACACCGGTTGTTCCGGGCAACTTAGCTTCAGCTCCCTCAAAAACCCCTGGTTCTTAAAGTCCAGCGTGTCGGCTACCAATGCCAAGGCCTTTGCAGCCTGGTTCTTAAGACTTCCAGCCAAAATCTCGAGCTTAGGCTCTACATGCACCCGGGGAAAGATTGTGTCGCCTGCCTGCTCCAAGCCTTTTATCAACTCATGCTGAATATTTTCATCATGTAAGATCTTAGATTGTAAATAGCTTTTAACTACCCTTTCAGTTACAACGAAAAACACCTCATTAATCCCGCTACCGGCGGCAAGCTGAAGAAGCTTTTTAACAGTTTGAGGCCGCGGCAGTGCTACAATCAAACTAAGTGGATAACGGCGTGGCGGGTCTTTGACAAGATGAAGCTCCAGCTCAATCCTTTCCGCAGTCAAATTTAAAACGGTGGCCTTGCCAAGTTTGCCAGCCGCCACACCAGCTGAAATACACAAACCTTGTTTGAGGGCGTGGGCTTTCATCACTTCACGCGCCCGGCGCCCGACAATCTCAGCTCGGTTTAGGGATCTAAGCTCATTCTCGAGAATAAGCAGGCAGTTCACTTACAATCAGCTGGGCAAGTTTGCGGGCTTTCCGCGCAGGGACAGCCGGCACCTAGGCAGACAATTTCCTGGCATGTGCCGTCACCACAAAGGTCACGGCAGAATCCAGCCGTGGGAGAGGTAGATCTCCCCTCAAAAGGCACCGCCGATGATGAAGACGACTTAATGAACGTCCGCCCGTCCGGTGTTCGGCATTGCGGGGGGTAAGTTTTAAGGACTGCATAGCCGGCCTGAACACATTGCTCGAAATTTGAAACAGAGCCAGGGTGGGGCAGCGCCACTGAGCCTAAAGAGTGCCCGCTACACGCTCCCAGGCCTGTAAAACCCGCAACAAACACGATAACGCGACCGCAAAACAACGATTTCCTCATATAAACCAAAAAAAATACTCCGGCCCCTGCGCCGCCTGACCAGTATTAACGTTTGGAGTACTGCGGTCTCTTTCTGGCTTTATGTAAGCCGTATTTCTTCCGCTCTACTTCGCGTGCATCGCGAGTAAGTAAATGCGCCGCCCGCAGACTTTTACGTTTTGACTCATCGATTTTAACCAAAGCCCTCGCAATAGCGTGGCGCACTGCGCCTGCTTGCCCCGAGCTGCCACCCCCTTTGATGTTGATGCGCACGTCAAGCTTACCTATATCACCAGTGATTTCCAACGGCTGACGAATAATCATGCGCGAGGTCTCGCGGGTAAAATACTGATCATACGGCCGGCCGTTAATAGTAATCACTCCCGATCCTGGCAGTACATAGGCTCGCGCCACAGCGGTCTTTCGTCTTCCAACGCTATGAATAGCCCGTTTCATTCAATGTCCCCACTAATTTTTTTCCCATATAGTTCTATAGGCTGCGGCATTTGAGCTGTGTGGGGATGCACCGGACCGGGATATACTTTAAGTTTCCTAAGCAAGGCATAGCCAAGCGGGCCGCGCGGCAACATCCCCTGGACCGCCCGGCGCACAGCCTCTCCTGAGCCCAGAAGTGCAGAAACCGGCTTCTCTCTTAGTCCGCCGACGTAACCCGAATAATCACGGTAAACCTTTTGAGAAAGCTTTTTCCCCGTGAGTTTCACTTCTTTGGCATTAATCACGATCACAAATTCCCCACAATCAGTATGCGGTACAAAATCAGTCTTGTTCTTGCCGCGCAATAGTGCCGCAACCTTGGATGCTACTCTTCCCAGAGGAATGCCCTTGGCGTCTACCACCAACCAACGGCGGGATTGAAGACTTTGTGCGCGAGTCGGAAAAACGGTTTTCATGTACAAAACCAGCTCCAGGTCTGAATTCACCCTCAATCAAGTAGGCCAACAACCTATCATAATTACTGAAAAGGTCAAGGTGCACCCGAGCGCCGAACCCGCCAGGCGGCTTTCATTCGGACCTGCTTTTTTGCCGTGAATAGGTTATATGGAGTACTTTAATACAGCGTGGAAGCTCACTAAATCCGATTATTTGAAAGCGACATGGATTACGCGCGTGTTCTCAAACTTCCTCAATATTTCCGCAATCTTCAGCGGCTAAGTGAAATCGTCAGAGTACTTATCAGGCATGGCTTCGGCGATTTAGTCGACAGACTTGGGCTCCGATCCTACTTAGAGTCCGGACTGCAGGCCATGCGCATTCAGTTAAGACCTGAGAGACCATTAGCGCTCGATATCAGTACGCGACTGAGGTTGGCTTGTGAAGAATTGGGGCCGACATTTATTAAATTCGCTCAATTAGTAGCGACTCGGCCCGATGTCTTCCCATTGGCGGTGGTGAGGGAGTTCCGCAAGCTTGAAGATCGCGTCACTGCCTTTCCAACCGAGCAGGCCAAGCAAGTTATTGAAAAAGATCTTAGCCGGTCTTTGGACCGGATCTTTTCTGCTTTCGACGAAATACCCCTGGCGGCGGCCAGTATCGCACAAGTGCACCGCGCCACATTGCTCAGCGGACAAAGAGTCGTGGTCAAAGTTCAAAGGCCTTCTATCGAACGCATAATTGAAACCGATATCGACATATTGCGGGGACTTGCCACTTTGATTGAGGAGAACATCCCCGAGACACGCATCTTCAGTCCTTTGGAACTAATCGAAGAGTTCGCGCGGGGCTTAAGGCGCGAGTGTGATTTCCGGCGCGAGGCTTTCAACATGAGAAAATTCGCCGAGAACTTCAGCTCCGAGCCGGCCATCATTGTGCCCAAGGTGTTTAACCAGTTCTCCAGCAGGCGGGTGCTTACTGAAGAGTTGATAGAGGGGGTTAAAATCGATGATCTCGACTCCATTCGGGCGCTTGATTTAAAGGGCCAGGACCTGGCGGCAATCTTAAGCCGGATTGTATTAAAATCGATCTTTGAAGATCGCTTTTTCCACGCTGACCCGCATCCAGGGAATCTGTTTGTCACCAAAGAAGGCCGCATTTGTTTGGTTGACTATGGTGCTGTAGGGCGCTTAGACCGCAGCCGCATCCGGTTCATCTTGCAGTTTTTGGTGGCTGTCTTGAATAACGACCTGGATAAGACGGTACGTGTGCTTAAAGAAAGCGGCATGACACCCAACGCTCTCGACGAGGCTGCTCTCAAAAACCAAATAGCCGAAATTTTCGATGTTCATCTCAGTCAACCGCTGGGCAACATGGATATCTCACACCTTTTGGCTGACATCTTCGAGGTGGTGCAACGCTATGGTATCCGCCCTCCTCCCGACCTATTATTGATTGGAAAATCGCTCACCACTCTTGAGCACATCGGCGCATTGCTTGATCCGCAATTTGACCTTATTAAAAACATCAAACCCTATCTCCTACAGCGCTATCTTGCCACGTTAGCGGACCGCAAATTTTACGTAAGCCACGCTGCCGACGTCGCTGATACCTACCGGCGCCTGATTGCCGAAAGCCCCGAGAGGCTGCGCGTTGTTCTGCGCAAGCTGGCAAGCGATGAAATTGTGGTGAACAGCGTCAACAAAGATCTGAGCTCCACCTTTCGTCATCAAAACTCCATGTTAAACCGGGCGCTGACTGTTTTCATGGGCGTCATATTCGCGGCCCTGGGAATACTGATTCTAAGTTTTCGGACTCCACACACACACCCGAGCCTGGCATATTCACTGATTGCTCTCGGCGCACTTCTGCTTCTCGTCGCCTGGCTGGCTATGCGCAAGACCGGCGGACCGGCCTAAATTAATTCTACCTGTACCATTTAATTATGCTTACATATCAAGCGCTTAAATGGTACAGGTAGAATTATAATTATCGCGCGCCGGTTCCAAAAAGGACGGCCGGAATAGTGCGGAAAAGAAGGCTGAGATCGCGTCCCAGCGACCAATTATCGATATACTCCAAATCAAGCTTAACCCAGGATTCGAAATCCGAGATCTCATTGCGCCCGCTAACCTGCCAGGTGCAGGTTAAACCAGGGCGCATGGAGAGCCTGCGGCGGTCCCGGCGCTCATACATACTGACTTCCCCCGGCATTGGCGGCCGGGGGCCCACTAAACTCATGTCGCCAATCAACACGTTCCAGAGCTGGGGCAGCTCATCCAAACTAAAGCGTCTAAGCACCCGCCCAAGGGGAGTCACACGTGGATCGTTTTTCATCTTAAAAACCGGCCCTTTCATCTCATTACGCTCTTTCAAAGCCTCAAGTTGTTTGTCGGCATCAACATACATGGAGCGAAACTTATACAAGTAAAAAAGGCGTCCGTTCAAGCCGACCCGTCTCTGCACATAGAGAATCGGCCCCGGCGAACTGAAACGGACTGCCAGGGCAATAACTAAAAATAACGGCGACAACGCCAGCAAAAGAAAGGCCGAAACCACAATGTCAAGAGCCCGTTTGGCCGTCAACTCCCAACCGTCGCCCGGAGGAGTTTGAAAGTGAATGAGTGGCATCCCGCCAAAGTAGCTTATACCCGACTTAACTAAGCCAATACTGAACAAATCAGCGACAACAGTCGTGCGGATCCCCTGCTCAGAGCATGCCATTACCATTTCTTCCACCTCAGGCATCACACCCACAACATCAGTGAAAATAACCTCATCGACCCGCGACTCTTTAATCACTCGCATAAGCTCCGCTTTGCCTACGATAATCCGACCCGAACGTGGATAACCGGCCTTGTGAAGCTCAGCTTGAAAGTTTTCCAGGACCTGGGGATCAAAACCGCCTGCATCCCTAAGCTCGGCAAAGCCACGCACTTTAAGACCCAGCTCCGGCATCCCGGCAATTTCCTTAGCCATGCGCACAGCCTGCTTCCCCACTCCGCAAATAATAACATTACGGAAATTACGCCCTTGGCTGCGCCAGAAGCGCAAAAACCAGAGCACTACCAGGCGTTCAGCCGCTAGAGTCAATGCCACCAAAAGACAAAACAAACCAATGAAACTGCGGCTTAGATCTACCTTGAGAATAAAAAGCACGGCTGCTAAAGCAAAAAAAACAAAGAGCGAGCTCACAAACGATACCCACAGAAGATACCAACTTGAGCGCAAGCGCATACTGCTGTAGGCACCCATGGCCGACAACGAAATCGAATAACCTAAGAGGGCGACCACCAAGCAAACAAAATAATCCTTGAGCGGCGCTAACTTATCCCCTTCAAAGGGAAGCCCCCAGGCCAGAGTCTCGTTCCAATAAACCAGCGCTGCTCTCCCGTAATAAGCCCCAAAGAAGGCCAGAATAATGATTAAGAAATCACCCAAGCGCTCTAAACGCGATATGAGCCGCCAATTCTGCTTAAGCATAAGGGCCCTGCTTTTTACATTTCTAGGGCATTATCTAGCCCATTCAGGGACCAAGACCAAGTCCAAGCAGCGCTTGAAAGACCTTGCCAAGACTACGCTCACCCAACTAATTACTTGATATCCTTTTCTTTTGCAGCCGACTAAAACCAGGAGCCTATTGATTTTCAGCTTTCATCATAAAGATCGTTAATAAACTCTGAACATGGCCGCTCAAACCTCCAGCCCCAGGGACCAAATTGCTAACGCCTCAGATTTCCCGCCGGTTTGTGTCTATTTCGAGGATGAAACTATTACCCAACTCTTCTCGGACCTATTGGAAGCGCGCGGCATTCATACCCAGATTTTGACAGACCTGGAACAAATGCCGAACGGCTCTGAAACAAAGATCATTACCGAACCTCAGTTTTTTCAGTTCTTGGATAAAAGCTCTCACGGCAAATGTTTAATCGTAGGCAATAAGGAAGCCTTGCGAGGCATTGCCGCCTTGTCCTTATCCCGCCCCTTGACCGAAGAGAAAATAGAAAACGCTCTTGCTCAATTCCTTAGAACTTGATCGAGCCGCAGAGCATCTGGTAGAAGCCAATACTAATGCGTGTCTTAATCCAGCGTGTCAATCACGCTTCCGTGTCAGTAGCCGGGCGGACAGTTGGTGCCATCAAACAAGGACTTCTCTTATTGGTGGGCTTCGGTCAAAACGACACTGCAACCAAGTTGAAGCCTATGGCGGAAAAGATTGCAAACTTGCGTATCTTTTCCAACCAGGAGAGAAAATTTGACTTTTCGCTTTTAGATATCAAGGGCCGAGCCTTGCTGATCCCCCAATTCACACTGTATGCCGATACGAGCAAGGGCCGCCGGCCCGACTTCACCGCCTCATTGCAGCCGGAAGCAGCGCGGCAACTCTTTGACGAGTTTGTGGCCGTATTTTCCGCAACAATAGGCTTAAACCGCGTAGAAAAAGGAGAATTCGGCGCTTATATGCAAGTAGAGCTGCAAAATGATGGTCCCGTCACCATTTTGCTTGAAATGTAGAAACAAAGTACGCCTTTCATTTTTTCCGCAGCTCCGCAAGGCGCTCTTTTATCACCTTTTCGCCGCCGCGCTCTGAGGGTTCGTAGAAAACCTCCCCTTTAAGCTCATCCGGCAAATATTGCACCCCCGACGCCTTGGCCCCCTCCCGGTCATGCGGATAAATATAGTCCCTACCGTAACCCAAGGACTCCAGCAAAGCGGTAGGTGCATTTCGCAAGTGAAGCGGCACCGCGATTTTGGGATGCTCTTTAATCTTTTCCAATACCCGATTCAGCGCCACATAACTTCGATTTGACTTCGGCGCGCACGCCAAGTAGGTGACGCATTGGGCTATAGGAATCCGGCCTTCCGGCAAGCCCACCCTGTCAAAAGCCTCGCCGGCCGCCACGGCCAGCGGCAGAGCCCGGGGATCGGCATTGCCGATATCTTCACTAGCGAAAATAATCATGCGCCGGATAAGAAAGCGCGGATCCTCCCCGGACTCAATCATGCGGAAACACCAATACAAGGCAGCATCAGGATCGGAGCCGCGCATGCTTTTAATAAAAGCGGAGGCCATATTGTAATGCTCTTCGCCAGTCCGGTCATAGAAGCTCACCCCGGCGTCTTTTATGAAACGCTCAATTTGTTCTTCATCAACCACTCTTGTCACGGCGCCCTCTGCCGCAACATAGCTTTCCAAAAGGTTTAAAACCTTGCGCGCATCGCCTCCCGACGCGGCGCAGATAATCCGCCCGGCGCCGACACTAAGCTCAATACCTAATGTCTGACAGCCGGAGGCGCAAATCCTCTCGAGCGCCTCCAGCGACAGCCCGGGCAAAACCAACACCCTAAGCCGCGAGAGCAAAGCAGCGTTAAGATAAAAAGAGGGGTTCTCCGTGGTCGCTCCCACCAAAACAAAAGTGCCATTTTCAACATGCGGCAAAAAAGCGTCCTGCTGCCCCCTATTCAGGCGGTGAATTTCGTCGACAAACAAGATCGTAAGGGTGGGTTTTTTCTTGGCTTGTGAAGCAACACTTCTAATCTCCTTTACCCCAACCAAAACCGCCGAGTACTCGATAAAATTGCAGCCGAACGATTTCCCCACCAATCTGGCAAAAGTCGTCTTTCCTGAGCCTGGCGGACCCCATAACACCATAGACGGAGGCCGGCCTTTGCCGGCCTTAAGCTGTGAGAGCAAATTAGGATCCATGGCCTCAAGACCCTGAAAGTCCTCCCAGCGCGTAGGCCTCAGCCGGTCGGCGAGCGGACGGCGGAGGGCGCTGTCAGCCGCCGGTGTTTCACTCCCATCTAGAGCTTGATTGCCGTCAAAGAGAGAAATATTCCTCGCCATATTGAAAAAGCAAACTGTTGAATATTAGAGATTACACCCTTCCCAAACCCGCTTTCAACCGGCATTTCTCTTGCTTAAAACTCCAACACCAGGTAGTTAAAAGGATAAATAACATTCCTCAAAATATGCCATGTTCAAATCTGAAACTTACTTCGCTATCGCACTTCTAGCCACCGCGCTGGCCCCCTGTTGGGCGTTTAGCTCCCCCCCCCAATCAAAGTCGGGGTAATCACCGCGCTTTCCGGCGAATACGCCGGCTACGGCAATAGCCAAAAAAATGCCATAACGCTGGGACTTGAAAAACTCCCGCCTGCAATCCAGTCCAGGCTGGAGGTAATTTATGAAGACGATCGCGGCGAGCCGAAGAATACCGTCGCGGCTCTTCAAAAACTAATCGCTACCCACAACATCGACATTGCTATTACTGCGTTCTCGGGCGCTTCCAAGGCAGTCGCTCCAATTGCGGAGCAAAAACATATCCCGCTGATTGCCATCGCTTCCGACCCGGAAATCGTGCAGGGAAAGAATTGGGTCGTAAATTTTTGGGTCACGCCAGAGGAAGAAGTCAAGGTGGCACGGCGGGAAGCAATTAAGCGCGGTTACTTAAAGATTGCCCGGATTTGCACTATCCACGAGGGCGCGCTAGCGGTCAAAAGAAAGTGGGATGAAGAAAACGCCGCAGATTCCGCTATCACAATAGTGCGGGATGAAGAATACCCCCTGGCAAACAAGGATTTTAGGCCGTTTCTCAATAAAGTCCGGAATCACGGCGATCTAGACGCCATTTTTCCACTCTTGATGCTCGGCCAAGTCGGTCTTTTCGCCCGGCAGGCCCGTGAGATGGGGATAAAGCTTCCCTTCTTCGGCATTGAGACTTTTGAGGATCCCCATGAAGTGACGCTGTCACGAGGGGCACTCGTCGGCCACTGGTATATAAACGCCGATGAGCCGAATGATTTATTCACCAAGGAATTCATGCAACGCTTTCCCGGATCCTCCACCTGGACTGCCGCCAACGCCCACGACGCCATACTGCTTTTAGGCGAAGCCTTAAAGAGCGGGAGCTCCCGCGAGCACATCAACCATTTTCTGCATACCGTCAAGGACTTCAGCGGGGCATTGGGCACCTATTCAGCCTCAGGCGACAACCGCTTCACTCTATCGGCCGCAGTAAAGCTGGTCACCAAAGACGGATTCATAAAGATCGGCCCCTAAGATTAATTCTACCTGTACCATTTATTTTTCCATTAGTTTCAACAAGTTAAATGGTACAGGTAGAATTATTGATTGCCTCACCGATAGCCGACTGCTAGCGTAAAATTACGATACGTTATCTTTGCCAAGCTGGAGGTTTTAATGCGATCTCTGATCAAGGCTCTTGTCCTGGGTTTAGGTTTGTATTTATCGCGGCCCGCTCTCACCTGGGCATTAACCATAGACGATTTTTTAGAATATGGCCTCTTGCAGGTTCAAAACGGCGAAGTAAAAAGTTTACTCATCGCCTCGCCGTCAGCTATAGGTCAAAGCCGCTCCCTTAAAGTACAAGGGTTAGAAGGCGGCGGACAGGTTACTTTGAAAACACTTGACGGTTACCTCAATCACTCTCAAGATGCGGGCACAAAAGGTCAATCCTGGATCGTCTGGGACGGCGATGCAAACCCTGATAGCCTCAACCCCATTGGATTGGGCGGAGTCGACCTAACACAAGATAGCGGCACGGCATTGGTACTCAAAGGGGTTTCTTTCGACTATCCCTTCAGCAATCCGCTTGATCTGATGCTGGTAGTCTATGACGCATCAGACCCAGGCGGCCTTAAGTCCTCAAGCGCGACAATTACGCTTTCTCAAGCAATTCAAAACCAGGACATAGTGATTCCCTTCGCTAACTTTACTAGTCACGGCTGGGGCGGAGCAGCCAGTTTTCAAAACGTTGGAGCGATCCAGCTTTGGATTAAAGGTCATCATTCTGATGTTGATCTGCGGATGGCCGCTGTCGCCACCAACGGCATCTGTCCCCAAGTCCCTGATCAAACCGGTCGTGTAATCGATATTTGCGGCGTATGCGGCGGAGACGGCCGTTCATGCCTGGATTGCAAGGGCGTGCCATTCGGCAACGCAGTGCCAGATGAATGCGGTGTTTGCGACGGAGACGGGTCAACCTGCCCCAAATGCTGGCAAACCGACATCAGTAGCGAGCTCGAGTCCCTTCTAAGCAAAGCCCGCGCGCAACGAGCTTTAAATTTGAAGTTGACACGTAAGATCTGCCCGGCTAAGGCAGTCCTAGCCCGCAAGCTGAAAACAGAAACACAATCCTTTTACAGCCAAATGGTAAAATTAATCCAATCACTTCCCACGACGATGCTGCGCTGCATCAATTCGCCGGAGTGTATCCAAGTTCAAGACTATGCCGCCACCATCGAAGAGTACAATACATACGCCGAAAAGCTTTACCAAGTAATGCGCGAAATAATCCACGAGCGGCGGAATTGCCTTAAAGGTGGCGTGTGCAAGGACTCCCCCGGCGCCTGTGCCGAGCGGGCTCGTAAGCGTAAGCAAGAAGAGCAGAATTTGAAGCGTAACGGCCGGCGGCTCATGGAAGAAAATACCAGCCTCTCAAACCGGGTACCGTGCGTAACCAATATCTGCCGCTAAAAGCTGCCTCATAAGTCGCCCAGCGCGGCCATTTACTTTACGATCCTCGTCGCAACGCCTACTCGAAGGGCTGAACTTTCCAAAGCAGAAAGCCTAGCAAGCATAAGATAACTATAACACAAGCCGTCACGGAACTGCGCCAGGGAAAATGATTCGTTGGGAGCATGCACACAATCCTCCTCACTGCCGAACCCGACCAACAGTGGTTCCGCGCCTGAGACGCCAGCCAGAGCCGCCACAATCGGAATAGAGCCTCCTTCCCATGTAAAATCCACTTCAGAACCACCGACATTTTCCAGAACTTCTTTAGCCGTTTGAATCAAAGGCGAGTCGGCGCTTAAGGACACCGCCGGACCAGCGATGCCTTTGTCAAGTATTTCAAACTTAAGACTCGGCGGAGCATGACGCTTTAGGTGCGACAATAAGAGATCAAGACAACGCTGCGGGTCCTGACCGGCCACCAAACGCGAAGTTAGTTTAGCTGTCGCCGCGGCCGGAATAATGGTCTTACTGCCTGGTCCGCCGTAACCAGCATACAAGCCGTTAACCTCAATGGTAGGCCGCATACCGCGGCGCTCGGCATAACTAAACCCTTTCTCGCCGCCGTCCGGCTCAACCCCGATAAGACTCTTAAAACGCTTGGCATCAAAAGGCACCTTGTCAGCCAAACGCTTATCCCCGACCGCCGGCATAATAATTCCATCATAATAGCCCGGCACAGATATGGCCCCCTCCGCTCCATGCAAGGTGGCTAAAAGACGAGCCATTTCAGTGGCCGGATTTCTAACTACTCCGCCCATACTCCCAGAATGCAAGTCATGACTTAGACCTCCAAGCCGTATTTCCAGCCAGATAAGCCCTCGAATGCCCATGGTGATGCACGGTACCCCGGCGCGCACGCATCCTGAGTCGCAGACCATGAGCACATCAGCCTTAAGCTGATCCCGCCATGATTCCAGACGGTTCCTTAAACCTCTGCTGCCTGATTCTTCCTCACCCTCTATCAAGACTGTAATAAGACACTTAAGACCGTCTTCCCTAATGAGCGCCTCCAGCGCCTTGATAAAATACAGTATTTGGCCTTTGTTATCTTGAGCGCCCCGCGCATACATGCGGCCGTTTCTAATTTGGCCGGCAAACGGATCACTTCGCCACTCTTCAAGCGGATCGACCGGCTGAACATCATAATGTCCGTAAAAAAGCACATGCGGGCGGTCTTGTACTCCTTCACGTCGCCCATAGACTACAGGCAGTCCGGAAGTATCCAGCAAACCCGATTCCAAACCAACCGCGTTAAGATGCTTGACCAACCATTTGGCGCACTCAAGGCTATCCTTGGCAAAGGACGGGTCGGCGCTTATGCTTTTGAACTGTAAAAACTGACGCCATTCTTCGATATAACGGGACTTCTCCTCTTCAAAGAGTTTTAAACAATGATCTTTATTACTCATAGCCACCCCGCTTACCGCAATTTAACTGATTGCGCTCTTGGCCAACTATGCTTAAAAATAAGCATAATATTATCACTCGCGCTTTTAACTCACATGCTTACAAACAGGAAGAGAAAATGAGAAGAATAGCTAATTTTTTACCGGTTCTGGCCTTGCTGGCCTTGGCTTTTGTGGTTTTGGCCTCAAGCGGCTGCTCTACCAAGGGTAAGGGCACAGGCCTCGGCGCAGAGGGTGAGGGCCTTTCGGAGGCTGATTTGAACGCCCAACGCGAGGCTCGCTTTGGCAGCGGCGGAATTCCCACCGCTGAAGGTGAGGGGGTGTTCCGTGATATCCATTTTGATTTCGATTCGGCTGTGGTAAACGACCGGGCGCGCCGCGACATTGAATACAACGCGCGAATTCTACGCGAGAACCCGGATATCAAGGTACAACTCGAAGGACACTGCGATGAACGCGGCACAGCTCAATATAATCTGGCCCTGGGGTCAAGTCGCGCCCGGGCGGTCAAAGAAGTCCTAATATCGCTTGGAATCCCGGCGTCCTCCTTGGAAACCATAAGTTATGGAGAAGAAGTGCCGCTTGATCCAGGCCACAACGAAGAAGCCTGGGCCAAAAACCGCCGTGTTCATTTCTCGGCCTATCGCGATTTGCCGAGGTGATTGTTGCCACTCTGGCCGAGAACACAACGCACATAATTGGCTACGCTCCGATCGTACGTTTTTTCCGCCTCGTCGGGAAAATAACAAGCTGGAAGTTCCCTCATTGCACGATGGTAAGCGATACACTGACAGCATAGGCCCTTCTTTTCGCAGGCATATGAGCAGTTACATCTACTTAAGTTGTTATTCCTTACACATTCCATGAAACTAATTCTTGTAATTTTAACAAAGCACGGGTCCCTTCTTTCCGACGCACCGCTACGATAGCGCCCGACTGCTCAGCATCTTAGTGATAGTGAGCGCACGTTCGGGATTCATCAGCGCCAAGATCTGAGCGATTCTTTTTTCCGGCATACGTTCCAACAAAGTCAGCGCTATAGTCACGTCCAATTGCGCAATCAACGCCGCAGCTTCTTTGGGATCCATTGAACCGTATACATTAGCTAATTGATCCAACTGATTATTCCTCTTCTTGTCGTTTTTTTCGCGATCAGCTTTAAGGGCTTCGGTCATCTCCTTAAGCTGTGTCTGTCGCGCGGCAAACTCGCGGTCACGCTTATCTAGCTCTCCTTCCCTTTGATCGATGCGCCTACTGCGTTCCTCCAGTTCGACGCGCCGGCTATCAAGAGCGGTCAGAATTGTCATTTCTTCGCGGGAAAAAGCAGTCTGGGGGCCCGGATACTCGACCACTGACTTGGCGGCCCGTGCAGCCGTTCCGGCATAGGAGGCCTGAGCAGGGGTGGCGGTTGCAAAACCTGCACTTTCCATGGCGCTAAAGACAACCTTGGCCGCTGCAAAAAAGATTAAGCAACCCATAGCGGCATAATGGCCGCGGTTCACGCGCTCATTCAAAGGCCTCCGGAGAGTCTTATTCGCAGGCGGCACACTGTCGCCGGCCGAATTACGAGCGGCATTTGCTCGCGTGTAAGCTTTAGGGATGCCCGCTGTTTTAGTCTCTTCACGCTTAGATCCAGCGACCTCCATTTTCTGGCGCTGGAGTAAAAGAGCCATATTACGCTGCAAGTCGCGATACAGTTCCATAGCCTGCTCGCGGGTCAAGCCGTTTTTTTTCCCCTTCATAAGGTTTCTCCTTGTCTTCCAACCAGCTGGTTACCCTTTTGCACTGCCAACTCATCCAGAAACTTGCCCTCTTCTTTAGCAACATAGTCCAAGTATTCTTGAACTTTGCGCTCCCTGAAGATCTCCAAGGTCTTGGCTTCCCGGGCAGCCTCTGTATACTCGGCCATTGCTTCCTCAACTTCCTTTTCCAATTGAATAATCGCCAAACGCTGCTTAACAATTTCATCTTGCAAACGCTGACCGAAAAAGCCGATTAAATAAATCTGCTGAGCACTTAACACCTTGTCTGGACCGGATACATAGCGATTTGCCAATTCAGCCTGCTCAAGCATAGCCAAGCGATTTTCGGCCTCATGAAGCTTCATGTTCTTAAGCAGCAGTGCCTTGCGCTTGTCTTCCTTAATCAGCAAGCGATACTGCAAGACCCGCTCAAGTCTAAACTTAAACTTCTTCATGACGCCGATCCCAAAATCTCTGTCAACTGCCGCCAGCTATCTTCCAATCCAGCTCTTTCGCCGGGAGGTTGCCTTAAAAAAGCATTTAGTTTTTCATTTAGTTTCACCGCTCGATCTATTTTCGGGTTCTGCCCCGCCTTATAGGCTCCGATCGTAATTAAGTCCTCAGCCTCTTTATATGTCGCAATAACATCACGCGCATCCGCCGCAGCTCTCATCACTTCCAGCGGCACAATGTCCGGCATGACACGGGACACGCTTTCCAACACCTGAATAGCCGGATAATGTCCCTTACCCGCCAGTCTGCGATCCAACACGATGTGGCCATCTAGAATGCCTCGTGTGGCGTCGGCAATCGGCTCGTTCATGTCATCACCTTCCACCAGAACCGTATACAATCCGGTGATCGAGCCGCTGCCGCTGGTTGTACCGGCGCGTTCCAATAAGCGCGGTAACATGGCAAAAACCGAAGGCGTATAACCGCGCGTGCTGGGAGGCTCACCGATTGCCAGTCCGATTTCCCTTTGCGCCATCGCCAAGCGCGTCACAGAATCAAGCATTAGCACCACGCGCCGGTTCTTATCACGGAAATATTCCGCGATAGCAGTCGCTAAAAAAGCGGCCCGTATTCTGAGCAGCGCCGATTCGTTGCCGGTTGCAACCACCACCACCGAACGTTGCACACCTTCCGGCCCCAGATCACGCTCAATAAATTCGCGCACCTCGCGGCCACGCTCGCCCACCAGAGCAATAACGTTGATGTCGCTACGCGCATGCCGGGCAATCATACCCAAT
>Ga0209101_1001754_pt1 | contig 15336 bp, 11 predicted proteins | sample ConPoolayeCmetaG_FD_185481 | JGI IMG/M metagenome (GOLD analysis project Ga0209101, IMG submission 185481) | Hot spring microbial mat communities from California, USA to study Microbial Dark Matter (Phase II) - Cone Pool mat layer C metaG... ...
GGTGGGTAGCGGCTATCGCGCCGCCCGGGGGGTGGAGGAGCGCTGGCTGGGGTTCGCCCAGCTGGTCCTGGCGCGGCAGTTGTCGGAGTACGTGGAGGTATACCTGGTGCCGTCGTTTGCCTCCGATACCCCGAGCCTGCGCCGCGCTGCCAACGTGGGTGTCGCCGCTGAGTGGCACCTGCCGCGGGATTGGGACGTGCAGGTGGAGCTGACACCGGCCAACCGCGACGCCCCGGAAGGGACGGCGGCCTGGGCGGTGGGGGTGGTCAAGCGGGTCCCGGGCCACGACTTCCTCGTTTTCTTCGGGAACTCGCGCGCCACCACCGTGGATCTGCTCACCGGCACGGATTTGCCAGGCGGCTATTCGACCGGTGACGTGCGACTGGGCTTCAACATCACCCGCCGCTTCCCCTGAGAAGGGAGTTCCCCTCGCACCACGCCGCGGTGGGAACAGAGTCGGTGCGCCCGGTGTTGCTCGGCAGGGGAGAAGTGGGGCGATGGGCGAGGGGATTGCCAAGATTTTGCTGGTGGTGGTTTGCGGCGCTGCGCTGTGGGGGTGTGGCGGACCTCAGCCGAGGCCATCGCCGGCTGGCAACGGCAAGGACAGCAACCCCGAGCTGGTGGCGGTGAGCGGCGCGGAGCTCATGGAGCGCGTGCGCAGCTCCAAGGCCGAGGTGGTGCTGGTCAACGTGTGGGCCACCTGGTGCGTGCCGTGCCGGGAGGAGTTCCCGGCGTTGGTGCAGCTCGGGCGCGATCTGCCCCGGGAGCAGCTGGATTTGGTGCTGGTGTCCGCCGACTTTCCCGACCAGACGGAGGCAGCGCGGCGGTTTCTTGCCGACCAGGGGGTCACCTTCCCGTCGTACGTAAAGAAAGGTAGTGACGAGGAGTTCATCAACACGTTGTCAAAGCGCTGGTCCGGGGCGTTGCCAGCCACCTTGGTGTTCAACCGAAACCGAGAGCTGGTGCGGTTCTGGGAGGGTGGTGCAAGCTTGGAAGAGTTTCGCGCCGCGGTGGAGACGGCGGTGCAGTCGAGTAGGGGAGGAGAGCAAGGATGAAAAGGGTTTTGGTCCTGGCAGCGGTGGTAGGGATGGTGGGAAACGTGACGTCGGCCCTGGAGCTGGGTGATCCGGTCCCGGCCACCACGGTGAAGATGAAGGACGTGAGCGGGCGCATGGTGTCCATTGCTGACGTGCAGAAGGAAAAGGGCACCCTGGTGATCTTTTCCTGCAACGCCTGCCCGTGGGTGAAGGCCTGGGAGACGCGCATCGCTGAGCTGGGCAACCGCGCCCAAGAAATGGGGTTCGGGGTGATCGTCATCAACCCCAACGACCCCGCCAAGGTGGCCGAGGACTCCTACGAGGTGATGCAGCAGCGCGCCAAGGAGCGGGGTTTCGCCTTCCCCTACGTGGTGGACGACACCTCCGGGGTGGCCAAGGCGTTCGGTGCCACCCGCACCCCCGAGGTGTTCCTCTTCGACGGTTCCGGCAGACTGGTCTACCACGGAGCCATCGACGACAACGCCCGCGAACCCGAAAAAGTGGAGAAGCACTACCTGGCGGACGCCTTGCGGGCGGTAGCACAAGGGCAAAAGGTGGCCGTCGCCCAAACCAAGGCGTTGGGGTGCACCATCAAGTGGCGCTAGAGCGCTAGCGCCGCCCGGCGGCGCTCTGCCGCGCTCGGGCTAGCGAGTCGGCCTGGGTTGGGACTTTCGGCGAACCGCCAAAGGCGGCGACTACTCGTCCTCGATGAGGCGGGTGGAGAGATAGCGCTCCCCCCGATCGCACGCCACCGCCACCACCACCTTTCCATCGCCCAGGCGGCGCGCCTCCTCCAGGGCCACGAACAGCGCCGCGCCGGTGGAGGGGCCGCAGAAGATCCCCTCGGCCCGCATGAGTTGGCGGGCGGTGCGAAAGGCGTCATCGTCGGTCACTTTGGCGTGGCTGTGAATGCGCTCAGGCTCCCAGATGGGGGGGGTGTAGGCGCCGTCGAAGTGGAGAAGCCCCTCAATGCGCGAGGGGGCGTCGGCCGGCTCCACCGCCACGATGCGGGTAGCCAGGCCGGCAGTGGCAAGTCGTCGGGCGACGCCCATCAGCATGCCGCCGGTTCCCACCCCGGCGACGAAGCAGTCCAGCTTGCCCCCGGTTTGGGCCACTAGCTCGGCGCCGGTGCCTTCGAAGTGGGCCTGCCAGTTGCCGGGGTCGCCGTTTTGGTTGAGGTAGAAGTACGTTTCGGTGTCCTGCGCCGCCTCCTCGGCGGCCCAAATGTGGGAGTTCTGGTCCCGCCCCGAGGTCAGCACCACTTCGGTCCCCCACGCCTTCATGATCTTTCGCCGCTCGATGGATTTGGTCTCGGGCATGAAGATGCGCGAGCGGTAGCCCATCACGCTCGCGATCATCCCCAGGGCGATGCCGGTGTTGCCCGAAGAGGCGTCGATGATGATGTGGTGGGGCTTGAGTCGACCTTCGGCGCGGGCGCGCTGGAGGATCGTCTGGACGATGCGATCCTTCAGCGACCCCGAGGGGTTCCAGGCCTCCATCTTGAGGTACACCGTCGCCATGCCCGGCTCGACCATGCGGCGCACGGGGATGAGCGGTGTGTTGCCGATGCACTGGATCACACTTGACGGACCCACGGGCGCTCCCCGATGATGCCGGCCAGGGAAGCCGGCGGAGCGCCAAGCATACACCCACTGGGAGGCGGCGGGGACGCGGCGTGAGGAGGAGGAACATGGCAGCGGGAGAAGGCGCACAGGGGCGGGACGATCTCGGACCGGAGGAGCTGGAGGTGGCGCTCGCTAAGGTCGCTGCCTGGGTGGCGGCCTACCGCAGAACGGTGGCCTCCCTCCCGGTGTTGGCGCGTATTCAGCCCGGAGAAATTCGCCAGGCGCTTCCCCTCGAGCCTCCCCAGCACGGCGATGAAGTGGAGCGCTGGCTGGAGGACCTGGATCGCATCGTCATGCCCGGGGTAACGCACTGGAATCATCCCGGTTTTTTGGCCTACTTTGGTATCAGCGGCTCAGCTCCCGGCATCCTGGCCGAGACCATTGCGGCGGCGCTCAACGTCAACGGCATGTTGTGGAAAACCTGCCCGGCGCTCACCGAGCTGGAGCAGGTGGTGGTGGGGTGGTACGCCCGCGCCCTCGCCCTGCCCACGGAGTGGTTCGGGATGATCACGGATACCGCTTCGACGTCGACCCTGGTGGCCCTGGCGGCGGCGCGGGAGGCCACGGGGGTCGACGTACGGGAGGAGGGGCTGGCAGGGATCCGGCCGTTGGTGCTGTACTGCTCGGAGGAGGCGCACTCCTCGGTGGAGAAGGCGGCCATCGTCCTGGGGGTGGGGCGCCGCCAGGTGCGGCGGATCCCCACCGACGATCGCTTCCGCATGCAGCCCGGCGCCCTGGATGACGCCTTGCGGGAGGACCGCAGCGAAGGACGGTTGCCCTTCGCCGTGGTGGCGACGGTGGGAACCACCTCGGCCACGGCCGTCGACCCGGTGCCGGCGATCGCCGAGGTGTGCCGCCGGCACGGGGTCTGGCTGCACGTGGACGCCGCCTACGCCGGCAGCGCGGCGGTGGCGGAGGAGTTTCGCTGGGCGCTGGACGGCTGTCGGGAGGCGGACTCCCTGGTGGCCAACCCCCACAAGTGGTTGTTTGCCCCCATCGACTGTTCGGTGCTCTTCACCTCGCGGCCTGAAGTGTTCCGCCGTGCCTTTGCGCTGGTGCCCGAGTACCTGCGCACCGACACCTCCGGCGTGGTGGACCTGATGGACTACTCCTTTCAGCTGGGGCGGCGCTTCCGTGCCCTCAAGCTGTGGTTCGTGTTTCGGCACTTTGGGACCGAAGGGCTCAAAGAGGCGGTGCGCCGCCACGTGCGCCTGGCGCGGACCTTTGCCGCGTGGGTGGATGAGCACCCCGGCTTCGAGCGCCTGGCACCGGTGCCGTTTTCGGTGGTGTGCTTTCGCGTGCGCCCCCCTGGGGTGAGCGACGAGGAAGAGCTGGAGCGCCTGAACCTCGCCGTGCTGGAGCGCGTCAACGCCCGTGGCGAGGCTTATCTCTCCCACACGCGGCTGAAAGGCACGCTGTGCCTGCGGGTTGCGGTGGGCAATCTGGCCACCCGGGAGCAGCACCTGGAGCGAACGTTCGCGCTCCTGCGCGAAGCGGCTGGGCTACAATGAGCCCCCCGCCGTGGGGGGGAAGGAGTGGCCGTGAACGATCCCGAAACACCTGGAGTAGTGGAAGCGGCTGATCCGGAATTCTCGGAGCTCTTCGACGCGACCCATGTGGTCGCCGATCTCAAGGAAGAGACCCGGGAGACCGTCATTTCTGCCATTGTGGCGAGGGTCGGCGAGCTGGGTCTGGTCAGCGATGCGAAATGGCTGGAGACGGCGCTCACCGAGCGGGAGCGGATGGTGCCGACGGCGATGCCCAACGGCGTGGCATTCCTCCACGCGCGCCACCGCGCCGCGGAGAAGTTCCCGCGGCAGTTTCTCTTCCTGGCTCGCTCCAAGAAGGGGGTGGCGTTCGGCTCCCCGGACGAGCGCCCAACGCACCTCTTCTTCTTGCTGGCGCTGCGCAAGGACATGGCGCACCTGCGGTGGCTGGCGCGGCTGTCGTGGATTTGCCGCAACCGCACCACGGTCGCCAACCTCGTGAAGGCGGCAGACGGCGAGGAGATCGCCAAGCTGCTGCGCTACGCCGTGGAGGAGCTGCCGGGCAACCTCAAGCAGCGCCCGTAGCCTCTCACTGCCAGTGCGGCCAGCCGCAGGACGGCGGGACGCGGCCACGCGGACGCCCGCGGGCGTGACCCACGGCCCTGCGACGATAACTCTCTCCTCCCGCCCGCCGCCCCACCCACGTCGACCGGCCAAGCCTCGCCACGCTCGGAGTTCATGGAGGACCCGACGCGGGCTCCCCTGCACACCGGCGCGGACCGCGGCCGTGAACCCGGACAGCGAGACCCACACCGAGCACAAACGCCGGGCATGGGCACCGGCACGGACACCGGCGGGGTGTGGGCCAGCAGGCCCCCCGTGAGGGTGTCGAGCTTTGCAGCAGCCCACCCGGCCCACCCGGCGGGGCTCGCAGGCCACGCGGTCGGTTCACCGACCCGTTGCAAGCCTCAGGCTGGATGATCCCGGCTGTGGACCAGCGACAGTCAACCTCACCGCCCACGGGAGCGGTCACGGGCCCGAACACGGCAGGACACGGACCTTCTCCGGGAGGCAGACCAGGCCTCTCGATGCTCGAACCCATGACACCTGGGCGTTTCCGGGCCGTGGCCGCGGGGGTAGGGGATCAAGTGGGGCCGGCGGCCGGGTGGTGAGAGCCCGGCCGCCGGCCAACCGGGAAAGGCGCGGAACCTACTGCAGGTTGGGCGGGTAGGTGGCGAAGTAGTTGGGCAGGCGCATGAGCGGGTCCGAGGTGCCGGGCTTGCCCTGCGCCGGAATACCGTCGTTGATGGTGAGGTACGCAAAGTACGGCGTGTTGGTCTCAGGGGAAACCAGTTGCACCCAGAGGGCGAGGTTTTCCGCCTGGGCCGGGGTCAACCCCAGGTCGGTGAGCACGTCGTTGATCTGGAAAAAACCGGAAAACGGGCCGTAGGTTTTGCTGATCTGGCCGGTACTTCCTTCCGGGGCGGCGGTCACTCTCACCGAGGTGCGCGCCCCCTGGTTGTGGCGCGGCACCAACCCCAGGTTGACGCGCCCCTGCCCGCCGGGCACTGATACCCACCGGGGTGAAAACCAGGCGTCAAAGTGGGAAAGGAACGGGACGTCCATGCCAAAGGTGCCCGAGGCCGCCTGGTTGAAGACCTTGAGCTGCAGCCAACGGTAATACAAGTAGTAGAGGTTGTAGTACTGATGGAACACCACCACGTAGCCCTTTTCGTTGCCGGTCACCCCGAACAGGGACTCCAGGGCGTTGGCGAACATCTGAGTCTGGTAGGGCTGCACGACGACGACCTTGGTGGCGCTGGGGGTGCCGCTGCCGTTGCCCTCCTTGTAATAATGAAAGAGCAGGCGCCAGGGCATGTGCCAGCCGTTGAACACCGACAGGTGGCTCTTCCACAGGCTGCCGCCGGCCCCGGCGATCCTGGCCAGGTTGGGCGCCCAGACCCTGCTGTACAGACCGGCGCTCGAGCTGGTGTCCGTACACTGGGGGTCAAACGCCGCTTGCAGGTCGGTCATGGGGGTGCCGGCGGCATCGCGGGTGAAGCGCAGACTGAAGTACTTCGTCCTGTCGTCCTGATTCGGAGAGCTGGACGGTCCGAGAACGGGGAAACCCTGTTTGAAGACCAGCAGATTCCACCCCTGTTTGAGGTTCACCGCCCCCTTGTACTCGTCGGCGGTGAACGTCTTGGAGCCCCCGCTGGTGCGCTGCAGGACGAGGGCGCCGTTGAGCCACAGTTTGAAGTAGTCGTGCGCTCCCACCCACACCTGGCCGCTGCGGGCGCTGGGCGCAAATACCCAGGTGACGAAGTAGCGCACCTGATCGGTGGTGTCAACGTTGTAGCAGTGGCCGGTGGACGTCTCCACGTATTCCCGGTAGGCATGCCAGTAGTTGGTTGTTACGCGCCCGGCGCTGTCAGTCCAGTAATTGATATCCAGGGGGGGCGAGGCGGGGTTGTCGGTCATCCTCTGCCCGGAGCAGCGCCCGTCGATGCCCGCTTCGCCGACCAGGTCTTCGTCGATGGTACTGGGGATGGTGTAGTAGTGGGCGAGCCAGTGGGTGATGAACTGCTTTTCGTACAGTGGTGTGGTCATGGCCTGGGCGGCGTGGTCGCCGGAGGCGCCGGCCGAGAGGAGGGGCGCTCCAACGGTGGCGGCGAACTCCTCGAGGCTGACCCGGCCGGCCAGGAGGTCGGCGATCAGTTGGGCTTCAGCCCGCTGCAACATCTCCGGCGAAAAACTCGACAACACTTCGCCGAGGGTGTTCGCGCACCGGTCCGGAGGGGCACCGAGGGCGGCGGCCGAAAGAAACAGCAGGCAGGCAACGAGGGTGCGGGGACGGCGCATGGTTCAACTCCTTTTCCTTATTGTTGTCAGGCGAACACTACGCCGTGAGGGTCGAGATTGTCAAGGCGGCGACGTGCGCTCCGTCACCAGCTTGAGGGGTGAGGGAGGCGGCGCTACGCCGCGGCGGGGACGACGCCGCGGCGCAGGGTGATAAGGTCGATCTCCGGCGGGGCGCCGTAGCGCACCGGCAGCAGGCCGCTGACCCCCACACCGCGGGAGACGTAGAGGATGGCGTTGTCGCGCAGGTACGGTCCAACCACGAAAGGCGTGGCAAGGCGCGCCAAATTGAGGCGGCCGCCGGGGTGGGTGATCTGGCCGCCGTGGGTATGGCCGGAGAGGGTGATCTCGGCCCCCTGCTCGACGCCGCGCAGCCAGCCGTTGGGCTGGTGGCAGAGCAGTAGGCGGAAGTCGGCGGCGGTGCGCTGCAGGACACCAAACTCGGGTCCCCACCCGGGCGCCGCGTCAATGTCGTCCACCCCCGCCACCAGCAGCCGCGCGCCACCCCGCTCCAGCAGCGCGGCGCGGTTGACCAGCGGCGTGATACCGACGGCGGTGAGCGCTTCAACGGCGAGCTGGGCCCCGGCCATGTGGTCGTGGTTGCCCAGGACACCGTACACCCCCAGGGGGGCGTCGAGCCCGGCGAAGCCGTGCACGAAAATGTCCGCGTCCACGTCGCGGCGGTCCAGCTGATCGCCGGTAAACACCACCATGTCCGCAGCCAGGGCCTCCACCAGTTCCCTCACCCGCGCCAGCCGGGAGGGCGGCATGTAGGTGCCGGCGTGCACGTCCGACACCTGCACCAGGCGTAGACCCTCGAACTCGGCGGGCAGTGACGGGTGTTTCAAGGTGACGATGCGCACCAATGGCAGCTCGGACTCGGCGTGCCAGCGCGATCGCACGGTGCGCAGAATCCTCCCCGGAAAACGCTTGCCCCGGACCTGGTGAGGAAAGTTGTTCTCGGTTAAATAGTTGACGGTCCGCATCGCTGCGCGTCGCACGGCGGGATTCTACCACGGTGCGGGCTTTGCTACGATGCCGCCGCAATGTCAGTGGACAGCCCGGGAGGAACGCTGGTGGTCGGTCTGCGGGGTGTCCCCCCTCTCGGCCCGGTGCGTGTGGGGGGCGACCCCCTGCTGGTGGGACGCGAGCCCGGGTGTGCCTTTGTCATCCCCGACCCCACGGTGTCCCGCCGCCACGCCCGGCTGTGGGTGGAGGATGGCCAGCTGGTGATCGAGGACGCCGGGTCCTCGGGAGGCACGTACCTGAACGGGAGGCGGATTCTCCACGAGGTGCTTCGGCCTGGCGACACCCTGCGCTTTGGTGTGCGCGCCGCCTACGTGCTGGAGATCGACGGGGCCTCCAGCGCCTTGGGGCGGGCGGCGCTGACCGGCGGCGGGGACACGGTACGCCATCTCCATACGCTGCTGGACGTGGCGCGCGCCATCAACTCCTCCACCGTGGTGTCGGAGGTGCTGGAGGTGGTGCTGCGCTCCGCCGTGGGGCTGGTTGGGGCCGACCAGGGGTGCGTGGTGGTGAAAGACGAAGCCGGCGAGCGGCGCATTGCCGTGATGCACCCCCCTGGCGACACTGGGGCCGACCGGGGGGCCCGAAGCTCGCTGCTGGACCGCGCCATGCTCGAGCGCCGCACGGTCACCGCCGAGCAGGGCAGTGACCCCGACATGTCGGCGGTCCAGCGGGGGTTCACCTCGGCGGTGGCGACGCCGCTGCTGGTGGCGCGCCGGCACCTGGGAAGCGGGCGGGACTCGTCGTTTGCCGCCACGGTGGAGGTGCTGGGCGGCATCCTGCTGGAACGCCGGCGCACCCCGCGGGGCTTTTCCGGGGACGAGCTGGCGGTGCTGGAGTCCCTCGCCGCCGACGCGGCGGTGGCCATCGATGGCGCCCGCCTGTACCGGGAGTCCCGCGCCAAGGCGCGCATCGAGCACGAGATGGAGCTGGCCCGTACCATCCAGCGCGCCCTTCTGCGCGAGCCACCCGAGACCGCATTTTGCGACGTCTTCGCCCTCTCGGCGGCGGCGCGTACGGTGGGAGGAGACCTGTACCACGGTTTTTTGCGGCGCGACGGAGCCCTTGCCGTGGCGGTGGGCGACGTCTCGGGCAAGGGCGTGCCGGCGGCGCTGATCATGGCCATGGCGCAGGGGCTGCTGGGCCTGCTGCACGATCTCGGGCTTCCCCTGGAGGAACTGGTTGCGGCGCTCAACCGCAACCTGGGCCGTTTCAACCCCGGCAACCGCTTTCTCACCCTGGCGGTGGCGCTCATCGCCCCCGGCGGCGGCGTGGAGGTGTGCAACGCCGGGCACTGCCCCCCTGTGGTCGTTCGCCGCCGCGGGGAGCTGGAGTGGATCCCCGCCAGCGGCCCGGTGCTGGGGATTTTAGAGAGCGCAACGTGGAGCACGACGGCCCTGCAGCTGCAGCGCGGTGACGCCCTGGTGCTCTACTCCGACGGCATCGTGGAGTCGTTCGCGCCGAACGGGCGGATGTTCGGCGAGGAGGGCGTGCGCCGGGCGCTTGCGGCTCGCGCCGGGCAGGCGCCCCGGGCGCTGGCCGAGGGGCTGATGATTGCCGCCACCAACCACCGGCACGGGGGCGAACCTGACGACGACGTCACCATCCTGGTTGCCCGCTACCGCGGTTGAGGAGTGCTGCGCAGGGTGAGGAGGGTGATCTCGGCGGGGCGGGGCAGGCGCATGCGCGGACCCCAGGTGCCGGTGCCGCGGGACACGTAAAGGGTCATTTCCTTCACGGTGTATCGCCCCTCGAGGTAGGGGTACTGCAGGCCGGTGAGGTAGCCGAAGGGCCAAATTTGGCCAGCGTGGGTGTGCCCGGAGAGCATGAGGTCGGCGCCCGCGGCGGCGGTCTCCTCCACCCGCCACGGGGAGTGGCTCAAGAACACAGTAAAACCCGCGGGCCGGCCGGAGAGCGCGGCGGGGACGGGGTCGCGGGCGTCACCGAACTGGCGCCGGGCGGTGAGGTCGTCCACGCCGGCCACCACCACCCCGGGGACAAGTTCCGCCCACTCATCGCGCAGGACGCGAAACCCCGCCTGCTCGAGCACCCGCACGGAGGCCTCCAGGCCGGCGTAGTACTCGTGGTTGCCGGTCACTGCCCACACCCCCAGGGGTGCCTGCAGGGCGCGCAGTTCGGGGAGCACCTCGGCGACGCGCCGGGCGTTGCCGTCCACCAGGTCGCCGGTGATCACCACGGCGTCGGGTTGGAGAGACTGCACCTGGGCCACCACCGACCGCAGCCAGCGGGAGTTGAGCAGGGCGCCCACGTGCAAGTCGGACAGCTGCACCAGGCGCAGCCCGTCGTGGGCGGCGGGCAGTCGCGGCGAGACGACGGTCACCTCCTCCACCACCGGCGCGCGCGTCCCCTGCACCAGAGCGACGGCGGCGAGGACGAGCGCCACGGCGGTAGCCAGCGTCCGCGCCACCGGGGCCAGGCGCGGGGCAAGCCAGCCGAAACCGGTCACCAAATCGGCGAGGAGCAGCCAGATGACGAGCAGAAACAGCACCCCCAGCCAGGCGGCCCCCGCCCACTCGATGGGGTGGGCGAGCGCCGTGTGCCCCCGGCGCTCGAGGATGCGCGCCAAGGGGTAGGCCAGCCACAGCACTGCGAAGCCCACCAGCAGGGCGCGGTGGAGGAGGGGGGAATCCAGCCACGGCAGGCGCCACCACCGCGCCAGGACGTAGGTGTGCATGGCGCTCCAAATGGAGAGGACCACGATCAAAAACACGGTAAACCTCCACGTCTCGCTCACGCCTATCTGCTACGTAGCGATGCGGCAAAGGATTCCCAGGCGGTGGCGAACCTCGGCAGAGGTCAGGGGTCGGCGAGCCCCGGCGCGGGCGCCTCTTCGCGCTCTCCCTGTGTCCGCCCGCCCGGGGAGCCCTTGACCGCCGGAAGAGCGTGTACCATGAGGGCGCGATGGAGGATGCCATGGGTTCCGCCTTGCTACTCGTCGGTGTCTTAAGTCTTACCGCGGTTTCCGCCGGCGCCAGTGCCACCCACCCCTTCTCGGTGCACGACATGCTGGCCATGGATCGCATCTCGGATCCCCAGGTGTCGCCCGACGGTTCCCTGGTGGCGTTCACCGTGCGGGTCACCGACCTCGCTGCCAACCGGGGACGCACCGATATCCACCTGGCGGCGGTGGACGGGAGCTGGACGCGGCGGCTGACCACCCACGAGGCCTCCGACTCCCAGGCGCGTTGGGCTCCCGATGGCAAGAGCCTGTACTTCCTCTCCACTCGATCTGGGTCTTCCCAGGTGTGGCGCATCGCCGTGGACGGCGGCGAAGCGGAACAGGTGACCCGCCTGCCCCTGGACGTGGACACCCTCGCCGTTTCGCCCACCGGCACCCACCTGGTGCTCGCCATGTCGGTCTTTCCCGGGAGTTCCCCCGAGGACACGAAGGCGAGACTGGACGCCAAGGAGGGCGCAAAGGCCTCCGGGATGCTGTTCGACCGCCTGATGGTGCGCCACTGGGACAGCTGGCTTGACGGCCGGCGCAACCACCTGTTCGCCTACGACCTCAAGGCCGGCGCGGCGGTGGATCTCATGGGCGCCATGGACGCCGACTGCCCCACGAGGCCTTTCGGTGGTAGCGAGGACTTCGACATCTCCCCCGACGGGCGCACCGTGGTGTTCTCCGCCAAGGACGTGGGCCGGGAGGAGGCGTGGTCCACCAATTACGACCTCTTTGCGGTGCCCATGGATGGCAGCCAACCCCCGCGCAAGCTCACCTCCAATCCAGCCTGGGACGCCGCCCCCCTCTTCTCCCCCGACGGCCAGACGTTGGCGTACCTGGCCATGGGCCGGCCCGGCTACGAGTCGGATCGCTTTGACATCGTGCTGCGCAACTGGGCGACCGGCGCCGAACGCACCATCACCGTGCGCGCCGACGACTCGCCCCGGGGCGATCGCTCCGCCGGGGAGCTGGCGTGGTCAACGGACGGCAAGGAGCTCTACTGCACCGCCGATCACCTGGGCCAGAAGGCGATCTTCGCCGTGAACGTCGCCACCGGGACAAGCCGCATCGTGGTGGGGGAGGGTACCTGCCTGGCCCCCCAGCCCGCCGCCGGGGGGCGCATCCTGTACGGCATGCACTCCCTGCTGGGTCCCACCGAGCTGTACACCATCGCCGGCGACTGTCGCGACGCCTGCCGCGTCACCCGCCTCAACGACGCCAAGGTGGCGGCGGCGCGCTGGGGCAGGCCGGAACAGTTCACCTTCACCGGCGCCGAGGGCGACACCGTTTACGGCTACATCGTCTACCCCGTGGACTTCGACGCCAAGAAGAAGTATCCGGTGGCGTTCCTCATCCACGGCGGGCCGCAGGGGTCGTTCGGCAACGACTTCCACTACCGTTGGAACCCCCAGGCCTACGCCGGCGCCGGCTACGCCGCCGTGATGATCGACTTCCACGGCTCCACCGGGTACGGCCAGGCCTTCACCGACTCCATCAACCGGGACTGGGGCGGCAAACCCCTCGAAGACCTGCTCATCGGACTGGACGTGGCGCTCAAGCGCTACCCCTTCCTGGACGGCTCGCGGGTCGCCGCGCTCGGGGCGTCCTACGGCGGGTACATGATCAACTGGATCGCTGGCAAGGCCCCTGACCGCTTCAAGGCGCTGGTCTGCCACGACGGCAACCTGGACGAGCGCATGGCCTACTTCGACACCGACGAGCTGTGGTTCCCCGAGTGGGAGCGGGGGGGCACGCCGTGGGAGGTGCCCGAGTCGTACCGCAAGCACAACCCCATCGAACTGGTGCAGAACTGGAAAACCCCCATGCTGGTCATCCACGGCGTCAAGGATTACCGCGTCGTTTACACCCAGGGGCTGTCCACCTTCACCGCCCTGCAGCGCCGCGGTATCCCCTCCAAGCTGCTCATCTTCCCGGACGAAAACCATTGGGTGCTCAAACCCGCCAACTCCATCCAGTGGCACGAAACGGTGCTCGGCTGGCTGAACCAGTGGCTCAAGTAGCGGCCGCCCACCAGGGTGGCCGAGGGTGAAGGGAGGCCGGCACGTTGTTGCGGGGTGGCGCTACTCGTGGGTGGCGAGGAGCTGCTGGGCGGCGGCGGCGCCGGCGCGCACGGCGTAGTTCTGGCCGCGGTCTTCGGGGTAGATCTGCGCCATGCAGCAGTGGTACAGCCCCGGCCACGGGGTGACGAACGGCGGCAGCTGTCGAGAGTAAAAGGTTGGCACCACCGGCTGCGCGTAGGCCGCCCGAAAAACGTGACGGGCGAGCACCCAAGAATCCTCGAAGCGGGGGTTCAGGTGGGAGATGAAAGGCCGGTAAAGCTGCCAAAGTTCGCTGTCCCGCAAGCGCCACGCCGGGGCATCCTGGAAGAGGTACTTGGACAGGTACACGATATGCCGGCCGCCGTAGCGGGCGGCGGGGAGGTAGTTGGTGTGCTCGATCACCCCCCCGAAGGGGAAGCTGGCGTCGGCAATGTTGAGCCAGTAGTAGTCGGTGAGGGGCCGATTCAATTCCAGGACCATGCACAGCGCAGAGGTGCCGGCCAAGGGGGAAAGCCGCTGCTGGTACTCGGTGGGTAGAGTCTCGCCGGCCGCCTGCAGCAGTTCCTCGGGCGAACCGGTGAACAGGACGACGGGGAAAGTGAAAGACCTGCGGCGCACGGTGAGACGAATCCCTTCCTCGCACCGCTCCAGGCGGCGCACCGGGCTGGCCAGGTGGAGCTTTGCCCCGTGCCGTGCCAGGCGCGCTGCCAGCTCGTCCACCAGGCGGCGAAAGCCGCCCAGCATGTAGCCCAAGCGCTCCCCCATCCCCGAGGGGGAGCGGGAGCGCCCCCGCAGGAACACCTTGCGCCACAGCCAGGCCATCGAGACCTCACCAGCCCGGTCGGCGAACTTCTGCTCCAAAAGCGGCCCCCACACCGTTTCCCAAACCGCTGGGCCGGCGTGGCGGCGAATCCACTGGGCGGCGGTGACCCGCTCGAACTCGGCGAGGTTGTCACGGTGGCGCAGGTAGAGGGTGCTTAAGGCAAAGCGCACCTTGGCTGGCCACGGCAGCGGCGCAAAGCCCAGCAGGGAAGCCGGGGTGCCGAAGTCCCACAGGCGGCCGCGACAGTAAATCCCCATACGGGAGGGCAGCCACTGGATGCTGGAGCCGAGCCCCAGCTCCTCGGCCAGCCGCAGGTAGTCGGTGTCGGTGGTGAAGAGGTGGTGGTAGAAACACTCCAGGGGCTCGCCCCCGACCTGGAAGCTGGCCACCAGGCCGCCGGGGGCGGGCCAGCGCTCGAACAGCTCCACCCGCCACCCCGCCTGCACCAAGCGATAGGCGGCGGTCAGGCCGGTTAGCCCGGCGCCCACGATGGCGCAACGCTGGCTCACGGGAGCATCCTACCGTGAATCGCGCCTGAGCGTGTGCGGGTTGCGTGGCGGGGGCGGCAAAGGCATGATGGCCGCGCATGCCAGGTGGAGCATGATGGCCTCACCCGTGAACTCAGGCCAGCGGTGGGCCGTGGTGCCCCTCGCCGCCGCGGCGACGGCGGCGGTGCTCGCCCTGTATCTCCCAGCCGTGCCTTTGGACCTGGTGGGGGACGATTACCAGTGGGTGCAGCACGCCCACCGGGCCATGCATCGCCCGAGCCTCCTGCTGGCCGATCTGGGTGGGTTTTTTCGACCGGCGGGGACGTGGACGCTGGTGGTGGACCGGCTGCTGTGGCCGTGGGAGCCCGCCGGCTACCACCTCACCAACCTGCTGCTGCACCTCGCGGCCGCCGCCCTGCTGGGGTGCGCCGCCGCCCGATTAGGGGTGCCGCCCCTGGGTGCGGCGGCGGCCGCCGCGGTTTGGGCGCTGTCGCCGTGGGCCAGTGAGTCGGCGCTGCACCCGGCGGTGCGCTTCGATACCCTGCTGCTGGCCGCGTGGAGCGCTTTGATAGCGATTTGGCCGCGCCCCGACGAGGGGTGGACGGGCGGCCGGCGAGCGGTAGCGGCGGGGGCGCTGCTGTTGGCCCTGGCGAGCAAAGAGACGTGGGTCGTAACTCCAGCGCTGGTGCTAGCCCTGGAGCTCCTTCAGCGGCGCCGGCGGGGGCTAGCCGCCTGCGTGCCCGCCGCGCTGGTTACTGCGGCGGTGTTGGTGTACAGCGCGGTCCACGTCACGCTGCTGTCCCTTGGCCGGCCCTATTTCGCGGTGGAGGCGGGGGTGGCGGCGAAGCTGCCGCAGCAGCTGGCAGCGTTTTTTCTCTTGGCGCCCCATCGACCGGCGGAGTTCGAGTTCACCCCGGCGGGAGGGGTCGCCGTGGCGTTGGTCGCAGCCCTGGCGTGGTGGGGGTG
>Ga0209101_1001756_pt1 | contig 15336 bp, 14 predicted proteins | sample ConPoolayeCmetaG_FD_185481 | JGI IMG/M metagenome (GOLD analysis project Ga0209101, IMG submission 185481) | Hot spring microbial mat communities from California, USA to study Microbial Dark Matter (Phase II) - Cone Pool mat layer C metaG... ...
CGGCAGACGGCGCTGAAACCGCTGCGACGATGAAGATTCAGGACATTCGTCCGACATTCGAACAATTGCTGAGGTATGCCGACACCCTTACAGTGCTTGATCTTAGTTACAGCGGCCTTGAAAAGCTTCCCGCGCTTGTCGGCTCCTTTAAGCGCCTTCGCCATCTCGACCTGAAGGGCAATCTTCTCACCTCGCTTCCCGAGGAAATCGGTGATCTGACAACGCTTATCAGCCTCGATCTTCGCATGAACCGCCTCCCCGCGCTTCCGCCGCAGATTTCAAACCTTACCGGCCTGCGGCTCCTCTTGCTGACCGGCAACAAGATAAACGACAACGAGCTGTTTCATCTGCGGCGCGCCGTGCCCACGACACGCATAATCGTCTCGCCGAGCTACCCCATCCGCTCGCGCCAGTGCCGCCCATCCCCGATCAGTGCAAAAGACTACGCGCGCATTGATAGCCTTTTCACATTGTGCGGCAGCGGCAATTTCACGGCCTGTTACCAGCTTGGACTGCTTTATAAAAACCATAAAGATTATGAATGCGCGCTGTCGGCGTTTGAATCCGCCTGCCGGCTATCAGGTAATGACACCGCGTCGATTGTGGCCGGAAACTGCGAGGAAGCGGCACTGATATGTGAACGGTTTTTGAATGACAGGGCAAAGGCCGACGCTTTCAGAAGACATATCTGTAAAATCGCCCCGCATCGGTCTCAGGTGAAATGCACACGGTTCGAGTGAGCGCTCTTCATATGCCGCTGAAATTTATTCAACTCGAACTGCCGCTGTTTGCGCCGCCGACATTCGATGAGATTCTGCAGAGGGACGCCATTAAAGATCTGACGGTAGAATGCAGCAATCGCCTCCGCTCCTCTTGGCGTGTCGAATGCAGGCCGTTTTCGAAAAAGAGAACATTGTTCGTGCCGCGCCTTTTGGAACAGGCGCCGGAACAGGTAAAAAGGGACCTGATTGAATGGGCGCTTCTTCCGCTGGGACGGCGGCTGAGCGGGGCAAGCCGCCATAAAAAAAGGATCATTGAACGCAGCGTATGGCAATACCTCAAGGAACATGGGATCGAGCCGGCCGGAACGAGGCGCGTTGATCCGCGGCACTATGAACTGGCAGGCCGGGGCGTGAAGTATGATTTGAATGAGATTTATCGATCGGTTAATGAGACATACTTTAACGGCAAAATACATACATATATCCGCTGGGGTTCCTACGCCAGTACCACCTCATACCAGACATTTCGCCGCGACGCCGCAGGCAACCGCTTCAGCCTCATCACCATCGCCGGCGCCTACAATCATCCCCGCGTTCCCCGTTTCGCCCTCGAAGCCGTGGTATACCACGAGATGCTTCATGTCGCGATTCCCGCTACCCGCGGCCGTTTGAGAAACGTCATTCACGGCCCTGAATTCAAGCGCGCAGAACGAGCTTTTCCCGAATATCGAAAATGGCGCGCATGGGAGAAGCATCACCTGCGGGGAATCATTCGGTCGTTGCGTTTGAAACGTATTCGGGGTGAAGCCTGAACAAATTAACCAACGCTTGTGTGCGGCACGTATGGTATTATGAATGCAACCTGTTGCGGCAGTCCTGTCGCCGAATGTATATAATTAGTAGTTTTCTACCCACAATCGTGATGAAAAAACTGTTTACATGCATACCGTTTGTGTGCGCGCTGATAGCGTGCGCGCCGCAACTGCAATCATCGAAAAGGGACCGGCAGTCTGAGCCCGCCGCGGAGCCGGCAACGTCATCCCCGCCGCCCGTTGTGCAGCAAAGCGCCGCTCCCCCGCCGAGCGATATCCCCACCGTCCCCATCACAACCGTCGATAAACCGCCGAAACTGATTTCCGGCTCCCCGCCTTCATATTCGTTTGAAATGATCCAGAACAATGTCGAGGGGATAGTCAGGGCGTTGATTCTGGTCGGCAAGACCGGCACGGTCAGGGACGTCTCTATCCTCGAACACCTCGGCCACGGCACCGATGCTGCGACAAGGGCGGCGCTGATGAAATATCAATTCGAGCCCGCGATAAAAAACGGTGAAGCGGTTGCCGTATGGATTGAAATGTCGGTCAATTTCCGGCCGATGCGGCGTTAGCGGGCAATACAGGCAATTACCCTCTCCAGAATTTCGTATTTCGAATTTTAATCCGGGAATACGAACGTCATGTCTGCGCAAACGAATCAACTCATGGTCACGGTAGCGGTGTTTTTGCCGGCCGCGGCTCTGCTCACGGCCGGTGGTTGCAGGCTTGAGGGAGCGCTGGACAAGTTCGGCGGACAACTGATGGAAAGCCTTGACAACACGCCGGTGCCGCTCGTGGAAGTCATTCGCGAGGTGGAGCCGCCGGCCGGAGTGCCCAATTCCGACGATATGGAAGTGCCGGTGCGGCCGGATTCGGCTGCATTGCCCGTATATCCTGAACGCCTGCGAAAAAAAGGCATCGAGGGAAAGGCGGTCGTGCTGTTTGTGGTGGATTCCACCGGCGTCATTGTTAATCCGCAAATAACCTATGCCACCGATACTTCGTTCGCCGCTTCGCTTTTGGATGCAGTTGCCACATGGAAAGTGCTTCCCTGCGAAGAGGAAGGCCGGCCGGTGACATGCTATAAAAAACTCACATTTGATTTTGAACTTCGATAGCGCCGAAGAGCAATACGACAGCAGAATTGAACCTGACCGCATTGATGTATTTTTTCGTACGCCTCCATTCAACGATTTGCCATAAAGGACAAACAACATGCACACACCACAGGCGCCGAAAGGAACGCGTGATTTTTATCCCGAAGACTATGCGCTCAGGGAGCATATCTTCCGTTCGTGGGAAAAAACCTGCCGCCGCTACGGATTCGAGCGCTACGATGCGCCGATGTTCGAGTCGCTGGAATTGTATACGCAGAAAAGCGGCGAGGAAGTCGAGAAACAACTCTATGCGTTCAAGGATAAAGCGGGACGAGACCTGGCGCTGCGGCCCGAGATAACCCCGTCGCTGGCCCGGATGGTGGCGGCGCGCGGTGGTTCCCTCAAAATGCCCCTGCGGTGGTATTCGATACCCACTCTGTTCCGCTACGAGCGAATGCAGAAAGGGCGGCTCAGGGAATTTGCCCAGCTCAATATGGATATCGTGGGGATCGAAGGAGTGTCTGCCGATGCGGAACTGATTGCGGCGGCGGCGGCGATGATGCTGGATCTGGGATTTGACGACGGAGATTTTTCGATACGCATATCGAGCCGCTCGCTGCTGGAGGAAGTGTTCGATTCGATGGGAATCGATCGTGCGCGCCACGCGCTCCTGTATGCGGCACTGGACAAGCGCCATAAGATATCCGCCGAGGAATTCTCACGGGAACTCGTGCATGCGGCCGGAGCCGCCGCCGGGGCCGTGACCGAACTGTTTTCCCTGCGCACCCTCAAGGATATCGACGGCCGCTTTCCCGGCCTCGGTTCCGTGGCCCGGCTCCATGAGCTGTTTGCGCTGCTCGACGTGTACGGACTATCGAATCTTGTCGAATTCGACATCAGTATTGTCAGGGGGCTTGCCTATTACACCGGAATCGTATTCGAGCTCTTCGACAAGCTGCGCTCGCTTCGCGCCATTGCCGGCGGGGGCCGCTATGACCGCCTGGTGACCCTCTATGGCGGCCCCGATACTCCTGCCGTTGGTTTTGCCGCCGGCGATGTGGTGTTGGGTGAACTTCTTGCGGCAAAAAATATTGTGGTGCCGCGGCAACCGCGTTCCGAGGTATTCATTGTCAGCGTTCCGCCGGCGGGAAATCGCGACGTTATTGCCGCGGCCCGGCAATTCCGCGACGCAGGTGTGGGATGCGAATTCGCCCTCAAGAACGCCCACGTCGGCAAGCAGCTCAAACTCGCCGACAGCTGCCGGGCGCGTTATGTCGTGTTTCTCGGTGGCGATGAGGGAAAAGAGGGAAAAGTAAAGATAAAAGATATGAACACCGGGGCTGAATGGCTCGCCGGTTCGGATAATGCTCTCACAGAAATTGCCGCACAGCTGGCAACCGGCCGGTAGATACTGACCGCGCAATCATTTTTAAGCCGCTATGGCACCGCATTGCGCCGGTATGACGGTGACGCATGTCCCGTATAGGCAACAGCCGCCCTGGCCATTGACGGAAGGCTGAAGAGCTCGTTTTTAATACTGTCGAGCCGCGCCTGAACTATCTGCTGCAGCTTTTTATCGCGCTCGGTGATAATCGTGATAAGCTCGCGTATCTGCTGTACCACCGCGCCGATGGCGCCGTCGCTCTGATGTTGCCATCCGCCCTCTTCACCATTCAGCCCCTCCTGGTACTCGGAAATACGGTCGAGGAGCCGCGAACGGCGTTGGATTATAGCGGTCAATTCATCGTTGGATGATAAATCGGAGGCTGCCTGCGATACGTCGCGTATTTCCGCATAGGCATCGCGGATCGCGCACAGGCGGGCGGCTGTTTTCCCCTTATCCATATTCGCTCATCCCACTATCGCTATGTTCTGGACCGGTGCCGCGGTATTCTGGGCGGATGCAGCCTGCTGCCTGATGGTCCGCGCCGCCTGCGACCATGCATCGCGCAGGTCGGTGAGGTACTTCAGCACCTCGCGTACCGGCTCAATTTCATTGCGGGCGTTTGCGCGAATGAGACGCCGAAGCATATAATCATACAGCGCATATAAATTATGCGCGATTTTGCCCACGTCGAGTCTCAGCGCCGCCATGAGCTCCGCTATGGCATCCTGCACTTTCAACAGATGCCGCGTGCGCTCCTCGACAAGTTTGCGGTCGCTGAATTTCTCGATGGCGAGTTTGCAGTTTTTAATCGCTACGTCGTAGGCGATCAGGATGAGCTTGCCCTGGTCGGCCGTATCGACATTCGCGTCACGATACACTGCATATGCGTCTCTCATATCGCTCCCCTTTCGGTTATTTCCTGCTATACCCCAGAGCGCTGAGCATGTTGCCGCTCTGCGTCTGGATCTGGCTGAGGTTTCGTTCCATGTCGCTGAACTGCTTGACAAGGCGCAGGCGATAGTCCTCGATGCTGCGTTCGAGCCGGTCGATACGGTCGTTCGAGCGCTCGATGCTTTTGCGCCACGACTCCTGGCGCATGAAAATCAGGCCGTCCCTGCCGTCGTTCAATTCTTCGGCAAGCTCCTTCACCTGGTCGGCAAGGCCTTTGGAGAACGTAAACAGCGATGGTGTGCCCACACTTCCCGCCGGAGCCGTCAAGGTCAGTCCAGCCACCATGCCGTTTGAAAACGGCACAAGGTCGCCCATCCTCGCATCCGACAGAAACCACTCCGTTGCGCTTTCAAGCCGCATGCGAAGATGATCGGCGTCAATTTCCTCGACGACATACCTGCCGCTAGCCGTTGCCTTTGTATATCGTCCCAGCGTGATATTGGCGTTGTCGGAATATCCCTTGGTGATGAACATGCTCATCACGCCGTTAAAATCATTTTCGATCGCGCTTTTCATCTTTTCTTCATCGACGCTGATTTCGCCGGTCTTTGGGTCTGTTTTAATGCCGATGAGCGCCAGATTATTGAGCGAACTGCCCGTAAGATTGAACTGCTGCTGGAAAAGCGTACGGAACTTGCTGACAATGGTGCGGACGGTCGTGTCACCCGCCAGGTCGCCTTTGCTGATTTTTGTCTTCGTCTCGCCGTCGGCCGTCTTTTCCTCCGAGGTCGAATACTTTGTTTTCTCGTTGGCGAACCTGACAATAGCGTTAAACTGATTGAACAGATCTTTTATTTTTCCCACGATACCGTCCAGATCGCGGCTCATTTCCAGGCGGACGGTTTCCGTTGCCGAGGCTTTGTGGAAATCCATCGTGACGCCGGCGACAACGCCGGCGGGCGAATTCGTGTCGGCCTGCATAAATATGCCGTCGATACTGTAAAACGCGTCCCTGCCCGCCGCAAGCACCCCAGGGCCTTCGTCGCCAGCCTCGGTTACAGAAACGGCGGAGGAAGCGCCGCCGATGGAGAACGAACCGATAGTGAGCTGCGAAGAGCCGGCCACCTTGTCGGTCACCACCAGCCTGCCGGTCGCGGCGTCAATCGACGCATCGGCCATGCCGCGAAACGTGCTTTTGACCTGCGCAAGGAAATCGTCAACAGTGCTCGCGGCTCGCTTGATAAAAACATTGCGCACCACATTGCCGGAGCGGTCGGTGCCGCTGAATTCAATCGTTTCGCCAATCGCCAATCCCGCGAACGCCGACCGGACATCCACCGCCGATTCCAGCGTCTGGTATGTATTGCCCTTGACGCCCGCCGCATCCTGGATGATACCGAGCCCCTGCAGAACGTTTCCGGTAAGGTCCTGATATGTCGCGCCCGCACTTCCCGTGTTCGCCGCGGTCAGCAGGAGGCGGAAATTCGTATCGGATATTTTTAGCACAGTGGCGGTAACGCCGATTTTTTGTCCTTTAGCGTCCACTGCGCTGTTGATTTTCATACGCAGGTCCTGGATGGTATCGTCATCGTCGATGGTGATGGAAACGCCGTTGATGCTGATGTCGCCGGGAGTGATACCGAAGCTGGAAAGCGGCGACGACTGGCTCGTGATGAGATTGTCGGCGCTTATCATTTTCTCCGCCGAAGCGAGCTGGTAAACGCCCACATTATAGGCGCCTTCAACCGCCCCGGCGCCAATGCGAAACGTCACCAGATCTTCGTTGCCGGACTTTGTGGTGAAGACGTTGAAATCGTCTTCCTTGTCAAGAGCACTGGCGCTGGTGACAAACGCGCTGAGAAGCCCTTTTAATTGCGCATACGCATCAATCTTAAGCTGATACGCGTCAATCGTCCCCTGAACCTTCTTGACCTTTTTTTTTTCAAGAGAAACCAGAGAATCGATAATATAGGCGGTATCAATACCCGACGGCCCATTTATTGAGATGCCCATAGCTGCTCCCTCTCGCCGGTTGGCTAGGTACGGCATGCATTCGGGATATGTCCCAAATCACACCTATCAACACTGTCTTCGGATGTATTGTCGCCCTATTAGCGCATCATATTAATTGTATCGGAATACCTTGGGAAAAACTTTATGCTATACATTGCGTATTTCAAAAATCTTACATCCCGCCTTATCTTATTGATAAATAGAGCATTACACTGCTTAATTTCTTGAGCGTCGCTTGATTTTATCCTCACAATGACCTATCTTACTCAACGTATGGATGATAGAAAGCTGGGATACATCATTCTTGTATTAATGGGGTGTACGCTGACAGGCATATTCGGGTATGCATCGTATGCGGCGTTTTTCCCCCGTCAGGTCAGGATTATTGAATTTGCGCAGGTAGGCAATATTCTGAAAGAAGACCCGGTCTGCTACCATGGAATGACCATAGGAACCATACGCAAATTGGAAGGCCGGGGAACGAAAATTTATGCAACCGTTGAGCTGTTCAAACCGATGAACATCTACGCGAATTACGAAATAATAACACTCGACAAAGGACTGATGGGCGATCGCATAATCACCATCGATCCGGGCGACAGCACCAGGCCGATTGTCCCCCCCGGCGATACTCTTCACGGCATGTTTTTCATCGGAGTCTCCGAGGTTCTGGGGCTTGTCGGGAAGCTGGAGGACGGGATGCGGAACATAATCTCCTTGTCGAACCGGCTCCTGAGCGGCACAGACTCTACGCCGTCTCTGATCGAGCAGTTCCACGCCATCGTGACGACGCTCGATTCCCTGAGCATGCGGCTGGCGGCTGTTACTGCGGCGGCCGACCGCGACATCGACGGACAGCTTCGCTTGCTTAATGCGACGCTTGCATCAACACGGCTGGTCAGCTCAACGCTTGCCGGCACGGCGCCACCGCTTTTGGAGAAGCTCGACGGACAGGTGACGGAACTGGGAGAGTTTGCCGGTAAGTTGAAAGAGCTTGTGGAGACGCTTGATACGGTTGTGGCAAGATTGCACAGCGACGACAACCTGCTCTGGGGCGATCTGGCGTATGATATGAGCAGGAAATTACGGGAACTACGCGAACTTGTCAACCAGGTGGAGGACGGTAACGCCACATTGAAGCTGCGGATAAGCCGGTGGAAAGAGTGACCAGGATTTCCAGGATTAAAAGGATGTCATGGATTTTATATCTCCTGCCTTATGCCATTCAAAACACCAAACGGCTCTTTTCGAACAGCTAACACCATGCGGCAATACCTGTTCGGAAACGTTCCCGACAATTGTACTCGATATGCGGCCATATTTACATTGGCTGCGGTTCTCGCATTCACCAGAACTGCACAGGCAGCAGGCAGCGATTTTTTTCGTTATTTATACCAGCGATCCATATACACCGATAACCTTATAATGCCGGGCGCGTGGTGGGCAAATCCTGCCAGCATCGCAGAAATTGATGCTCCGGGCATCTATACGGCAAACGTGCTGCCGCTTGGCGATGAACTTCTGATTTCATCGTTCCGGTTGTTTTTCCCCATAGCAAAAAACATTACAATCGGCGCAAGCATTCTCGGCGCCGGCACATACAAGGCAGGCACCTCGATTTCCAGCGTTACAGAAAAAGGACTGTCATACAGCAGCAGCTTCGCCTTCAAGCGTCCGCGTTTCCAGCTCGGTGCAGCGGCGCCGGTGCCGTATGCTGGAAGTATTGGAGTATTGGGAACAATCGGCAGCGATCTCAAATCATACGGCAGCACATCGGAGGGAACTGCGAGCCCTGGGGCCGGTTTCGGATGGCTCTCACCGTCTATGCTGGACGCGATACAGATAAGCGCGGCAGTCATGTTTATCTATCACAACCTTGATCCTGCGCTGTGGGAAAAAGGCGGCAAAATCGGCATGCGGTTCAACGCGCTGGACTCACTGCTGTCCGGCTCGGCGGAATATACGTTTTCATTCGGACGCGGATTCGGCGTATTCACTCCGGATCGGGCGGAATATGAATCATTCAAAACGCTGGTGTCCGCCCGCCTGTACCGCCAGGTTGCACTTACCGCGGGTTACAGCACCGATCTCGACTATTCCTATCGGAACGGACATTGCGCACATGCGGGCGCGGAACTGCGGAAATCGCCGCTCAATCCGTTTGTCGGCGGCTATGACATCGGATTCAGGTTCGGGAAGGACTGGATACTGATTCATCGTATCTGGGTAGGCGTGAACCTGCGTATCCTCACGCAGGCGCAACAGCCGGTGGAGTAATGAAAAGCCCCGCCGTATTAATTTCGTGGGTTCTTTTATTGTCACCATCCACTGGCTCTGGGTGGCACTCCCGCCGGCCTAGGCCTACGCGGCTTTGACCGCGATCTCATCGCCCACGGTGATTCCCTGCGCGGCCGCCCACTCATCCAGCTTTTTCATCACCAGATCATAGGTATCGCTGACCAGCTTGTCGACTTCACCGGGAAGGTTGCCGAGCATATCACGGGCCTGCTTGAAACCCTCGTCAATCGCCGAACGCATCATATCGAGGTAATCACTTCCCTCACCTTGGAACATGCCGTAAAATGATACCGCGAAATCAACGATCCGCTGTGATGTATTCTCCGCGTTCCAGTATTCCGGCAGGCCGGGAATATCGCCTGTTTCATCGGTTTTCTTATCTTCTTGGGCGGATGTATCCCCGTTGAGGCTGTCGATAAACCGCCGTATCATATCGCCGTGAAGGCGGTCGAATTCTTTGGTGATAAAATCGATGATGTCTTTCCATTCCGGGGAACCAGCGTCGCCCTGAAAATTCATCATCGCCTTCTGATATTCAACATGCTCCATCGCGAGCGACACCGTATCGCCGTCGGCGTTTGAATAAGTCAAGAACAGGCTGTCCGAGGAATAATATTCGGATACGAGTCGCGCTGAGGTGTTATTGGCGGAAACGGGGGCATTCTTTTGTGCTTGACGTCCAACCGAACGCTCCTCCCCAAACGGTGCGGTGCGCAGCGGCATGTATTGAAGTCCCTCGTTGCCGGCGGAATAGGAAGCGGTTGACGGGGAAAGCATGCGTTCCTCCTTGAAATGGTGTGTATCCGTGCCCTTTACTTTCTTTTTCGGAGGACTTTAAAATTTTCTTTAGGTTTTTCTTCAATTTTTTCATGGAATAAAAAATTTCCTTTGACATTTAAAAAAAGTTTATTATATTCATACCGCATCAGCCGAAAAAGCAGTGTGGATAACTTGATGTTGATAACCAGTTGACAGCATGTGGATAAAGCATTGATAAGTGAGCTGCTATTTTAATATTTTAATTTAGAATACTACCGTAATATATTGATTTTAATTTAGTTACAATAAATGCTAACGGAAATTTTCCTTGGTGTAAAGCATTTTTGCTCATTGTGTCAAGCAATACCGAACTGTAAAGTTGATTAAGTGTTGATAACATGTTAATAACACCTTTATCTTCCCCCGTATCAGCCACTTCTTCATGGAGTCTGTGCCTCGAGTCTATCCGTGAAATCGTCGGCCCATCAAGTTACGATACATGGTTCCGCACCACAGAATTTTCCCGTACGCCAGATGGACTTCCATGTATTGAAGTACCAAACCAGTTTTTTGCTGATTTTATCGAAGAACATTTTGCCGAACTGATCAAAAAAACTCTCACACAGCATGGCATCGATTCCCAAGGGCTGCGGTTCGTACCGACCCAGCGTGAATGGAAATCAATGCAACCACGCGCGGAAAATGCAATTGCAAAAACTCAGGTTAAACCGATTCCGCATCCAGTCGAATGTTGTAGTCAATTCCATCCCAATTATACGTTTGAAACATTCGTTGTCGGCGACAGCAACCGCATGGCCCATGCAGCGAGCCTCGCGGTCGCCGAAGCGCCGGGAAAGACTTCCTTCAATCCCCTGACTATTTACGGAGGCACCGGCCTTGGCAAAACCCACCTGCTCCAGGCAATCGGGCATTATGCCATGACTGAAATGACTGCGGAAAACGTTCTCTACATTTCATGCCAGGAATTCACCAATGAATATATCAATTACGTAATTCACAAGAAAGATTCCACTTCGTTTTATCGCAAATTTTCACAGGTAGAGCTGCTTTTGATAGACGATATTCATTTTTTAAGCGGCAAACCCGGCACCCAAAAGGAATTTTTCCGCATTTTCAACAACATGCTGCTTGAGAACAAACAAATAGTTCTTTCTTCCGACCGTGCTCCGGAAAAAATACCCGACATGATGGCGCATATAATCAATCGATTCATGGGAGGCCTGACAACCGACATTCAGCCGCCGAATTTCGAAACCCGCATGGCTATTATACGGAAAAAGGCCGGTGCGGCGCTTCCCGATGAAGTCGCACAGTACATTGCCGGCCATATCACGTCGAATGTCAGGGAATTGGAAGGCACGCTCGTCAAGCTCATCGCATCGGCGTCATTCTTCGGAAAAGACATCTCGCTTGATATGGCCAAGGAAATTTTCGGCGATGTCATCTCGCGGCAAGATCTTCGCCTGACCATCGATCTGATAAAGAAAAAAGTAAGCGAACATTTCAGGATGAGCGTCAACCAATTGAGCGCTCATACACGAAAACGGGACGTCGTAATTCCCAGAAGCATTGCGATGTACTTGTGCAAAAAATGGACAAAACAGTCGTTACGGACAATCGGCCTCGAATTCGGCGGCCGCGACTATTCAACCGTCATTCATGCCTGCAAGAAAATCGAATCGGAAATCGAAACCGACGCCCAAATGCGGAGAGATATTGAAGAACTTGAAAAAACAATCAGCCCCCTCGCCTGAGGATAGGGCTATCCACCTGCTTCTTTTTGAGCTATTTCCTTCTTAATCGCCGCTATCGCATCATCCACGGTTGGAAATATGTCCATCCGGCGCGACACATTGGTTATATCCAACAAACTCCGGATCAACTGGTTAACACACGCCAGCTTTACGTCACCGTTCACCCTGTTTGATTTCAGCTTGATATCGACAATGACGGCAACGCCCATGCTGCTGAGATAATTTGCCTTTGACAGGTCGATGACAATCCAACGGTGATTTTCTTCCAGAAGCTGGTTGAGACGCGAACGCAGCATCGGCACGTTTTCCTGCAACACACTACTGTCGACAGCTGCAACCGCAACCGCTTCCTTTTCTGAGATTGTCACTCTCATGTGGTTCCCCCGTTTGTACCGTTATTCTGACTGCTGGTTTTCGCTTTTAAAATGGCAATAAATACCGAAACGATATCCGGATCGAATTGCGTCCCCGCCCCTCGCTCCAGCTCCGCAATGGCCTCTCCATTGCTCAGTTTGCGTTTGAATTCCCGGTCGGTCGTCATGGCATCGAACGAATCGGCTACCGCAAGAATACGCGCGCCAATGGGGATCTCCCGATCCCGCAGTCCCTGCGGATACCCCCCGCCGTCGAACCGCTCATGATGATGCAGTATTATCGGCAATTCCTTCTCAAGAAACTGTACGTCCTTGAGAATATTTACTCCTATAACTGAATGCTTCTTAAGTATCTCGAATTCATCGTATGTAACTGCATTTTTTTTCAACAAGATAGACTCATCAACGCCGATTTTGCCAATATCGTGAAGCAGGCCGGCATATTTCAGTACTTCCACATCCTCATCGGACATTTTCATGGCCTGACCGATTTCAACCGCATAAGAAGATACGTTCCGGCTGTGCTGGTAAGTGTAATGATCCTTTGCGTCCACCGCACGAAGCAGTGCATAGGTTGATTCCATGTATGTCGCGCGCATCTTGCTTGAAAGATTCTTGAATTTTTCCTTGAGATTTTCGATGCCGCCGCGATCCAATGTCGCCTCTACTCCGTCGTCGCGCGGTTTCCACACCCGTATAAGATTCCGGCCGTCCTCTTTGGCCTGGTACAGTGCCGTGTCCGCCCGCTCGATAAGCTCATGTTTTGACAACACATCGTTCGTATACGCCGCTACGCCGATACTCACCGTCACCCTGATCGCCGTCCCGTCTTTGTCGAAACGATGGTTCTCAATTTTACGGTGAAGCTTGGAAGCATACTGCAGCGCCCCTGCTTCATCCTGGTTCGATATTATCATGAATTCTTCACCACCGTAGCGGCCGCAGATATCGACGTCGCGCGAGTTGGACTTGAGAATACCTGCAATCTCACGAAGCACCACATCGCCGAATTGATGCCCGTGCGTATCATTTATCATTTTGAAATGGTCGATATCCATGAGCATGCAGCTCAGCAGCACATCGTAGCGTTTGGCCCGCTTGAATTCGAAATCGAACCGTTCCTGGATGAACCGGTGGTTAAACAACCCTGTCAGCCCGTCGGTTATCGAGAGCTCGACAAGTTCGCGGTTCTTTTTATCGAGCTCATCAAGAAGCACTTTTTCCGACGCCAGCGCGTATTTCAGGTCACTGAGCGCCTGTTTCAGGTTTTTCTCAGCCTCCTTGCGTTCGGTAATGTCGCTCTGAGAACCTGCGATGCGTATCGCCCTGCCTTTTGAATCGCGCACCGCCGTCCCCCGCGACAGCATCCAGCGGTACGTTCCATCCCGATGCATTAGCCGATGCTCGTTTTCAAAATGCGGCGTGGCCCCGGAAAGATGCGCGTGAATCTCATTGCGCAACCGCTCGATATCATCCTTGTGGACCCGCTTAAACCACTCGTTGGGACTGGTGCCGATTTCGTGGTTTTCGCAGCCGACCATCGCTTTCCATTGGCTGGAAAAAAACACCTCGTCAGTCGTCAGATTCCAGTCCCACAGCCCGTCTTTGGAACCGCGCATGGCGAGCGCGTACCGTTCCTCGCTTTTCCGCAGCGCGGCTTCCGCACAGATACGCGCCGTGATATCGCGCATGGAAATCAGGCATGCCGTTGCGCCCCCCCACTGGGTCGCCACGGCCCGCATTTCCACCACGACATCCCTGTCCTGCGCCTGCTTAATCGTGTATTCGCAGCTCAAACCCGGCCGCATATCGCAGGGGAACGGTTTTCCCACCATGTCGCCCTGCATGCCGAACAAGTTTTTCGCTGCCGGATTCATGAACTGTACGATATGCGCAGCATCCACCACAACGATTCCGTCGGCATTGCTGAACACGACATTGAGAAGGCGGGCCTCGTTTGACTCGAATTCGCGTGATGTGCGTTCCAGCTCGACCGATATGCGGAGCCGCTCCTTCGCCGAGCGAATCACATGCGCCAGCGTCAGACCGTCGAATGCCCCGTTGACGAGGTAGTCCTGCGCCCCGCGCTGAAACGCCGCGATTGCACGTTGCTCCATGACAGGTTCGGTCAGGATAATCAGGGGAACCTGATGCGCACCCCCGCCCAACCGGTTGATGACATCTTCTTCGGAGGCTGCACGATGCGACACGTCTACCAGTACCGCATCAACCTGCCCCGTATTGACCAGTCCCACCGCATCTTCAATCATGCCGCAGCTTCGCACCTCAAAAGACTGCGATCGCACGCCGCGAAGCATGTCGCGGATGGCGCCGGCATGGCGCTGCCCCTCTTCAATGACAAGGATGCGTATCGGATTGTCGCTCGTCATATCAGTATGCCGCTGCTCATGTGGTCCGGTTCAACAGGATATATCAATGGTACAATTTCCATCCGTTCTCCGTCAATTATACCGCATGGTGTCCTCACTGCGGCGGCGCCATGTATACCGCTGCCTTCGATTGGTTGCAACGACTGGACGTTTACCTGGGGCATATAATACCGGCATGGTTTTTCAGCCACACACGCGCCCGCTGCCGGGCATTTTCCGCCGCTCCCTGGGCGGTGGTGAAATAATACTGCCGCGGCGAGATCGCCGCGAATATGTCACCGTCGTTGGGATCCGACGTCACCACCTCCACCTCGCGTACTGTCCGCTCCACCTCTTTCAACACCGGCTCCTGCGCAGGTACCGAATTCGATGTGATAATGATAAGTTCTTTCTGCCGCACAAGATAATGTATCTCAACCCGCGCCGTATAGGTCTTCACATGGCGATTATCGCCATCCTTGCCGTTGACATTTCTCACATATACGCTCCGCGCCTCCACTGCCGGTTCCAGCTCGGCAGTGTCGGGTAGCGACACAATGCATTCCTCGACAATCTCCCGGGCGATTCTCGTCTTTCCGTCGGCGCTCATCTCGGCCTGAATAATCGTGATGTTTTTCTCCTCGACATTTTTAGCGGCATTTCCCGCGCCGGCGGCAATGTTTGCACATGCAATAAGCCATGCAATGGCAATGCTTCGCATATTCCCCCCCCCATGAAATGGAATGATTAGTGCGCAGACATGGATCGTACACCAAAATATAGTATCCTGCGCGTCCAATACGGATTCTTGGGACAAACAGGATGCTCCCGATTGT
>Ga0209101_1001758_pt1 | contig 15325 bp, 7 predicted proteins | sample ConPoolayeCmetaG_FD_185481 | JGI IMG/M metagenome (GOLD analysis project Ga0209101, IMG submission 185481) | Hot spring microbial mat communities from California, USA to study Microbial Dark Matter (Phase II) - Cone Pool mat layer C metaG... ...
CACCTGCGCACCACCAACCCGATCGAGTCACTGTTTGCCACGATCCGTCACCGCACGCGGCAAACCAATGGCTGCGGCTCGCGCCAGGCGACGATAACGATGGTGTTCAAGTTGGCAACGGATGCGGAGAAGCACTGGCGGCGGCTGAACGGCAGTGCGCTGCTGCCCCGCGTCATGCGGGGCGAGCGCTGCGTTGACGGCGTGTTTGAGGAGGCGGCATAATGGTATGAGGCCACCCAGGATGCGCGCCCATACCTAGATCCGGCGACTAAGGAGGGCCGCTGACCAGAGCGGCCTGATGGTTGCAGGGCTCAAGGGCAACGAGGCCGTTGCCCCTCTATATTTCGGTATCGGTATCGGTATCGCAATCGAAATCGCCATGGAGAGCCGCCGGCCCGGCGGCCTTATGCGCGCGGGGCACAAGGGCAGCGAGGCCGCTGCCCCTCCACGCCTATGTCGCTAGTCGCCGGATCTAGGCATACACAACATTTGACTATATCTCACCGGCCATTTTTTGTCGTGTGAAAAGGTTATCATGAGACATTGGCATTTGACGTTGGACATTTGACATTTTGTGTGGTTTGCAGTCAACGTTTTTTGTCGAATGAAAACGAGTGCATTTTGTAGAGATGCAGAAACTTCCGCCGGAGCTGTGTTTCCGCGATTCAAAACTTGTCGCCGGATTCAGGCGGCCTTCACAAGCGCCAAGTCTGCGGAATTTTGCTATAATGACCCGCCGTTGGCGCGCGGCATGGTGCGGCGCGCAGCGTTTATGTCTACGACGAGGATTACATGATTCTTGGTGTGCAGTACTACCGTCCGCCGTTCCCGGAGCAGCGTTTCTGGGCTGATGATTTCAAGCGTATCAAAGATACCGGCCTTAACGCCGTGCAATTGTGGGTGTTGTGGGCATGGGTGGAAGCCAAACCGGGCGTCTTTAATTTTGAAGACTACGACCGCCTGGTGGAGCTGGCCGCGCGCGAAGACCTCGGCGTCATTATCAGCACGATTGCGGAAATCCAGCCCTATTGGATTCATCGCGAAGTGCCCGGCAGTGAGATGATTGATCACATGGGCCATAGGGTTATTTCCTCGAATCGCGGCGAGTGCCATTTTGGTTTGACGCCTGGCGGGTGCACGGACCATCCGGGGGTCTGGGAGCGCATGCGCGCATTTCTGACAGCAACGGCAGAGCGCTACAAAGCCGCTGCGCATGTGCGCGGCTGGGATGCGTGGAACGAAACGCGCTGGAATGTTAATTGTGACGGCTTGGTGTGTTACTGCCCGCACACGATCGCCGCGTATCATGCGTGGCTCGACCGGCGGTTCGGCGGGCTTGAGGGCCTGAACAAGGCTTGGCGCCGGCGCTATGGCCACTGGGATGAAGTGCTGCCCGGCAAAATGCCGCAGCGGCCGTACACAGAGATGATGGCGTTTCAACATTTTCTGACGTGGCGCGCAGACCAGCTTGGCATCGCGCGCTGGAAGGTGGTCAAGGAGATCGTTGGCGAGAAGCCCGTGACCGTGCATGGCATGACGCCGTGTGTGCGGTTTGCCGGCTCGTTCACTGGCGGCCCGGATCAGGATTGGAATCAGGCGCTTAACCGCGGCAATGACTGGTTCATGGCCGATGTGATGGACGGCGTAGGGTGCTCGAGTTTTCCCAAATGGGGCGGCTGGGACGACTTTGAGTTCGAAGCCAATGTGCAGTATGTGCGCGCGGCGGCGCGTGGCAAGCAGATTTGGTTTAGCGAGGTGCAGGGCGGCCGCGCTGTTCATCGTTCGCTCCTCACGCCCGAAGTGGACGCCTGGTCGCAACAGCGCTGGTTGTGGCGCGCCGTGGCGGGCCAGGCAGATGTCTTAATTTTCTGGTGCTGGCGCGACGAAGTATTCGGCAAGGAATCGAGTGGCTTCGGTATTTCAGGACACGACGAGTTTGCGCACGAACGCATGCAGGCGCTGGCGTTTTCCGGCGCGCTGATCGAGCGAGAGCAGGCGCTGCTGAAGAGCTTCATGCCCGATGCGCCGCGCGCCGGCCTGCTCTTCAGCCCGCAGACGTATTATGTGGACTGGGCGCAGGAAGGCCATGCGGAGTTCTCCGCGGGCTCGCTGCATGGCTATGCCCGCGCGCTGTTGCGCTCGTCCGTGCCGTTCCTTGTGTTCGAGGAAGAACATCTCGACCAGCTGGATCAGATTAAGATTCTGTTTATGCCGGCCGTGACCGCCACGACGCCGGCGGTTGAACGCCGCGTGTCCGAATGGGTGCGGGCGGGCGGCACCCTAGTGTGTGAAGCGGAGTGCGGCGCCTTCGATCCTACGGGCATCTACCGTTATCCGGACGAGCGCTTCATTGCGGCGTTGACGGGCATCCATGAAGTAGGGCGGCGGCAGTGGCCGCAGCAGACCTTTGCCGCCACGCTGGGCCGCAGCCGCTACACGCTGAGCGGCGAACGCTGGTGCACGCCCTACACCCGCGGAGCGGGGACGGTGCTTGCCAAGAACAAGTATGGTGCGCTGATCACCCGCGTGCCAGTGGGTGAAGGCGCGGTGATCGCGTGCGGCGCATTCCTCGGCGCCGCGTATGCCCGGCGCGCGTATCGTGACTTCGAACGCTTTGTGGTTGACGTGGCGGCTGGGGCTGGCGTAGTGGCGCCAGGCTGTGTTGTCACGCCGGCCATCACGGCCAGCAAGGCCGCGCACATCATCGCGGGCACGGCGCACGGCGCACGCATGGTGTACGTGTTTCTGCCGCCTGGCGCAGCGCGGGCAACTTTGCGCTTCCCGGCGGGATATTTTAAAGCTGCAAGCGTGCGTGATGTGCTGACCGGCGCGCGTGTGGCCGTGGGGCGCGGGCCAAACAGCCAGCAGACCATCCACATCAACAAGACACGCTGGGGCATGGCGGTGCTGGTGGAACAATGATACCGGTGGCGCCGGACAGTTGGCATGGACATGACAACACTGGCAACCAGAGCAGAAATGCGAATCCCAGATCCGGCGACTAGCGGCATAGGAGTGGAGGGGCAGCGGCCTCGCTGCCCTTGTGCCCCGCGCGCTCAAGGCCGCCGGGCTGGCGACCCTCCGTAATGATTCCCATACCAATGATGGGAGGGGCAACGGCCTCGTTGCCCTTGCGACCTGCAGCCATCAGGCCGTCGTGGCCGGCGGTGCTCCCTAATCGCCGGATCTGGGCGAACTGCATCGCGTCACGCCGGCCTGACACACCAGCGCGAGAACGAAGAGTACAAGCCGTGCCAGCCAGACTACGAGACGGGCTTGAAATGACGGCGGGTGCGTGCACAAATTGACGGCCGCCGCACGCCGCACTGCGTGATGAACGGTCGCCTGCACCGCGCGCGGCAGCCGATAACCACAACGAACGCAACAAACGCGTCTGTCTTCAGAGGCGTTGTTCGCCTTTTACGCGGATACATTCGCAAAACGCTCTTACTAATCGCATTTTTGCAAAACACAATTTCAATTTATGTTTCATGCCCCATGTTTTTCACGTACCATTTCACACTTAAGTGTATATGACATAAATAGTTAAGTAAATTTACACGACCATCATTTATCATTCATTTAACAACGCCAATTTCAAAATTCAACATTTGCAAAGGTACGAAAATATGCGAATATGCGACGCTTCCGTTGCTGTAAAAATGTATAGCAGATACGATGTGCAACGTAAGACACTCTTATACAGTCACTTACAATAAACATAGGCTGTGTTGGTACGCTTTGTGCCGCTTTCATTACGAGGAGTACCACAATGACGGCCATCAGACCAACAGCACCATCGGCCAGCGCAACCATCTCCGGGCACACCGCGGGAGGCGCGCGGTGCATCGCACTGGCGGTGTTCTTGCACACGGCAAGCGTGTTTGCAGCGCATCTGGGGTTCACCGGGCCGCGCGAGTTTGTGCGGCCGGGTGAAACGTTCCGCGTGAACTTAGTCGCTGTATTCGAGCCCAACGAACCGGCACAGTGGGACGCCGGGGCGCGGCCGCAACTCTCCTTGACCATCTTGTGGCCAGCGTGCTTTCGCGCGCTGACCTGCACGTGGAACACCACTGCGTGGCAGTTCAATACTACTGGCTGGCGCCAGGACGACACCGAAGGCAAGGCATGGGCGCGCGGCTCGGCTCGCACGCCAGCTGCTCTGACGAGCGCCATCGTCATTGCCACAGTTGAGTGTTTGGCCGTCAGCGCTGATGACGAGGCCTTTTTCTATGACACCACGGGCGATCCATATGAAACGCAGATGACCGTGCGGCAAGGCGGCGAGGTGGTTGATATTTTGGGCGACCCTGATGACGACGAAGATGGGCTGGACGAACTGCTGGTTCTCGTGGCGGATACACCGGGCTATATTTTGTCTGTACAACCGCAACGGCCGGCGATCCCGTTGACGCTGACACCCGCAGCAGTCCCAATCACGATCCGCCGCGCCGGGCCGGCCGCTCCATATGACCACGTGCGCATCTACGTGCAGTACGACCCGTATGTGTTTGAATTCGTTGACCCGGTGGCGTTGCGGCGCGGCATGCCGGCGTACTTCACGAATGTGATTATTCGTTGTGCGGCGCAGCGCGCGGCGGTGGACAGCCTGCCGGCCACGGAGATTTTCACCAATGCGGTTGAGGGCGATCTGTTCATTGAAGCGTGGTGTGCGCCGACGAACGCGGAAGGCGTGGTGTGTACCGCGCTCTTCGCCCCGTTGGACATTGAGGAAGAAACGGAACTGGCGCTGGCGTTTGACGTGCCGGGCGCGGAGACGGCAGTGACACGGCTGGGGGTGGATGTGCTGGGCATAGTGAGCGAAGAGGAAGACGGGGTCGAGCATGCGTGGATGAGCGTCCGGTATGTTGACGGATTGCGGCTGGCGCTGGTACCGGAACAACCGGTGCTGATTGCGGGGCAGCCAGCTGCTGCGCGGTTGGTGCTGCGCAAGAGCATTCCCGATCTCGTGGCGGTTGAGCAGGTGCAACTGACACTGTTGTTCGACAGCAATCTGCTGGCGGGCACCGCGCTGGCGTTCACGCCTGCGGCGCAGATCAGCACAGGCTTGTGGGCTACCTTGGATGTCACCAACGCTCTGCGTGCCATCAACGGCGCAACGCATACCCGGCCATGGACAAACGCTGCCTGCTTGTTGGACCTGACGTGGACGAACGGCGCGCTGGTGCTGGCGGAAAACGAACTCTGTCTTGGCGTGCTGCAGTTCGTGCCGCAGCAGGCGGGCGTTGCCGGTTTTGTGCTGGACGACGGATCCGTGATGCTCGGACTGGCGGAACTCGTTGACAAAGATTTGCAGGCGGCGGAATGGCCCATGACGGTGTCCGTTGTGGATGATCCGAATGAGGCGCGCGGAGTGATAGTGACGCCGGTCAGCACTGTGAATCAAGGGCTGTATCCGGGCGATACGTGGGAGGTGCGCATCATGGCTTGCGGCGCGGTGTTTACGAATGCGGTGTATGATTTGTATTGGGCCTGTGATGCTGAGCTGGTGCGTGTGGCAGGCGGCACCCCGGGTGTCTCGGCGCTGGTGCTGGCTGGGAATGGCTTTACCACGCACGCAGTGCGCGTCAGCGGCATGACAACGACGAGCGCAACCACCGAACTTGGCCGGGTGACGTTGCAGGCGCGGCGGCCGGGACTAGTGTCCCTAACGCCACTAATGCTCGACAATCCGTTCACTGTTTCATGCACAATGACAGCCGAAGGCCGCGACATACTTGGCGCCGCGGGCATCCCGGATGACGGCGTAGCCGCGTATTATGAAACACTGAAGCCGCCAGAGCGCGTGAACATCTCACTGAAACCACGCAGCACCTTGCACGTGGGCGGCGACAGCCAGCTCGCGCTGCGCATAGACAATCCGGCGCGCATGGCGTGGGACGAACTGCGCGTGACTGTCTTGTTTGACCCGCGTGGATTTATCGTGAGCACATCACAGTGGCACATGCTCGCGCCCGGTACGATTTTGGAAAATCACATCACGCTGGTCTCCCGTGTAGTAAATGACGTCACGAGCACATGGTACCGCGCCGTGTTGCATCTGCAGCGCCCCGCCAGCACCAGCGCGCTTGACGTGGCAACACTGCCCGTCACGATCATCGATGAAGAGCCCTTCTGGCTGTTTGAAACCGAGGACGCCAGCCAGCTCAGCCCCACGCGCGTAGCATATGACGGGCTGGAATTGAGCGTGCCCGACTACCTTAACATTGTCGATGGCGAAGCATGGGTTGTGTATCCCAATGCCGTGAGCATCTGGCTGAGCGATGCCGTGGAACCGCCCGTGCTTGGTTCGAATTACACGCTGACAGTGCGGCTGAACAATCCGTACGGCGTGTGCGTTGACCGTGTAACGTTCTGCTGGTATTTTGATGCTCTGCAGCTGGAAGCGGGCACGCCGATGTTGTTGCCGGGTGTTACGACTAATGGCGGGGGGTTCGTCATCGCCAATAACTTCAACGCCGACGAATCCTACGTAATCGGCGATGTGTGGCTGGCGGCGCCTACCACTAATGCTGATATTGCCGTCGCGCAGTTCACCATCCGGCCGAAACTTAATCAAGTGCTGGAGATTACCCCCGGCGCGATTGATCTGGATGATGCGACCGAGCTGCAGATGGGCGCATGGCACCCGGCAGGCTTCAATGCCATTGCGTTGCAGGAGATTTTCCCGGAAGATGCCTGCCCCGTATGGCGGCGTGGTGTAGTCTGGGTGGATGTGCCGCAATTGGTGTTTGAAGACATCGAGCTTGATCCGTTCGAAACCGTCATTCTCACGTATGACGACGTCTTTCTGAACGGCGACAGCGGCCACACTTATCTGTGGAACATTACCGGCACGCAAGACCATGTCTCGGTGACTGTCATGCCGCAAACACGCACAATCGTGGTGCGCTCGCTGGACGCGTGGCAAGGCGAGGCGCGGTTTGTAATCTACTGCCAGCGGGCAGGCTCGCCGTATGTTGGCTGGACAACGCTGCGTGTCTTTGTAGGCGATACAGAGCCCGACACGCGCGTGGCGTTGGAGATGCCGCGCACAGACTTTCTGGTTGAGCATGGCAACGTGTTCCGCCGCGCGGCGTTCACCATCCTCAATGCCCGCACGCAGCTGTGGGTGACCGCGCGGCTGCAGGATGCGAAATGTGTCTGGCACACGGTGCAGGTCTGCGATGACCTCACCGGCACCAGCGGCACGGCCGTGCTGATGCAGACCCGCGGACGAGTGATCGTCAATACCAGCAGCCTGGCACTGGGCCGCTATACCGGGCGCGTGGAAGCGCGCTATGGTGCGCCCACCAATCCGCCCCAAGCGGTTGCTTCGTTCCAGCTGGAACTTTTCCGGCCCGGCCTTGACAGCGATGGTGACGCGTATTACGTTGAATACCGTGGGGCAGCAGGCCGCCGGGTGTTCACCGGGCGCGTGATTGACATCACTGGTGGCGCGGACGACGATTGTCTGGTCATGAATGTCATCCGCGGCCCGCGGGGCGACGGGTTTGTCGCACTCGAAGCTATCACCTCCGACCGTGGTTTTAAGCGCATCAGCTTGCTGGGCGCTTGCGGCGTGATTGATGTCAACGGCCCGCTGGGCACGGTGCGCGTGGACGGCGGTATGCTGGGTGAAGTCCTTGTCCGGCGCGGCGGGCTTAAGGCGCTGATTGTACGAAATAAATGGGGCGGAAAAGACGACGAATTCCTGGCAGAAGTGGGCATTCTCAAAGCGGTCACTGTGCAAAACGAAATCGGCATGATCAGTGTGTTTGGCGGCTCGATCGGCCTGTCTGATGAACCGGCTATGATCATCGCACACAACGGCTCGATCGGCAGTGTACAAACCAAGGCCATGGTAAAGAAATATGCCGACGACGGCTGGAGCACGACGGTAGTGGCAGGCGATGACGGCGCCAACATCTTCGCGTCCATTCGTGCGCCGCGCGGGACGATCGGCACGGTCGTGGCCGCCGGTGGGGTGATTGGGTCGCCCGATGACGACCCGCTGTGCACGATCCGCGCACGGGGCGCGATCGGCCGCGTGGCCGCCCGTGCGGTCAATTGCGAAGGCGAAGCCATCGGCGGCAGTATCTTTGCCGACATTCGCGCCGGCGGTCCCATCCAGTCCATTACGGCCATGGGCGGCGACATTACGCGCACGGAAATTCTTTGGCCGGAAGACATCGGTGATGAAGACATTCTGCCAGTGACTATCACGGCGCCATCCATTGGCAACATCAGTGTTTCAGGCAAAGCCTACGCGTACGACGGCACGCGTGACGGCTTTGGCGGCAATCTGCGCGCAGCCATCACGGTTTCCAACAGCATCGGCTCCATTGCCGTGAAAGGCGGCAATGCCTGCATGCAGGTGTTCACAGAAGGACGCACCAGCGAACTTGGGCCGGTATTAGTGCGGCCGATTGGCTACAAAGAGTGGAACGACGACACGGAACGCACGTGGCGTGGCGGCGATTTGATCTCATCTATCATCTCCACAACCACCGCGGCCAAGTATCGTTCGCCCAATCCAGCAGATTATCGCGGCCCATTAGGCGGGCTTAAAGTCGCCGGCGCGATTGTCAATTCGTGGATTGCGCTCAAAAGCCCCGACAGCACGGATGAGTTTGCCTACGACCGCTTCTCCTACACACGGCTTGTGCGAAGCGAAATTTGGGAAGCCAAAGCGGGCCGCATCTACATCCGCGCCGACTACAACGGCGTGCGCTGACTGTCCTGCGTATACAACGCCGCAACGTGGGCGCATTCGCGCGCAGCTGTCCGGCAGAAAATCAGCAGCTGGTCTGCTGTTCAGAACCGGCAACTAGCCTGACTTCCGCATAATTGTAACGTAAGTATCTGCGGCTCTGGAGTTTGCGTATTTTTTTACTAACTACAAGGCTTTTTTTGTACAAAACGACTGCAACTCATCAGATTTTTCATGAAATGTCAAGAGGTTTGCTTATACTACAAAATTTATCTAACCATCTGGTAATCAGTAACTTGAGAAAAAATGTGCGGAAGTCAGGCTAGCTTTTGGATGCGCACGCGCAGCTCCCACGTTCTCATGCGGCAGTAAAGCTGCACCCCAGTTGCGTGCCTGATGCCCGCAGCTCACGCTGCGGCTACAGTTTCTGTCGCTGCGCCTTCAGACGCGGCGACGCAAGATACCGCCTAGTCGCCGGATCGAAGGTGTTCCAAATCTGGCGACGAGCAGTCTAAGCGTGGAGGGGCAGCGGCCTCGTTGCCCTTTTGCTCCGCGCGCACAAGGCCGCCGAGGCCGGCGGCCCTCCACAAAAAATGGAGGGGCAGCGGCCTCGTTGCCCTTTTGCTCCGCGTGCACAAGGCCGCCGAAGCCGGCGGCCCTCCTTAGTCGCCGGATCTAGGCTGGTCTGTTGGCATTGACAACCTGCGGGGATTGTGGTATAGTATAGGTAGTTCTGATAGTTATTGTTAGTTTACAGGCACAGGCGGCAGTAACGCCGCCCCAACTGCCGCTAATCCTAAGTGAAGGTTTGCCATGAACCGCTTGCTTCGTCTCGCGCTCGTGGGCATGCTCAGCAGTGCCTCCTGCCTCCATGCCGTTGATTATTATGTCAGCACCAATGGCAACAACAACAACGATGGGCGTACGGTGACCGGCGCATTCCGCACGCTAACCTACGCGGTGGCTACCGTGCCAAATGGCACGCCAAGCAACATTACTACGATCCACGTTCTGCCCGGTGTGTATGACAATGACAATCGTCCGCTGTTTGGCGGCAAAGTTTCGACCAACTGGTACATCAATTTCAATGCCAAACAATGGGTGCATGTGATCGGCGCGGGCCCGGGCAAAAGCATTCTGGCATCAGGCTCAAACTCATGGTATATCCAGCGCGATTCACAGCCGTCCGTAGCGCCATCGGAAGCGCCGATTTATTTCCGCAATGTGAAGAACGTGCGCTTCTCGGGTTTTACCATTATCGCCACCAACCCGCCGGCGACACTGAATGACCGCGAATGGTATCCTGACATCTGCACGCTGATCGCCGTCAAAGGCGCCGACAATTTGCGCATTGACAATCTAGAGCTGGACGGGCGCTTTGACGGGCCAATCTACGTGATCAAGAGCAACCAATGGTCGTCCAACTGGCATCAATGGTATTTCCATGCCTTTCACTTTGATTTTGGCACCTCGGGCGGCGGGATTATTGGCACCAAGGGTGTGCGGGTTGATCACATCTTGTCACGCGGCTTTCAGCGCTTTGCTTATTTGAACTGCTATAGCGGCGCGGGCACTGTGGGCAACACGAACATTGTCACTATTCACAACTGTACGGTGCTGGACACGATTGACCGCGGTTCGGGCGCAGAGGGTGTATTTTACCGCCACGGCATCGCGGCGCATCAGTACACAGCCAAGTATCTCTTGCGCAACAATATTGTTGCCTATCACCCGCGCAATGGCGCGTCAGACCCGCTCAACTCAGACACATTCTTCGTGAGAAGCGACGCCGATGCCGTGGACAGTTTTGGCATTCCGCAAGTGACGGTGTATGCCAATCAACTCTATTCGATCGGATTGAATCCACCATTCGAACGCTGGTACAGCAGTCCCGGCGGCATCACCGAGCCCGGCGAGAACTATTATGGCGAAGAGCCCGTCTTTTTCAACCATAACGGCGTGCCATTTTCAACTGATGGAACCAACTCTGCCGGCCGCCTGCGGGATGTAGGCTGGAATCCGGTCATTCCGAACGTTCCCCTCCCACGCACGGGCGACACCGATATTTTCGTCAGCATCTGGCGCACCAACGGCTCGCTTACCATCTTTAATGACGGACCTGTACCGTTTGCCTATGCTGCCAGTGATGATGCGGCGTGGCTTGTGATTGACCCGGCCTACGTCAGCAATGTCGTCGGTCCACGCATGGACATTCCATTCACTATCAACCGTACAGGGCTGCCGCAAGGTGTGCACCGTGCCACGGTCACGTTAGATTGCGGCGCATACGGCACGTATGCCTACTCGGTGCGCTACCGCGTGCGCACCATTACGCCCGGCCGGCCGTATGTGTACGGCCTGCACATGACCACGATCAACACCAATGGCGCCAAACAGAAATTTTACCAAGACACCATGATCAAGAAGCTCGCCCCGAACGCGCAATTTGATGGCGCGCAAGACGTATGCGTACTGCGTGGATTCTACACATTTGGCAACGGGGCATTCACCAATGATGTGCCCTACATCGCTACGGCCGGCGCTGATTATAGCACCCCGCAGTTTGAGCAACGCGGCAAGTTCTACAATGACAACAATGTGTACCGGCTGATACCGTCCAGTTATCAAGTGCTCAATCCGGTAACGTCTGACAACGACGCGACTCCGGTACTTGCGCAGGGTCTGCAGGCCTATGTGTCGGATGCCATGCTGGCCAAAGAAGAATTGTTCATGGAGCTGCAACCGGGCGTAAACCGGTTTACGATCATCTGCCCCGCCGCAAATGAGATCACCTATGATGGCATGATCGGCTTGTTTGTGTTTCCGGGCGGCATGACACCAGTGTTTGCGGAGGGCAGCATGCCGACCTTAGCCGCCGTTTACGATCACACGCCCAATATTGATGCCGTGGGGCGGTTGTACTGCGGATTCACCGCCAGCGATGCATCGTATTTTCAGCTGGCAACGAAGACGTATCCGCGCAGCACCCTGCTGGCCGGCATCGGCGCTTACACGGCGCGCATCACGCATTTCAGTGTCGCAGGCATCAACGACACAACAATCAATCCGCTTGGATTGACGGGCCCCGCGTGCCCCGGCTACATCTGCGACTACACACATTCTTCAGAATACAACTCGCAGTGGGCGATCCGCCCCGGCGGCGAAAACGCGGTGGCGTACCTTGAGATCACCGTCGAACCGGCGCAGATGGTCGTGCTGGGCAAGAACATGCCAATTGTCAGCGGCGCGGCCACCCCTACATTCGAGAATGGCACGGACTTCGGCGCGGTCGCGCAGGACGGCGCTGCCGTTACGAATCACTTCGTCATCTATAACGCCAGTGGCTCGAATCTGGTACTGGCCGCCGCGACGCCAGTGCTCATCAGCGGCGGTGATGCCGCGCGCTTTACCGTGCTGACGCAGCCGCCTAGCCTGATCGCACCGCTCTCCAGTGCGGGCTTTGAGATTGTGTTCACTGCGTTGAGCAAAGACGCCGAATACGCCAGCACTGTCGTCATCTCAAACAGCGCAGCCGTCAATCCATTTGTGTTCAACATTCACGGCGGCATACCGGAACCGTTTGGCCTGGCCGCGTGGGCTGTGGCGTGGGCCGTGGTGCGGCGCATAACAAGGCGCCGCTAGCGCGCTGGGCGTGACAGTGCCAGGCTAGCTGCTTTCTGTTGTGCGTTCACGCTGGTGCAAATCGTGATTCTTGCACCACGCGCACAAATCACGCCAGCTGTGGCCGGTCTGCTCAGGCAAGGCATCGGCGGCAGATGGCCCCCACGTCCCTGCGGGATAAGTATGCAATGGTATGCGCTCGTCCGCACACCATGCGTCCAGGATCGGCATTAACAAGGCCCAGCTCTTTTCAATGATGTCTTGCCGGAGAAACAGCGTCTGATCGCCGCACATGCAATCCAGCAGCAGGCGCTCGTAGGCCTCTGGTGGATCAGCATGAAAGGCCTCGCGATAGGCCACATCGAGATTCAGGTCGCACATGCACAATTTCGGACCGGGTTTTTTCGCCTGGATCATCAAGGCCACGCCTTCGTCGGGTTGAATGTTGAAGACGAGCAAGTTGGGCGTGAGGTCCTTCGGGGTGAGCGGGCGGAAAATCGACCGCGGGACAGGTTTGAAGGCCACGGCAATTTCTGATTTGCGGCAGCGCAGGCGTTTGCCACTGCGCAAATAAAACGGTACACCGCGCCAGCGCGGTGTGTCAATATACAGCCGCGCCGCCACATATGTCTCGGTGCGCGAACCAGGCGCAATGCCATGTTCTTCATGGTAGCCTTTGAACCGCACATCACCGGCCGCGCCACTGACATACTGCGCGCGCACTACATCTGCCGGGTGCAGACGTATGGCATCCAACACGCGTGCTTTTTCGTCATGCACCGCAGCCGCGTCAAACACCGCTGGAGCCTCCATCGCTACAAGCGCCAGCAGTTGCAGCATGTGATTTTGAAACATGTCGCGCAACAGCCCGGCCTGGTCAAAATAACCAGCGCGATCACCAACGCCCACCTGCTCGGCAACCGTGATCTGCACATGGTCAATATATGTCGCATTCCACACCGGTTCAAAGATACTGTTGGCAAAGCGAAACATCAGGATGTTTTGTACCGTCTCCTTGCCGAGGTAATGATCCACACGGTACAGCTGGTCTTCGCGCACCACCTGCAGGAGGGCACGGGCCAGTTCTCGCGCACTCGCCAGATCGTGTCCATGAGGTTTCTCCACCGCCACGCGCACCCAGCCCGTGCTCTGGGCAAGGCCGGACATACCAAGGTGGGTGGCCACTGTGGTGTAAATGCCCGGTGGTATCGAGAAATAAAACAGGTGATTTCCGCCTGTGGCAAAGGTGAGGTCATGCGCCGCAAGCCGCGTGGCAAGCGTGCGGTAGAGCTGCGCATCATCGTAGGCCCCGCACACGTATGAGCAGCGCCGCAGGAAGTCATCATTCGCACCCCTGCCGACAGCTGACAGGACGGGCTCAACCGCGGTGTGCACCAACGTGCCAAACGCAGCGTCATCCAAGGCGCTGCGCCCGCATCCCACGAGATACCAGCCGCGCGGCATGAGACCGCGCGCATATAATGAGGCAAGTGCAGGAAAAAGCTTGCGGCGCGCCAAGTCTCCCGATGCGCCAAATATCACAATTCCGCACGCGCTTGGCGGTGTTTCGATACACAACCGCTCGCGCACGCTAATGTTGGCCGGCGATGACATCACGGCAGCGTGATATCAGGCGGGCAGGCCCCGCTCCTGCCCGCCTGGCCCTATCACTTCACTCGGCTTGGCGCTTGCCAACGTGATGATCCAACATCAGCAAGCCGCTCATAGATGAACCGATCATTTTCAGACGCTGCACAATCTCATCTGCGTTCTTTTCTTCTTCCACCTGCTCGTTAACAAACCACTGCAGGAACACCTGGCTGGCGATGTCTTTTTCCAAGGTGGCCATCTCAACCAATTTGTTGACCAAGCTGGTCACATGTTGTTCATGCTTCAACACATGTTCAAACACCTCGAGCGGCGTGTTCCACATGCCTTGTGGTGATTCAACTCCGCGAATCCACGCCCGCCCGCGCCGTTCGTTTATGTACTTGTAGAACTTCATGGCATGTCCCATCTCTTCCTTGGCCTGCACTTCCAGCCAAGTCGCGAATCCCGGCAGGTTGAGGCTCTCAAAGTAGGCTGCCATCGAGAGGTACAAGTTGGACGAGAACATCTCGGCGTTGATTTGGTTGTTAAACGCATTCTGCATCGTTTCGCTCAGCATGGAGACTCCTTGTCTTGGGTGAAAGGCCGGCTTGTCAACCCCGGCCGTATTCTTCGTTATACCAGCTTCTTGACTGCCGCCAGCACCGCAGCGTAATCGGGTTCTTGCGTGATCTCCGGAACAAGCTGCGCATAACGCACCACCCCGGCCGCATCCGTGACGAAGACCGCGCGCGCCAACAGCCGCAGCTCCTTAATAACCACGCCGAAGGCTCTGCCTAGCGACAGATCGCGGTGATCAGACAATGTGCGCACCGCATTTATGCCAGCCGCACCACACCAGCGCGCTTGGGCGAATGGCAAATCGGCGCTGACACACAGAATTTGCACCTGCGGCCCCAGCCCCGCCGCTTCGCGGTTAAAGCGCCGCACTTCCGTATCACACACCGGTGTGTCCAGCGACGGCACTGTGACAATAACAGACACCTTGCCCCTGAGCACCGCTTCAGTCACCGGCGACAGATCGTTGGCAAGAACACTAAACGCCGGAGCAGGCGAACCCACAACGGGCTCCGTGCCCTCCAGCGTCAATGGCGAGCCTTGAAAGGTCACTTGTCGTATACTCATGTACGCTCCTTTGGGACGGTTACATTTACATTTTGGTAATAGTATACCAAAATGAGCCCCCCATGTCAAGGCCACGTGACAGCTCAGATCCGTCGACTACCGACATAGGCGTGGAGGGGCAACGGCCTCGTTGCCCTCATGCGACGCGCGCATTAGGCCGCCGGGGCCGGCGCTCCATGCGGATTCGATCACGATACCGATCGCGAAAATTGGAGGGGCAACGGCCTCGTTGCCCTCCTGCTGTGCGCGCACTGGGCC
>Ga0209101_1001759_pt1 | contig 15318 bp, 9 predicted proteins | sample ConPoolayeCmetaG_FD_185481 | JGI IMG/M metagenome (GOLD analysis project Ga0209101, IMG submission 185481) | Hot spring microbial mat communities from California, USA to study Microbial Dark Matter (Phase II) - Cone Pool mat layer C metaG... ...
CAGTCGTACTGAGTCTGCTTTTACTGCGCGCGGGCAGGAATGCGGCCTTTTCGGTGCAAAGACATATCGTTTTGCACCGCACGCAGCATATTGAAATGCAAAGTATTTCCTGGCAATGGTTTAAGGAGGAACCACATGACCCGGGCCACAACCCCCTCGGGCGCACGGGCGCGGCGGCCCATCACCTGGATAGGCATGCTGCTGACGGCAATGATTGTCATCGGCACGTGCGTGGCGATCCGCTTCTTTTGGGGGCCGACGGAGGCCGCCGCGGAGCCTAACGCCGGCGCTTCGGCCACCCCCAAAGCCCTTGCCCCGGTGGCGCCTACCAGCAGTTCGACCGTAGCGCCGCTTCGGCCCACTCGGCCGGTGGCTGCCAGCAGTGTGGGCAACCAGGGCGCGACGGGGCAGTCGGCCAAGCCTGCCGAAAAGCCGAAGATCGTGGCCACCGTCAACGGCGAGCATATAACGCGCGACCAGCTTGCCGCCGAGTGCCTGCGCCACTACGGCAAGGAAGTGCTGGAAAGCATGATCAACAAGTACCTGATTATGCAGGAGTGCAAACGCCGCAACGTGGTCATCACCCGCCAAGAGGTGGATGCGGAAATCCAGCGCATGGCTACGCGCTTCGGGCTGTCGGTCGACCAATGGTTGAAGATGCTCAAGCAGGAGCGCGGCATCACGCCGGTTCAATACGCCAACGACATCATCTGGCCCACGCTGGCCCTGCGTAAACTGGCCGGCCAGCAGCTTCAGGTAACTGCCGAGGAAGTTCAGCAGGCCTTCGAGAACCAGTACGGGCCTGCCGTGCGTGTGCGACTTATATCCTGCAAAGACCGGCAAATGGCCGAGAAAGTGCGCGCCGCGGCGGCTGCCAAACCCGACGAGTTCCCCGAACTGGCCAAGCAGTATTCCGAGGACCCCAGCGCGAGCGTCAAAGGGCTGGTGCCGCCGATCCGCAAGCACGGTGGATTCAAGGAGATCGAAGATGCCGCCTTCAGCATGAAGGACGGCGAAGTGTCGCAGGTGATACCTATCGGCGACCAGTATGTGATTATCAAGCGGGAAGTACTGCTGCCCGGGGTCAAGTCGGTGGACTATCGCCAGGTGGCGCCGCGGCTGGAGGAGGTGATCCGCGACCGCAAACTGCGCGCCGTGGCGGGCGAAGTTTTCCGCCAATTGCAGCGCGACCAGAAAGTGGAAAACATCTTAAACGATCCCGAAAAGAGCAAGGCCATGCCCGGCGTGGCGGCCACCATCAACGGCCAGCCGATAACATTGCAGGAACTAGCCGAGCAGTGCATCGAACGGTACGGGGAGCAGGTTCTGGAAGGGACCATCAACCGGCGGCTTTTGGAGCAGGCTTGCCGCCGGCGGAATATCACGGTGACAGCGGCGGAGCTGGACGAGGAGATCAGCCGAGTGGCTTCGGTGATGTTGCCTCCGACTGCCGATGGCAAGCCTGACGTTCAAGGATGGCTGAATAAAGTGACCGAAGAGCAGGGCATTTCGGTGGAGATATATCGCCAGGACGCGGTTTGGCCGTCGGTGGCGCTGAAGAAGCTGGCGGCCGCCAGCGTCAAAGTTACCGAGGAAGACCTGCAAAAGGGATTTGAGGCCAATTACGGCCCGCGCGTCCGCTGCCGAGCGATTGTGCTGAACAACGCCCGGCGCGCGCAGGAAGTCTGGGAAAAGGCCCGACGCAATCCAACCGCCGAGTTCTTCGGCACGCTGGCCGAGCAGTATTCCATCGAGCCGGGCAGTCAGGCCTTGCGGGGCGAGGTGCCGCCGATCCGTAAGCATGGCGGCCAGCCCGCGCTGGAGAAGGAGGCCTTTTCGCTCAAGCCGGGCGAGTTGTCGAGCATCATCCAGGTGGGCGACAAATACGTGATTCTGTTTTGCGAGGGCTATACCAAGCCGATCGACGTGAAGTTCGAAGAGGTCAAAGACGAAATCCACAAAGACATTTACGAAAAGAAACTGCGGCTGGCCATGGCCGAGTACTTCGAGCACCTGCAAGAGACGGCGACCATCGACAACTACCTGGCCGGCACCAGCCACACGCCACAGCCGAAACCGGCCTTCGGCCCACAACCGCCCGACAAACAGAACCAGCAGGCCGTCTCGGGCAGTAAAGCCGCCGCTAGCACCAGCACAGCCACTCGGCCAGGCACGATTACGCGATAGGCGGACAATCCGATAACCGGACCGTCGCATCCAGTGTGCAAGCACGGACGGACGCCCGCGGCCGCTCCTTCAGCCACCGCCCCCCACTGCGGTGTTGGAGACACCGTGTTTGCGGTGCTGTGCCGGCAAAGCGCGGCTGCGACTTTGGGCGTTTTTGCCACTGGAGCACGCCGCGCTATTGAACTTCTGGGCCGGAAAGCGCCTGAGCCTACCACCCCAAGCTGACCCAACAAAACTTCACCTACAGTCAAGACGCCCACACGGCGGTAAAGGACGCTTCCGGCCGTGGGCCACGCTACTTTTTCTCTTCCTGCTTTTGTACATAGTACTTGGCCAGATTGATGCCTCCGCGCAGCTCTTCTTCCAGCAGTCTTACCCGCTGGTCCAAACGTTCCACGCGTTGCTGAAGCAGAGGGATGATGTGTCGCTGGGTATCTTCCGGCTTGGGACGCGGCACTGCCGGATAGCCCAGATGCCGCTGCAAGGCCGAGAACAGGTACAACGGGTCTTTGCGTCGGTTGGCCAGTGCGATGCGTCCTTCTTTTTCGCCGAACAGGACCGGTTTTTCCGGTTCATCGGGATTGGGACGCATTTTGCGGTACAGTTCGCTGCGGACGTAGATCATATCGCAGATATCGACCAGGCCGATCTGGCGTCGCACCGTGTCGATCCACTGTCGCCAGTTGTCGTCGAAGATCGGATCGGCTGCGATCGCTTCCAGGCCGCGATCGTAGCCCAGCCGATTCCGGCACAACGATTCGAACTGGTAGAGAAATACCCCCTGCACCGAGGCCCCGCCGGCGCGATACTCCGCTTCGCGTTCCAGTATTTCCAGGGCGATCTGGAAGTCGAAGCGCCCTTCGGCGCGCTCCGCCTCGGAGATCAGGAAGGTCTGGAACGGCGTGAAGTAGTGCGGCAGCCGTGCCATGGCGGTGGCGAATCCGCCGGTGTGACGCAATTCGTCGGCCATGAACGAAACGGCGTGCGGCAGCATGGTGGTGGTCAGCAACTCCTGGCGAATCGCTACCAGCAAATCCTGCGTGGAAGTGCCCTCGTGCATCCGCTCCCGCAGCCGACGGAAAAAGTACGCCTGTTCAATGTATTCCTCGCGCGCGAGCATAAACTCCCTTGACTGCAAGCTGCCGGGGCGGTCAAATGCGCTTCGGACTTGCCGACGATCATATGTTCGGTCCAGCCGGGCTGCATGTCGGCCCGGGGCGCCTGCCGCCGACCGGCCGGGCGCTAATGCCCAGAAGCTTTTGTAGCGCCTCCGCCAAAGTTGTAATTGTACCAAAACACCAACGCCGCGTATGGCCGCAACCAAATGAAGGTACTGAAGGGACGCGCTGCGGGCGCGTCGGTTGGCTATTAGTCAATCTGCGACGATCACCCCACGGGCGGCCACGACGCAGCGCGGCGCTCCAGATCGCTTCAAGATATACCCCAAAACACTTACGGTTTTCGCAGTAAATTACTACAGTCGCCGATTCTATCCGCTTGCGATGCACAGTGGCAGTAGTCCCGAGCAAACACTAGCCGACGTGGCCCGGCAGTACGACATCAACCTGCCAGCCGAGCAGTTCGACCGCCTGGAGCAGTACTGTCGATTGCTCTGGGATTGGAACAGCAAGCTGAATCTGACACGGCATACCGACTACCAGAAGTTTGTCACCCGCGATCTGGTCGATAGCCTCGCCTTTGCCGAGTGCCTTGGGCAGGGCGAGCATGTGCTGGACGTGGGCACCGGCGGCGGCGTGCCCGGCGTAGTGCTGGCAATATTGCGACCCGACTTGCGCATCGAACTGTGCGACTCGGTGGGCAAGAAGGCCCGGGCCGTGGCCGACATCGTCCAGCGGCTCGAGCTGAATGTGCCGGTTCATAACGCACGCGCAGAAAACCTCTTACAGCACCGCAAATTCGACACGCTGACCATCCGCGCCATCGGCCGGCTGCGCGCGGTGCTGGAATGGTTCAAGCCCTACTGGGGTTCGTTCAAACGGATGCTGATAGTAAAAGGTCCCGGCTGGGTCGAGGAACGGGGGGAAGCCCGACATTACGGCTTGATGCGCGACTTGGCGCTGCGGAAGTTGAAGGTGTATCGGATGCCGGGCACGGAATCCAACAGCGTGCTGCTACAGATTTGTCCCAAAGCTGCAATCCAACAGAAGCGCAAGCCCTGAAGAATGTGCGTCGTTTGTGTAGCTGGGCTTTGTACAAACGACAAGCTGGGCCAGTTCCACGACGCGACCTCTGCCCGGCCTTGTCGCTACAGCTGCGGCTTGCGGGGCCTCCGGGGTTCCGGCCGATCGCTTGGCAACCCAGCAACCAGCAACAGTCTGACCGCCGTATGCTTGTCTTTCGCTTGGGGAGGTTCTACAACAATTTGTCGCAAGGTGGGCGTGCGCGCAGGTGGAGTTTGCAGACCGACACTCGCGTTCAGTACAACCTCGGTAAATCGGTAAAACAGTACTTAGTATTCACTACCATTTCGGTACAACAGTACGTGTCGAGAATCTCGTGTTGTGAACACTGGATTTCACGGTGCACTATGAAAAATGCTTTCAGCCGGCGGCGGTTCATCGAGCAAACGGCAGTACTGGGCGGTGCGCTGGGCGCCGCTCCATTGCTGGCAGTACAGCCAGCCGCAGAAGAACATACACCGCTAAAACCCATCGGCAAAGCCAGGGGCATCTATCCGGGCCGTGTGGTCTGGGTACACGACCCGCACGTGCTCGATTGGCAGGGGCCAAGCGACGGACGCTGGTATCAGGGCGGCCGAACCAGGCAAGACCGGGTGGATGCGATGTTGCTGCGAGCGGTCTGCGAGCTGACCGGACAGAGCAAAGCGGCCGATGCCTGGGACAAGCTCTTCCGTCACTTCAACAAAGCCCGGGGCAAAGACGCCGGCTACTCGCCCGGCGAGAAAATCGCCATCAAACCCAACTGGGTAGGAATGATCTGGCGAGAGGGGAACGTCGATCCGCAAACTTACCGGCTCATCAGGCGGCAGGACTATATGAACACAGCGCCGCAGATGATCCTGGCCTTGTTGCGGCAGTTGACCAGCATCGGAGTCAAACATTCGGACATCACCGTCTGCGACACGCTGGCTTACCTGGTGCACGAGTACTACGAGATACTCCACGGCGAGTTTCCCGACGTGCAGTACGTCGATTATGCCGGCAAGTTCGGTCGTATTCAGGTCAAACCGTCGCAGATACCCTTGTATTGGAGCTGCCGGCCGCAAGGCAAGCTGCAAGACTACATTCCCACCTGCTTTGCCGAAGCAAGTTACCTTATCAACTTCGCGGCGCTAAAGGCCCATGGGGCCACCGGCGTGACCCTTTGCGGCAAAAACCACTTCGGCTCGTTGATCCGCTGGCCGGTGCAGCAGGGGTATTACGATATGCACATGCATTCCTTCTCCCGGAAGACCAGGCTCTACAGGGAACAGGTGGACCTGTTCGGTCATGAGCATCTGGACGGCAAGACGGTACTGTATTTGATCGACGGGCTGTTCAGCGGCAAGCATCCCATGGATCATCTGCCGCGCCGCTTCAACCTGCCCCCGTTTAGCGGCAATTGGCCATGCAGTCTGCTGGCCTCGCAAGACCCGGTGGCCATCGACTCGGTCGGCTTCGATTTCTTGCGATCGGAATTCGACGATTTTCCACGCCGGCCCGGTGTGGACGACTATCTGCACGAGGCCGCTTTGGCCGCCGATCCTCCCTCGGGCACTGCGTACGATCCCAACAACGCCACTGCCCAAAAACGACTTGCCAGCCTGGGTGTACACGAGCACTGGAACAACCCGACCGAGCGCAAGTATTCCCGCAACCTGAGCACGGGCGAAGGAATCGAGCTGGTGCCCGTTTCGTTGGCCAGCCGGTCGGCAAAAGGCTGAGCGGCTTTCGGAAAAAGCGGCGCCCAGAAGTTCCATCAGTTTATCGAGGGTATCCGGGCATTCGCAGGTCGCAACTGATTGTTACGTAGAAGGTTACCAGTCCTGATTCGTGCCCCAGCGCCGCAGTGTCAGTTCCTCGTCCCGACAGTCGCCGAATCCCCTGGGGTTCGAAGGAATTACGCGGCACCAATTCCCGGACACCCTCGGTTGATCTTTTCCCTCTGGGATTGTCCCAAATGGCGAAACATGCGCCCGTTTTGCGCGTATATTTTCCGATAATCTGTAGTGCCACGCTACGTCGCGGCCATGGGGCCAGCGCTTGCGGACGCCACCGCAGCACGTTGGTCCGTCTTAGTACGGCACGTTTTTCTGTCTGACCGCAGTGTGTTCCACCGTTTGACCACTGCACGGTCCTCCAAGTGACCGCAGCAAGTGCTTTGCATCTGGTGGCCGCAAGTCTCGTTGGGCAATCCCAGTGCTCTGCCGCCGCTGTTGTTACTGGCCGCGATTGTTGATCTTTGCAAAACGTATTGACCGCCTGATGTATGGTTTTTCCTGGGGTTGCGTGTCGCCACGTCTTGCGAAGTTCAATAGTACAGCGGCGGCGCTTGGTCACTCGAACGCCTTTGGGACTGGCGGCAAGTCTTTGGTGAGCACGGGCGGGCTGACGCGACCGGCCTTGGTGTAGTCGAAAGGCTTGAAGCCCAGCTTCAGCGCCGGCGAGTCGGACTTCAGCCGGAAGTCGCCATTGGCCGGATCGACGAACAGCGGGTCCGCGATCAGCGAATTGCGATCCTGCTTGCGCTCGGACTGCCAGCGGGCGAAGTCCAGACCGCCGGGGAATGTGATCGGCTTGCCCCCGCGCCAGTACAGATTGTAATCCATGCGGAAGTTGTCGTCTTTCCAGTTGCTGCCCAGCAGCGGGCTGTCGTTATCCCAGTAAACAATGTTCCGCTCGAAGTAGAAACTGATGTGCTGCTCGGTACGTGTGCGCTGGAGCTGGTGCTCCGTAGCGAAGGCGAAGATGTTGTTGCGGATGCGGTTCTCTTTGCCGTAATGCTGGTGAAAACCGCCGGTCTTGGTGTGATGCACCAGGTTGTTCTCCATCACGATGTCGGTGGAGCCTTCGTCGGTATATAGCCCCCAGCCGCCGTAACCAAACGACTGGATGTGGTGAAAGTGGTTATTGTGCACGCGCGTGCCCGGCGAAACCCCCAGCGTGTAGATTCCGCCCATGTCCGATAGCACTCCCTGGCCGATCGTGTGCACGTGGTTGAATCCGATGTCGTTGTTGGTTGCTTTGCTGTGGGCGTAACCCCACACCCAGCCGACAGAGATGCCGGTGTAGTAGAAGTCGTAGATGTCGTTGTGTTCGATGCGGTTGTGCGGGCTGTGTCCGATCCAAACGCCGACGGCGGCCGGCTGGATTCGCCCACCGTGAGCGATCGTGCAGTTGCGCACCGTATGATGGGAGACCAGTGCTTCGTCGTCGGGCAGTGTTGCATGGGTATCGGCCCAGGAGCCGCCGCCCATGTAGCCAATCATCACCCCACCGCCGCCAAGGTCCACCAGCTCGCAACTTTCCAACCGGTTATTGCGGCAGGCGGTGCCGAACGCCACGGCATAACCACCTACGTTGCGTACCGCGCAAGTGTCGAAGACGATGTTGCGGGCACCGGCCGCGACGATGGCCGGTTCCATGTTGATTTCGGCCTGCGGAAACGACTGGCCGCCAGGACCGGGCACCCAATTGGCGTGCGCGAACGTCAAACCGCGGAACTGGATGTTCTCGACCCAACTGCGCTGGGCCAGATTGCCTACTATTTCGACCAGCCGAGTAATGTATGGCGCGATAACTTGCGTATTCTGCAGCGTCTCGCCAGCTGTGGGAATGTAGGTAAGTTTTCCGGCAGGACGGTCGAGGTACCATTGTCCGGGTTTTGACAATGCTTCTCGCACATTCTCCACAAAGAACCGATGCCCCTTGCTGAAGGCGGTCCAATCGGAAATGCCGGGAGTAGTCCCGGTGAAGTACACGATCTTCTTGTCGGCATCGACACGCGCGATTCGCATGCGCGAAGCGGTCCACTGATGGAAGGGGATCACCTCCACATCGGCCAAGTTGGCCCAATCGCCCCGGATTTCCTGACCAGAAAACCCAAAACAGTCAAATCCCTTCCCTTTGGCTTCCGGAGAAGGCGGCAATTGCTCGGCGATCTTGTAATAGCCTTGTTCTGGCAGCCTCGGACGGAAGCGGCGCTGATCGTTGACGAAAAGCTGGCAGAAGTTCCACTTGTCGGCTTTGACCTCATCGAGCATCACATGCCAGCGGCCTTGCTGGTCTATCTGCCAGCCGGTAATCAGCCGGCCGCCGCTGAGGATCGGTCGCTCGCCCGGATACGCCTGATAGATTACCGGCGCCTCGGCAGTGCCGCCGTCTTCCGGGCCGAAGCGGATCGGTTTGTCCAGAAAATACATCCCCCCGCGCAGCATCACCACGATCGGCTGTTTGCGCTCCGGCTGCCCTTTGCGCAGCTCGCGTACGGCCTGTTGAGCACGGTAGATGGTAGCCAGCGGGCCGTCGGTTTTGGCGGCGTTAGGCTCCGCCAGGCGACCGGACCAGTTGTCGTTGCCAGCAGTGGAAACGTAAAAGTCGGCCGCTTGTTTATCGGCCTGTTCGGCTGCCAAGGCCGTACCGGCTGGACAAAATGCCCCCAGCGACAGCAATCCCAGGGCCAATCCGAGGGCCAGGCAGAGCGCCGCCCGGGGCACAATCACAATAAAGTTACGCCAGAGGCGCTGTGGCCTCCACGAACCATCCGCCGGGCGAAGCGTTCGGTAACCTTTGAAATTGGGCATCTCTAGGCTCCTTTTCGGTGTGAAGGGAGGCATTCTCCCGTGATGGAAAGTGGCCCCATCCGAGCTGTGACAGGACTTTTCCCGATGCGCAGTCCGGGCGGCGGCCATCCGGCCATTGCGCGCAAGGCGCCGCCGAAGGCTAGTACATGATATTACAAAGGTTAGTGCATGATATTGCACTGTCGCGCCGGCGACAACGCCTTGGCCGCAACTGGTACCGGACGACGGGGGCCGGATTGACCGCTTGATGTTCGGCGCCGCGCCTCAGCGTCCGGGCCACCAGGCGTCCAGCCGCTGGCGCAGTTTCTCGACTACGTCGGGTTTTTCGGAGGCCAAATCGCGCGTTTCGTGGGGATCTTCGCGCAGGTCGTACAGCTCTGGCCGCGCACCATCGCCGACCGACGCCGGCACGATCAGCTTCCACCAGCCGCTGATAACCCAGCGATACTGTAGGCTGCCAGTGGGCTTGTCCACGTCGGCCACGTCGTGGGAATAGATTTCACCGAAGATAGCTTCGCGGCGGGCCAATGCTGCCGGGTCCAAAAGATTCACGCCGGGCAGTTTCTCCGGAACCGGCGCGCCGCACACGCTCAGAACTGTGGGCACAATGTCGATGCTGCTGGCCAGTGTTTGGTCATCGCGCTTGGGGCTGATCAGACCCGGCAGCGAAAGCATGATCGGCGTGCGAATGCCTCCTTCGTAAACCGAGCGCTTCGATCGGGGGGCAAATTGATTCGGCCGCTTGGGGTCCTGGATCCAGCCGTTGTCGGCCAGATACACCACCAGCGTGTTTTGCCGCAGACCTTCGCGGTCCAAAAACTCCAATAACTGCCCGCAGGTCTCGTCGAACCACTGGCACATGGCGTAATATCGGGCAAGCGGCTCGGTTTCTGCCAGCGGCCGATAGCGATCCAGTAGTGTTTGCGGGGGATTGTGTGGCGTGTGGGGCATCATGGGGGCGTACCAGAGGAGGAACGGCTTTCCGTCGGCCTTCGCCTGGCGGATAAACTGATAGACCGGCTCCAGTCCCTGCCGGCCGATGCTCAGTCCGGCGTCGCCGTGGCGGCCGCCGCGTTGCGGATCGCCGTGCGTCATTCCCGCCGTGAAACCGCCCCGGCTGTAATTGCCTTCCCACCATTTGCCGCTCTGAAAAGAAACGTAACCCCGTTGCCCAAGCAGCCGCGGTAAAGTGGGATGCTCTTCGATGCGGCGAATCAGTGTTTCGTAGTATCGGGCGAACTGAGGATTTGTGCGGGATTGAATGGCCGGGGCCTTGGCATCCGGCAGCCGCGGGTCGTTGCCGGTAATGCCGTGTTGATGAGGGTAAAGTCCGGTGATCAACGTGGCCAGCGAAGGTCGGCACAAACTGCTGGTCACGTACCCGCGGGTGAAAGTCAGCGAGCGCTCTGCCAGCCGGTCCAGATACGGCGTGCGGATCACCCGATGGCCCATGAAGCCGTAATCCGTCCATCCCTGGTCGTCGGAGATGATCAGCACCACATTGCACTGCTTGGCGGCCCCAACCGGCGGCGCGGGTTCGCCCCCTGGCAGAGGCCGGCCCGGCAGAAACCCGCCCGCCAGACAAAAGGCCGTCAGGCAAACCAGCACCCTCAGATGGTTGCAACTGCTCATGGGGCTAAGCCTTCCGGAAGATACTGGGACTATACTTCGCAACAGCGTAAATAAGATGTTCTTTTCCGCAAACGATGGCTTGCTGTCTAGAGGATGAAGTACATTCTCTGTGCGGCAAGCATAGTACGCCGGGCTGTGCGTTGTCAACGCGCTGTCCGAGTCGTTAAATTGAAACTGCCCGGGCAACTGGCACTGCTGCTGTGCTGAACTGTGGCGCATGCTCGCCACTGTTGCACCCAGACAGCCGCCGCGCCGGGCGTAGTCCGCGTCGGCAGCGGTGAAGCGTTTTCGGAGCAGGAACTTGCCAGTTCAGCCCGGGAAAGATCAGATCGTGGTAAATCACACCGGCTATCGATCTTGGCGAAAGGTTGTGACGGCCTTACATAACGTTTCGATATTGGTTTGTATCTTCACGTATTGGGGAAAACCAATAGTTGCTGCGCTTTGCGCACGGCAACAGCCGTAGCGCGATTGCGCACGGCGGTTTGCGCATGGCAAGTGTGTTCGTCTGGCTGAGAACCAAATCGGCCCAGCGATGCCCATATTACCTCCTTCGCGTTACTTTCCTCCGGCTGAATCGGTCGGCAGCGACGGTCTGGTAGGCTTCGGCGGAAAACTTACGCCCGACTGGCTGCTGGACGCCTACCGCCACGGCTTCTTCCCTTGGCCGACTTCCGATCCGCGGATGCCGATTCCGTGGTGGTCGCCTGATCCACGGGCGATCATCGAGTTCGAGCTTTTTCATGTGCCGCGGCGGCTGCGACGCACGATCCGCCAGGGGAAGTTCCAGGTCAGTTTCGACCGCGACTTCGCCGGTGTGATCCATGGATGTGCCACCGCCGGAGACCGACGCGGACAAACGTGGCTCATTCCCCAAATGATAGCGGCATATCAGCGCCTTCACGAGTTGGGCTATGCCCATAGCGTCGAAGCCTGGTACCAGGGACAACTGGCCGGTGGAGTTTACGGCGTGGCAATTGGCGGTTTTTTCTCGGCCGAGTCGATGTTCTATCGCGTCTCCAGCGCGTCGAACGTGGCTTTGGTAACCTTGGTGGAGCACCTTCGGCAGCGGGGTTACGTGCTGCTGGACATCCAGCAACTAACGCCACACACGGCTCGGCTGGGCGCGATCGAGATTCCCCGCGGGCAGTACCTTTATCGCCTGGCAGAAGCTTTGGAGTTGCCGGTGAGCTTCAGGTAGGCGGCACAAGCGTTGCGAATCGCCCTGCCGGTAGCAAATGCTGGCCAATGGTGTCTAATCCTTTGGGGCGGAAAATCTGCGGCTTTTTCGTCAATGTCGCATCGCGCCACGCAGGCCCGCGCTACGTCGTAGCCCCCTCGTAGCCGCATTTTGCGCCGGCAATTTGCACCGAAATAGCAAGCCAACACGGCGCCGAGGGCAGTGCGTGGCTCGGTTGCCTCGGCCCAGACGGTTCTGTTCATTTGTGCGGGGTCGCGAATATTGCCGTATCTCGGTCGTTGTGGTGGTTGCTTTGCCTCTTCGCGCTGCTGTATGCTTTGGGTGGAGCGGCAGTCGGTCTCCTCGAGGGCCTACAGACGAAAGGTTCCTGCCCATGGCCCGCTATCAAACATTAGCGGCGTTGTGCGTAATGGTGATCCTTGCAGTTGCGGCGTTGGGCGGGTTGTCGTGTGCCGCAGAGCAGCTCGACGCGACACTTAAGGCCGGTATCGTCGAGTTGCTGCAACTGGGTTGGGAGAAGCCCACTGAGGCCTTCGAACAATCGCAGAAACTCTACAAACAGTTGGAAGCCCAGTTTCCCGGCCACCCAGTGCTGGATTACGCATACGCCCTGGTGCAACTGAAGCGATTTCGCTACGCCGAGGCGGCCCGGGCCATCGACCGCGTAGCGGCTGTTCAGCAGGACGATTTGACGATCCGCAAGCTGCGCTGCTGGCTGGCCGGAGTTTCCCGGCAGTACGACGTGGCTCTTAAAGAAATGGAGCGCATGGCAGATTTGCTGGCTGCCGAGGCTGCCAAAGCGGCTCACCCCGATCAAGACGCCCAGGCCAGGCAAAACGAGCACCTTCAGACCGCTCAATTTCTGGGTCGTGTGTACGGTTTCCTGGAAGGGCCGGGGCGCGGCGGCGTGGACGACCTGCTGCGGGCGAAGACCCGGCAGTATGTTGGCGATCGGCTCAGCGACGCGCAGCGGGCGGCGTTCGACGAGGCACGGCGTGCCACAGGAGATCAACTGGCCGAACTGCAAAACCAGATCGCACAGAAGACGGCCGAGAACGAAAAGCAGGCCGCACGTATCCGCGAGGAAACTTTGCAGCAACTTGCCGCGCGAGCCGAAGCGCTGCGGGCCGACATCGCCGCCGCCGAGTCGCGCAACCAGCGACTCAAGGAGCAACTGGATGCGGAGACCGAGAAGCTCGACCGGCAGCGGCGCGAATTGTCGCTGAAGATGCAGCGCCTGGAGGACGAGGCACGACCGCTTCGCAGCGAAATCCGCGCGCTAGACCTGCGCATTGGTACACTGCTGGAGCAGGCCGATCGAGAGAAGGACCCCGACGTGCGGAATCGTCTGCTCCACGAAGCGGCCATGTGGCGCGCTAGCCGCGATGCCAGGCTGGCGGCGCTCGATCGGCTGGGTCGGCAGTTGGCGGGCTATCAGGCCGAGCTGGCAGTGCTCGACCAGCGCGCTGCGGCGGCTATTGCACGCTATCAAAGAAGCATCACGCCGGTAGAACCGTTGCTCAAAAGCCTGGAGCGGACCGAGCGCGAATCCAATAAGCTCAGACGCGAACCAGTTACGGGCCGCACCCCGGAAGTGACTAATCTCGAAAACCGCGCCGCAGCGTTCACCACCTACGTGCCGCTGCCTACTTCGCTGGAAGCCGAGCGGCAGGCGCTGCTAGAGAAACTGCGCTAACGCCACGGCTTCCAGCGGCGACGGCCCGGCGTGCTGCCCAGCAAATACGACAGCGCTAAGTTGCGAAAATTCACAATACTTTGCGGTGATACCGGCGACACCACTGCAACCGGGCTTAGAGCCTCGCAACGTACCGGGTGCTCTTGTTAGTCCCTCTTATAAAAGAGTTCTTGGGCATTTGCTTGGAAGAACCGGTCGGTTCTACTTCCCGAAGCACGCGCGCATCACAGTTGTCTTGTGCTTCTTACGGTGTAATTTGTGCGCGTTTTGCGCGCAGGTATTCGGGTAATCTGGAGGGCCAGGCTCCGCCGTGGCCGCGCTCGGCACAGGGCGCCACCGCTGCACTTGCAGGGCGCAAGCTTGTTCGTGGCCGCATTCGGCGCTGGTGATTGCACGGCCATCGAGACAACTGGGCTTCGGCCGCTGCAGTAGGACCTTGGACATCGACCTGGAGCAAGCAACCGCCCAGTTGCTGGTGCTGAGATTTTCACATTTGGCCCCACTTTATCCGGCAGCGACGGAATCTCCAGCAGATCCCACTACCTGAGTCGGACCTGTTTCTCTGGCGCTTGCGGTTTCGACACGCCCATGCGCACCTCGATGGCAAAGGTAAATGGCAGGAACGTTCTTCGAAGAATCTCCTAGTTCGGGTAGAAGTTGGACTTGGCTTCGCTGGGCCGACTCAAGTTACCCCGCCGCTGGGAAAAGAGCCACCGTCGTTGCACTGTAAGGCCCATGCAGCGCCTTGCGGTTTCGGTTCTTCCGATGGAAGCAAACACGTGGAGATAGAGACAACCGCGTTCTTACCGACTTATTGGCCTTCCCAAAACCAAGGGACACCAACCTGGCCAAAAACCAGGAAATTCCGTGTCTCTACAATTTGCGAAGCTCAATGGCACGATAGCGCCAACTTGCCAAAATACCATGATAGCTTGGGTTGAAAGCGCTAACAGCACCACGGCCTGCTGTGGGAGGAGGTAACTCAGGGCTGTCGCAATCGACTTAGACGTTCAAATACGACTGGACCTGTACGGAAAATGCCTTCCAGCCGCGCAGAATAGTCTGAAGTGCTTCAATTGATACGACAGCGCTAAGTTACAAGTAAACCACAATATCTTGGGGTGAAAGCCTCAACAGCATCACAACTGGTAGTTGCGAAACGGCAACTTAGCGCTGTTGTATCAAGACATGTAACTTTGCTGTCTCTAAATTTGCGTATGCAGGGAAATTGCCGCTGCCGGGCACGATTGCGATCTGTCGCTATGGGTTATGGGGTTTTCATGCGGCTGGTATGCTATGCTCCGATAAATGGCCCTATCCCTCACTCGCCCCAAAAAGGCAGGGTGCATGTAGAATACGGGTTATAGAAACGGGGCTTACGAACCTCGATGGTCGGCGCCCGACGCCGCGGCTGAGCGCAATCTATTTGTCTGTTTGACAGTCGAGGGTTTCACCTGCTTATTGCTACTGCGCAGCGCCGGGAAAGCTTTTGCCTGCCCATAGTCAATCGCCACCATGACCAATACTGCACTTCCCGAAAAAAGTCGCAAGTCATTGTGCGATAATAGCTTACGAAAAACGTTTTTTGAGGTGACCAAAACCGCAAGTTATTGCTAAACAACCACTTACGCGAACCGGAACGTGCGTTTTTCGGAAAGTGCAGGCCCAATAGACAATCGCCATAATAATGCAAATAGTAGTCATCTTCATGCGATACTTGGACCCCGACGGACAGCAGCAGACCGTCGGCGGCGTGGAGACGTATATCGAGCAGCTCGGGCTGCTGGCGGCGGAACTGGGCTGGCAACCGGTGGTCGTGCAATGCGCCACCAGGCCATT
>Ga0209101_1001760_pt1 | contig 15313 bp, 11 predicted proteins | sample ConPoolayeCmetaG_FD_185481 | JGI IMG/M metagenome (GOLD analysis project Ga0209101, IMG submission 185481) | Hot spring microbial mat communities from California, USA to study Microbial Dark Matter (Phase II) - Cone Pool mat layer C metaG... ...
TGCACCGCACCCAAACTTGAAGTTGCTGATGTATCGGATCTTAAAGACGATGGTTCGTTCAGCGTCTTTGTTAGAAATTCAAAATCGGTGACGGCCCATGAGCCGGAAGTGTTTTTCAAGCAGCCTGACGGCAGGGAAGTCAAGCTTAAAGGGCCGACTACCGTTGAAGCCTTCGGCTTGGCGGAATTCGTTTACCAGTCTGCCGGGCGGCCGGTTATCACTCAGAAACCGACCATTGAACACCTGAGCTTGGCCTGCGCCAACTGTCCCTAAAATTCGGACTAGCGGGCTTACAACTCTTTACTTGGCTTGGACCCTGCAAGATGGGCTTCATTCATTGGCCGCCGGCAGGTTTCCTTTGTAAGTTGGGCCAGTACCGGTTTCGCAGTGTCGTGGGAACTTAATGACCTTACCTTCGGGAGCGGCAAAGTTTTCAATAACGCTGTCTGCTATGAGAAGACCTTCCTCGCTGAGAGCTAAAAAATCGCCGTTACGTTTCAACAGGTTTTGATCGGCCAATACCTCAAGCAAAGCCGGATAAACTTTGTCGATACTCGTTCCAAATAACGCCTCAAACTCGGAGCAACTGACACCGTTTATTTTTCTCAAGCCTAGGAAAAAGAATTCAAACATTAAATCTGTAGTAGACAGCGACTCGGACCAACTTTGGGCTTCGCCTGTGGCTGCAGCCTGTTTGCAGTATTTGTTGGGAAGAGCATAGTTTGCCCAGCGCACCCCTGAATGACGTAGACCGTCTTTGTAGCTCGCCAAAAAGCTGTGAGCTCCGGCGCCAAGCCCCAAGTAATCTCCGCCGTTCCAGTAGGTCAGATTGTGGCGCGCTTCGAAACCGCGCTCGGCAAAATTACTTATTTCGTAACGTTTATAGCCGCAGGAGGAAAGGAACGAGCTTATCTCGTTCATCATGCTGACAACCTCCTCTTCGGAAGGCAATTTGATAAGACCCTTTTTATACTGGCTGTAAAATGACGTGCCTTTTTCAATGGTCAAACCGTAAGCCGAGACATGTTGAGGATCCAAGCGCATAATTTGTTTCAGGTCCGCTCTCACCTGCTCGAGAGTTTGAGTTGGTATGCCGTAGATCAGATCTAAGTTCAAGTTTGTGAATCCAGCCCCCTTAGCAGCGGCACAGGCAGCTTCGATTTGCTCCACTGAATGAATGCGTCCCAAAGTTTTTAAGAGATCCGGATCAAGCGTTTGGGCGCCCAGGCTCAAGCGGTTTATCCCGGCCTCCCGGTATCCGAGCAGCGAATCAGCGTCGACGGTGTTTGGATTAGCCTCCATGCTGACTTCCAATGAGCCGGCCACGGGAAATCTGGCACAGATGGCTGCCATGATCTTGTGCATCGAAGAGGGTTTGAAAAGGGACGGCGTGCCACCGCCGAAATAGATTGTTTCCACGGTACGTCCGCACCATTCGTCCAACGAGGCACGGTAATCCAATTCGCATAGCAAGGCCGCAACATAATCCTTCTCTGGGATAACGTTCAAAGCATAGCTGTTGAAGTCGCAATAAGGGCAGCGGCTCAAGCAAAATGGGATATGGATATAAATGGAAAAAGGCCTCATCTTTAACGGGCTTGGATTTGATTCAACCTATCTTTTAGCCTTGCGTCTGGCCTTACGCTGGGCGATTAGCCTGGCGCGTTGTTCGTTGGGGTCTTTTACCACGTGTTTTGGGGATTCTCCAGATCCGCCGTCGGGCGTCAGGCTCGAGGTATGAATCAGGCGCAAGTGCCGTTCCATGGCTTCGCGTCGCGCACGTTCGGCCTCAATTTGGGCGATAACTTCTTCCGGGGACGGGACTTGGTAGAAGAATAACTTTCTTACGACCGTTTCTTTCAAGTTATCGAGCAAGTGCTGAAACATCAAAAAACCTTCTTTCTGGTATTCATGTAGTGGGTTTTTTTGACCGTAACCTCTTAGACCGATGCCCTCACGCAGCTCATCCATTTCTTGCAGGTGCAAATTCCACAGATGATCAAGTGTTTCGAGAATGATATGTTGCTCGAAATCGAAAAAACGTTTACCGTCTTCGGAAACTCTGATTCTTTGGACCGCTTCTGACTGTTCGAAGACCTCATCTAAACGTTCCAGACGTCGATAAATGTCATTGACATGCTCCTCATATAGGGTATGCGCCTTGGCTCGCAGGGCATCGAAGATGCTTTGCTGCTTGAGCGGGATATTAGCGTCCCAAGTCAACTTGGTATTGAACAGGAAATTGAAGCGCTCCATCAGCTGAGACAGGTCCCAATTCATCGGTTTGACGCGCTGATCGCAGCTGGTCAATACTGCTTGCTCCAGCAAATCGTCGATCATGTCCATGATTTCCTTGCGGACATCCTGGCCGCTAAGCATGCGTGAGCGCAGGTTGTATATAACCTGCCGCTGCTTATTCATGACGTCATCGTACTCGGTGATGTGTTTGCGGGCTTCAAAATGAAAACCTTCAACCCGTTTTTGAGCGGTCTCAATAGAACGACTGATTAAGTTGCCGTCGATTGATACGCCTTCATCCCAGCCCAAGCGCTCCATGATGCTCTTGATACGGTCGCCGCCGAAACGCAGCATTAAATCGTCTTCCAAGGAGACGTAAAAACGTGAACGACCTGGGTCACCTTGTCGGCCGGACCGCCCGCGTAGTTGGTTATCGATGCGGCGCGCCTCATGGCGCTCGGTGCCCATGATGAACAGCCCGCCGGCGGCTACGACTTTTTCCCGTTCCTGGCCGCAAATTTCACGGTATTTTTTCAACGCCTCAACATAAGCTGGATCTTGGCGGTCTCTGGTGCGCGCTTCAGCTTGCGCCAAAAACTCGGCATTACCGCCCAGGACAATATCCGTGCCGCGGCCGGCCATGTTGGTCGAGATAGTCACAGCTTTATAACGCCCGGCTTGGGCCACAATCTCAGCCTCGCGTTCATGGTGCTTGGCGTTCAGCACATTATGCGGGATGCCTTTCTGCGCCAGAAGTCTTGACAAGGTCTCGCTTTGTTCGATGCTGATGGTGCCGACCAAGATTGGCTGGCCGGTGGCGTTGATCTCTACAATGTCTTCAATTACGGCATCATACTTCTCCTTGCGGGTACGGAAGACTTTATCGGTTTCGTCCACCCGGATCATCGGCTTGTGGGTCGGTATTACTATCACTTCCAGCCCGTAAATATCGTGAAACTCCACAGACTCGGTGTCGGCAGTGCCGGTCATGCCGGATAACTTGCCATACATACGGAAGTAATTCTGGAAGGTGATGGAGGCCAGGGTCTGGTTTTCGCGGGCGATGGTCAAGCCCTCTTTGGCCTCCACAGCTTGATGTAAGCCGTTGGACCAGCGCCGGCCCTCCATCAAGCGGCCGGTGAATTCGTCTACGATCACTATCCGCCCGTCTTTGACTACGTAGTCAACGTCGCGTTCCATGGTGGCATGGGCCTTGAGAGCGTTAACCACATGATGCAGGATTTCGATGTTGTTTGGTTCGTAAAGGTTCTCTATGTGCAGCAGCTTTTCGCAGTGTGCTACACCAGCTTCGGTCAAAGTCGGTTGCTTGCTACGAAGGTCTACCTCAAAATCGACGCCTTTCTTGAGACTGGGAATGATCTGATTGATCTTATAGTAAAGTTCGGTGGAATCTTCAGCTGGGCCGGAAATAATGAGCGGCGTGCGGGCCTCGTCGATTAATATCGAGTCGACTTCGTCTACTATGGCGTAATGATGGCCGCGTTGCACCATGCTTTCAAGTGAGAGCTTCATGTTGTCACGCAAGTAATCAAATCCGAACTCGTTGTTTTGACCGTAAGTGATGTCCGCCTGGTAGGCTTTACGCTTAGTTTCTTCGTCCAGGCCCGGATAAACCACACCCACGGAAAGGCCCAAAAAGGTGTAAATGCGGCCCATCCATTCGGTGTCACGGCGCGCCAGGTAATCGTTGACGGTTACTACATGCACTCCTTTACCGCTCAAGGCATTTAAATAAGCCGGCAGCGTGGCCACCAAAGTTTTACCCTCGCCGGTTTTCATTTCGGCGATTTTGCCGCGGTGTAATACCGCACCGCCTATGATTTGCACGTCGAAATGTCTTAAGCCCAGGGTGCGTAGGCTGGCCTCGCGTACCACGGCGTAAGCTTCCGGCTCCAGGCTTTCGAGAGGTTCGCCTCGTGCGATGCGTTCTTTAAAGGCAGTGGTTTGCGCTTTGAGTTCATCATCGGACATGGCCCTGTACTTCTTTTCCAGCTCGTTTACACGGTTCACAAGCGGCCGGAGCGATTTAAGAACTCTGTCATTGCGCGTGCCGAATATTTTGCGGATTAAGTAAGGTATCATTCTTGAGCCCTAAGCCCACCATGACTTAACTTCTTGCATTGCATGGTTAAAATGCCGTCTCTAAAATCATGCCATGCGGCTTAGCTTGAGGTCAATCGGCGTGGGCCTCAGACCTTGAAAGCGTCAGATATTGCACTCCTTCGGTGTCAAGGCGTGCGATGAAGAAGCCGCCGAAAAGTGAAGCAACAAGCTCCCTGAATTTGGGCCGCTCAGTCAACGCATTTTGAAGTTTTTCTACGAAGCAAGTATCATCACAAAGCGCAATCACACCCGATAGGTTCTTGAAGTTCAAATCATGGGCGTGTCCCCGCGGGGACCGGTGCTCATAGGCATGCAAAAGCGGGTATTCCGCCTCGGCCAGAGCGCGCAATAATCCCGCTGTGTCAGCAGCCGTGATATTGAAGTCATTATTCCCCTTTACGCCGATGCTCAAAGGAAACGCAACTCCATGGGGCACAGCGGCGGCCTTAATCCCGGCGCTGATCACCACATAAGCCGGATCCTGGAAACTTTCGTGCCACTCGTTTAGTCCCAGGTTGATTTTTTGCTCGGTTTTATTTCCGTGCCGGTCAAGGAAAGCAACGGTCTTCAGTTCATGGTCATATAGCCCACAAGTAAGTCCAGCCTTGATGCCGAGTTGCGGAAGCATCTGCTCCAACGCTCGAAATGACTTTAGACCATTCTCGATCATGTCTGACTCAAGGGCGGAAATTAACTCTGCCAACTCACTTGGCAAGGCCGCCGTCCCCTCTGCACGTGCCTTGCGCGCGCCGCAAGTGATTTTTGTTCCGGTGTCGGGCGGTTCTTCCAGGGCATGTTGCACTTCTTGTGTATTTCCGTGCTGGGTAGTCATGAAAGAGATCTTGTCGGCAGGAATTTGCTCGTCTCGGCACTTCTGATGAACGGCCCTTAGAACCGCCCCGTCCGGCACCCCTCCGCCGAGCACAGGGACAAAGAGGAATCCGACTTTGAGCTTGCGGTCCGGGATTTCGACAAGCCGCACTGGAACGTCTTCGCGTGAATCATCACAGCCCATAAGAATTATAACCTCATGGGCTTTACGAAGGTCGGCATAAAAATTGTTTACCCTGGCATTGGCGCCTGAAAATTCAAGCTGAAGCTTATGCAGATGTGAATTAATATCCATCCCCTTGATATTCCCTCAGGGAGCAAGCGGAGTAAATATTTGAAGGCCTTGGCCTTCGCCCGATACTTCCCTATATTCTCAGAGACCGCGCGGTGTAACTATTTAAGTACCTTAGGTTTATGTGGTTCAAGTGGTCATAATATAAAAACTTCCGGGCTTGGTCCGGGGGTATCCACCCCGTCCACAAATCTAAGCTTGTTCCAATAAGGAAGCAGCGCTTCGCAGAGGCGCGCCATATCACCGGCGCTATAATGCGGGGGCTCTGAAACGAATGCCCTTTCATCCAGCAGCTCTAAATTTAAATCTTCATTTCAGCTTGGCTGGAAGCTCGAGCCAAGCGGGCTTCTTCTCCCGTGGAACAATTAAGTCGCTATCGCCGGTTTGGCGCGAGATGCCGTAGGTGTTGAGGGCATGTCCGCCCGCCACCAAGAACTGTAAACCTTTCGCTTCGCAATACAGCGAAATTGGGCGAAGAATTTCCGTCATGACAATCCTACAGCATCGCGGCTTTGTACTCCAACGTTGAAGTGCCCCGGCTGTAATGGCGCTTAGCGCACTCTTTCGGCTTACAGGGAAAGCAGTGCCATCCTTCCTGCCTCGGCATAAAGAACCTGCCAAGGAAAAGAAGCGGGCTCCTCTCCGTATGAGCTATTTCATGCTCCGCAAATGGTAATTCATGGCGTCCGTTAGAGTTGGACGAGAACTCTGCAGGTGCGAGCTATTAGTCTCGTAGCGCTCCAGGAATTTTTTGAGCGTCGGCAAGTCAAATTCCTCACCGGTAATGGAAATTTGGCCGCCGATCCGGCAGACCGCGGCTTTAGGAAAAGCCTCCTTCAATTTGGCGAGTATAAACTCGCAGTCGCTCAAACCGGAAATTAAAACGCTTTGCTTACACAGCGTATAGCTAACTTCATCAATCGCGCCGGCCGCCACAACGTGTCCTTCTTTAAGTACGATAGCAGCATCGGCCAAACGCTCCATTACATCCATGCGATGGGAGGAAACAATAAAGGCCATGTGCCTCGACTCGTCGTGGATTATATCGGCCAGCTCTCTTGTTTTCTGCACGTCCAAGCCGTCGAACGGCTCGTCGAAGAGAAAAAGCCGCGGTTGGCAGAGGAAGCCAATTGCAGTCTGAACCCGGCGCCGCTGCCCCTTTGACAGTTCCCGCCCCAGTTTTTTTAACAAGGGTTCCAGGGAGAGGAGTTCCAAGTATTTCCGGCCGGCTTTGCGGTAGTAAGAGCCGTCCCGATGTTTAATTCGGCACCAAAGACGCACATAATCTTCGACTGATATATCCTCAAACACCGAACCGGATTCGGGACAGAAAGCCATGTGTTTTTCCGGCTGCAGCAAATGGCGTTTACCCTCTTCCACTATGGCTGCTTCCACCTTTCCGCTGCGAGGCGGGAGCAGGCCCAAGATGCTTTTAATAAAGGTCGACTTGCCGGCGCCGTTATGGCCCAGCACAGAAATGATATTGCCCCGCAAAGTGAGGATAGGACAGTCCAGCGCTACAATGTCGCCGTACGCTATCTTAAGCCCGTTGGCGCTGATCTCGACCGTCATCTTAAAGCTCCTCTAAATGCGCCGCAAACCAACGGGCGTTTTGTTTCAACATCACGGCCATAATACCGGCCGTAAGGAGCGTATGCGTCACCAGCACCTCCAGCTGCGGTTTAAAGACCGGCGCTACTAAGACGGGCGCTATTCCCATGACCGGCAGCGCTGCTATGAGGGTGCGTAGCCAGCCGAAAATGCGCTGATCGAAGAGCAAAGTTGCCAGCCAGAGAATAGCGCCCAAAAAGCAAACCAGGAGCGGAATGTATCTATAGACAACCGTCATAATGTGCCGCCGGTGTTTGAGATCGGCAATGGAAGCTACCAAGGTGGCCAGACTTAAGCTGGCGCCGATAGCCAGCGCCCAGAGCACAAATTCCAAAGGGTCGTTGCCAAGAAAGTTTTGAAGCTTTTGCTTGTTTATGATGCTTATAAAGCCGTAATAAGTTAAGGGCCCGGCGGCCGAAAGAAAAGCGGCTACTCTTAACAGTGTCAGGATCCAGATTGCCGAATAGAAGTTATTCTTGCCGCTGGCGGCCACCATGGGCAGCAAAGCTCCGTTGCGTACGAAATAATCCAAGACGCGCCGATGGGCCTTGAGAGCCAGCCATAAGGAGATGACAATCAAAAAAGCAATATTGAAGATCAGCGCCAAGCTGGTCTCCAGATCATTCAATTTGACAGGGTGGCGCAAATCTTTGGCGTGAAAATAAATCTCGCCTAAAAGCCGGCGGATGCGATCATAACCTTGACGGGCAGCGATGTATTGAGCGTGCACATCATCGTTGAATGTGACGAGGCTGAGCACCAACAAGGCTTGTAAGCTGTAGCTGTCGATACGCGGCGAATCGTCGGCGTTGGTGATTATCAAGTCAGGATGGCAAGAACGGCAGATATGCAATCGCTCCACATTGCCCTCAAATATACGCCGGTATTCTTCAGCTTCAAAGGAAGCGGGTTCTTTTACTTGGATGGCTATATCCAGTCGATCCGGAGCGCACTCCGGGCCAGGCGGCGCTTCCTGTTCCGGATGGGTAGCGGTTGGCCTTAAAACCCAACGGCAGATTTTTAGAGGCGCCAGCCTCTTACTGTCTCCATAAAGTATGCGTCGGCTGAGATTTAGTTCTTTGGCTTGTTTGTAATGCTGCTCAACATCGTCGGCGTCTGTAGGGGTTACTTTCAACAAAATCCCCGTTAAGACCAACTGTATGTAAACCAGGGCGATGCTAAGCAAAATGGGCAAAAGAAAAAGGGTGGCGAAAAGGCGCGGGATACGAATCAGAGAGAATGCCAACCGTAGTGAACCCATGTGAGGACCTTCTTGAGGCTTACAATTGAGTTATGGTTCTGTACCTTGAATTTGCCGCAAAATGCTTGCGAAAACAGCATGATAGTGTAAGGCACATGCTTTCCATGACATTAGGCATGCTTCCTTCCGGCAGTTGCGGGCAAGCATTTTTTGCAGGGCTGAGTCGGCGTGAACTTCTAAAATCTTCTTGGCGGCGCTGGGCAAGTCTCCAGGATCAAAGAGAAAACCGGTTTGGCCGGGTGTGATAACCTCTCGATGAGCGGCTATGTCCGAAGCAAAAACCACCTTTCCGGCAGCCTGGGCTTCTAGTATTGAGTTCGGTCGGCCTTCATATTCTGAGGCCGAAACGTAGCAAGCGGCTATGGCCAGGTAATAAGGGACTTCTTTGGGCGGGACGCGTCCGGTGAAGACGACCCGTTGTTGACATTCCAGGCGGCTGATTAACTCTTTAAGCTTGTTGTAATATTCCTGATCGCTAATCGCTCCGCAGACTAACAGCTTATAGTCCTGCATGCCGGGGGCATTGATCAGCTCAACCAGTTTTTCCAGCCGTTTTAGAGGAATAAGACGGCCGACATACAGCAAGTATTTCTCATCTGGATTTAAACCACGGGCTTGTACAAAGTCACGGCAAGTTTTAGGGTCAACTGCAACTATTTCAACGCCGTTAGGTATGTAATGGAGCTTTGAGGCTTCAAGACGGAAACCGTCTTCAAGGGTTTTATAAAAACCTTTACTGACTGAAATTACCGCAGCCGCGTGGTGGAGAACCGGTGCGAAAAAATACTTGAGCGTGCGGCTTTGTAAAAATTTAGCGTCTTCGCCGCGCACCGTTACGGTGTAGGGCTTGCGACAAAGTAAATGATTCAGCCAGGCCGCCACACCGGCCGGCAACCAATTGGCCTGCATAATGTCGTACTCTTTCCGTGCCAGGAAGGCGATGCGGGTCATCCCGCCGATCAAGCCCGGGATTTGTAAGGCCAGCAGTGGGTTTTGTCTTAAGTTAGGCAGGATGCCGGCGCCAAAAGCCAGGCGGCCTTTTTTAAAGAGTCCGTACTTGTAACGCAGCACTCTAAAACCGCCCTGTGTTTCACGAAACGGCTCGTTCTCGTCGAACGGTACGATCACCAGGCCGCTGAGCTTAAGGCTGTTCCAAGCTTCGACCAGGCGTTTGACAAAAATTCCGGCCTCGTCTGAAAGCGAGCGTGGATAAGAGGTCGTAAGTATGCCAATGCGCGGGGAGCTTAGTTTATTCGCCACAGTAAATAACCATCGGCGTTGTGAATCAAGTTGAGATGCTCTTTGGCAAATTCATTCCAGAGCTGCTTTTCTCGCTCATTTAAATTAGTCTGGAAAGAATCCTTGGCGCGAGCGGCGTGTGCCATGAGGTATTGTATACCGCGCTTCTTGAAATACTCCAGCAGCTCTCCCGCTGTGGCGGATTTTTTTATCCAGTCAAAAACAAGGGAGGCGGAAAAGTGCCCACCCGATATGACCGGGCGGTTATAATAGTAAAACCTGTTTCCGGTAAAGAGCAGATACGTCAAAGCCTCAGCAGGCAAGTTCTGGTTTATGTATTCAATCATCCGGAATTCATCAACATGGCTGCGAAGATATTCCTGCTTGCTTGTTTCACCAAAGAGGTAACTGAGCGCAGCGGAGTTCTTGAACCATCCCGCGCCGTACCACAGGCTATAGGCGCCTTGCAGCACAAGAAAGAGGCTGAGGATCTTGAGGCGCGTTTTGGGGGCCGTATGAGTGCATATCCAAAGGAGCCCAAAGGATGCCAGCGCCGTCAAGGGGCCGTAGAGAGGTGCTAGATACCTAATCCGCGCCCCGGCTACAAGCAGGGCAAAGAGCAAGTAAAAAAGCGAAAACAAAAAAAAGGATGGTACCCACGGGAAGCGCTTGGCGAAAGCGAGGGCTGGTAAAGCAAGCAAGAGCAGCGGGGTCAATCGGCCGTCGAAATATTTGGGATTGCCGTCTTGTCCTGTGAAGAAAATTCTAAGCGGCAGGGCTGAAATCTCATATAAGTTTTCCCCATAAAGTAGTTTTCTTTGCTGTAGTGGAGATAAGCTTGGCGGGCTCCAGCTGGAAGGAGTCTCGGCAAAATAACTTTTAAATAAAGGATAAAAAGGATTTCCGGTCCAGCTGAAGTTTCTAAGCATCCATGGGCTGTAAAGGGCCAGCGCCAGCAGGCCGGCGACCAGCAGGCTACGGCTTAAGCTGGAGGTTTTTATTTTGGTGCGTTGTCCTAGGACGAGCATGGAGGGGAAGAACAAGCCGCAGGCGAGGAGCGCATTTAATTTACAGCCAAGCGCCAACCCCCATGAGAGGCCGCAGGCCAGCAGCCATATGTTGGATTGCTTTTCTTCGGCCCAATAAACGGCGGTGTAAAGCCCTAGCGCGACGAATAGGGCCAGCCCTAAATCGACCAAGGGGCTGGCGGCAAGCCTTAGGCAAATCGGGATTGTGAAAATGAGAATAAAGCCGAATAAGGCCAACTCCCGGTTGGCGGATTTAGTTTCTATAAAGACGGCTGTGTTGGCGCAAAGCAAAAGTAAAAAAGCCCCGTGATAAAAAGGAGTAACTTGTTCCAGACCGAAATGAAGCCACCCGCTGAACCCCAACTGGAGAAGCATGGGGTAAAAAGACCAACTATGCCAAGGCAGAGGCTCGATCTTTCCCGTTAGAAGCCACCATCTTGGAACGGCCAGGTGGTGGATTAAAGCATCACGGGCTGTGATAGGAAGAAGCGACTGCACGACGATTAGAGCCAAGAATACGGCCAAGCTTCCGAGGGTTAACCAAACTGGAAGAGCGCTGGAGTGTAATAGGTTAAAGAGATAAAGGCCGGCGGCGATTACCGCGATGGCCGGAAAGATGGCATGTAGAATGAAAGCAATCTCAAACATCAAAGTTTGCGTGCCGTTCCACATGCCGATCGGAAGAAGAGGAAGGGCCGATAGCCCGGCCAGCAAGGAGACTGTGGCTAAAACACCTCTCCAAAAGCGGTCAGCGGTTGCCATAGAGAGACTGTAGCTGATTTAGTAGCCATAGAAAACAAAGAATTCCTGCGATTTTAGGCTGTTAGGGTATAACTGGTGGCAAGACTTATATTCCAACAACAGCGTTTAAAAAATTGGCACTAGGATAGGAGTTAGGTGTGTATTAGAATTCAATATAGATTGTTAAAAGTTGTTCTTTTTAAATCCATAAGAGCAGATGAATAGAACATCATCTCTTTTTGAGGCGTAGCTTAGGGCTGCCTGAAGCAGAGATGGTGTGCAGCAAGCTGATAAAGGTTTCGATGTGGAGAGGAGTCGTGCGTGAGCTCCTTCCCACAGGCAAGAGAAGAGTGGCCGTTTTTTCGCCTTGGTATGAGGCGGGAAAGGAGGTTGTGATAGAGAAGGGGTCCGTTTGGTGGGACGGTCGACGGTGCATGGGAGGCAGCAATGATCACTTTGATCCCGGCGAGTGGAACGCCGCTGCCCGCTTTCATGGATCTACCGCGCGATGGCGTGGTTGATCTATCAAGTCAAATTGCAGCCCAGCGGTGGCTCGCTATCATCCCTCCGTCAGAGCCGGCCGGCCGTGGGACAAGTCAAGTGGACCATTTTAGGGTTCTCCGGCTTTCCTACGGCTTTGGCAGTTAGCCGCGGCACAGGCTTGGGCCGGCCTGTTGCCGCGGGGTAAGTTTATAGCCCACAGCAAGTTCGAAGATTCGAACAGGAGATCCCTCTTGCAAGGAGCGGTCCGGGGCCTGGTCCCGCGCATCCGAACTCCCAGAGGGCCTCTTTGAGTCGCCCAGCCGGCACCTGCTCTGCTGGAAACAGCATCTGCGTGCCGGCCGGGCGAACCCATTCTCTGTTGGTAGGGTGGGCGAGTTGCACACATCTCTAACGATTTTCTTGAAAGAAAACGGTGACGTCTTTGGCCTTTTGAGAGATCAATGACGTCACCGTTTTTGTTTTTTTAGGCCCCCTTGACTTCAAGGGTCGCTTTTGACGGACGGCAAATTTATCTTGTTTACGGAAAGCCTTAAACACGACATTCTGGTTAATAGGAACTATATCGGCGTTGTTTCTTTTTAGGAGATTGCTAAATTGTCGAAGCCTGCTACGAGCCTGCGGAAGAGCAAAGCGTGCGCCCTTCTTTTTGAAGATATTCATCAGCGCGCCTCCCAGCTTTTAAAGCAGGCTGGTTTTAAAGTTAAGTGCTTGCCGGCAACGTTGAATGAGGCTGGGCTGGCAAGGAGACTTTCCGGCGTTACCATTTTGGGAATCCGTTCCAAGACTAAGGTCGGTCAAGCGGTGTTGAGCAAAGCCGGGGATCTTCTAGCCCTGGGGGCTTTTTGTGTAGGCACAAATCAGATTGATCTGGATAGCGCCTCGGAAAGGGGGGTGGTGGTTTTCAACGCACCCTTCAGCAATACGCGTAGTGTGGTGGAGCTTGCAGCTGGGGAAATTATAATGCTTATGCGGCGGGTCTTTGATGTCTCAAGCAAGCTGCATAAGGGCCGCTGGTCTAAATCATCCGCCGGATGTTTTGAAGTGCGCGGTAAGAAGCTGGGAATCATCGGTTACGGAAATATCGGCGCGCAGCTTTCCGTGTTGGCCGAGGCGCTTGGTATGGAGGTGTATTATTATGACAGCATCGAGAGACTGGCCTTAGGGAACGCTAGAAAAACACATAGCCTGCCGGAACTGCTGCAAATGGCGGATGTAGTGAGTGTTCATGTCGATGGGCGAAGGGCCAATGTCAATTTGATTGATGAGGCGGAATTCCGTCTGATGAAACAGGGGGCCTTCTTTTTGAACTTAAGCCGCGGATCGGTTGTCAATTTGAAAGCTTTGGCTGGAAACTTGCGTAACGGGCATATAGCAGGCGCGGCCGTGGATGTTTATCCTTATGAGCCTGAGGGCAATAATCAAAAGTTCAGCTGTGCGCTTGCAGGTCTGCCGAACGTGATTCTCACGCCGCATATTGGTGGAAACACAATGGAAGCCCAGAAAAACAGCGCTGAATATGTAACAGCACGGCTGGTTGATTATATTAATAGTGGTAAAACAGTGGGCAGTGTCAATTTTCCTGAGCTTGATTTGCCGGGTCTTAAACAGGCGCATCGCTTGCTTCACATTCATCATAATGTCCCAGGAATTTTAGCCAAGATTAACGGCATTCTGGCCGAAGAGCGTATCAATATTCTGGGTCAGTATCTGAAGACCAACGACAAAATAGGCTATGTTATAACGGATGTTGATCGGAAATACGATCGTAGCGTGATAGAGAAACTGCGGAGCGTACCGGAGACTATTCGTTTTCGCGTACTGTACTGAGGGCCGTGGTATGAGCGATTCTGAGGCCGCACAAACTGCCTCTTTTGAGTTTAAGCTTTGGGATTTGGTTTTGCTCTTGATGACGGCTTGGTTAGCGCGGGTCGCCGTCATTTGGATTCTTCCGGCTGGTGCTTATTCGCTGGATGTGCGGAATTTCGGGATTATTGTGCAGGAACTAGCGGCCGGAAATAATCCTTACAAGACCACCTATTTTTTGAACGCTCCGCCTTTTTGGATGCAAATACTTTGGGTATTGGCGAAGGTTTCTGAGTTTTCCAACCTCTCGTTGCATCGTTTGATCCAGGTCTTTCTCGTCTTGGTTGAATCGGCAGTCATTATAGTGCTGTATTTCAGCGGCTTAAAGTTCCGTTCCTCTCGCGAGGTGTACCGAATTTTGAACTGGAGTATCAGTCTGAATCCCGCCAGCCTATTACTGATTTGTCAGCACAGTCAGTTTGACCCGTTGGTGGGACTTATAGTTTTAGGCGCAGTTATTTTTATCGCTCGATTCTCGCAAGGCAACTGCGAGCTTGATTGGCTGACAGCGGCTTTCTTGGTCGGTGCTGGGATTCTAGTGAAGACAGTACCGCTGGCGCTGATTGTACTTTTGGCTTTTGGGCTTGGCAGGCTACGTTGGCAGGCCCTCTTTATAGGAGGCGCTTTGCTTTTTGGACCGGTGCTGGTGGGACTGAGCGTGGTGTATGTCATGGCCCCGGCTGAGGTGACTGAAAGGGTAATAGAATATGGATCTGTGCCGGGGTTTTTTGGCGTCACGGGCTTGATTGGGCTTTTGGGAAGAGAAGAGTTTTTTGGGACGTATCATAAGATCTTTTTTACGGTTTTCTTAACCATATTGGTGGTGTCGACGGGGTTAATGCGGAAACTTGTAAGACTGCCGTTAGAGCTAATCCTTGCAATTTCGGTGTTTTTGTTGGCTTTAATTGCGGGGTTTGGTCCTGGTTTCGGCCATCAATACCTTTATTGGTTTTTGCCGCTTTTGGTGCTGCAGTATATGGTGTGCGGGTCTGAAGGCCGGCGGGTGATAACGTTTTTTTTAGTTATCGCCAGCCTAACTTATTTGGTGGATTATGCTTTTGCCGCGAGTCTGGGTGCCTTTTTAAAAGATTATTTCGGCAACAGCTTTTTGGCTCGTCTTGGAGGGTTTATTTCCAGTCCCAGAGGGCAGACCATTGTTAACCTGCCTCTCTTTGCGGTCTGGGCAGGTCTTGTTGTTTGGGAAGGGTATTTGGCGTTATTGTTCCTGAGGAGAGCTATGGTTTGCAGGGCGCCTTATTGTAAGGGGTGAGGATTCGCGCGCTAGGGCCACGCCTGCGGCCTTCAACTCTCATGGTAAAGGTGCTAAGTTAGCGGTTGCCGAGAAGTGCCCGTAGCTCAGTTGGATAGAGCGTCAGCCTCCGGAGTTGAAGGACGCGGCTTTAGCGGACGAAGTCCGCACAAGAAGCCGCGTAACAGAGGAGCGAATCCGAACTGGTGAGGATTCGCGCGCTAGGGCCACGCCTGCGGCCTTCAACTCTCATGGTAAAGGTGCTAAGTTAGCGGTTGCCGAGAAGTGCCCGTAGCTCAGTTGGATAGAGCGTCAGCCTCCGGAGTTGAAGG
>Ga0209101_1001761_pt1 | contig 15304 bp, 8 predicted proteins | sample ConPoolayeCmetaG_FD_185481 | JGI IMG/M metagenome (GOLD analysis project Ga0209101, IMG submission 185481) | Hot spring microbial mat communities from California, USA to study Microbial Dark Matter (Phase II) - Cone Pool mat layer C metaG... ...
TGGGGCGGGATGCCCGTAGCCGCGATTGCGGTGCCGGTACTCCAGTACAAAACCTGCCACGCCCAGCGAGTTGAGCCACTGGGCAATCTGCTTTCCTTCGTGATCGACGGCCAGAAAGCCATATCCCCCGCCGGGGCAAATCACCACTGCCGTGCCGGTGGCTTTTTCAGGCTCGGGCAGCCAGATGGTCAGCGTGGGTTTGTCGGCCGGAGCGTCGCCTTTTGCGCCTGGCGCGCCGGCCGGCCAGAGCAACTCCACCTTCGGCTGGCCCAGCGGCTGATCCGCCCCCAAAGCATCCGTGCCTGCCACAAAAGCGATCACACTCGACAGCGCTACTGCAAACACCAAGCACCAGGCAGATCTGGTTTTCATAGGGCAACTCCTCGGAAAGTTGTTCATACCGGTAAAGCTCGACACCAAAGAGGATTCACAACTGGCGGTTGGCGCAGCGGCGACTCATCACTTCGCAAGAAGGTCGATCACTGCCACGTCTTCCCCGTTAAGCGTAAGCTGCGCCTGGCCGTCCTTCCAGACGACACGGCCACCGCGGACCAACTCCGCAGATTCGGCACTGGCCGGCGAAATACCCTCCAATGCGATAACCGCCGTGCGTTGCTGCGGACTGTCGTTGAACACCGTCAGGTAACGCGTGCCGAAGCGTTCCACGTACACTTTTTCGTCGCTGGATCGCGCCAGGGTGATCGGTTCCCAACCGGCTTCGGCCACTCGCTTGCACAGCGGCACATACTTCTTGAACAGCGGCCGATCGCGCTCGTAAAGTTCCGGGCGCTGGAAATAATGTCCTTCGGAAGCATTGTGGCTGAAAAAGCCGGGAAACATGCCGTATGCCAGGCAGCGCTTCATGTACTTTTCCACCAGTTCCGGGCCAAAGCGCTCGAACTCGGTGTTCATCAGAAAGCAATACGGTTTGCCCTTGCACAGGGCACGGCGATACAACAATTCGGCGTCCGACATTGGCCGCCAGCGGCCGCCGGGATTCCAATTGGTCTCGGTGCCCAGCACTTCCAGCATCGGACACAGCCAACACAGCCCCGTGGGCGTGCCGTTGGCCATCATCAGTTTGCCCATGCCGTGTACGTCCTTGGCGATGGCACGGACGTACTCGAACGCCACCAGGCCGCGAAAGATCGCCGGCCGATGCGTGTGGATGCAAAACACCAGCGGCGTTTCCGCGGCACCGAAATGCTCGCGGCGGAAGTTCAGCTCGTCGGTCACGTAACCCTCGCTGGAGTCGATGTACTCGCCGTCCAGGTCGCCCTTGCGCCTTGGACCATAAAGCTGCTCGATGAGCTTCTGGTTCCACTTGTTCTTGAAGTCGGTTACCTCGCCTGGCACACCGGGCATCGAGTTCATGCTCCACACCGCGCCGTTACACCAGGGAGTGTCAAGCAGTCGGGCAGGAAAGCGGCCGCTGCGGTCGTGAAAGCCGCTGCTGCGCAGTGCCAGCGCCTGCTGATTGCCCTGGCCCGCCAGACGTTTGGCCTCGGCCAGCGCCGCTTCCACCGTGCGCGGCATGTCTTTCGGCATTGGCATCCACCAGGTCATCGGCTCGGTGTAGCGAAAGGTGATTATGTTGTGAGCGTCGTCCCAGGCCGTCTCATCGTTGCCCTCTTTGAACTTGAAGCCGAAGTCCTGCCACTGCTTCACCTGGCTGATCTTGGCAAACGGCATCCACAGACCCTGCTCGGGCGTGCGGCAGCGGAAGGCATCGGGAAACAACTGGTAATAGCCAGCCAGCGCCGAACGAAAGCCCCAGCGCGGCTCGAACCTGAAGAGGCAAAAGCGTACCGTGGCTGTCGGCTTTTCGGGCGTCAAGCCGATATCGTATGCTAGGAAAAGTTCTTCGGTGGCAGCGTTGTAACCGATGCGGTAGAAGGCCGGCCGGGCCATGTCGATTCCCAAGGCAACCCCTGTGCGTCCCCCAAAACTCGGCCCCGGCTCCACTACCGCCCCCAGCGGATAAAGCGACAACTGCCCGGTCGAACCGCAGCCGAAGCGCGTGGCGTGACAGTATTCGCGCCCCGGGGCGACCTCCTCCGAGCGGCGGGGATCCTGAAGCCACACAGCGCGTCGGCGGAGGTGCTCGAAGCGCCCGTCCGGCCCGTGCGCCGGCCGTTCGATCTGCCAGGGAACGTACACGCTGTATAGCAGCGTTACTGCACGGTCTTTGCCGGTGGTGTCGGCAAGCGTGGCCTCGAAGATGGTCGCCTGCGGCGACTCGGTCTTGTTGTACCGCAGCTTCAGCCCGAGGGCCTCTTGGTCGATGTGCACAAAATCGCTGCTGGCGGCAACATCGCGGACTTGAAAACCTGCGGCCCCTGCGGCAGCACGGGCAACGATTCGCACTGGCGCGCCGGCGAACAGGCAGGCGCCTTCGGGCACGGCGATAACATGAAGCTGCGCCTGGCGGAAGTAAGCCTTTCCCCCGTGACGCCGAAATAGCATGTAGAACGTCAGCGACTTGACCGGCTTTTCGGGCACAACGATCACTCGCCGTTGTTGCCAGTCGTGCGTGCCGGTATCGAAAGCGGCCGCTTGTCCCCACAACGGAGTGCCGTCCTGATACACAAGGTCAAGGTATAGCGCGTAATCGTTGTCGGCCGAGCCTGTCACGCTTTCCGCCTTGCTGGAGGCAATGGCCACGATCGGCTCGGGCGTCTGCTGGTTGAGGACCACATGCTGAAGCACACCTCGCCGGGCCGAGGGCTGCTCGCCGTTATCGCACACGAAAACGTCGCCGTCGCGCTGGAAGCCCTGCTCGTAGCCGCGCCAACCATCGGCCCGCAGCAGGTTAGGCCCGAGATTGGCCGTGCCGAGCACTGCCTTGACCGGTTGTCCGTCGCGCAGCGCCGCTGGGCCGCCCTGCTGGGCAGCATAACTGCCTGCCTTCAGGCTGAACCAGAAGGCGACCACCAGAACCGCGAAACATTGATTGTGAAAAGTACTATTCATGACTGACACCTCTTAGCACACAGTTTATTGCAATCCTGTATTTGTTAGCGACTTGCTTTGCCGGTGAGTTGGAGTCCTATTGGTGTATTATGCGCTCACTGAACAGGCATGTTGTTGCGCAATCTGGAGCGAGTGTGTTGCATGTCAAATGGAGGGCCACGCTCCGTCGCGGCCGCGCACCCAGCGCCTCCAGACGCGACCGCAGCACGTGCAACCAATAGGCCGTGGAGGGTCACGCTCCGTCGTGGCCGTGCATCCCGCGCTAGCGGACGCGACCGCAGTGCGTCCCTCCAAAACATCCCATGGAACGGCCATAATCGTGCATGCTCGGTTTTCTCCTTCGACGCTGCTTCGCCGAACGCTGCTGCGCACGGCAGGCCGCAACACCTCGCAGGGCTATTGGTCTACTATTGGCCCACTGGAGCGGCCTGCCCGCTCTGCCGTAGGAGTGCTCGCAGGGCGCTGGTCAACTGCTGGGCTTGTCGAGCGGTCAGCCGTGGCTCGGCAGCCAGCGCTTTCAGTTCCGGGGGAAAACCGATCCGCCTGCCTTGTGGTATTTCCTTCATAGCAAAGGCCGTGCTGGTGGGTATGCCCAGCAGGAAGGCCTCTTTGTCGATGCTCAGCAGGCAGTCGTCCAGTTTGTTCGGGGGCAGCAGTTGCATGGGGCCGATCGGCTCGGCCGGATTTTCTGCTTCGCGGGGAAAGGCCCAGGCCAGCGTATCCAGCCGGCCCGTTGCCGGGTCGACCAGCAGCACATAGCGAAGCACGACCGCTTGGTGCCGCTTATCGCGCAGCAGTATCCCGGCGGCGTCTATTACGGCGGAGGTGCGCGAGCGCGCCGTGCAGCGCATCAGTGCCAGTTGTTTTTCAGCGCCGGCCAGCACTTGAGAGTCCAGCAGTCCCAGTTTCACCCCAAGTTTTTCCAGCGATTCGCTGGAAATGATGGTATCGCGCCCATTGATTTCAGTCCCCAGGCCCACGGCCACGTGAGAAAGCACGAACTTCCCCGGCCGCCCCTGTACGTCGGCCAGGATCACCGTGCACAGCAGCGTGGCCAACCGGGCGGTAACGGCGGGAAGCTCCCTGGCCGACGCTTCGTCCAACCGCGGCCGGCTCTTGATAACAAGATGTGACCAGCCTTCCGGCGCCCGATCGCCCACAACCGTGCCCGGTGGGACGCCAGCCACGCGCCGCAGGGTAACATCGAACTGCTCGTTGCTTTCGGCTGCCGGGCTTTCGGCCGCCAAGATATCCGCCGCCAGAAACACCGGCGCAAAAAAGCCGCAGAAGCAGGCCCAACATACCAACAGCAAGCTCAACCTTTGTATGGCGACGCGGCGCGAAGGCAGACCGAAGCAACTTTTGCAGACCGGCATAACTGTTTCCTGTCGAAAGGGCGAAAACCTGGAGCAGACGACCGCACACACCGTCAGCGCGCCAGACTGCTCTGACCGTAACCGGCTGGCGTTGTAAAATATTTGAAGGGAAAAACAGCTTCAAATCGTCTCCTGCATTTCACAGTAGTATAACGGTTCAATCTGCACATAACACCGCTGGCAGCGAGGGCGGCCAAATGAGAAGCATCGTTCCACTCGTCGCGGCGCTGTGGATTGGGTGTGTAGTTGTCGGCTGCGGAGGATTTTCAACCAGCGACCAGACGCAGCCGACCGCCGGCCCGATGCAATCGCCCCAGGAGAAAAAGGCCCTGCGCATCCGCGGCATGGCCGTTGCGGGCGAACCGTCCGACGGCCGCCGCACGCGCTGGGAAGGTTTTTATCCCCGCGAGCCAGAAACGCTCCGCAAACAGATCGACGAGTTGCTGGCCGCCGCCAAGAAGCAACCGCTGGCGAAGCTCCGGGCACTGATAAGTCCCCATGCGGGCTATGCGTACTCCGGGCCTGTCGCCGCAGTGGCCTACAAGCAGCTCGAAGGCACGGATTTCCGCACGGTGGTTGTAATGGCCCCCAGCCATACCGCCCACTTCGCCGGGGCGATGGTGCCCGATTACGACGCCTACGAAACACCACTGGGCAATATTCCCGTTTCGCCCAAGGCGGCGCAACTGGCCGCGAAAAAGCCTTTCGTGGTCAATCCGCAGTGCGAAGTGCGTCGGCCGCCGTTCTGGCATCTTTCGCCAAAGCCGCTGCCTCCGTTCGGCGAGGAAACGCCCGACACCTTCGAGCATTCCTTGGAAGTGCAATTGCCGTTCTTGCGTCGGCTGCTGCCCAAGGTGCAGTTGGTGCCGATCATCTTCGGCGAAGTCGATCCGGCCGAAGTTGCCGATGGGCTGGCGCCACTTTTGGACGAGCAAACGCTCGTGGTGGCCAGTTCCGACCTGTCGCACTATCGGCCGTACGAACTGGCCAACATGCTCGACCGGCGCACGGTGCAGGCCATTTTGGACCTGAAGGCCGATGAGATCGGACCGCTCCAGGCATGTGGCTGTGGGCCGATATGCACCGCAATCGCGCTGGCCAAGAAACTGGGCTGGGAAGCGAAGCTGCTGGACTATCGCAATAGCGGCGATACCTCGGGCGAGAAACGCGGCGTAGTCGGCTATGCGGCAATCGCTTTCTACGTGCCTGCCGAGGGCGAAAACAAACCGACTGCCAAGCCCGGGCAGGAGTTCTCTGCCGCAGAGCGCGATCTGATGCTGAAACTGGCCCGCCAGAGCGTAACCGCAGCAGTCAACAAGCAGCCGCTGCCACAGCCGCTGCCCGACGAAATCCCCGAAAAACTTCGCCAGCACAGGGCTTGCTTCGTCACTTTGAACAAGCAGGGGCAGTTGCGCGGCTGCATCGGGGCGATATTCCCTGAAGAACCGCTGTACCAGGCCGTCATCCACAAGGCCCGCAGCGCAGCGTTGGAAGACACGCGCTTCGAGCCGGTAACGCCTGAAGAATTGCCGCAGATCGAAGTGGAGATCAGCGTGTTGACGCTGCCGCGGGAGTTGGACTTCCGCTCGCCGGAGGATCTGCTGGCCAAGCTCCGTCCGCACGTCGACGGCGTGGTGCTCAACGTGGCCGGATATCAAGCCACCTTCCTGCCGCAGGTGTGGGAGCAAATACCCGACAAGGAACAATTCATGAGCAGCCTGGCCCGCAAGGCCGGTTTGCGGCCGGGCGATTGGCGGCATCCACAGGCGGCTGTGCTGGTTTATCAGGCCGAAGTGTTCCACCAGCAGCAGCACGACCAGCAGCCCCAGCAACCGACCGCCGGCACGTCGCACAGCCCAGAGGGATCCGACCGTTAACGCCCGCGTTCTCGACCAATGCTCTGATGATCCAGTTGCCGACATCGCCGCCCAAACGGTTGCTCGATGCATCTGTGCTATGCCTGGGTATTTCGGCTTTCATCACCCAAATTGTGCTGATGCGCGAGCTGCTTAACGTCTTTGCCGGCAACGAGCTGGTATTCGGCATCGTGCTGGGCAACTGGATGCTGCTTACCGGGCTGGGCGCTGCGCTGGGCAGGACGGCCGCTGCGCTTTTCCGCCCCATATTGGCGCTGCTGGCAGCCCAACTGCTGGTAGCGCTGCTGCCGGTAGTCGATGTGTACCTGCTGCGGGCGCTGCGCAATGTCGTGTTCTTGCGGGGAGCGGCCGTCGGGGTGACAGAAACAGTGCTCAGTTGCGCAGTGCTGATGGCCCCTTATTGCATGGTGCTGGGCTATCTGCTGCCGCTGGCCACGCATCTGGTACGATGTCGCAAGGGGGCCGAAGGCAGTGCCGCGGAGGCCGCCAGCATCGGCCGCGTGTACTTTCTGGACAACATCGGCACGGTGCTGGGCGGCGTGCTGTTTACCTTCGGGCTTGTCCACTTTTGCGATCATTTTGAAGCATTGTCTATCCCCGCCGCACTGAACCTGCTGATGGCCGCTGCCGTCGCCTGGCACTGCGGCTTGCGCCTGGGGGCCTTATTGCCGATCGGCCTGCTAGCGACGCTGATCGGCGCGATCGGTTGGGCCGATCTCGACGGCCGCTCGCTGCGTTTGCTTTTTCCCGGCCAGCAGATCGTATTTCACGGGCAGTCGCCTTATGGCAACCTAGTGGTGGCCCATTCGGCCGGCCAGTGGAACTTCATCCAGAGCGGCGTGGTTTCCTTTTCCACCCACCAAGTGGAGCGTGTGGAAGAGACCGTCCATTACGCCATGGCGCAGCGACCGGAGGCCAAGTCGGTTCTGCTTATTGGCGGGGTGGTGTCGGGGACGGTCAGCGAGCTGCTCAAGTATCCCGTAGAGGAAGTCTGCGGGGTGGAACTCGACCCGCTGGTGGTCCCCGTCGCCCGGCAAATCCTGCCCGATGCTGTGGCGCCGCTGGCCGACCGACGGGTAGAACTGGTCGTCACCGACGGCCGGCTATTCGTAAAACGAAACAAGGCCCGCTTCGACGTAATCATCGTCGATATGCCCGATCCGGCCACCTCGCAACTGAACCGCTTCTACACCCGGGAGTTTTTCGGCGAAGCCCGCGCAGCACTGAAACCAGAAGGCGTACTGTGTTTCGCCCTGGGGACATTCGATGACTACTTGCCCGCAGAGGCTGCCTGGGTACTTTCGGCCGCCCGGCGGACGCTGGCCGAGGTCTTCCAGAACCTGCTGTTGTTGCCCGGTTATCGGGTGTTCTTCCTGGCATCCGATGGGCCGCTCACGGCCGAGATCGGCCCGCGGCTACAGCAGGCGGGGGTCGAGACTCGCTTCGTTCGGCCTGAGTATGTCCGCAGCATGTTCGCTCCCCATCGGCTCCGCTCGCTGGAAATGTCGCTGCCAGCCGATGCACCGCTGAATACCGATTTCAGCCCCATTCTCTACTTCGCCCACTTGCGCTACTGGATCAGCCAGTTCGATGTGCGCTTCGGGTTGCTGGAAGGAGTGTTGCTGGCAGCGCTGGTAGTTTACTTGGTGCGGTTGCGGGCTGTACCGTTGGCGATACTGACCGGCGGATTTGCCGCCTCGGGGCTTGAGGTCGTCCTCCTGCTGGCCCTTCAGGCACTGTACGGATACCTGTATCTCCAAGTGGGATTGATAGTTACGGTCTTCATGGTCGGTTTGGGATTAGGCTCGTTGGCGGCCAACTGGTATCTGGGCTGTCGCCTGTCTGCCCGGTGCACAACAACATGGGACCGGCCAGACGCCAACCCTGCCTCTTGCGCCTCTTCTGCCTCTTCAGTCTCCCCCGCCTCACCGAGATCACCAGCACCGGCGGCAGACGTGCCTGGGCCGGGAGCGACGACCGAAAAATCGCCCTCCGCCGATCCGGCTCGCAAGCACTTTCTCAGACTGCTGGCCGCACTGTCCGGCGCATTGGCCGCTTATGCGGTGCTATTGGGTCCTGCATTGGTGGCCTTGGGGCGTTTGGATGTCAACGCCGGCGCATCGGTCTTCCCGGTAATTATTCCCTTGCTGACCTTGCTTCTGGCAATGTTGGTCGGCATGCAGTTCCCCATCGCCGGATGGTTGAGCGGGACGGATTTGACGATCGCCGCCCCCGGCGCAGGACGGACCGGCCCCATCGGCGCAGGCCTGACCGCCACGGCCGGCGCAGGACGGACCGCCGCCCGATTGTACCTGGCCGACTACATCGGCGCCGCTTTGGGCGCCCTGCTGGTGAGCACCTTGCTGGTGCCATTGCTGGGCGTGATTGTGGCCTGCCTTGTGTGCGCGGCATTGAACGCCGTAGCAACCACCGCAGTTTTGCTGGCGCGGTAAACGCCGATGGGCAACTGCTTAGCGATGGAAGCTGGCAGCAGTGGGGAAGAACTTCGGCCCTGCGCGCTATCCGCATAGATTATACTCCGCCCGGGCAGGAATACCCCGTTCTCAGCGGAAAACATATCATTTCACCCCGCGCGATGCATAACGACGGGCCGTCGGGCGCATTTGCCCGCACGACACTGACTCCTGTGTTCTGCTGTCCGTCCGCAACGTAAGAACGTACTGTGCCAGCGCGAGATGCCCGGCGCCGCCGGCCTAACTCATTACACGCCGTAGCGCTGCCAAGGCGGCGTCCACATCGGCGGCCGAAACATCCAGATGGGTTGCCATGCGGATGGTATGCGGACCGTCGGGCAGGACCAGCACGCCCTGTTCCCGCAATCGCGCAGCCAACTGGGCGGCCGTTCCCAAGGCGGCATCCACATTGAAAAACACAAGGTTTGTCGGGAAGCTGTCCCAGGCAAGTTTCAGTCCCGGGATGTTGGCAATACCTTCGGCCAGCCGGTGGGCGTTGGCGTGGTCTTCGGCCAGCCGGTCGATGTGATGATCCAAGGCGTACAGCGCCGCCGCGGCCAGCACGCCGGCCTGACGCATTCCGCCGCCCAGCACCTTCCGATGACGCAGTGCTTCGTCGATCAGCTCCTTCGGCCCGGCCAAGGCCGATCCGACCGGCGCCCCCAGCCCCTTGCTGAAGCACACGCTGACGGTATCGAAATGTTCTGCCCAACGCGCAGGCGCAATGCCGGTGGCCACTGCGGCGTTCCACAGTCGGGCACCGTCGAGGTGGCGTCGCAGGCCGTGCTCGGCTGCCCAGCGACAGATGGCCGCTACGACCTCGTATGGCTGGATGTTCCCGCCGCCGCGGTTATGGGTGTTTTCGATGCAGACCAGCCGGGTGCGGACGTAATGGGCATTGGCCGGGCGGATAAGCCCCGCAAGCTGTTCTAGCTGCACAACTCCGCGGTGGCCGGGCACTGGTCGCGGCGCGACGCCGCAAAGCTGCGCGTATCCGCCTTGCTCGTGGTTGAAGATGTGGGCGCCGGCCTCGCAGATCATCTCGTCGCCGGGCCGGCAGTGCGTGCGCACTGCCACCAGGTTCGACATCGTGCCCGACGGCACGAACAATGCCGCTTCCTTGCCCAATATCTCGGCTACGCGCTGCTGCAATCTGATGACCGTCGGGTCGTCGCCGAAAACGTCGTCGCCCACTTCGGCGGCGGCCATGGCAGCGCGCATCTCGACGGTAGGTTTGGTGACCGTGTCGCTGCGGAAGTCGAGTATTTTGCCAGCCATGTTTCAGGAATCGACCCTCAGAAGCCCACTGCTTCGCATTGTCGCACGCCGCGGCCAGCATACTCGCTCTACAACGACGGCCGGCGCTGGCGCCAATCCAGGGCTGTCGTGACACATTGTGGCACGGCTCAGTCCGGGTAGCAAGTATGCGACTTCGGCTATTTGCGCGACTTGAGCGATGTGCGGTAGTGCTAGTTACAGGTTGCAAGTTGCGAGGACACTGTTTGAAACACCGAGAGAAATAGTGTATCCTGTGGCTGCACGCAGGCTCGGAGCGAGACAATAACGCACGTGGGTGCCGGCTCGGTCGTGCAACAGATGCTTTGTTGCTATGGAGAACCGCCATGAATCGCTCGCCGTCAAGAATCTATATGGGAAACAATGGGTGTTTTCGCCGAGGGATTTTGCCGGCTTTATTTGCGCCAACGGAGATGCCGTTGGGGGGATCAATACGGTCCGCTGGTGCCGCGCAGCTCCGGCGGTTGCAAAGGTGGCACACTCAAGAGCGTTTTCAACAAGTCAGGGCTGCCGTATTGGCGTACGGGTTGCCAGTCGCGATGTTTGTGATAGCGGTAGCGATATGGTCAGTTGTGCTGGCTGCCGGCAGCGTAGCCGGCGGCGGCGAGCAGCCCGCCGGTGTGCTGGCAAAAGACCATTTCGTTCCCGTAGAAAAGAATCTCGATCCCTCTTGGGTGAAAGCACTATCGGAGCGCGGCCAGCGCACGTGGTATAGCGGCAACGAGCTGGACACCATCGCCATGCCCATCGGGGGCGTTTGCACCGGGCAGGTTTATCTGGCAGGCGACGGCCGGCTGATGCACTGGGACATTTTCAATCGCTTGAACTTCAGCGGGTACGGGGCCACCAACTACAAGGCCGGACGCAAGCCCACAAGCCCGCTGGACCAGGGATTCGGCATCCGTGTGCGCAGCCAGGACAAGACAGCCATCCGCACGCTTGACCGAAAGGGCTTTCCCGGCGTGCGGTTCTGCGGCGAGTATCCCATCGGTTTCGTCCAATACCGCGACGAAGACTTTCCCGTGGTGGTCAGTCTGGAGGCCTTCTCGCCGTTTGTTCCTTTGGACGCGTTCGGTTCGGCCATGCCTGCGGTGCTGATGCATTTTACGGTGGAAAACAACGGTTCGCAGCCGGCCGAGGTCACGCTGTTCGGATGGCTGCAAAATGCCGTCTGCCTGTACAGCAGTGCGGAGCACGACGGCCAGCGCGTCAACCGCATCGAGCACAACGACCAGATTTGCGCACTGGTGTGTTGGGCCGAGCCGGTCAAGCCAACAGCGCGCCAACGCCCACCGCGCGTGCTGGCGGACTTTGAATCGGAGGACTACGGACAGTGGAAGACCGAGGGTCAGGCTTTTGGCAAAGGACCGGCCAAAGGCACGTTCCCGAAACAGCAACGGGTCAGCGGGTACCTGGGCAAGGGACTGGTGAACACGTACTTGGACGGCAGCGACGCTCCGCACGGCAAACTTGTTTCGCCGGTGTTCGTCATCGACCGGCGCTACATCACATTCCTTATCGGCGGAGGCAATCATCCCGGCAAGACGTGCATCAACCTGCTGGTCGATGGCAAAGTGGTGCGCACCGCCACCGGCAAAAACAACGAAAAGCTAGAACCACACTATTGGGATGTCGCCGATCTGGAGGGAAAACAGGCACACATCGAAATCGTGGATGCCGAAAGCGGCTCGTGGGGACACATCAATATCGACCAGATCGAGCTGCGCGACCGACCGACTGCGGAATTTGCCGGTCCGCTGGAAAAACAGCCCGACTTCGGATCGATGACTCTTGCGCTGCTTCGGCCGCTGCCAGGGGCGCAAGGTGTCACTTCGGTGGATGATCCTTCCCGAGCCGGGATGCCCGCGGCGATGTTCGATGCCGAATCTGGCAAACTCAAGGGCGGAATGGTTCAGACCGCACAACCGTTTGACAAAAAGCTTTGGGGCGCGGTGGCCCAGCCGCTGGTGTTGCGTCCGGGCGAAAAGAAGACCGTGGTGTTCGCCGTCACATGGTCTTTCCCCAATCGGGACAAGGGAAACTATTACGACCGCTGGAACCAAGGGGGGCCGTCGGCCCTGGCGACGCATCTGGCCAAAGAGCTTGACCGGCTTGGCCAAACCACCCGACTGTGGCACCAGACCTGGTACGACTCCACCTTGCCCTATTGGCTGCTGGACAGGCTGTTTTCCACGACTTCCATTCTGGCCACTTCCACGTGCCAGTGGTGGGCCAATGGCCGATTCTGGGCCTGGGAAGGAGTTGGATGCTGCCACGGCACCTGCGCCCATGTGTGGAACTACGAGCACGCCATGGCCCGGCTGTTCCCCGAACTGGAACGCTCGGTGCGCGAGATGCAAGACTACGGCGCCGGGTTCATCGAGGAAACCGGCGAAGTGCGTTTCCGCGGCGAAGGTTGGGGACTGTGGGCCGGCGATTCGCAGCCGGGCACGGTGCTGAAGGCATATCGGGAACACCAGATTTCGGCCGACGACCGCTTCCTGCGCCGCTTGTGGCCCAAGGTGCGCAAGTCGCTGGAGTTCCTCATCGCCGAAGACGGCAAGGATGGCCAGCAGGACGGCCTGATCCAGGGCAAGCAGCACAACACTTATGACATCGACTTCTACGGCGCGAACACCATGGTCGGCTCGCTGTATCTGGCCGCCCTGCGCGCCGGAGAGGAAATGGCCCGGGAAATGGGCCAGCACGATTTCGCCGCCCTGTGTCGGCAGATCTTCGATCGCGGCAGCCGCGTGCAGGTAGAAAGACTATTCAACGGCGAGTACTTCATCCAGGAAGTGGACCTGGCAAAGCATCCCAAGTTCCAATATGCCGACGGATGCCTGTCCGACCAACTGTTCGGCCAGGGATGGGCGCATCAGGTGGGGCTGGGATACATCTATCCCCGCGAAATAGTCGTCAAAACGCTGCAATCGATCTGGAAATACAATTGGGCGCCCGACATCGGCCCGCAGAACAAAGCCCATCCTCCTGAGCGCTGGTTCGCCGACCCGGGCGAGGCGGGCTTGTTCGTGTGTACCTGGCCGAAAAGCAAGCACTTGGGCGAAAACGGGGTGCGCTACCGCGACGAGGTGTGGACGGGCATCGAATACCAAGTCGCCGGCAACATGGTCTGGGAGGGAATGCTCACCGAGGCGCTGGCCATCTGCCGCGCAGTCCACCAGCGCTACCATCCCGCCAAACGCAATCCCTGGAACGAAGTGGAATGCGGCGATCATTACTCCCGGGCTATGGCCAGCTATGGCGTTTTCCTGGCGCTGTGCGGGTTTGAGTACCACGGGCCGAAAGGGCATTTCGGTTTCGCGCCGCGATTCGGGCCGGAAGACTTCCGCGCCGCCTTTACCGCGGCCGAGGGCTGGGGCACTATCGCCCAGCAACGACAAGCTGAACAGCAACGGCAACAGATCGCCGTCCGCTGGGGAAAGCTCCGGCTGACCACGCTGGCCTTCGAGCTGCCCGAGGCGGCCAAACTGGCCGGCGCACGGGTAGCACTCGGCCAGCAAGAATTGAATGCCCAGGCGGAGCAGCAAGGCCGGCGGGTAACCATCAGGCTGGCAGAGCCGGTGGTCATCGCAGCCGATCAGACGCTCGAAGCAGTGTTGAAGTTCACCCGTTAGAGCGGCCCGCAGGACAACAGCGAACTTGCCGCCAGGGATTGGCCCATTTATGTGTCGCAGATCGATCCGCCTGTGTAACACCCACTTTCTGTCTGTGTGTCTTGGTGTCTTGGTGGTGAAACTGCTCTGCCAAACTCCGTTGTTGGTGTGTTGGTGGTGAAAGTATCCTGCCGCTTGCACATGGTCCCTTTGTGTCTTGGTGGTGAATAGTCGGCGTCTTGGTGGTGAAACTGCTCTGCCAAACTCCGTCGGTGCCTTGGTGGTGAACGAGGCGAAGGAGTCTGTCGCAAGTGAAAGCCCTGGTGCTTACCGAGTACAACTGTCTGAGGTACATGGATGTGCCAGATCCGTCGATCGGGCCGGAGGAGGTGCTGGTCGAGGTGAAGGCCTGCGGCATCTGCGGCAGCGATGTCCACGGCATCGATGGCAGCACAGGCCGGCGCATACCGCCGATCATCATGGGGCACGAGGCAGCCGGGGTGGTGGCTCAGGTGGGCACGGCCGTATCTGGCCTGCGCCAGGGCGACCGCGTGACGTTCGACTCGATGATCTGTTGCGGCCGCTGCCCGTTCTGCCGCCAAGGCGCCAGCAACCTGTGCGACCACCGGCAGGTGTTGGGCGTTTCCTGCCCCGAGTTCCGCCGCGACGGCGCCTTTGCCGAACTGGTTGCCGTGCCTCAACACATCGTTTATCCGTTGCCGCCGAAGTTGTCGTTCGAGCGCGCCGCCATGGCAGAACCGCTCTCGGTGGCAGTCCATGCCGTCAACCGATTGCAACTGCGGCTGGGTGAAACCGCCGTGGTGTTCGGCGCGGGGATAATTGGTCTGCTGGCCATCCAGGCACTGCGGGCGGCCGGATGCGGACGGCTTTTTGCCGTGGACGTCCGGCAGGAGCGCTTGGAACTGGCACAGCGTCTAGGGGCCGATTCTGCCCTGTGCGCCCAAGGGGCCGACACGCCGGCCGAGATACGCCGGCTGACCGGCGGCGCCGGCGCCGATGCGGCCATCGAAGCCGTGGGGGTGCCACAGACCGTCGCGCAGGCGATCAACTCCGTCCGCAAGGGCGGGCGCGTGGCTTTGGTCGGAAATGTATCGCCGCAGGCCGAACTGCCGCTACAGGCAGTGGTGACCCGGGAAGTAACGCTGCTGGGATGTTGTGCCTCGGCGGGCGAGTATCCGGCGTGTTTGGAGATGATCGCGCGCGGGCGCATCGACGTCGATCCGTTGCTCAGCGCCATAGTGCCGCTGGCCGAAGGCGCCCAATGGTTCCAACGGCTGCGCAACGCGAAGGAAAACTTGCTCAAAGTAGTTTTGGTCCCCTAAGTGTTTAAGATGAGAATCAGTTGTGGATTAGTGTCTTGCGGCGTAACATGTGCGCGTTTTGTGCGCATGTTTTCGAGTGATCTGGAGGGCCACGCTCCGTCGTGGCCGTCTGCCCATTGCTAGCGGACGCGACGGAGCGCGTCCCTCCAACACTATTTGGTTGCGGCTGAAAGCCGCTTTGGGAGATGGCAAAATGACTCCGCGCGTTTCGGGTTGCCTGCCTGCTGTTGTGTTTTCGTTGCTGGTAGTTTTGGGATGTCATTGCGCCGCGTGTTGGGCGGCTGATGCTGCCGTAGCACCGGCGGAGGACCTGCCCAAGTTGCTGGCCGCCGCACCGCAGCTAAGCAC
>Ga0209101_1001762_pt1 | contig 15304 bp, 18 predicted proteins | sample ConPoolayeCmetaG_FD_185481 | JGI IMG/M metagenome (GOLD analysis project Ga0209101, IMG submission 185481) | Hot spring microbial mat communities from California, USA to study Microbial Dark Matter (Phase II) - Cone Pool mat layer C metaG... ...
TGTCTCTCATCCCCGCCATTTCCCGCCACGGAACTTGGGCATGCCTCTGGCGTATTTCATCAGGTATCTGTTTCACGGCTTCGCCGATGACTTCAAGTTTTCTCATCACAGCACTCGTCGTCTTGTCGTCCGCCTGAAATGCGTCCAAATCCATTCCTGCGGTGAATCTTTCAATACTGTCTATCGCCGCCAGGATGTCTTTCAAGTAGAGGGTATAGTCTCTCATACAGCAATGACCTCGTGGAGAACTGATTCTTGCAACTCTGTCCGAAGAGCGCGTTTAGGAACAACGTCCACGTGGCGCTGGAGCATCTCTTCCAGGTACAATGTCAGTCCTATCAAATCAAACAGGTCTGCTCCCTCATCAAACTCCGCCAAGACGTCAATATCACTGGTTGCATTTTGTTCCCCACGAACAAAAGAACCGAAGAGCCCGATTTCTCTTGCCTTGTAACGAGTGGCGATTATAGGTCTCAATTCTCTTAACTTGGTCACAATGTCCTCTGCGTTCATCATTGCCATCATCCTTTCCTCGTGCTGGAATTGTGGCGAGAGCGGGCTAACTTGTGATTATCTCGACTCTCTATCTTATCTTGCGTGACTCTCTATTTTATGCTATCCTGCAACCACACGGTTGACCGTGGATTTGCCGTCCCATTGCTATTATACCACTTGAGGAAAACGCTGTCAAGAGGAGAACAATGATGCCAGAAAAGAAACTCGCCGACCGCCTCCGCGAGGCCATCCGCTTACCGCACCATCACCGTCCGCGACAGCAAAGGCGAACAGGACCGCGTGACCATCCTGCCCGACAGCCTGATCGCACCGCTTCAGGAACACCTGCTACGGGTGAAGCGTCTGCACGATCAGGACCTGGCCCGGGGCTATGGCACCGTCTATCTGCCCGACGCCCTGGAGCGCAAGTACCCCAAATCCGCACCGTTGTAGGGGCGCACGGCCGTGCGCCCTTACTGGGCTGTGCCCAAACCGGCGGCAGGGCAGGCAGTTACCAGGCAGCCTCGAAATCCCGAAAGAGAAACTCCTGATACCCTGCGACGGAATACCGCTTCCCCTTCTGCGCGACGGTGAACCCCTCCGCTTCCAGCAATGCTTTGTGCCCCTCCAGGCCGCCGGGAAATTTCTCGTTTAGAAATCCGTCGGCTTTGAGCGTCCGCCAGTAGGGGATGTCCAGCTCACGGCCTTCCTGCCTGGCTTCCTCGACGGCGTTGGCGGCGGTCATCACAAAAGATACCGGCGGTCAGCGTGCAACAGCCCTTCACCTGATACCTGCGCGCCAGCCAACGGCAGATCTCGATGATCGTGGTCAGGCGGCCGGGGGGGACCTGCCGCATCAGCGCCACGACATCGCTGGGATTGACCAGCACCACCGGGTCGCCGGCCTCTGCCCCCATTTTGTGGACGGCGTTGTAGCAGGGGAAGCCGGCCTCCAGGGCGATCACCTTGGGATAGCCGGGCTTGTCGGCGAGCTTTTCCTGCCAGGTTTTTCGTCTCGATGTCATTTTGTCACCTCCCATCACTGAACCGGATTTTTGCCGTCCACCCGTTGCGGTGGGCAGGGCCTTGGCCTCCGGCTCCTGCCGAAAGAACGGCAGCACCCCATCGAAAGGCTGCCTTACCGCCGCAGGCGCGGAATCAAGACAGGCGTGCGCTTTTTATACGCTTCGTACTCCTCCTGCCCGCCCCATCGGGCATCGGCTTTTTTTTCCAGCAGGGGAACGCCGCTGACGCGGGTGAGCAGAAAGGCGACGAACAGCGGGGAGATCAGCGCCACCCATCCCCACCCGCGCAGAACGGGCAGCGTGATGATGAGGACACCGATCCACAGCACCATCTCGCCAAAGTAGTTGGGATGGCGCGAGCGCGACCACAGCCCTGTTTGGATGAACCGGCCCTTGTTGGCAGGGTCGGCGTTGAAACAGCTCTTCTGGGCGTCAGCGATGACCTCGATGGCAAAGCCCGCCAGCCAGACCAGAAAGCCCGCCAGGGCCAAGAGGTCCAGCCCTTTGCGCGCTGTGGTCGTGATGCCGATCAGCGCGGCAGAGGCAGTGAGGGTGACCCACAAGGCCTGAATCGTCCAGGCGTTCAGGAAGCGGATGAAGGAGGGCTTGATCTCATCAAAGCGGTCGTCTTTGCCGGCCTTGCGGATGCGGCGGAAAAGGAACGTCCCCAGGCGCAGCGCCCAGACGATGACCAGCGTCGCCAGCAGGATGGCGCGGGCGTCCGCGCCGGCGCTGAAAAATAGGGCGATCAGGGTGACGGCAAGATAGGTGAGACTGCCCGTCAGGTCGTAGAATTTCTCGGTCTGCAGCAGATAGGCGGGGATGAATGCCAGCCATTGCATGAGAAAAGCCAGCGCGACGGCCAGCGCAAAGACGGGCACGCCGCCGAGCGTCGCGCCGCCCTGACTGCCCGCCAGCGCCACCAGCGCGCCGACGAGGAGCGAAACGGGAAAGGTGATAAAAGCATTGCGATCTTGCATGGGACTGTCCTTTTGTCAATGTGAGTGGAGCGGATTAGAACCCGCAGCGTTGCCCCTGCCAGATTGTACATCAGGAGACCTGATAACTCAAACTCAACCCTATGGCTGACAAAAATTGCCAGGGTACAGGAAGAAACGGAGCCACAGAATGGCGGCCGCCTTTGCCGGCCAGCGTTTTACATAGAATTTGACATAACGCAAAGCGCGGGATGGTTTGCGCCCCTCCCTGTCGGAAACGACAGTGAGAAAACCGGCGCGGACGACAGGGGTAGAACTGTCGTCCGCGCCGTTGTGTTTGGCGCAGGGATCGGTTATCATATTGACGAGATGAAAACGATCGCTTCGGCTGAAGTGCCGTGACCCGGTTGAAGATGAGGAGGATGAGATGACAATGGGCAAAGAAAAAGCCAACAAGGTTTTTCAACGAAAACTGGTATGGCTCATGCCACTATGCGTACTGGTGGGGACAGCCGTGGGAGTCTGGGCCATCAAGAACTGGCTGCCTGGATTTGTCGTTGGGATGATGTTTAGCCTGGCTCTGGCCAGCCTGTTGGCCCGACGTGCCATGCGAAAGACCGGCCCCGATTCCACGCCCGGTATGGATTCACAGAGCTGAGGAAGCATAGACCCGATCGGGAGGAGCTTGTATGAATAGCAACTATGAGCCTGCGATTGATCTGAAAGATGGATTTTTGCAGGATGGGCAAAGAACGGCAGCGAAAAGAGCGGGCGATGGCCTGCCTGGAACTGGTCGGCCTGGCCGATCATGCTCACCAATTGCCCGGCAGTCTGAGTGGAGGCCAACAGCAGCGGGTCGCCATTGCTCGAGCTCTGGCCAACGATTTAGCGTTTGCCTGTTGGGCAATGTTGTGGTAAAATTCCTGACCGAATGGCCCTTCAGCATGGCCGTTGTGGGCCGTGCTTCCAGGGGGTCCACTGGTGAACGATGAGCAACAATCGGTCCACTCTCCACTTTTTGATCGTTGACGACCATGACTCGGCACGCAAGATGCTCCGCCAGGTGGTGTCCAATCATCCCTCGTGGGTAGTGATAGGTGAAGCGACCAACGGCGCCGAAGCCATTGCCAGGATGGAGCAAAAGCCAGATGTGGTGCTCATGGACGTTGTAATGCCGGCGATGGATGGTCTGGAGGCTGTACAGCAGATCAAACGTATCAGGCCCGAAACCATTGTCATTTTGACAACCGCTTATCGAGATCAGGAGCTTAGAACCCGTAGCCTGGAAGCGGGGGCTGATGGCTTTATCCTGAAAGACGACCTGATGATTGATGCGTTACAAAAAATTCTATCTGCAAAGGAGGAGTGAGCGATGAATGCGGGCCTGCGCTGGTCCGAACCTGGATCGGCTGCTGGAGTTGGTGCCTGGTATCGAAGAAAATCCATGACATAATCCATGTCCCAGGTTGCAAAAAACCGGCGGACCAGTTTGGCCTGGCAACCCCTGGCCGAGATCCTGGGTTCGCTTTTGACCCTGGCTCTGATCATCTGTACGGCAGCGGTGGCTTTCTTCAAGGTCGAGGAAGGGATGAGCTGGGATGCCGGTTTCCGGGTCGTGAATGTGCTGTCTGGCGGTCCGGCCGATCGGGCAGGCATTCAACTGGGTGACCGGATCGTAGCCATTGACGGGCAACCTGTTGATGCCTGGCGTTTGCCCATCATGCGCTGGCGTCCTGGCTATGTCCTGAGCGTGGCCGTTGAGAGGGATGGTCAATACCTTGCACGGGCCATCCAGCTTGAGCAGATGTCTCTGTCAAGGCGGTGGGAGGCGGTCTGGCCCTTAATCATCGCCATGAGTTTTTGGGCCTTCAGTTCCCTGATGCCAGGACTTGCCCGGCAGAACACAGAAGTCCGCCTTTTTCGGGCTTTTAGTCTGGTGGGCGGTGCTGCATTGGCAGCCGGCAACCTGTCCGGCAGTGGGTTGATCGGGGCGGCGCACCTGTTCGGCGTTTTGGTTGGCGTGCTTGCGCCGTTGATTTTGCACTTTCATCTGGTCCTGATGGGGATACGTCTGGGGCGTTGGCAATGGCCAGTCCTGGCGGTCATCTATGCGGCCGGTGCTGCTGTGGCAATTCCCTAGAGTGTGCAGCCAGGATCGGCGATCCCAAAATGCAGGCTGCTTTGGAGGGGCTCCGGGAGGAGGCTGGAGCCCTGTTGGATGAATTGCGGGGGCTGTGTGCCGAGCTGCGGCCTCCTCTGCTGGATCTGTTCGGTCTGGCTGCGGCTATCCGGGCGCATAGTGAGGGGATTGGCCATCCAGGTCATGATCCGGCTGGTGGTGACAGACTCACAGGCGGTCCTCCAGATTCAGGACAATGGAAAGGGATTCACCGTGCCCGATCCGGTGACCCTGTTTGCTGCCGATGGGCATTTTGGGTTGCTGGGCATTCGTGAGTGGGTTGAGATGCTTAAAGGGGAGTTTGAATTGTTCTCCAAACCTGGCGCCGGTACACGGCTTTGCGTCCGGGTACCTCTTTGCTCCGATGCAAGTCGGTAGATTCCGATCGAGTCTCCCCTGTCCCCCGTTCTTTTTCGCATAGTCAGTACGCACAGGAACGCGACGGATAAGGAAATTCCAAAGGGAGGAGTAGGCTATGCGAAGGTTCTTCCTGACTCAAATAGACTCCCTGGCTCTCTGTCTGGTGCTCCTTGTTTCTTTTGCCCTGCGCCTGTGGGGGAGTGACTTTGGCCTGCCGGCCTACACCCGCTATCATCCCGACGAACATGCTCTGGTAGAACGCGCAGCCCAGATCCTGTGGACCGGCGATTGGAACCTGCATCGCTTCAACTACCCGCCGTTCTATGCCTATCTCAACACCATCGCCGATTCATTGTACTTTTTATACGGTGTCACGCAAAACCTGTGGGAATATCTACCCACCTTTGTCGTGCCCAACTATTACCAGGTGGGGCGGTGGCTGACCGCCTGCTTTGGCACGCTGACCATCCTGGTCATCTATCTGGTCGGCAGGCAGTTGTGGAACCGGCGGACCGGCTTACTGGCTGCGCTGTTGCTGGGCGGGAATTATCTTCACATCATCCACTCACACTACGCCACGTTTGACATAATGGTTGGTTTCCTGGCAGCGCTGACCCTCCTGTTCAGCGAGCTGATCCGGACACGGCAACAGGCACGCTGGTACTTTCTGGCCGGGTTGTGTGCCGGGCTGGCCGGAGCAACCAAGTATAACGGCGCGGTGGTGCTTGTGCTCCCGTTGCTGGCCCATCTCCTGGCAACGCCATGGGGAGAGTGGGGCTGGCTCAACAGCCGGTTGGGGGCGACGATCGGCGGTTTTCTGCTGGGGTTCTTTGGCGGCAATCCCTTTGCCTTGGGCAACCTGCCCGATTTTCTCACCGGGCTGGCGACCGTCCTGCACCACTATGGCACGGCGCAACCCGGTTTCGAGGGCCTGGGCAACTGGCGTTGGTATCCGGCCGTATTTCTCACTTCGGCCGATGCCCTGTGGGTGATAGCCGGAACATTGGGGCTTCTTGGCCTCGCCTGGAAAGAATGGAGAAAGGCGCTGCTCCTCCTGTCCTTTCCCCTGATCTACTATCTGCTTGTTTCTCGCTTTGTCGTCCGCTTTGAACGCAACATGGTCCCTCTGTTGCCCTTCCTGGCCCTGGGCGGGGGCTGGCTGGTGGGCAGGATGCAGGAGGCAGGACGCAGGATGCAGGAGGCAGGAAGCAGGAGGAAAGAGGCAAGGGGCAAACTGCTCACTTTTTTCTTCTGGCCCCTTACCCCCTGCTTCCTGCTCCTTGCTCTCTGCCTCCTTCTCCTGGCCTTGCCTTTGACAGCCGGCATATCGTTTGATAGAATCCTGAGCAGGACCGATCACCGCGAAATAGCCGGTCGGTGGGTGGAGGAGAATGTCGCGCCGGGGAGCAAGATCGCCATCGAGCACTATGCCATCCCCTTCGACTATGACCGCTATCAGGTTGAGGATGTGCTCCGGATCAGCAACCATGACCTGGACTGGTACCGGCAGCAGGGGTTTGATCTCCTGATCGTCAGCGATGGGGTGTGGCCATTGCTACGCCGGCAGCCGGAGGCCTATGGAGAGATGTTGAGCAGGTATGACGATCTGATCAGGGGTTGCAGGTTGCTGGCCGAATTTATCCCCGATCCGCCCGCTCTCGTTGTAGCCGGCTATCCGACTGTGGCCGTCTACCATTTCGCCCCGGTCCGCATCTATGCCCTGTCCAGATGAGGGGACGATGAAACGATCGAAATCGCTTCTTTTGGAGATCCTGGAACAACGCTCGGCGGCCGCCATTCTCAAAAGCACCCGGCCCCCTGAGCAGGTGAGCAGTGAGGTACCGGCCTTTCCCTTTCTGGCCATCGTCGGGCAGCTAGAGATGAAGACCGCCCTGCTGTTGAGCGTCATCAATCCGGCGGTGGGGGGGGTGCTGCTCATCGGCCCACGCGGCACCGGCAAGACGACGGCAGTGCGAGGCCTGGTGGACCTGATGCCCCCCATACGGCGCAGCCTGTGCCCCTATGGGTGCGAAGAAGAGGCAGCCGAAATATGGGGCATGGACGCTATCTGCCCCGATTGCGCTGCCAGGATGGGCCGGGGGGAGGCGCTGACCGGCCTGGACCGGATGCGGCTCATCGAGCTGCCACTGAACGCCCGGCTGGAGGATGTCATCGGCGGCATCAACGAGCGGCTGGCCGTCGAGCAGCGGCGGGTGCGGCTGGAACGCGGTCTCCTGGCCTATGCCCATCGCAACCTGCTCTATATTGACGAGGTCAACCTGCTGGACAACGCCATTGTGGACGCCATCCTGGATGCCGCCGCGCAAGGCCGGGTCACGGTGCGACGCGGCCCGCTGGTGGCGGTGTACCCCTCCAGCTTTGTCCTGGTCGGTTCGATGAACCCTGAGGAGGGCCTGCTCCGCCCCCAGATTCAGGACCGGTTTGGCCTGCGGGTGGTGGTGGATGGTCTGCGCGATCCGGCCGAGCGGCTGGAGGTGTACCGTCGGGTCCGGCTCTTCCGCGAGCACCCTCATTGGCTGCTGGCAGCACTGGCCGAAGATACAGCCCGGTTTAGCGAAGAGATCGCCCGCGCCCGCGAACTGCTGCCCCAGGTGCAGCTTGCAGCCAGGGCGGAGCAACTGGCATTGCGGCTGGTCGAAAGCCTGGGGATTTCGAGCCAGCGCGCCGAGATCGTGGCCCTGGAGGCAGCCCGGGCTTATGCCGCCGCCGATGGCCGCCAGGAGGCCACGGCGGACGATGTGGCTGCTGTGGCCCCCATGGCCCTCCGGCAACGGCGCAGCGAATTTATGCACCAGTACCTGGCCTCGGTGCAGGCGGAGGAAAGCGAGATCCGGGCAGCCTGCCAGGTTGCTCAGGAGGAGGCATGAAGGCCGCAACCGGCATACGGTGGCTCCTGCCTGCCGGCTGGGCACTGGCAGCAGCCGGTTCCTATGGGCCGTGGGTGGCCCATAAAACGGCTGCCCTCGCCCTCAGCGGCACGGATCTGGGAGAGTTTGTCAAGTTCTTGCCGGATGGCACGGTGGTGCGACAACTGTTCTACCTGCCCCCTCTGGCGGTGGTGATCGGTGTGGCCCTGCTGGCCTGCTCGCGGCAGATGAGCTATTCCCCGCCGCTGCGCCTCCTCCTGCTCGCGCTGGCCATCCCGGTCAGCCTGCAACTGTTGCCACCGGCCTGGTCCCCGGCCAGCCTGATCACCCCGGAATTCCGCCTCCAGACGGCTGTCGTGGGCTTTTGCTGGCTGCTGCTGCTGGCTTCGCCGCTGTTGGGACGCCTGCCGGTCCGGTTCACCGGCCTGCTGACCGGCGCGCTGGCCATAGCGGCGGCGGGGCTTGCGGCCTGGCAGTTCCTGGCCGTCAAACCGGCCATTGACCGGCTGTACGGCACCCCGCCGCCCATCGGTTGGGGATTTTATCTGTGCCTGATCGGCCTGGCAGCGGTGGCCGGGGCAGGTATGGCCCTGGCTACAAAGGCATACAGGCCATGACCCACCGACCACTGCCCGCTCTCCGATCCCTGTTGCCGCTGTCCATCCTGTTGCCGGCCGTCCTGCTGCGCATCGGCTGGCCGACGTTGACCGAGTTCAAGTTCAGTGAGGCACGGCTGGCGGCCCTGGCCCTGGAGCTGACCCGGGAAGGTCATCTGCCCCTGGTCGGCGTGCCCTCGTCGGCGGGATTCGACCACTCGCCCCTCAGCGTCTATCTGTACGTGCCCGCCTTCCTGTTCACGGCCAATCCTATCCCGGCTACGGTGTACGGCGGGCTGGTGAACGTGGGGGCGGTGGCCCTGTGCTGGTGGCTGGCCCGGCGTTGGCCGGGGGGAGGGCGATGGGCAGCCGCCGTTGCAGCGTTGCTGCTGGCCGTCAACCCCTGGGCGGTGGCCTTTAGCCGTAAGATCTGGCAGGTAGCCTTCGTGCCCTTGCTGGCCCTTCTGTTCGTCGGGCTGGCCGTCTCGGCGCTGGTCCAGGGACGGCGCCGGCATCTGGCCTGGATGCTGGCCGCCTATGCTCTGTTGGTGCAGGTCCATCCCTCGGCTCTCGCCCTGGCCCCGGCCGCCGTGTTGTGGCTGGCCCTTTTCCGATCCCAGGTGCGCCTGGCCCCTTTGCTGACCGGCGTTGCCCTGAGCCTGTTGAGCGGAGTCCCGTTCCTGGTCCACCAGTTTCAGAGCGGCTGGCCGGCCCTGGCCGCCCTGCGGGCGCAATCGGAGGCCACCTGGGACCTGACGGCGTTGCACCTGACCTGGGAGGCGATCACCGGGCGGAGCATCCATGCCCTGGCCGGAGAGGCCTATCCTCTCCTGCGAACGGTGCCGCAGATTGATCGGACCTTCAGCCTGATCGGCTGGGTGACCGTGGGGGCAGCCCTGGTGCTGGCCTGGCGGATGGTTGCCCGCTGGCAGGCAGCGGATGCCGGGGAGCGGCAGGCAGCGCGGGTGGATCTGCTCCTCCTGTCGTGGCTGATCGTGCCGGTGCTGTTCAACCTGCGCCACAGCCTGGAACTGCACCTCCACTTTTTTGCCCTGATCATGCCGGCCGCCTGTCTGATTGCCGGCCGGGCGATTCAGATTGTGGGGCAACGATGGCCATCCGCCCGCCGGCTCCGGGCCACCGGAGCGGTGTGCCTGGGGCTGCTGGCCCTGCTCCAGGTGACAGCTCTGGTGTTGATGGGCCGTTTTGTGGCGACCCACGACACGCCTGGCGGCTTTGGCCTGCCCCTGGGCCGGTATCTGGACCTGGCCGACCGGGCGGTCGCGCTCGCCGACGAGCAGGAGGCCGCCGAGGTGCTGGTGGTAGGGCAGGGGGACTCGCCGGTGGTGGACGAGGTCCCGGCCATTTTCGACCTGCTGCTGCGGGGCCGGGTCGCCTGTCGCTTCGTAGATGGCAGGTCGGCGGCGCTATTTCCGCCACACCAGGCGGTGGTTGTCCTGGCACCCAGGGCAGGGGAGGCAGCCGGGTTGTACCGGCCGTGGCCCGCTGTCGAGGCGCCAGGGGGCTATCGCCTGGCCGTGCTGGAGGGTACCTGGCCACAAGAAGGGTTCACCCCCATCGCCGGGCCGCGCCTGTTCCAGAACGGCATTGAATTGCAAGGATACCGTTGGGAAAAAGATGGTCGTCTGTGGTTGCTGTGGCAGGTACTGTGGCAAAGCCCTGATGACACCCATTTCTTTGTCCACCTGCTGGACCGGGCAGGCCGGCGGCAGGGCCAACAAGATCTGGCCGGCTATCCAACCGCCAGCCGCCGCAAAGGGGATCGGGTTCTGAATAAATTTGACATAATCCTACAAGGGGGCCTGAGCGGCGGGTTCCAGGCGCGGGTAGGGGTGTACACCTTTCCCGCCGTGGTCAACGTGCCGGTGGTAGACGGCGCCGGAAACCCGGTCGCCGATGCCGTCGTGATTGATTTGGGAGAAGGACCTTGACACAGGGCGACAATGGTGCTATCATTGGGAATGGTTCACAACAGGTTGACACCTGATGGGACACGGATAGCACGGATGGGACGGGTGGACACGGATTTTACCTTCGATCATCCGTGTTCATCTGTGAAATCCGTGTCGTCCGTGTCCTATACATGTCCGGCCTGGCCGGATCGGGGATGCTTATGAATCCAGGAGTTGTTCTCGGCCTGGTGGTCCTGGCCATCATGGCCACAGCCCTCACAAACTGGCTGGTCCGGCGCCTGGGGCCGCCGCCGGCCGGACCGTCTGCCACCCTTGTCGCCCATCTGGTGTGGATATTGCTGCTCTCTGCTGCCGGCCTGATCGCCGCCCGCTATATCGAGCGCGTGACCCACGCCATCGTCGGCTACCTCCTCTTCGGCCTGGTGGCCCTGGGCCTGTCGCTGGTCCGCGCCATCCTCTATCGGCGGACAGGCAGCCAGCCGGCAGCCGACGGCTGGCCTCTGGTTCTGCACACCCTGACCTGCGGCCTGTTCGCCCTGGTTGTCTATCTCCTGATAGCCCTGCTTGCGCGTGGCTCTGCCGATCCGTGGCTGTTCATCCCTCTGTTTGTCGGCACACTCCTGCCCGACCTCGACCCCCTGACCTCCACGGAGAAGCGATGGGAGCATCGTGGAGCGTGGCACACGCCGGCCGTCAACCTCGGCGTTGCTGCCGTCACAGCTCCCCTCATTCCGCTCATCGGGTCGGAAGGGTGGAAGGCGATCTCCCTGGGCTTTTTCTGCCATCTGGTGATGGACCTGTTCAGCCAGCAGGGGATCATGCTCCTCTGGCCGTTCAGGCACACCCGCTATTGTCTGTTTCCCCTTTTCGAGTCGCCTGGCTGCGTCGCCGGGCGATGGGTGACCGCCGGCCTGGCTGTTGTGGCCCTGCTCCTGCTCCTGATGGTGGACCTCGGCCCACCGCCGCCGGCTCCGTGGCCCTCCTACGAGCAAAGCCTGGAACGTTTCCACTCACTGCAGGGACGGAACCTGGTCTCTGCCGATGTGGAGGGCACCTGGCAGGCCACCGGCCGGCGCGTCAACGCTCGCTTCGAGGTCCTCAACGCCGTGGGGCAATCGTTCATCCTGTTGGACCGCTACAGCGGCACGGTGTTCAGCGCCGGCCGTACCGCTTCGGACAATTTCTACCTGGATCGGATCGCCATCGTGGCCGGGGCGCCGGCGCAGATCAGGCCGGTGGAGTTGCACCTGCAAGACGAGACCCTGGCCGCAGCGCTGCCGCTTCTCTACCAGATGCAACGTGAGCCGGGGGTGCAGCACATTTTCATCTCCGGCGACCTCGTCCTGGCAGCGGGACAGGGCAGTGCGTTGCAGCCTGATTATGCCCTGACCCGTTTGCCCAAGATCCAGAAAGTAGCCGAAGGCAATGCCCCCACCTATCGGCTGCAATACCTGACCGCCGGCGAGCTGATCCCGCAGGCTCACCTGCGCGTCGAGGTTGCCGACCTGGTGATTGTCGCCACCTACGTCAGGCCGGCATCCGGCCCCACGGCAACGGCACTGCCCTCGCCGCCACCCTCCACCCCGGAGGCTGAACCATGAACCCCCGGACGGCTTATCGCCTTTTTGTGGCGGTCGTGGCGGTGGTCCTGGTGCTGGCCGCCGTGCCCATCGCCGCCAGCGATCTGTTCCGGCAGCCTTACTCGCCGGCCTGGCCGGTGATCCACCGCCTGCTGGACCGCCTGAAACTGAGCTACAACCCTTCCGGAGGAGGAGCGCCACCTGAATTCCCCTACTGGCATGACCCGGCCGATGCCAACCTGTTCTTCCGGGATGTGACGCTGACCACCGCCGACGGCCTGCATCTGTCTGCCTGGTATGTGCCTGCTCTGCCAGAGGCGGAAACCGGACCTCCGAAATCGGTTCTCCTCTGCCACGGCCTGTTGGATTCCAGATGGACCATGCTGCGCCTGGTGCCCTGGCTGCACCAGGCCGGCTACAACCTCCTGCTCCTCGACTTTCGCGGCCACGGCGGAAGCGACCATCGGCCCACGACCATCGGCCGGGAGGAGGTGCTGGATATCCAGGCGGCACTGGATTGGCTGGAGGCCGAGGGCGTCGGCGAGCGGGTGGCGGGCCTGGGCATGAGCCTGGGGGCAGCCGCCCTGGTGAACACGGCCGCCGTGGATGGCCGCCTCGATGCCCTGGTGCTGGACAGCCTGTTTGCCGACTGGAGCGACACCGACTTTGCCCAGGGCTACCGCCTGCCGCCCGACTGGCTGGTGCCGGACGTCCCCAGCCCTGAACAGGTGCTGCCCAACGTCCATATTCCGGTGTTGATTATCCACGGCACAGCCGACATCCTGACCCATGTGGAACACGCCCACCGGCTCTACGCTGCCGCCAACGAGCCGAAAGAGCTGTGGATCAACGATTCGGGTCATGCCTGGTCGGCCTGGACCTATCCCGATCTGTATCGGCGCAGGGTATTGGATTTCTTACAGTCGGCCCTGCCCGGGGCATGCATCAGGGAGGTTGTGCGATGAGGAAGCAGGTCATCGTTCTTTTCATACTCTGTCTGAGGAGCGCGTCGGGGTAGGGTCGGAAGAACGCCTGGTCGGCCAGGTACGGCTCCTCAAAACGGACGATCCACGAGCGCAGGATGCTCACCGGCGCACCGAGGGGCAGGACCCCCTGCCGGTATGCGGCCAGGACATCCAGAAAGTGCCCCTTCTCCGCCGGGGTCAGGCGGTCCGAAAAGTAGCCCAGGGCGTGCATCAGGACGTTGAGGACGGAGGGGCGGCGGGGCGGACGGGCCAGGGCCGCCCGGAAGCCCTCCCGGTAGCGGGCGACCACCTCCCCGAACGGCCGCCCTGCGGGGTTCGCCACCACGCGCCCCAGTTCCCGCAGGTGCTTCTGGCTCAGGGCCATCAGCAGGAGTTTGTAGCGGGTGTGGAAGCGGATCAGTTCCCCCATCCGGCCGGACATCTCCGCCTCCCGCAGGGCGGCCAGGGCAAAGATGGCGGTGTAAAACTGTTCCCGGATCTCCCGAAGGGAACCTACCTCCTGAAGTAGGACAACTGCTCGCAGTTGTCCTACAGCAGTTGCCCTACAGTAGGTGGCGTCCGGCAGGTGGGTAGTGCAGCAGATGGCGTTCGAAGAATGTGAGCATCGTTTACCCCCCGTAGGGCAACTGCTCAGCAGTTGCCCTACATCAGGCCAGTTCGTCCAGCAGGGCCAGGAGTTCCGCATTGGATGGGATGTCGCTCATGGAGTGGCCGTAGTGGATCCAGCGGGGACGGGGCGGCGTCCGCAGGTCGCGCCGGTGCTTCCAGAGGACGAGGGCCAGGTTCCCCGCCCAGATGGCCCAAAAGGGCGCCGGCGCCCTGGAGAGCAACAGGTAGGGCAGAAGGACAAAGAAGCCGGAGAGGGCGGACCAGGCATCGGTGGCGTTGAGGGCATAGGCCAGGCCCAGGGAGATGCCCAGCAACGTCGGGCCGGCCCAGAGGGTGAGCCCGGTCCAGACCCCGAAGGTGGCCGCGATCGCTTTGCCGCCCCGAAAGCGGAGGAATGGCGAGAAGGCGTGGCCCAGGATCGGCGCCAGGGCGACCGGTACCACCGCCCACCCGGAGAGACTGTAGAGGAGATGGGCCAGGGAGACGGGAACCGCGCCCTTCAGATAATCCAGCAGAAGGCGTCCAGAGGGCCGGCAGGGCAACCGCGAGCAGTACGGCTCCGATGGGGCTGCCACGGATGCCGGGGCGCGGTCGGCTCATTCTATCTCTACCCAGATGCGGCCGTCCTCGATCTTGACCCGGTAGACGGGCAGGGCCCGCTCCCGGCGCACCGCGCCCAGGAGCTTTCCGACGGCGGGCGGCCACGGCGTCCAGTCCTTGACGTCGCCCGTGTGCAGGTCAAACGCGCTGCGATGCCACGGGCAGACGATGCCCCCGTCGTCGGTGAGGCGGCCGTTCTGCAGCGGAGCGCCCATGTGGGGGCACTGGGCTGCCAGGGCCAGGACCTCGCCCCGGTGGCGGAGCAGAAGGATACTCCGCCCCTCTACCTGCACGACCTCCCGTGCGCCCTCCTTGAGGTGAGCGTCTTCCATAGCCTCTATCCATTTCATCAGGAGCTTTCCTTTCCCCGTTGTTCCACCGCCGCCAGCGCGAGTGCCAGCGCCTGCGGGATGCAGTGGCTGTACCTCCTCGCCCAACACCTCATCGGCTTCCCGCAGGAGGGCCTCATCCGGCGGTTGCCCGGCCGCCTGACAGGCGCGCAGGTAGTATTCAACCAATGCCCGTAGCAGCCCGGAGAAGGCCTGGGGCAGGGCGCGGGCGAAAGGCAGGAGGAGACGCGCCCCCTCGGCGAAAGCCGCCGCGGCCTCGGCCGGGCGCCCCAGGGCGAGCAAAACGGAACCGTGCGCACCCAGGCTCCTCGCCAGGTCGGGGAGGAAGGCCGGGGGGTTTTGTTGGGCCAGTTGGCGATAGAGGCTCACCGCCTCCTGGGTGGCCTGGAGCGCCTCCTCCCGCCGGCCCAGGGCGGAAAGCCGATTGCCCAGGTTGTTGAGGCTGGTGGCCAGGTCGGGGAGGAAGGCCGGGGGGTTCTCGTGGGCCAGTTGGCGATAGAGGCTCACCGCCTCCTGCGTGGCCTGGAGCGCTGACTCGTGCCGGCCCAGGGCGGAGAGGTCGCGGCCCAGGTTGTTGAGGCTCATCGCCAGGTCGGGGAGGAAGGCCGGGGGGTTCTCCTGGGCCAGTTGGCGATAGAGGCTCACCGCCTCCTGGGTGGCCGCCAGCGCTGACTCATGCCGGCCCAGGGCGGAGAGGTCTGAGCCCAGGTTGTTGAGGCTGGTGGCCAGGTTGGGGAGGAAGGCCGGGGGGTTCTCCTGGGCCA
>Ga0209101_1001763_pt1 | contig 15296 bp, 10 predicted proteins | sample ConPoolayeCmetaG_FD_185481 | JGI IMG/M metagenome (GOLD analysis project Ga0209101, IMG submission 185481) | Hot spring microbial mat communities from California, USA to study Microbial Dark Matter (Phase II) - Cone Pool mat layer C metaG... ...
GATTTTCCAGATAGCGGTGGAAAATGGAATTCGAATATCCTGATACGGTGATAGCCCGTCGCAAGAGCGAACATTTACGGCTTGTCGCCGAAAAGGATGTGCTGCATTCCCAAGGTACGGCATTGGGGGATGTAATGTTGTTTCCCGATGCTCTTCCGGAGCTCGATTTCACCGATATTAAGACGGATATTTCGTTTTTCGGCAAGACTCTGTCTGCGCCGTTGATGATAACCAGCATGACCGGCGGCGCGGATTACGCGGGCAAATTGAATCGCGCTTTGGCGTCTGCGGCCGGACGTCACAACATTGCCTTTGCCGTCGGCAGCCAAAGAGTGATGATCAGACACCCGGAAGTCACTCAAGATTTCGCCGTGAGACGTTTTATCCCCGACGGGGTATTGCTCGGCAATATCGGGGCTGTGCAATTGGCGGAATACCCCCCCAAAGTAATCCGCAAATTGATCGGCGATATCGATGCCGACGGCGTTTGCGTTCATCTCAATATCGCCCAGGAATTGCTTCAGAAAGAGGGGCACCGGCGATTCAAGGGAATCTCCGATTATATAGGCAGGTTGGTTGACCAGCTTGAAGGACGCGTTGTCGTCAAAGAGACAGGGGCTGGTTTGTCGCCGCAATGTTTGCAGAAATTATGCTCTCTCGGCGTAAAATACATAGATGTTTCCGGAGCGGGTGGAACGTCCTGGACGAAGGTGGAGATGCATCGCGCCGAGGATGAATTGTTGAAAAGATCGGGGCAGACTTTCGCCGACTGGGGTCTGCCGACCGCATTCTGTGTGGTAGCGGCCAGAAAAATCTGCAACAGCGAAACGATCGTGATCGCCTCCGGAGGGATACTTAATGGTCTTGACGCCGCCCGGGCGATCGCTCTGGGTGCGGATATGGTGGGGTTCGCGCGGCCGGCGTTGCTGGCGTTTCTAAATGGGGGGGAGGATGGAGTCGGACGATTGATCGATATTTTCAAGAATGAATTGCGTATGGCTATGCTGCTTACCGGCGCCGGAGATCTGCGGATGCTGCGGAAAATCCCCCGCCTTTACGGCGGACGGTTACGGGAGCTGCTTGACGCCTATGGATGGCTAAACAAGGCAAAAAAATGAATACGAGACAGGGTCAGGAAAACAAACAAAAGCAGGTCGATCTCGAACGACCGAAATCGTCGAGGATTCCCGGGTTTTATCGATTGCCCCTTGAACAGCGGCTGGCGTACCTTGCCAGAAGTTTCGACTTATCCGATGATCAGTTAAATGAACTTCGCAACGGTAACGCTTTGCGTATCGAGCACGCCTTGAATCTTGTGGAAAATGCGATCGGAGTGTTCAGCCTTCCCCTCGGACTCGGGCTTAACTTTTTGATAGATGGAAAAGAATATTTGATCCCCATGGCGATTGAAGAAGCCTCCATAATCGCTGCCGCATCCAAAGCCGCGCTGATCATCAGGGCGGGCGGCGGATTCCAAACCGATATCGACAAAGCAGTGATGATCGGCCAGGTGCAGATACTTGATTTGCCTGATCCGGAAGCGGCGGCGACTGCCCTCCACGAAAATAAGCAGGAAATCATCGACCAGGCCAATCTGGGTAGCCCGCGCATGGTTCTCCGCGGCGGGGGCGTATTCGATATTGAAACCCGTATTATCGACGGTGGGCCCGGTGTCGGAAAGATGTTGATCATGCATCTGTTGTATGATGTTTGCGAGGCCATGGGCGCCAATGCCATCAACACCGCTTGCGAGGCGGTCGGCCCTTTGGTTGAAAAGATTACCGGCGGCCGCGTAAACCTGCGTATCCTATCGAATCTTGCCGACAGGAGATTGGCTCGGGCTCATTTCAAACTTCCTTTCGAATATCTGGCCACTAGGGAATTGACCGGCGAACAGGTGGCCGCAAGGATGATCGAGGCCGGGCGGTTTGCCTTGGCCGATCCATATCGGGCCGCCACTCACAATAAGGGAATATTCAACGGCATCTGTGCGGCTGCCCTTGCGCTCGGGCAGGATTGGCGGGCTATCGAAGCGGGCGGACATGCTTACGCAGCGCGCACCGGCAAATATCGCAGCCTGACCGATTATAACATAGAAAACGGCTGTCTGGTGGGCCGTATTGAATTGCCTTTGCAGGTCGGTTGGGTCGGCGGCATAATAAATTCCCATCCCGGCGTGAAAACCCTGCGCAAGATAAGCGGAATAAAAACGGCCAAAGAACTTGCCGGAGTTCTGGCGTCGCTCGGCCTGGCGCAGAATTTTGCCGCTTGTCATGCTCTCAGCACGGTAGGCATTCAAAAAGGTCATATGGCGCTGCATGCCCGAAGCGTGGCGATTAGCGTCGGCGTGCCGGCCGAGGAAGTCGATGCGGTGGCGCAAGAGATGATCAAACGCGGCGAAGTGAAAGTGGCCGCCGCCGAAGAGATCTATCGACGAATGCTGAAACTGCCCAGAAAGAGGGAAAAGACCAATGAATTGCCTGTCAGGTCATTCGCCCCGGGCAAGGTCGTGCTGTTCGGTGAACACGCCACCGTTTACAATTATCCGGGTATAACCACCACAATCGGCATAGGGCTGACGATAAGTCTCAGCCGCGATCCGGATGGTCCTCGTTTCGTTACCCCCAAGTACAAACAGGTTTTCCCGATGCGCAGTGCGGAGATCGATGTCCGGGTCTTTTCCCGGGCTGTCGAACTGGCCCTGTCGATGTATGGCATCCGGAACGAGCCGATAGCGATCGAGGTCGATTCGGATCTGGTTCCCGGAATGGGGCTGGGTTCCTCAGCGGCGTTTTCGGTGGCGCTCTGTTCGGCTCTCCGGCAGTATAAAAACATTACGACTCAAAAACGGGTGGACGGCAGTCTGTTCGATGAAGTTCAGAAACTCGAGGCCATATTCCACGGCACACCAAGCGGTATCGATGCCGCCACAGTGCTTTCCAATGGTGTTCTCTGGTTTCGCAAGGGACCGCCGCGGGAAATGCTGCAACTTCGCACGCCGATAAATTATTCGGGCATTGTTTGCCTTGTCGAGCCCGGAGCCCCGACGATCGAGCTCGTCCGCAAAGTCAAGCAGGAGCGGTTGCGCGACCGCCAAAGGATCGATTCGATCCTCGAAGAGATCGGCGCAATCACGGTCGATGCCGGTATCGCTCTCGGCACCGGCGACAGCCTGGAGCTCGGCCGACTGATGTTCAGAAACCACGAACTGCTGGCAAAACTGGGCGTATCCACTCCCGCGCTCGATAAGGCGGTGTCGCTGCTTCTCGACAGGGGAGTGTTGGGCGCCAAATTGACGGGTTCCGGAGGCGGTGGCGCCGTCATAGCTCTGGTCAAACCCGATACCCAATATGAGCTGATCAATCAGTTGGCCGATGAATTCGGCCTCGTGTTCGGGTTCACTTTCGGAGCGTCGACCTGATGACCCGGGTGATTGCCCGTGCCTATGCCAATATAGCCTTACTGAAATATTGGGGCAAATTCGGCCGATTCGGCAATTTGCCGGCAACCCCATCCATTTCTCTTTGCCTCGATAAATTGAGCACGACCACCATAGTCTCCCCGCGAAAGGGAAATCGTGATCTTTTTTTCATAAACGGAGCAAAAGCCGCCGGCGAATCGCTTGAACGATTACAAAACTATCTTGACCTGTGGCGCCGGAAGCGGCTTTTGTCCGGAGCGATGACGGTTGATTCAAAAAACCGATTTCCGACGGCGTCGGGGCTGGCCTCAAGTTCATCGGGATACGCCGCTTTATGCCTTGCCCTGAGCGCCTGCTCGCGGAAAAACCTTGGATTCGACGATCTTGTCGCTTTGGCCGGAATCGGTAGCGGTTCGGCGGCGCGCTCGGTAGCCGGCGGGATAGCCGCCATGACCGCCGGAAAGAACTCGCGCGTTATCAAACTTGCGGCCTCTGCCGATATCCCGTGGGGAATGGTAATCGCCGTGGTTAAGGCCGGGCCGAAAGCGATAAGTTCTCGCCGGGGAATGAGATTGAGCGCGATTTCCAGCCCCTATTATCGGAGCTGGCTGCAATTCGGCCGCCGACAATTCAGAGAGATGCTTGCTGCGATAAAAAAGTTCGACCTGACCAAAACCGGAGAGATAATGGAGGCGAATACTTTGGCGATGCATGCCTGCATGCTGACCACGACCCCCCCGCTGGTCTATTGGGAACCGGCGACGATCAGCCTTATCAAGGCCTGCCGGCAATGGCGTAGCCGCAATCTCGAATCCTATTTTACGATTGATGCCGGCCCGCATGTGGCGTTTTTGGCCAGGCTTGGCGATCTCGAATCCGTAAAAGCTCAAGCGAGGAAAATCCGGGGGGTAATAAAATTAATAAGCTGCAAAGCGGGCGGACCAGCGGAGGTGATATCGTGCAATTAACCGGGGTCAGAGTGCCGGGCAAAGTCATGCTTTCGGGTGAATACGCGGTGATGCTGGGCGGGATGGCGTTCATGATGCCCATTTCCCGGCATATCGAGGTCGACGAAATCGATCTTGTGCCGGATAAACCTTATTCTCCGGTGGTGCAGATGGCCATCAAATATCCCATTCCGGAAGTGGCGAAATTCGAACAGAAGCACGGCCGCTCGCACATCAAGATAAACCCCGGCGGTTTTCTGACAACCACGGCCGATGGCTATCCGGTTAAGCTTGGCTTGGGGCTTTCTGCGGCCGAGGCGGTGGCCGTCGTCGCCCTTCGATTCGAACGGGCAGGCAAACCCTGGCAGCAGCACCGCAAGTTGGTTTTCAAATACGCCCTCGAGATTCACCGCGAGATTCAGAAGGGATTGGGAAGCGGTGCGGACGTGGCCGCCTGCGCGTTCGGCGCGCCGCTCGTCTATTATCTCAAACGGAATCGGCCGCAGATTGATCTAGTCAAGTCGCCTAAACATGACAATTGCCCGCCCATGGTTCTCGTCTGGACCGGTCGGCCTGCCAATACCCGGGAAATGATCGAGAAGTTCATGGCCTGGGCAAAAGAAGACAAGGTGGCAACGAAAAGACTGTTGCCGAACCTGGTGAAAGCAAGCGATATACTCGCCCGGTCGTGGCTGGTTGCCTCTCCGATCAATCTTTATAACGCGATCGACATTTTCGGCCTGGCGATGCAGGAATGCGCCGAAGCGGCTGGAATCAAATACAGGCTGGAATTGCATCATGAACTCGAATCGTGGGCAAGAAAAAAAGGCGGCCGGGCCAAACCAACCGGCGCCGGCGGTGGCGACATGATTCTGCTCGTCGGCGATCTCCCGTTCGGCGAACTCGAATACACCAAGGTGCCGCTGGTGATCCCTTCCCGAAGCTGATTGAAGCCCCCTTGGGCAGGCTACGCATGATTATGGCGGTTTGACCGCCCAATAATGCGTAATACCAGCATATTCTCCTCAATTATCGCCCATGAAACGCTCAATCTGCTTTTTGTAAAATTGGTTGTCGGGATCCTCGGCTGCGGCGAGTCTGGCGAATTTGATTGCCTCTTTTTTGTTTTTCCGGGCGAAACATATTTCGGCGACCGTGTCGGCGATCATCGCTTTTTCTCTGCCCGGTTTCGCCAGCTTCACGCCGCGGCGCGATAACTTTTCGGCTTCTTTCAGATTGAAACCGTGCTCAAAACACCACCAGGCGAAATTGTTGAGTTGAGAGGGGTCGTTACGCCAGTTTTCCGGCATCGATCGTTTTTTCAGCTCGATCGCCTTTGCGGTATCTCCGCTGATATAAATGCATCTATCGATAATCAACTGCGTCTTCATTCCAGCCAGGCTGCCGTCGTTTCCTGCGGCGGTTATGCCGGCCTCGATAAATTTTTCCAGCGACCCCATGCTCGAGTTCTCGATAATCAAAGGCGTGATCATGACGGCCGTCTGCACTTTGGATGCGGCGTCGGCTTCGTCGTTTGCGATCACTTTTTCGGCTGCATCCAAGACCTCGGCAAAAGCGAACATTTCGCGCTTATAACCATCGCAGGTGTTCTCAAAAATATCGAAAAGGTGATTACGGCCGGAACCCTTATCAAGCTCCATTGCCGATCGGTAATAATCGACGGCGTCTTTGTATTCCCCGATCGCCGAGCTGTATCTTCCCAGTACCTCGGCATCGGCAGCCGATGGATTTTCTTTGAATCGGGCCTTTTTCGAATCGATGGTCGCCGTATCTTTAAGGGCATCGCCGAGCGTCTTTAGAAAATGATTTTTGGCATATCCGATCCAGCGGTCAACGGTTAGGCCTTCGGCGTTGAGCAACACGAATGTCGGATAGCCTCGCACTTTGTGTTCTTTGGCCAGCGCCGGGCCGTCTCCCTTTTCGGCATCGACGGCTAAAAGCACGACCTTTTCAAGGGCGGCCAGCAAATCCACATCCGATTTCGCTTCACGAGCGAATACTTTGCAGGCGCTTCACCATTCGGCGAAAAAATCGGCCAGAATCAGTTTGTTCTCCAGACGGGCAAGCGATTTGGCCTCGTCGAGAGATGCCGGCGCAGGCTTGGCCGCCACCTGCATATTGATCGCCGATAGGACGATCAACGCCATGATCGAACGATTCATTGTCGCTCCTTTTCTGCTTTATAATTTTTTGATATATACATCAGCGGCAACGATTGTTCAACAATATTAAGGCGATTAAGTTATTATGGACTTGCGGTCGAATATTAACGAAAAATATCAACCCATTGCGCTGAAATTAGTTTATAATTATGGAATCCGTCGGCAGATCATGATTATCGGCGGGGTGCCGAAATCTAATGCAGGCGGAAAATCGGATGATTTGATAGAAAACAGGAGAATTGGTAGAATATGTGCGGTATTGCCGGTTATTTTCATTTGGCGGGTCGTTCCGACCCCGATGACAGGCTTGTGCGCCGGATGGTTGCCTCCATACGACATCGCGGGCCGGATGAATTCGGGGCATATCTCGATGGTCGCTGCGGCCTCGGCCATGCCCGCCTTTCGATAATTGATCTTTCCTGCGGCCAGCAGCCGCTGGCCAACGAAGATGGCACGATCTGGGTCGTTTTCAACGGCGAGATATACAATTATATTGAATTGCGGCCGGAGCTCGAAAAAGCGGGACATCGCTTTCGCACCAATTCCGATACCGAGGTGATAGTCCACGCTTACGAACAATGGGGACGTGAATGTCTTTCCCGTTTTAACGGTCAATTTGCGTTCGCGATTTATGATAAGGCCAAAGGGGAGATGTTTCTGGCCCGCAGTCGTCTCGGCGTCCGCCCGATATTTTACGCGGTCCTCGGCGATCGTTTCTATTTCGCCTCGGAAATAAAGGCTATTTTCTGCGAAAACAAAATCGACCGCAAGCTTGATTTTGAGGGTCTGGACGAAATATTCACCTGGTGGACAACCGCCCCTCCGCGCACCGCTTTTGCCGGAATAAATGAATTGGAAGCCGGAAGTTATCTGGAGATAAAGAACGGCAAAGTCTCCGGCGGCCGCTGGTGGCAAATGACTTTTCCCGAGACTTTCGACGAGAGCCGCAGCCTCGATTCATGGGCCGAAGAGTTGCATGAGCTGCTGGTCGATTCGGTCCGCCTGCGATTGAGAGCCGATGTTCCGGTGGGAGCCTATCTTTCCGGAGGACTCGATTCATCGGCCGTTACCGCGCTCATAAAACATTTCACCACCAACCGCTTGGAAACTTTTTCTGTGGCCTTTTACGATAAGGCGTTTGATGAGTCACAGTTTCAAAACGAGATGGCCTCGTTTTTGGGCACGAACCATCATCAGATAAAATGCTCGTATAAGGATATCGCCTCGGTTTTTCCAAAAGTCATATGGCATACCGAACGTCCGATATTGCGCACCGCTCCGGCGCCGCTTTATCTCTTGTCCCAGTTGGTTCGCCGGACCGATTTCAAGGTCGTTCTCACCGGCGAGGGTTCCGATGAGATACTCGGCGGTTACGATATTTTCAAAGAGGCGATCATCCGCCACTTCTGGTCGAAAAATCCGGAATCGGCCTGGCGACCGCTTCTGCTTAAGAGACTGTATCCGACCCTGCCGTTGTCACCCGCCCGGGCCCGCTTCTATCTTGAGACCTTCTATAAAAGCGGGCTGAATGAAACGGATAAATACTACTATTCCCATATTCAACGGATAAACACTACTACCAGAATCAAAGACTATCTGAGGCCCGAAATAAAAGAGATGATGGCCTCCCACGATCCACTGGTTGCGTTTCAGTCCGGTATTCCCGATAATTTTTTCCGCTGGCATCATTTGGCGCGAGCTCAATTCCTTGAAGCCAGATCGCTGCTATCGGGCTATCTGCTCTCCTCGCAGGGGGACAGGGTTACGGCCGCCAATGCCGTCGAAGGACGATTTCCGTTTCTGGATCATCGGGTGATTGAATTCGCCGCGACCATACCGCCGAAATTCAAGATCCGGGGGCTTAAGGAAAAATTCGTCCTGAAAAAGGCCATGAAAAAGGAATTGCCCGACGAGATTCTGCGACGCGTCAAGCAGCCTTACATGGCGCCGGATTCGAACTGCTTTTTCCAGGATGATTCTCCGGAGTATGTCGAAGAAGTTCTTTCGCCAGAATCGATTAAAAAGACGGGCATTTTCAACGCCGATGCGGTGGGGCTATTGAAAAACAAATGCTCGCGGCTTTCGCATGCTCACCTGTCGTTCAAAGACAATATGTCGATAATCGGCATTCTGGCCACTCAGTTGCTGGTAAACCAGTTTATCGACAACTTTCCGAACATCGAGCCGCTCGAACGCGAAAAGTTCAAAACCTGGCACGTCTGACCTTTCGTCGGAATCGGCCGATAGCGAAGTTTCGACAACGCGCCGCCTGCCGTCAGGGCAGGGGCGTAACGGCCACTGCATCGGCGATTGCACAGCCGGCCAGCGAATCCGCAGGAGCCTGACGGCTCATATACATGCCCGAAACACATATCCCCGGTCTATGGGTCGAGTTTGCCGCTGCGTAGCCGATTATCAGCCCGATCAAAAGCAGAGCGGCCGCCTTTAAGGTTGGCATCACCTTTCCGCGCATCTTCCCGACTCGATGGTTATTGATACTGGTCATTATAGGCTTTATCGAGGATATGATCCCGATGCTCTTGTGGATTGCGTTCAGCTTTGACCGGCAAAGATCACAGCCGGTCAGATGGTCGTTTATTTCAACGGCAATCCGGTCATCGGGGAGGGTCCCAAGCCCAAAAGCAAGCAGTTGATCTTCATCATAATGAGTCATTCTATTATTCCTTTACGTTTAAGTTCCTGACGGCATCGTTTGACGGCGTAAAAAAGGCGTGATTTCGCCGTTCCCACCGGGATTTGAAGCAATTCGGCGATTTCTTCAAAAGTGTGCTCCCCATAGAACCGTAAAACTAAAATTGAACGATGATTCATATCGAGGGAAGAAATGGCCTCGGCGACCGCCTTGTCGCGCTCTTGCGCCGCCAGCGCCTCGAATTGATTCAAGTTGGAGGCGGGCGGCTCCAGACTGTCAAAATCGATTTGGCGACGCATTCTGTTGATTTCTTTTAGTGAAAGTCGATAAGCTATGGTGTTCAGGTAGCCTCGAACGGTTCCGTTTCGGTTTTTCGGAATCGAACGCATGGCCGCCGCAAAAGTCTCTTGGACGATATCCTCGGCCGATTGGGCTGAACCACATATCAGCCAAGCCAGGCTTTTCAATTTGGTTTGGAATTTTTCGACCAGCTCCGACCAAGCCCGATTGTCGCCCCGAGCGGCCCTTTCCAACAAATCCCAATCGGAATTCAATGCTTCAATCCCTGTCGTCTGCACCAGTCTTCGATTTCCCTGACATCGGAGTGGGCGCACCATTTCTCGGCCATCTCCCCGCGCATTTCGCTGGATAATATATTCTCCAGATGTGCCAGATACCATGAAAAGAGCTTTTGGCGCAAGTCCGGGGCGTGAATTTTAAGCGAATCGAGATTATCGGCGATCCCCATGGCGTAATTGGAAACGAGCAATTTGCCGGCATCGTTGGGTGACGAATGGCGGAGTCTCCAGCCGTCGAGCCCGCCGGTTCGGAAATTTCCGACCCAATTGGTGAATGTACGGCGATAAAGTTCGGCGCCAGCTCCGCGGATCGGACTGACCAACGTCACCAGACCGAGATCTCTGCCGTTGGCGGCAGCCGCCTTGATCTTATCGGTTATAGACAGGGTTTTCGAAAAATAAACCGGCCGCTCAGCCCGTTCTGCGGCATCTATCAGCTTGAGGATCAGGGTATCGCCGATAATTCCCGCGGCCGGCACCTTGACTCTTTTTTCCGCCATACGCTTCGAAATCGAAATTCGGATTGCCTCGAGATCGACTTTGCCGGTGAAACGTGGCAAACCCTGATCGATAAGAAGTATCGGGTACCATTCGGTGTTCAGCAGGCTTCTATTAACTATGGTGATATCGGGGCGAATCTTCAAAATCCGGGTGAGAATCCAGCCCGGGTAGGTGTCATTATCGCCGTTGGTTATCAGGATGCTGTTTTGATCGAGGCTGATTATCATGTTGTAATTATAATCGAGGATATCGTCGGGTATGATGCCGCTTGCCAGCAGCCTGCGAAGCGCCTCATCCATCTTTTCGATTTCACCGGCCCGCATGTAGTGAACCGCCAAGACAAACCACGGATCGATGAATTTGGGGTCGAGGGCGACCGCTTTTTCGAGATACTTTCTGCCTTCGGGCGCCAGATGCAAATGAGGTTCGAGCGCTTTGAGATAGTTCAGGGTCGGATTGGCCGGATATTTTTTAAGGCCCTTGTCGAGCATCGCCGCGTATTTTTCATCGCCGGCATAGCGTGCCGCATACATCCAGTTGGCATAAGCATATTCCGAGGGAAATTTCTTGAAATATGTCTCCCACATGGTTTCGAGCCTTCGATATGTGTCCTTGTCGTAAACCACCTGCCTCATACTTTTGATTTCTTCCGGCCGGACGATTTCCTCGCCGCCGGACGCAAAGCCCCAGCCGCAATTCATGACCAGAAATGTTGTCAGAACCGTGATTTTACTTTTGAAAGACATGTTCAACTCCTTTTTACAATAAAGGCACAGGACCCGGAAAAGGTTCAAATATTTTATTTGCATTCCGCGGAAAACTATCGGCGAATAACCGCTCATTCAACTAAAGGGTGAATTAAATCGGGGGACATAGATACGGTATATCGGGTTCAACCGTCTCTGCCGGCCGCCTGATTCAGGCTGATTTATTTATTATCTGGCTATTGACTGAAAACTGTTATATAATTGCCGGAAAGAATATGTCCAATTCATAAGCGGCGGACACGGAGAGGTGGTAATGAAAAGAATCCCTTTAATCGGCGCGATCTTTATCTGCCTGAATCTACCGGCGGTCGCAGCCGAACGAATCGTTATCGATAACAGTCTGCCTGATTTATCGGTCAGGGTTGACATTGCCGACCAGAACCGTAGCGTTTTGACCGTTGAAATCGGCGGAATCGAGCAGGCGGCCTTTGAAATCGACGGCAGGCGATATCATCATCTCATGCTCGAGGGGGAAGGGAACATCGCCGCAAAAGGCCAACCGGCCGTTCCGTTCATAACCCGCAGTCTGCTTATCGGAGATAGAGCGCTTATACATGCTCATATCATAGAGGCGGAATATCAGGATTTCTCCGATATCATGATCGCCCCCTCCAAGGGAAACCTGCCGCGCACCGTGAATCCGGATGACATTCCGTACACGTTCGGCGATATTTATACCGCCGATAGCTGGTTTCCCGAGGAAATCGTCGAGCTCGGAGAGCCGTATATCCTGCGCGACTTCCGCGGCATGCCGGTTCATATCAACGCCGTCCGATTCAATCCGGCCAAGGCGACTCTGAGGATTTATAAAAAGCTCGTAATCGAATTTTCGTCGGATGGTTTCGATACCCGAAATGTAATCGACCGCACCGGCCCTCCTCAAACTATCGATCCCGATTGGAACGAAATCTATAAGCGGAGGTTCATCAATTATTCCCCCGACGTGCTTCTATACACGCCGGTGCTTGAAACGGGGGAGATGTTGATAATCTCATACGATCAGTTTTCTTCCTATATGGCGCCTTTTGTCGAATGGAAAAATCAAAAGGGGATGAAAACCAGACTGGTCAACGTCTCGACCGTCGGCAATACCGGTGCCCAGATAAAGAACTTCATTCAGGCGTGGTACGATTCGACCGATCTCGCCTATGTTTTGCTCGTCGGCGATGCCGCTCAGGTGGCCACCTACCTGCTGTCCGGCGAAGCCTCCGATCCGACTTATGCCAAAGTCGCCGGTGCCGATTATTATCCCGATATTTTCGTCGGCCGTTTTTCGGCCGAAAACGCTGCCCATGTGCAAACGCAGGTCCAGCGTGTGATAAGTTACGAAAAGAATCCCACCGGAACTGATTGGTTTCGCCGGGGCACAGGCATAGCCAGCGACGAAGGTCCCGGCCATTTCGGCGAATATGACTATCAGCATATGAACAATATCCGCACCGACCTGTTGGCCAACGGTTATACTACGGTCGACCAAATCTACGATCCCGGCGCAACGGCCGCCCAGGTATCGACCGCGCTCAATGCCGGACGCGGATTCGTGAACTACTGCGGCCACGGCAGCACCACCAGTTGGAGCACGACCGGCTTTTCCAATGCCAACATAAGTGCGTTGACCAATAGCGGCAAACTGCCGTTCATTTTCAGCGTCGCCTGTGTCAACGGCGACTTCGACGGAGCGACCTGTTTCGGCGAAGCCTGGCTGCGGGCCGCCGCCGGCGGCAATCCGACAGGGGCGATGGCCGCCTATATGTCTTCGATCAACCAAACTTGGAATCCGCCTATGGATGCTCAGGACGAGGCCGTGGATCTGCTCATGGCGAAAGCGAAAACGACCTTCGGCGGAATCTGCTATAACGGCTCGTGCAGGATGATAGATATAAATGGGTCAGGTGGGGCAGACATGTTCAATACCTGGCATATTTTCGGCGACCCGTCGCTTCTTTTACGGACCGATAATCCGGCGACCATGGCGGTAACGAACAGCGCCACTGTGCTGTTTACGGCCAGTCAATTTCCGGTGACCGTATCGGGTTTGGCGGGTGCCCAGTGCGCCTTGTATTATAACGGCACGTTGTTCGGTTCGGCCTTTACCAACGCCGCCGGACAGGCAGTCATTCCTATTAACGGCACCCTGCCCCTTGGACAGGGAATCCTGCTGACCGTGACTGCCTTCAATAAACTTCCTTATATCGACACCGTCTTGGTGATCGCCCCGACCGGCCCGTATGTCGTCTATGATTCTTGCACAGTCGGCGATTTGTCGGGCAACAACAATGGACTGATTGATTACGGCGAAACGATCGGTCTTGGAATCAGGCTTAAAAATGTGGGTCCCGACACCGCCCGCAACGTGGCTGCCACGCTATCGACAAACGATACTTATGTCAATGTACTCGACGCCTCCGAATATTATGGCTCGATAGCCGGCAATTCCGCGGTGGCGTATATCGCCAACGGCTTTTCGATTGCGGTTTCCCCGGCCGTTCCCGATAATCATCCCATCTCATTTCATCTTGATATCAGCGGCGGCGCCCTTGATGATTGGACCGCCGATTTCCTGATGATCGCTCATGCGCCGAACCTGACATTCGTTTCCAGCTCGATCAACTCCGGCGGGAACGGCATTTTTGATCCGGGCGAAACGGGAACTCTGTCGATCACGGTGAATAACGCCGGAAGCGGCGCCGCCGGCGCCGTTTATGCCCAGTTGATTGAAAACGATCCGTATATCAATATTATTTATGCGTCCGGTTATATCGGCGACATTCCGGCTGCCGGCAATGCCGGCAACAGCGGCGACCCATTCGTGCTTTCGGCAAGTTCTTCCTGTCCACGGGGTAGGCAGGTCCAATTTTCGGCTGTTTTGACGGGGGCGCGTGGTTTTGCCGATACGTTGACATTTTCTATCGTGATAGGGGATAAAGAAACCATCTACGCCGATGATTTCTCAATCGACCGCGGTTGGACCGGTCTTGGTGGAGCGGCGGAATGGACGATCGGCCCGGCGACCGGAGGCACCGGTTCCGATGGCTATGGCGGACCCGATCCTGCTTATGACCACTCGCCGGGTACGGATAATAGGATACTGGGAAACGATCTTACTTCGGGTTCCGGCGGTGATTACAACGTCAATATCGCGCAAACTTACTGGGTGACTTCGCCGATAATCGATTGTAGCCGTCATACCGATGTCGAATTGGAGTTTTATCGCTGGCTCGGTGTCGAACGCAATCTTTACGACCACGCCTATATTCAGGTTTACAACGGCACGGCTTGGGTGCAGATTTTCGCCAATTCGTCAACGACGATCGATGAAACAGCATGGAATCTCATTCATTATGACATCTCCGCTTATGCCGACAGCAATGCCGTTTTCCGGATAAGATTTGGTCTTGGAAGCACCGATGCCTTATGGCAATATTGCGGTTGGAACATCGATGACATCATTATCAAAGGATACTTTCAGGGCGTGGTTTCCGCTCCCGCTCTCGTGATCGCTCCCGGAAGTGTCTCGGACACGCTGATTCAGGGGGAACAGTCGCAGCATCAGTTGACAATTCGTAATCTTGGCAACGCAACTCTCCAGATCGCTTTCACGCCGTCGCAAAGCTGGCTGTTATGTCCCAACGGACAGATGAATATCGAACCCTCCGACAGCGTCCAAATCCAGATTACTATAAACGCCTCGACTCTGATCCCCGGCTCTTATCAGGCGGCCGTGAATTACACCAGCAACGATCCTCAACACGTCACCGGCAGCATTCCAGTCAGCCTGTTAATTCCCGCCCCTCAGGCAAGCGTGACTCCGGCCAGTATCTGGGATACGCTGGCGGTTGGACAATCAAGCGATATTCCGCTTCGAATCAGGAACAGCGGCAATGGCCTATTGATAATCGGCTTGGCCGTGGATACCCTGTTTTGCAGGCGGCCGGATTCGCCGAAAGCCATAGCCGGCCTTCCAATCGAAATGACGATTTTTTCCGATTTGCCGGGAATGCTGCTTGAGGGGGGGTGGCTTTCGATTTCGCCCGGTTCCGACACGGTTCAGCCTCATGATTCGACTCAGGCGACTGTTCATCTTTCGGCGGCGGACCGACCGGTAGGCGAATACAGCGGGCGAATCATTTCGAACACGAACGACCCTGTTCATCCCGTGATAGTCATACCGGTTGAATTGGTCGTATCCGGTTCGGCTTGTTCCTATGTTCTCGGTGATATCAACGGCGACGGCAACGTTCTCGGC
>Ga0209101_1001764_pt1 | contig 15295 bp, 12 predicted proteins | sample ConPoolayeCmetaG_FD_185481 | JGI IMG/M metagenome (GOLD analysis project Ga0209101, IMG submission 185481) | Hot spring microbial mat communities from California, USA to study Microbial Dark Matter (Phase II) - Cone Pool mat layer C metaG... ...
TGCAAGTACTATTATTAGTATAAACTGCAGAAATGGCTGGCTCATGAAATGTATAGAATAGCGCAAATGCTTTAAAAGCCGGCTCCCAGAGTTTACCAACGTCTTAGGTCCAACGGCAAACGAATTCGCGTCGACGAATTTAGTTAGATCTTGCACGTCGAGTAGCGCACCAACGGGTATCTCACTGCGGAACTCGGCTGCGCCCTATTTTCATGCTTTGGTTGAAGCAGACTAACTCGCTTAAGTCCCTATAAGAATCAGCCGATTTTACTTACTAGAGGAGTCCCTTAACATGCCCGCCACCGCCTGGCCCACTATCAGTCTTTGCATGATTACCAAAAACGAGGAACACTTTATCGCCCAGTGTATAAACAGCGTAAAAGAGTTGATCAACGAAATAATAGTGGTTGACACAGGCTCCAACGATAAAACAGTCGAAATCGCTAAGTCTTTCGGCGCCAAAGTTTATTTTCGCGCCTGGGATGATGATTTTTCCGCCCCGCGTAACCTCTCTATTGCTAAGGCGAGCGGCGATTGGATCCTAGTACTTGACGCCGATGAAGCCATCGATAGCAGTGATCATGAGAAGCTCAATAAACTTACCCTTAACCCCTCCAACTGCTATCTTTTAACACAACGCCACTACACAAATGACGCGCGCTTAAGCGGCTTTACCCCGGTAAAAGGCGAATTCCCGCATTGGGAAAAAGGCATGGGGGGGTACTTCGAAAGTTCCTGTGTTAGACTTTTCCCCCGCCATCCAGGAATTGAATACCGTAACCGCATTCACGAGCTTGTGGAGCCTTGTTTGGCGGAGTTAAAAAGATACAAAATTGTCTCTTCTGGAATCCGCATTCATCACTACGGCCATATCCGTGAAGTGCGGGAAAAAAAAGACAAATCCTCCCTCTACACCTCGCTGGGACAAAAAAAGCTCCGCGAACAACCCACCAACTGGAAAGTATTCTTTGAAATGGGGGTAGAGCACCAAGTGAACGGTCGTTATGAGCAAGCTATCCAAGCTTTCATGCGCTCGCTTGAGCTTCTGCCCAAGTATCTGCCGACCTGGATTAACCTTGGTTATGCCCTGGGCGAAGCAGGCCGCTATCAGGAGGCCGAACAGGCTCTTAATACGGCTTTGCAGCTAAACAATAAAGCGCACGAAGCTTATTGCAATCTGGGGGTGGTCTACATGCGGACCGAGCGCTACTACTTCGCAGAGCGCTGCTTTATTGAGGCCGTAAGGCTCAATCCGGAGTACATAAACGCCTATTGCAACTTGGGCGAAACTTTCATGCTGCTTGGGAATTTTGAGCAGGCCTTTCTTACCTTCCAAAAAGCCCTTCAGCTTCTTCCGCAGTGCGCCAAGGCCAAAGAGGGCCTGGGTATTACCTATCTCATGCTCGGCCGCCTGGAAGAAGCAGAAAAATGGCTTAAAGAGTGCCTTAAAGAAGACGCAAGCCTTGCGGGCTCTTACTATTGGCTGAGCCAAGTCTACCGGCTGACAGATCGCATACAAGAGGCTGTTCAGACGCTGGAAAAACTCTCTCAAGCGGAAAATCAATCCAGCCGTCAACTGAACGCCCGCGCCATGCAGGCAAGCCGCCTGCAATGCGAGCAGCTACGCAAGCTCCTCTAAGAGCTCCCTTATAGGCCATGCATTTTCTGTAGGTAGCTTTCAAAACGTTCGGCAATGCTGTCCCAACCGAACTCCTTGGCGCGTTTCAACCCGGCCTGTGACAGAGTATTAAAGTAACCATCGTCAGACAGAATCTTGTCGCAAGCCGCAATAAATTGCTGGTTATATCCATCACTCCCTGGAGGCCCTTTGATTACCACGCCCGCCTCGCCTACTGTCTCGCGCAGCGCCCCAAGGTCCGAGGTCACAATAGCGCAGCCTGCCGCCTGCGCCTCAAGGGCTGTGATGCAGGACGTTTCAGCAAATACATTGGGATAGAATAAAAGCGCTGATTTCATAAACTCACGCGCCAAATCCTTTTGCAACGTGTTACCGTGCAATATACAACCAGGGATTTGTTGCAGTTCCTGCTTGAGAGCCTCAAATTGTTTAACAGCCCGCTCTTCATAGGCCTGAGCACCACCGTAAACCTCAAACCCGGAAAAAACATGTAATTCGGCCGTAGGGTGTTTCTCTTTAACGGCCCTAAACAGACGCGGCACCAGCGCTAGACCACGGTACGGCGTGGAAGAAAAAATCAGGCGCTTGCGTTGACGCTCTTCCGACCCCCTGAAATACGGCAGGTGCACCCCGTTTCTTAGCACCCAGGCTTTTTCCAAAGGAAACCCGGATTGAGAGCACAAGGTCGCGGCATGCCAAGCGCTGACCGCCAAAAAAGCATCAATCCGCGCCGCTATGCGCCGATCACCCAGGCCGAAGTTTTGAATCTGGTCGAAGGAGTCGCCGGTCCAAAAAAAACGTTTCTTGCTTGGAAGCGCCACAAGGAGCGGAACCCAATCGCGCACCGAAATAAGAGCATCTACGTCTTTTTCGCGCTGCAAATCGGCCAGAGATACATAAACCGGCTCAGACTGAGGCGGCTTTTCGTGGGTAGTATACACCCTGACGCTGTGTCCCCGCTTATGTAACTCTTCCGCCAAGCGGATAACCGCTGTCTCGGTGCCGCCAAGCGGTTTTTCGTCCAAGGAACGGGCGTGAAAAGGAAGACACTTGTTGGCAATAAAAACTATCTTCATACACCTAAATTAATTCTACCTGTACCATTTTTAGCGCTGTAATAACAAAGACTTAAACTACAAACGGACACCACACAAAAACGCTTAAATCCCAAATTATATGGCTTAGAGCGTTCAATACCAAGGATCGTTTCCACATATAAAGCGCTCCCCAAAAAAAACCCCCCAGCAAAGCGGCTAAAACCAAGACAGGATTTGCAGCGCTTAAATGCGCCATGCCATAAAGGAAAGCGGCCGACAAATACCCCGCTCTGTAACCAAATCTCCTTGAGAGCGTCTCTTGAAAGAAACCGCGCCAAAGAAGTTCCTCTCCGGGGCCGATGATAAACCCAAGCAAAAGCAAGATACGTTCGCTGGATGCCGAAGTTCGTAAAGCATATATGCCGGCCACTTGTATGCTAAGTTCCGGGAGCAGGGCTTTAATCAAGTAATTTCCGATAAAGAACAAGCCATACAATAAGCCCGCCGATAAAACACCTAAGACAATCTTTTCTTTAAGGCCCGTTTTTAGGTCTGCTTTTACACGCGGCACCAGTGTCTGTTCCCAAAAAGCGGCCCAAATAAAAAAGACCACATTGTTGACGGCCATCCACCACCAAAAGTCAAATATACCTATCCCACCCGTTGCAAAAAGAAGTGTAAACGACAAAAAGACCGCCGAAGCAAAAGTCAAAAATCTTTTCCCGGAAATCAGGGCCCCCGACTCTGAATCAGCCATATGCAGGGTAGATAAGCGCTAAAATCAAAGCCACCACGCAAAGCAGGCCGAAAGCCAGGTTTAAGCGGGCGGTCGCTCCGTCCAAAGTTAAAAACTCGAAGTGTGGCTGGTCTCCGGCTCTTTGCCGGCTTTTTTTCCTAAGAACCAGGGCCAAGGGCAAAGCCAAAAAAACAACTACAAATGTCCAGGGCAAAGCAGGCGAGAAAGATACAATCCTCGGCAGCAACATATAAATAAGAAGCAAGGCAAAGGGGCTGAAAATCAGGACCTCATAATAAACTTGAGATCCTTTGTCGCCAAGCAGGGCGGCGACTGTTTTAAAACCGCCATTTGTATCGCCTTGAATATCGCGCCAATTATTAGCGTGTAAAATAGCCGCTATAAGAAGCCCCTGCGGTATCGCCCACAAGAGCGGAATCCAGGAGAAACCAGCGCTTTGTACCATCCAAGCCCCTAAGCAACCCAAAATACCGAAATTCAATAACACCGTGAGATCACCCAGGGCGCGGTATTTAAGACCAATCGAAGTAGCTGAGTAGAGCACACCACTTGCTAACCCAATTAAGCCAATAATTATTATGCTCCAGGTAGTGAGCGCAGCTAATATCAACCCAATCACGGAACCAAGCGCAAAAAGGACTATTGCCCCTTTAAGAGCCTGTCTGGGAGTTAAAAGTTTTCGCACCACAGCCCCGCTGACCGGTAGCACCTCGCGATCGAGCCCTTTTTCAAAATCACACACATCATTCAAAATATTGGCCCCGGCATGAAGAAACGTCATGCCGATAAGAGCGAGCAAAAATAAGAGCCAGTTAGGCTGAACCCCGCCCACTGCCACGGCCAGCATAGTTCCCAGCATAACCGGCATACTGGAAGCCGGAAAAGAAAACGGCCGGGAGGCTATCCAATAAGTTTTAAAGAAACTGCCTAAAGCTTTCCCCATGTCTACATTCCTGTTTAATCCCTTATACTTACCTCTCCTTTAGACGCACCGCCCCCGGTCATTACGATCGAAATATGGGCCTAGCCGACTTTAAACAGCCTTAGCCTTTAACAATGTGATATACCACACCTGATAAGCGGCGAAACGGCCTAGGATGTGTCATGCTGAACCTAAAGAATATGCTTTATGCGGCGCTTGTCATCCTCACCATGACCAGTGCCCCATATCAAGCACAGGCCCTTGACGGTTCGCTAGGGGCAAAATCAGTCGGCGTGGCTAAAATTACGCTTTATGTGGCTCCGCAAGCCTTGGTTGAGGTTCGGGCATTAACCCCTAAGACTCTTCTTAAGCACGACGGGCCGGACCAGACGATTTGCTTTAATTACAATGCTCCCTCCGGCGGCGATACGCGAGTTTTAGTGGCCTCTTCAGCGCCCGGTGCTACCCATACTTACTCGTTTGCTTTGCTTTACCAAGGCGACTTGACCAAGCCACAATGCGATAAGCAATGGTTCAAGGCCGCACTTTCTAAAGGCTTTCTTATGAACCCGGCAAAAAAAAGCCTCCTACGGCTTGTTTTTGAACCCGTCCTTTAGCTTAAAGACCACACAAGCCAAAAAAGCAGAAAGCACCTTACCAAGCTTATCCTGCTCGGCATTACATAAGGTTTACAAGTACTCGTGCGAAAAATTGTCCCATACTATAAAATCCAAACACTGACATGTTTCTCTTGCAAAAGATCTTTAACCGCTATGTCCTTGTCTCGCTTGCGCTTGGCGGGTTGATTGCGCTTCTTTTTTACCGCCTGACCGGCTATCCGTTTGTTAATATCGATGACCCCATGTACATTTCCATGAACATGCGGGTGCAACGCGGCATGAGCTGGGAAAGCATCAAATGGGCTTTTACCACCTATTATTACGGTAACTACTGTCCGCTCACTTGGTTGGCTCATATGCTGGATGACGAGCTTTTCGGCAAGTGGGCGGGGGGACATCATCTTAGTAGCATTGTGCTGCACGGCTTAAACACCCTGCTCCTTTTCTTGTTTTTGTCACAGGCCACGCGACGTTTTTGGTTGAGCGCCATTGTAGCGGCACTGTTTGCCATCCACCCTGTAAATGTGGAGCCGGTGGCCTGGGCCGCCAGCAAAAAAGACGTGTTAAGCGGCTTTTTCTGGATGATAAGCTTGCATCTGTATCTTCGCTACGTACGCCGCCCATCTATAGCCAGATGGGCGCTCACATTTTTCTCCTTTTGCCTGGGGTTAATGGCCAAATCAGTGTTGGTGTCTTTGCCGGTAGTAATGTTGTTATTGGATATATGGCCCCTTAGGCGTTTTCCACTTCAGCAGCCATCCTTCCGCAGCGCCATACGCCTAGCGGCCGAAAAACTTCCCTTCTTTATTCTTGCAGGTGTGTTCATTTTCCTTACCGCCACCTTACAGGCTGATTTAGGCGCAACTGCAAACTGGGCTCCTATGACTCTGGCAGCTAGACTCGGCAATGCAGCCTATTACTTATTTTCCTATCTGGAGCGTCAAATCATTCCTCTCCGGGTCGGCTTTCCCTATCCCGTCATCTTTCCCGGCAATTATTATAGGATTGCATGTCTAGCGCTTGTTTTGTTGCTCACGGCCCTTTTTCTGTCCAGACTTAAAAGTAAGCCTTATTTGACTGTAGGCTGGTTTTGGTTCGGCGCCGTCATCGCCCCTTATTTGCAGATACAACCTATAGGCTTACAAGTGATGGCCGACCGCTGGGCCTACCTCCCGGGAATCGGACTTTTTATCTTGACGGTTTGGTTTTTGGAGAGCTTCTTAGAGAGTCTTAAGGTCCAGGTTTTTATACGGGCAAGCGCCGCCGGCGTGTGTTTGACGGCCTTAGGGCTTTTAACCTGGAAGCAAGTTGAAACTTGGCAAAGCAGCGTTTCCTTGCTTAAGCATGCAATTTCAGTCAGCAACCAAAACTTTGTCGCCCATTCTTACTTGACACGTGCCTTATTTCAGCAAAAAAAGCCTGCCGAAGCTCTAGAAGAAGCACAGAATGCCTACCGCATCAAGAAACTAGCCATGACCTTTAAGACTCTAGCCGCCGCTCTTGAAAGCACAGGGCAGTCAGAGCGTTTGGTGGATTATCTTCACCTTTCACCATCATCGGCCGGCGTGTATTCATTGATCGAGTCGGGCTACATTTTGTCCACTCTTAGCCACATCCCACGGGCACGCAAAGCTTATCAGGAGCGTTACGGCCATGATCCGATAGACAAAAGTATAATTTACTTGGAGCAGGCCGTCGCGCTGGATCCAACTAACGCCGCCGCCCGCGGACACCTTGGTAACGCCTATGCGCTAAAAAAAGAATTAAACAAAGCTCTGGAACAATTTCTTACGGCACAGAAGCTCACCCCCCGGCAGTCGGCCGTTTATACCAACTTAGGAAACCTCTATGTAATGCAAGAGAGATTTGATGAGGCCTTACAGGTCCTAAATCGGGGCGTGAGATACGGGGCAGGCTCTATTGAACCGTACATGTATGTAGTCACCGCCTTGGTCCAAAAGCACCGCTTAGATGAAGCGATGGTGTTTGTGGAAAATGCCCTGGAGGCTGTTCCGGACTCCTCTTGGGCTTGGAATCTTAAGGGCACTATACTTTTAATGCAGCAAAAACCTGCCGACGCTTTGACTTGCTTTAGAACCGCTCTTGACTACAACCAAGAAAGCGTCAGCGCTTATAACGGCATCGGGGTTGCACTCTTATTCCACAACAAAGACATCGAAGGAGCGATTGATGCATTCAAGAGGGCCTTAAGCATCGACCCCAACAATACCCAAGCCCACATTAATATGGCGTCAGCCTTAATCGCCAAAGAGCTTTATAACGAGGCAAAAAAACACCTTAAAGAGGTGCTTAAACTCGACCCCGTTAATGAACCAGCTAAGAAAATGTTGAATTCGTTCAAGGAATAAACACCTTCAGGTGCCGGGTTCAATCGCAAAGGTAAGGACCCCGGAGTAAGTGCCGGAAGGCTTTTTAAGAATTTCCTCGCGCACAAAGGAAACTTCAAAACTCGCGTTCGGGCTCCCCCCGCATGACTGTGAGGTAGTGTTGGCTCCGCTTAAGCCTGTAAGCTCTGAGCCGGCCGTCAATTCTGTCCCGCCTCCGCCGGTTACAGTGTTCCATTTGACCCGATACGGAATGGCATAAGTACCGGCATGCACAAAAAAATCTGTTCCTGTTCCGCCGGTCGAATTGCCGTTGCCGAAAGCAGTAACCTTATAGGCTGCCGAAGTCATGTTGGTATAAACACAAACATTCTTAAAATCGCTGGGCGCTGAGGTGCCGCCTGTAAAAGTCAAAGTCATATCACTAAGTGATGTGATACGCACCAATTCAGACACCGTAAGCGAAACAGTTGAGTCGGATGTAACATCGGCAAGGGAAGACTCCAGGGGCATGAAACATGCCAAAGAGAAAAGCACCCCTGAAATAGCCGGCCTGGCCCAGAGGCCTCTATACTTCCCGCCTTCTCCAACTTGGGATATGACAAAAACTGGCTTCATAGCTTGACCGGTTCCCAGCACATCTTAGTCCTCAATTATAAGCACTAATTCCAAACATGCAATTAGAAACTAAAACAAAACGCTTTAAGACAGGCCTTAACTTCATTGTTATGCCGCGAATTTTATAGAACTACCGCGAGCCGCCGGGAGGGAACTTTTGTGAATAGGTGAAAGAACCGCCGCTTAAGTCTTCCTCTTTAAAGCTAAAGCAGTAGCATGGACCTTACGGCCCCGCTACTGCTCTTCGTTATCCCAGGTACAGGTACTTGACTTCCGCACTTATTAAGGCCAAACACTGGGGAACTTTTTTATGAATTCCCTAGTTAGGCTCGACCACCAAGTAGAGCTGACCGCCATATGTGCCGGACGGCTTAGCCAGTATGTCACTTCTCAGAAAGACCGCCATGAAGTTGGCGTTTTCACCTCCACCACAGTTTTCTGAAGTCGTATTAGCATTTTGCCGGCCAGTTAATGCCGTGTTGGCTAAAAGCTCATTAACAGTAGAAGAACCGGTGGCGGTATTCCAATACACATGATATGGAATTGTATAAGTATTTGTACCAGCCGTGCTACGGACGTAAAAATCGGTGCCGGCGCCGCCTGTGGAGTTATACTGTCCATAGGCTTTAATCCGATACATTCCGGGGGCATCAAGATCATTGTTATAAACGCACACCGCGTCGTCAGCCGAAACCGCTGTCGCGGCCCCGCCTGTTAGAGCAGCAGACAAATCCGCGATGCCCGAGATTTTCACCATATCGCTTACGCTGAGCGTCAGCGTTGAAGTCCCTTCAGAGGTAGCTCCCAACGTACCGTCTTGAGCCGCAAAAGCCTGGGTGGTCACCAACAAAACCAAAGCGGCCATCGCCAATGTATTAATCAATATTTTCATAAGTCCCCCATTTAAAAATAGTGCGGAGAGCTGAAAAGCGTTTAATGGAAACAGCCCTCAGGACTAACCCTCTTTCCTGCCTGGGGGATCGGCTGTCTCTTACAAAAGCTTTAGGGGAGATAGGAAAAATATTTAGGGATTTGGGCCGCTCTTTGCTTTGCGAGCTTAAGTTATTGGAATAACGATAAGATTGTTATGTTAACTGCTCCTATCAAACGCTTGAATCTTAGACTTTCTTTTTTTAGAACTGCTAGCCCGCGGTTCTTCTCACGACTTGCAAACCAGATCGCCAAAATCCATGAAATACCCGGGCTCGAAATCCGGCGCCAGGTTCAACTGAATAGTGCAATGGTATCTAGCGCTATCAATATATAAAGGCTCCCTGCCTGTGATTTCCGCCTGAAAGGTGCCGTCTTCTTCGGTAACTGCATAACCGCGCGTTCCTTTAATACGCTGAAGACTTATAGGCCGTCCCTGCTCGTCAAGAATACGGCCGATAGCAACAAAAACCTTTTCCACCGACCATTTCTTACTGACGATGTTTCCGGGAAACATCGTCACATTATAGGCAGTAGTATCATAATCCACTATATCCGCTCCCTCCGTGGGTCTAATCTTCACGTTGTATTCCCTGTAGGGCCCCACTCCCAAAGCCAGCCTTTGGCCGGCTCTTACCTTTTCATAAACCTGGTCGTTTAACAACAGCTCAAACTCACTCTTACTCGAAGTGGAAGCCACCTCTACTATCATCACCGCTCCCTCTTTAGCCGGATAAGCCACCGACACAGCTCCATCATGACTAACCAAGAAACTCGAATACAAATTAGCGCCGACAGCGGTCTGATCATTACCACTAAGCCTCACATCGCGCACAAAGGCATTGGCTTCCAGGTAGCGGTTTCCATGCTGAACGGCCAGCTGGTCGGCAACCAAAAAATCTCCCGCCGGTTCACGCTGATTGTTCAGCTCATTGCTAAGTTCAATTCTTTGGCCGAAACCATATTGCGTTCGATCGTCATAACGCAATGTAGTAGTCAACAAATCCTGCGCTGTGTCCCTGCCTTGAGTGGTGCGTGGGTTGGAAAGCAGGGCATAGTGCGGATTTAACTGCTGGTACCAATATAACCCGGTATCAAAGCGCTTGCCTTGATCGGTATGCAAATAACCGGCCCTAAGCGTCAATGAACGGCCTTGCCCCTGCATTATTCTCCAGTCCACCTGCGGACCATGGGTGGTGTTATCCACCCGGCTGCCCGCCGGCTCTGGTGTCGGGAAAATGGAAGCTTCAAAGGGCCGGGCCGGAGGCGGTTTATCATAGATATTGCGGTTAAGCGAGTAACGCAGGTCAACCCTGCCGATAGTCTTTGTGATCCCAAGGGAAGCGGTGGAACGATAGTAATCCAGCATATTATAAATCCGCGGGTTGTCACGCGGCGCTTGAGAAAGAGCGCTACCCCGGTCTATATCCTTAAAGCCGCTCAAGGTCTGAAACAACGATCCGTAAAACATAAACCCCAAGGGCAGGGGCCCTGAAATCCCTGCGTTGGCGCCGGTCTGCCCGGCGCTGGAAAACGAAAACGCTCCCGAAAGAGCGATTCCGCGCCATAAGGTCGTGGCACCCACTTCTCCCAGCGTCACCTCCTTAGAGCCGGTCACATTGCCGGATAGTTCCCAATCGGCCGCAGCACGCCAACGGATTCCTGCCTGATACACCGGCTGGTCAGTAAAAACATCGGCCTCATCACGCAACCAGCCCGCCTGCAGCATAAACACCGGCATGGCCCTGCTGACCAGGTATCCCGATTTAACAAAATAACGCTGGTCGCGGGTTACTGTTCCATTGTCTTCAGTTATGATCACATCGACATCATAACTTCCAGGCGGGAATCCGGATGTATCCACGTCCTGCAAGCCGAAATCCAAAACTTGAACTGAAAGCAGGCGCCCGCCGCGGTAAAATTCGACCCGCGCATGCGAGGGAACAAAAATCTGCAGCCGGCTGCCTTTGGCCAAGTCTTGATCCAAAAACAACTCATTGGCTGTTTCAAATTCCAACCCCGCCAAGGGTATACTTCGGCCGAAAGACAGCCCGCCCGATTCAAGGAGACCCGCACTGGCGCGGTAGCTGCCTATTATACCGCCGGCCGAAGCTTCGGTCAGAATATAGTGGCTCGCACCACCACTGTCTCTGAGAGCCGTCCCATCTATTTTACTTAAATACTTGCCTACACTCATCAGCGTACGATGAGTCAAGCTGGCCGATTGTATGTCAGTGTTATCTAAAATTCCTGAGCCGGAAGCTCCGAGTTGTTGTTGAAAAGAAAACTTGTTTTCGGGATCAGGAAGACGGCGGGTTAAATCAAAACTTTGCACCGGGAGATAAGATGGATCGAGACTTAAAACAATCCTAAAGTTATAGGGGTCGAAGCGCACCGAGCCTACGCCGGGAATAAGGCGCGATTTGCGGATTACGCCGGATAACAGTTTCTCCAAGCCCTCTGATTTTCTAAGGGGCTGGATCTGGTCGACAACATCCTGATAATTCTCAACCTCAAACCAAGATTCGGTATACTTTGTAAGAATCCCTCCCTTAAATACGTCCCCTAAATAAATATCAAAAACAGTAATCTCTTCCTCTTCAACAGGAATATTAGACACCAAAGACGCCCCTCCTCCTTCTGGACTCACTTCCTCGGGGCGGATTGGTTCCAATGTGGATTTTTCGGCCTTAAACTCATCAGCCGGCAAAGCTTCTTCATATAGCGGGATATTTGATATTTCCTCCCGGGCGTCCGCCGGGGATTCATTCTCGGCCAAGGCCGGACTATTTAAGAACGTGAGATACACAATCCCTGCCGCGCATTTTAAGGCCGCTTTAACCGCCCATGCCGCCGATTCTCTCAAGCTAAAGTTCATCCGCCGAAATGATCAAAGATTCAAAATCCGCGCCCGTTTTTGTCAGGAATTGCAACCGTCCGCGCCCCGGCAGTCTAAGGCCCCACGAATTTCCGGGGTAAAGACGCTTGCTCGGCAATGTGAGGCAACGTGTTTGCCCCTCCGGGCAGAATCTTCCGGAATCTAAATAAACGCCGGCATTCCCCACATTACGCAAGACCAGCACGTCTTTAATTTTTTCCCATGTCAAATCGCTTCTGCTTTCCAAGGGGAGGGCGCTCACCGTAATGGCCATGCCGGCTATAACATCTAATCTGGCGATTCTGCCGTTCAGCCTGACATCAACCAGGTTTTTCTCAAAAGACTCCCTCTGCGGCAGTAAAACTATCCTATACACCTGCTCCCGATCTAAAGCCGGCTTACGAAGAAGGAGGCGTAAAGTGCGCTGACCGCCCCGCTCAAGCTCAAAGCGCCTAGGTGAAACAAGCAAATTATCGCTTGGCTCTAAAAACTGATCGTCAAAGCCTGGCCGCTGAACGGCCTGTACGCTTGCCATCATGTATAAGGTCCGATCAGTCTTGTTCTTTACCACCAAATTCTGAATTGGGCGTTCCTTGGGGAAAAAAGTGATAAAGGTCCGATCAACGGCAAAATGAAGCAGATTTGCATCCCTAAGTATACTCTCCGGAAGTTCCACTCTCTCAGGCGCTTCTCCCCGTACGCCGGGCAGGCGCTTAATACCGATTATTTCAGGCTTAACCAAGGGCACCATAACAAAGGCCGGCGACTCGCTGGGCAATGGGCTTGGCGTGACCGTTGGCGCTGCGGTTCCTTCCTTAGAAAGCCCAGCCGAAACGGCCTTGGGGCTAACTGTTATTAGGGCCTCCCGTTTTTTAGAAACTTCAGATGGAGTAGGCGGCAGGACTTCACCTGCCGGAAAGGAAGAAGGAGTTTGAAGAGGCGGACCTGCCTGGATAGGCCGCTCGGGCGCTTTAGTCATGCTTTCCCCAAGCGTTGTCAACGCAGCTGATGACGCGCTTTCCGCACCTTCAGGGATAGGCGTCTTGGCGAAATTGATTTCAACTACCAAATTTTCACCGATTCTAGAAATCGTATAAGCAGGCACCTGCAGAGTTTTAAAAGCCGTAACCACCCGCACTCTCCCTTCATGCTGTGCAAAAGAAACTCTCCGCACGAAGGAGTCGTTAAGCACCGAGAGAAAATGCGGCCTTAGAACTTTCAACTTCTCAATCTCAACAATCAAACGCACAGGCTCTTTTATGACTCCGCTGGTATATGAAGCATTTTTGGGAGCCTTAATACTAAGTTCAAACAAGCCGGGACCGCCGGAGGTCTTCCGGACTAGTTTCAATTTGAAGCCTTGCTCTTCAAAATCAAGTAAAGTCTCCTGGGCCAACACCACCTTATCGGGGCAATAGACAGCAAAGAAACATGTTAAGACTAATAAGACCCTGAACAGGGGAAACACTCTGCGAGAAACCGAAACCGGTAGGTTGTTAGGTCTTGGTTGACTGAGAGATTTCACTAGTCGGCAATAAACCAATCGCCTGGCATCTATTCCGGCTCCCTTCTAAGGCGAGCTCCACTTCTAGTTCTGAGGAGCGCTTCCAAAGACAAGGCAGCGTTGCGCCATCAGCTTGCTTAAAATAGACGCCATTTTATAACCTGAAGCCGTAATAAAATCAAAGACCTAACCGGGCCGAAAAGCCGCAATCAAAGCTCGCAAGGTCTTGAATATGTTACCTGCCTGCGGCCAAAAAATAATTACTCTTTTCCCTCCCTGGCCCATTCTTCAAATACCTTGGCCTGGCCGTTTCCTATAGGGACGGTCAAGGAGCGGATTTCTTCGGTTGAACCGTTACGGATTCCAAGCTTAAGCACGGCGTTCTCCGGCACTTCAAGTCTTATTTCGCGCCCGCTGTACAGCCGGCCGCCTCTCAAGGAAGTACAAGTCTCCTCTCGCGCCCCCTCTCCTTTCACGCAGGCCGCTGGAGTGATTAAGCTTGCATGCATGTTTCCGTCGTTTTTGAAAATGACTTCCTTCCCCTCCCGCCTCCAGCTTACGTCAACCTTAGGTTTCAAAGGATCAACAAACAAAAGCACACCCATGCCGGTCATTATTCTTAATTGAGCGGCGCTCCCCACGTAACTGCCTTGTGTATCCTCCGCCTCTTTATCAAATCTGCGGTCCTGCGGCACAAACGCCACCCTATACACTTCCTCCCGCTCTATCGGCATTTTCTTCAACAAGATTCGCACAGTGCGCTCACCCTGGGGCCCCAACGAAAACTTTTTCGGTGATAAAAGCAGATTATCAGCCATCTCTCTCTGTTCCTCGCCCTCCGCCCCGGGATTCAATACTATCTGAGCCTGGCTTACGACATAAACCACTGCATCCGAATTGTTGTGCACCACTACATTTGTAATGGGCCGTTTACCAGCTTTAATATGCAAGATAGCATCATTAACCGAAATCTGGGCCCACACCAATGGCGAGCCAAAGACCAACCAAGCCGACAAAAAGCCCAGGAATCTATAAAAGCGCCTTATATTAATCATGTCTTCCCGCATGCCGGTAACCCCCCGTTTAAGCCATTAAAAGCGTCCCATAAAAAAAAAGACCCCTCAGGCGATAAGTAGGCTGCCACATATATATTGCGCAGAAAACCGCACAATGTCTAATGACGCGGCGTAAATATCAACGACAAAACAGCGGAATAACTTAAACCGCCTGTGGCCGCCTGCAAATCGCTGTTCCTGACAACGGCCTTGACGCTGGCCGTGGGGTTGGTATCACCGCTGCAGCTTTCCGGATCTTGACGCGCATTACCATAGTTGCGCGGCGTACCGGGCTCTAGCTCATAATACTCTCCACTACTAGGATGATCCCTATACCAAATCGAGTATTTCAAAGTCTTACCCGCGGCACTCATATAAAAACTACCGCCCGAGTTGGGCCCAGAAGCCTCGACCGTATAGAGAGGGCCGTCACTATGATAAACACAAAAGGTATCGCTGCCATCCATATCAGAGCCGCCGCCGCTATAGGTGCCCAGATTCAAATTTCCTAAGCCGGTGACAGCCATAGCGTCGGCCGCCGCCCGCAGCGGAAAGCAAAGCCCGCTTAAAGCAAAAGCTGCTAAGAGCCGCAACTCTATTTTCATGGATAAGCCTTGTCGGTCACCTTGAGTTTAAACCATTTTCTTAAGGTATGCCACTAAAACTAAAGGCACACTCAATCTGCGTATTGCGTAAACCAAAGGGAATGAGCGGCCGTTTTAGACGCGCCATGGCCTTCCAAGGCAAAAGATACATACGAACTGGCAGACGTACCGGCAGTTGGGGTGGAAACTTGAGGCTGCAGATCTCCTCGCCCCCAACACCAAGCCGGATTAAGAGCCGCCAACCCGCTTTCCAATCTCGCCGAAACAAGCTCGGCCGTGCTCCTAAGCTCGGCGACTTGTTTAAGAGCCGTTTCCAGAGAGGCTTCAGTCCCAAAAAGCTTGGCGCCGGTTGCTTGCAACTCGCCGCTCAAGACGGCTATCTTCT
>Ga0209101_1001765_pt1 | contig 15286 bp, 16 predicted proteins | sample ConPoolayeCmetaG_FD_185481 | JGI IMG/M metagenome (GOLD analysis project Ga0209101, IMG submission 185481) | Hot spring microbial mat communities from California, USA to study Microbial Dark Matter (Phase II) - Cone Pool mat layer C metaG... ...
GCCTACCGCTCAAGTTGTGCCTCCCACCATCGAGCTGCCTGAATTGACCCCGACCGCCACCCAGGCTATTCCTCTGGCGATAGGCAGCAGGGTGGTTATTGCTGGGACAGAAGGAGATGGTCTGGCGATCCGACAGGGGCCGGGGTTGTCGTATAGCTACTTTTTCGTGGGCAATGACGGAGACGTGTTTACCGTTGAGGATGGCCCGCGTGATGCCGATGGCTATGTGTGGTGGTACATCACCGATCCGAACGATCCCAACCGCGCTGGCTGGGCAGCAGAGACCTACCTTGTCGCTCTCCAGCCTGGCTCCTGAGCCTGGATAGCGCCAGGCACAAAACTTACAAGCACCGGCTCTGCTTCAAACAGTGCTCACTTACTCAGTTGGGATGTTCAGCGCATACTCAGCCTGAGGTGAGCTTGGGTTAGGCAACGGAAGGACAGGCTTACCCGATCTTCCGCAACAACCGCGCCCGACGATGATCCAAAGCTCGTATTGCTTCAGCGCGGCGTAGGCCGGGTTGCCAAGTAAGCGCGAGGGCGATTCCGGCATCGGTCCACGCCAGCGCGCGCGTGAGGTCACCTACCTGCCATTCGTAGTATTTTGCCAGTTCTTCGTGGCCGACTGTATCGAGTTTCAAATCGGCCAGATGTTCCCATAGCGGCACAGCTTCGCCGCTGCGCCCTCCCCGCTTCAGCAACGTAGCAAGGCCAGATAGGGCCTCAGCGCGGGCCCCGCCATCCGCCTGATCATCCATAATGAGGCGGTAAACCGTCTCGCACTCGGTCAGCATCCCATGCCGCTGATACCACCGCGCCAAACTGAGACGGTCATCCACCGGGATCGTAGGGGATTGCGGTTGCTCAAAGGTACGGCATAGTATCACTGCCAGTGAGACCATTGATAAGACATCCTGCTCATTGTGGTACAGCACGCGCGGCATCTCATGTGCGTCGCCGGTCAGGAGGTAGTGCTGGTACAGGGCGGGGATGAGCCAGCCAGGCACATCCGCCTCCGCCCTCCGCAGACCCAGCACCTCTCTCTCCAATGCGGACAGGCGGCAGGAGGATAGACGCCGCCTCCATAACCGGCGTGCTGGGAGCAACAGGTCAAGGTTAGGCAATGTGGGCAAATGTGAATGCAACTTCGAGAGTAAGTAGCGGTCCGCCAGCAGCGGGAGATCGAAGGTGTGTCCGTTGAAGGTCACCAACCCGCCATCCGGCCACACAGCTTCCTGCACCAGACCCAGCATCGCCCGTTCTTCTGCGGGTTCACGCAGGAAGAATTGGTGAATCTCGAAATCCCCCCTTGCGTTGAAGAAACCAATCCCGATCAGGAATACCAGTGTCCCTGCTCCCCCAAGGCCTGTTGTTTCGGTATCCAGGAAAACGAATCGGCCCGGCCCGGCCCGGCAGAGCCGCTCGTCGTCCCCGATACGGGCGATTGTATATTGGCTCTGTGCCAGCCAGTCGATGAGAGGCGTTTCCCCGTGCATGCTCCCCACAGGATAGGTCTTGGCCACTCGAAAAACGGGCCCATTGCTGGTCTGGTGAAGGGTCCCTTGGACCAGCTCTTCGATCCCCTGTCTAGACATGCGCGGGCGGGTTGGGAAGTTATAACCCTTGCTTACTCCTAGGGATGCCAGTCGCTGGCGGAGATGGCTCATTGCCTCTGAAGGGTCGGATGGCTTTCTCGAACGGAAACGTTTCACGCTGGGCGTCACTGTTTCAGCCAACTTCTACTAGCCTAGCAAAGGGTGAGCAATGTCATAGCAGAGAGGTGAACTTCGTAACTTTATCCTGTGAGGGTTGTATTTTATCATAGCAGACACAGACGGCCTATCGCTGTCTCCTCCTTTGGCGAAGGCTCCCACCGGACCCCACCTCACACCGGTGGGAGCTGCGCTTTTTGGACTCGCGGTGATTGCCTTAGCCCTGAAACCCGTGTATAAGATAGCTGGAAACCGCTAGATGATTCAGGGGGGCATATGCCGAGTATCGATCCATCCCTATTGATCCCAGTCGCACCGTTGCACTGGACGAGCATCCTGCACTATCTCATCTTGCTGGGTGCGCTGGCGATCCTTGTTGGTTCCCAGAGTGATGTGTCGCTTTTCTTCATCTTTGCGCTGGCCACGCTGGCTCTCATCACGGGGGGTGACTTGTACGCGAATCTGATCAACCTCCCGCGCTTCCTCATTTTCATGTTTCGCGTTGGGATGGTGGGCATTCCTTTCTTGCTCGCCGGATTTGCTTCCAATCAGGAGCTGCGTGGCATTGCAATCCTTGTCGGGATTATGGGGTTTGTTCTGTTTACGCTGATCTTTCTCAGTTGTTTGGTTCCCTTGATGGCTGATCCGCGCATCATTGGTTGGTGTCGCTAGAGCCAGAGCGACACTGCTTGACGTGCCTGCGGATCAGGTTGAGGGGCTAAGTGTTGGGCTGAAAGAGTTTTCGTCCCAACCGCCGGTTTCACAGAAAGTCTTTCTGGAGAGACCTTCCGTGAAGCGCTTAGAACGGGTTTAGTTCACCCTTCAACTCCGGGTCGAAAGCCGTGCAATGAGGTCTTCCAGCGCCAGCGCGGGGTCGAGCCTGTCGATGTGCCAGGGCGTTTCCATCCCCCCTTTCATCGCAAGGTCTGTCTCCAGCAACCGACGGTAAATACGCTCAAGCAGACGTAGGCTGTAGTGCCGCGCCTGCTCGGCGATCTTACGGGCAACAAACTCATTCAGCCCTAGGACTTGCCAAGCCTGATGCGGCCTTCCGCCTCTATCTAAGTACTCGCGCATCTGGATTAGCATCCGATACTGTCGTACGATCATGCCGAACACCCGCAGCGGTTCGTCGCCACTTTCGAGAAGCTGGCGCAGTAGCCGTAGCGCCCGCTGACCATCTCGCTGGCCCATCGCATCGACCATCTCAAAGATGCTAGCTTCGGGTGTATAGGGAGTAAGCAGCTTCACATCCTCGGCTTGGATCGGGCGCTCGCAGTTAGTGAAGGCCGCCAGCTTGGCCAACTCGCTGTCGGCCAGGGTTAGGTCCTCACCGATCCGCTGGGCGAGAAGCTGAGCCGCAGGCGACTCGATCTGGGCGCCGTGTGCAGCGGCCCGGTTGACCAACCAGTCGCGCAGACTCTGGGGGAAGTCGAATGCAATGACTCTGCCACGCGGATCGTTCTCGACAACACTTATTAACTTCTTAAGCGCCTTCTGACGTGGACTAGCTTCGTGTCTGGGCGCGGGCAAGCCAATGCCGCTTTCGATAAGCACCAGTCGCGCCCAATCCGGTAGCCCGGCTATCGTCTCTGGCAATGCATCGAGCAACCCTTTGCCGGCATTGGCCTCAGTGAGGCTGTCGACCAAAACCAACCGCGCCTCAGCCAGAAACGGCAGAGTTGCGGCGGCGGCCTGAATCTCAGTTAGTTCAGCAGTTCGCCCATCAAAATGAATGGTATTGAGGGCTGCGGTCGCCGGTTCAGTGACCTGTGCACAGAACTCGGCCAGGCGGTCACGCAGTGCTGGCTCGTCCTGACCATAGAACAGTGTGGTGACAGGAGGCGGGCTGGTCATCACGGCCCATCCAGGCCAGCCAACGCAGGGATCAGGTCGGGCAGCTCGTCAATAATCGCATCCGGGAGGATGCCATCCAGCCTCGTGGTCATATATGGAGAACGGATCAGAATGCCGCGCATTCCTGCGTTTTGGGCGCCTTGAACATCTACCTCGGGCCGGTCGCCGACGTAGACAGCCTCTTCAGGGCGGATCTGCATAATGCCCAGTGCGTGCAAGAAGATCGCCGGATGGGGCTTAACCACGGGCGTGTCACACGAGTACACACGCACCGGCAAAAAGCCCAGCAGATCGTTCTCCGCCAGGTGGCGGTCGTGCAGGTCGGAAGCCCAGTAGGTGTTGGAGATGAGTCCCAGCCGATAGCCCGCTTCTTGAAGTGCTGCCAATGTCTCGACCGCTCCTGTGCGCAGAGCCACAATACTGTCGATGGCACGGTAGAAGGATTCGCGCAGGGTGGTCCAGTGTGCATCGGTTAGATGCACTCCGCATTCCGCCAGCGCCGCGCGGATAGGAACCTCAACGGTGCTGCCGCCACGTAGTTCGCGCACCATCGGGGTGTAGCCCTCTGCAATATGCCGGTCCAAGGCAGGCTCAAGAACCGCAAGGTCTGGCGGGCGGATACCGTACGCAGCAAGCTGCTCGCAAACCCTTTCCACCCCAACCCGCGTAATACGTCGGAACGGTCGCTGCGGGTCGTCCGAGATTGGGTCGTGGTAGTGCAGCAGGGTCCCGCCCAGGTCAAACAGGATTGCTCTGAGTTGCCTCATTGCTGCGCCAGCCAGGAAACCACAGATCAAGGGTGCTAATCAGTTCCCGCAAGTGATTAATCGTGGCGTTAGGCTTCAGACTATCAGTCCCCTCCGATACAGACGGCCACGGCGAGCTGGCCCGTCGTACCCATACCGCGCGCATTCCTGCGGTCTGTGCCCCCGCAACATCGTCTTGAAGCCGGTCACCGACGAAAATGGCCTCGTCAGGAGTCACGCCCAGGCGATTTAGTGCCTCGCGGAACGGGGCCGGATGTGGTTTAAGGTGGCCCACATCGCTTGCTGTCAGCCGGACATCAATATACTCCAACACGCCCAATATCTTAAGTTCCGTATCGCGCATCCACATCGGCAGATCGGCATTGGTGATCAGCCCGATCTTGATTCCCTGGGCACGGAGGGTGGTGAGCACATGGGTCGTATCCTGGAATAAACGTACGCCGGGGATCAGCGTCCAGCCATACAGCCTCTGTAGCTCATCCACGTCGAGGGATCCCGGGTCGAGCTGAAGTGACTCCAGCGTCTTCCCAAGAATATCCCTTTGATGGGGAGAGACCCAATCAGGTGGACACACCGCTTCCCATTGCTGGTGGGCCTGTTTTAGATAAGCCTGAGCCAGCTCATCCAAGCTGGGGATAGAGCGGCCTTCCCCACACAGGTACTCATAGATGGGGCGCAGGCAGCTTTTGATGTGGGTCAGCCAATCGCCCTGGCGACCACTCCAGTCAATGAGCGTGTCATCCAGGTCGAAGATCACCGCACGCAACATGGCGGAACTTTCAACCTGCTTGGACTTCGCCGACCCGCAGCCGTGGTGCACATAGCAGGATCGCTAGGGCGCTTGGCCCGTCGGCCATCTCGCCGCGCATCACCATTGCCATCACTGTTTCCATTGGAAAGATGTGTCGTTCCATCACCTCACTTGGTTCGTGGTGTGGTTCGCCAAGAGTCACGCCATGCGCCAGAAAGATGTGCGCGGTCTCATCCCCGATTCCCGGCATCGTGTAGAATCGTGCCACTTCTTCCAGCGTTGCTGCCGCTCCGCCGATCTCCTCAGCCAGTTCACGCCGAGCTGTCTCCTCTGGCAATGCACCTGGCTCGATCCCTCCAGCAGGCAACTCCCAAAGCCACTCGCCTACGGTGTAACGGTAGTTACGGATCAACACCACCCGGCCATCCTCTAGGACAGGCATTACCCACACCGCGTCTCGCTTTTCGACAACAGTGTATACACCTTCACTACCGTCGGGGAAGCGCACTCGATCCTCGCGCAGGGAATACCAAGGATTACGCCAGAGGGTGCGCGAACTGAGAGTCTGGTAGGGCTGGTTAAGCATATGGCGGGTTCCGATTATGTGACGAGCAGATTGTAACATGGCTTGGAAATCCTCCGCCACCCGTGTGAGAGGGGTATTCATCTCGGCTCAGGCTCACGCTGTCGGGTAAAGAGGGTCTCTAAATAACCAGCACCCCCCTCTCTGCGAGCGCTAACCGCCGGAGATGCGGTTAGGGTTATAATTGGTGGACTTCGCTGCCGAGGAGAATAGATATCGGGGAAACGCAGGTAGCATGGTCCAGGTCGGAAGCCATAGCGAACCTTCACCAAAGCAGAAAGCGGCCCCATCGAATCGTGACCGAACAGCAGGGCCGCTTTGGTGCACAGTTCGCCCCAGTTCCTGCTTAGCTGGGGAGGCAGGATTCGAACCTGCGGTAGCCGGCTCCAAAGGCCGGTGCCTTGCCACTTGGCCACTCCCCAATGTGCGTGGGATTGTACCATAGGGCCTGTATGGCAGCAATTGAGTCAAGCAGCGGGCCGGAATGGCGCACTGGAGGGCTGGGAGAGCCGATCAGTCTGTACGTGCATATTCCATTCTGTCGAAGTCGGTGCAGTTATTGCGCCTTCAATACCTTTACAGGACTCGATGCCCTGATCTGGCCATATGTACGGGCGCTTGTCAGGGAGATGGAGCTGGTCAGCGCTGGTGCTGGTGGGCAGATCGGTAGTGCGCATACGCTATACCTTGGCGGCGGGACTCCTTCTCTGCTATCGCCATGCCAGGTGGAGGCAGTGATCAACGCAGCCAAGTCGTGCTTCGATCTAACGCCAGATGCTGAGATTAGCATCGAGGTGAATCCCGGGACCGTTGATTTAGCAAAACTGTGCGGGTACCGGGCCGCAGGCGTGAACCGGGTCAGTATCGGGGTGCAGAGTGCACAGCCATCTGAGCTGATACTGTTCGGACGGGACCATAGCTTTGAGGAGGCTGCCGATGCTTTTCAGGCAGCGCGCGGGGCGGGCTTTGACAACATCAGCGTGGATTTGATCTACGGCGCGCCGACCCAGACTTTCTCCGGTTGGCGGGATACCCTCTGTCAAGTACTGGCATGGGAACCTGATCACCTCTCCTTGTATAGCCTTACGTTGGAGCCACAGACTCTGCTGAGTCGAGAGGTTGGGGCCGGTCGGCTTTCTCTGCCAGACGATGACCTTGTCGCTGATATGTATGATGATGCACGCCGGCACATGGCCCATGCAGGGTTTGTGCAATACGAAATTTCAAACTGGGCCAGGGCGGGGAAAGAGTGTTACCACAACCGCCAATATTGGTTGAACAGGCCTTTCCTCGGTTTTGGGTCGGGAGCGCATGGGGCAGCGGGCGGCGTTCGATACTGGAACGTCAGGCATGTGCACGAGTACCTCAGCAGAGTCGGCGAAGGAGCAGTGCGCCAGTTTCCCTTTTCCCCTGCCTTGGCGGAGTACGAGACAGTCGATTGGCGCACTGGGATGGCTGAGACGATCATCCTGGGGTTGCGGCTTGTACAGGATGGGTTGAATTGTGTAGACTTCATGCAGCGCTTCGGGGTCTGCCCGGCGGAGGTATACGCAGCGCCGATCGCCGAACTCACGCATCTGGGACTTCTGGCAGAATGTGAGGGCGCTCTGCGCCTCACGGAGCGCGCCTATCTGATCAGCAACCAGGTGTTCATCCGCTTTTTGCCCGGCAATGACACTTAGCGGGGTTCAGTGCTGGCGATGGAGCAGCATATCAACCAGTTCGAACAGCGCCTGTCCAGCAGCTCCCTGCGGGCGAGCGGCTTCCAGATGGGCGATTGTCTCCTCTGAATATGCTCGCGCCAGTTCCTCGGCATACTCTCTGGCGCCAACGCTGTTCAGTAGAGCAACGGCCTGCTCGATTCGGGCCTGGTCGAGCGGCTGTTCATCCGCATAGAGAAGCTGGAGTTCGGCGCTGTGGCTCAATCCATAGAGGACGGGTAAGGTCTTTTTTCGCTCGCGGATGTCCCTGGCAACCTCTTTCCCAGTGGAGGCGGGGTCACCCCAGATATCCAGCACGTCATCGAGCACCTGAAAGGCGAAGCCCAGGCTCATGCCAAAGGCGCGGTATTGGCACTGAACGTCTTCGCCCGCATGAGCAGCAATAGCCCCCATTTGTGCGGCGCTAGCGATAAGTGCGGCTGTCTTGCCGGCAATCATGTCTAGGTAATCGCTGGGTGTAGCGCTGGCTTGGTCCTCAAGAGCCATATCAAGATGCTGGCCTCGGGTCAATTCCAGACTCGTCTCATCTATTATTTGCAATAGCCGATTTAGGATTGCTTGATCGGTTGCGGGGTCAGCGAGGCGCGGCACGGCAAGATGCGCCAGGGCAAAAAGCGCATCGCCGGCATTGATTGCTTGCCGGTCCCCCCACAGCTTCCAGACCGTGGGGCGATTCCGCCGCGTTGGGCTTCGATCCTGAATGTCATCATGCAGCAAAGAGAAGTTGTGAATAAGTTCCACCGCAGCGGCAGCAGGTCGAGCGGGTTGATAGTCCCCGCACACAGCCTCGCTGACAAGCAAGGCGAGCATAGGCCGGATACGCTTGCCGCGCACCGCTTGGCTTGGGCTTCCCATCTCGTCAACCCAGCCCATGTGATAGTGAAGCATGTGATAGAAGAGCGGTGGCCAGGTTTCGCGGACTTGAAGGACGATTTGTAGATCGGCTTCAACGACGGGAAGCAGCCGTGCAAAGTAGTCAGCCAGGGTTGTCATAGGATCGCCTGGATGTCAATCCATGCGGAGGAGAGGGGTACTGCGTAGGTCCTCTAACGAAGAGGCTCCAGCACACAGCATGGCGATACGCAGTTGGGCTACGATGGCCCGGATCAATTCGTTGAGCGCTTCAGGTGACTGTGTGGCAGCGCGGAGAAATGGCCCGGCCATGCCACATAGTGAAGCGCCCAGCGCAATACATTTGGCGATATCGACACCGTCGCGCAGTCCGCCACTGGCAATGAGAGGAACTTCCGGCGCGCCGCGCCGGGCCATCTGAAGCGAGGTGGCCGTGGGTATCCCCCAGTCCTCGAAAGCACGCGCCACCTGCGCATGGAACGTGGTTGGAGCGCGATGATACTCGACCTCGCTCCAGGAGGTTCCGCCCGATCCAGCCACATCCAGAGCCGCCACCCCGGCCCCGGCAAGCTGGCTCGCCGCTTGCTCGGAGAGTCCCCAACCCACTTCTTTCGCAATGACAGGCACAGGCAGGGCACGGCACACCTGCTCGATCCTGCGCAGCAGTCCTGACCAGCGCGTATCACCCTCCGGTTGCAGCGCCTCCTGCAGCACATTCAAGTGCAAGATCAGCGCATCGGCCTCCACCATTTCAACGGCGCGCTTGCATTGCTCGATCCCATACCCATAATTCAACTGTACAGCGCCCAGATTCGCAAACAGGAGAATATCAGGCGCAACCTGACGCACCTGAAAGGTTGGGGCTAGCTCAGGTTCCTCAATGGCTGCACGTTGCGACCCAAGTCCCATCGCAATTTGGTGCTCCTGCGCCGCGGTGGCGAGCGCCCGGTTGATAGACTGGGCTTCCGCTGTGCCGCCTGTCATGGAGGAGATCAAAAGGGGAGCACTGAGACGACGTCCGAAGAGCGAGAGCGTTGTATCAATAGCGGCAAGGTCTAGATCGGGCAGAGCCTGATGAACGAAGCGATAGCGCTGGAGACCCGTCGTCAGCCGGGGAAACTGGACATTCTCTTCCAGATTAATGCGGATATGATCTGCCTTGCGTTGGCTGGTTTGGCTACTCGCAACTTTCGGCATCAGGAAGTGTTCCTTTGGATGGATGCCAGACATCTTACCAACCGCCACAGCTCCCTGTCAACCAGCATCAGGGAGTTGTTGGATGAAGCTGCCTGGCATGGTAAACTACTGCCCTGCTAAGGACCGAAACCAGGAGGGAGATCACATGGCGACCACGGAAGAGCGTGTGCGCAACATTATTGTGGAATTGTTGGGTGTTGACCCGGAGAAGATCACCCGTGAAGCCCGATTCCGTGAAGACTTGGAGGCCGACTCGCTCGACCTAGTTGAACTTATCATGGAGTTCGAGCAAGAGTTCGGCGGCGAAATATCCGACGAGGAAGCACAGAAGCTCGAGACCGTCGGCCAGGTTCTTGATTATCTTGAAGCAAGGCTCCAAGAGTAGCCATCTTTTCCCACCCATCCTAGTGAGAAAAAACACGGGCCGGGCACTGGCCCGTGCTGCTTTCTGGGGAGGATGCCAGTCAGCTCCTTCGCTTGGCAGCTATGTCGGGGTTTTGTGACATACGGCTCCGTGCTACGCTGTGAAGCAGCGCAGCGAGAGTAAGCCCGGCCAAGAAAAATGCTATCCCCCAACCGAGTGTGAGCTGGGTGTCATAGTAGGTAACAAAGAGTCGGCGTAACATGAGAAAAGCCCCCAGCCCTAGCGCGGCGGACGCCACCACCAGGAGTCCGGAAATGATTTCCCCCGTCATCGCTGGCAAGCGGCTTAACCATGGGCTTGCCACCACACCTAGAAGGCCGAAGCTTGCCACTGTAAAGCGCAGGCCATACGAATCCGACCACCACAATTGGAGCACATGGGGATAGGGTGGCAACATCAACAGGCAGGGTAGCAGACCTAAGGCTCGCACGAGCCATTGGCGCCACCGGGAAAGGGCCGATCCTGCCTGGATTCCAAGCGCAATCACCGCCAAGCTTAAAGCCAACCGAAGGGCCTCAGGTAGAAACCTGAGCATACCCTCCCGCACTTCCGGCAGAAAGGTGGCCCATTCTGCCAGGTCAAGGGCATTGACTCTGAGACCAACAACGGGATGAGGCAACCAGGCTCCCCAGATTCCAAACCACGCGACCATCAACGTAACCAGGGTTGCCCGGCCAAGCCATTCCATCCCTGTTCTCATGAGCCAGCATTCTCCAGCTTGTGGAAAACTTCTGCGATCTGTTCGTCTTCTACTTGCTGGGCAGCAAAGAAGTCGTCCATGAATTGGCTGCGGCGCATTCGCAGGGCCATCGGCGCTACCACCCTTAGATCGTCCACCGTTGCCACGGCCCGGGCATCGGCGGCAGCATAGGCACGAGCTGCCTCAAACATGGTAATTTCTGCGCGGTGAGAGTGGATCTTAAGCTGCTGCACCAAGCGGAGCCCTAACGCCTGAGCCTCCTTCGACAATTCAACCGAGGGCAGAAGGGCATGGGCAGCAATCACATCTTCGCGGGCATAGTAGGTCTCATCTTCAAACACACGGATGAAATAGCGCGGGTTCAGGCGAAAATCCCGCACGCGGTTGTAGACCAGCCACCGCTCTTCCGGGTCGTCGAGTCCGGAGACGAGCACCCGTAAGCCGAAGCGATCCATGATCTGGGGGCGCAGACGACCCTCCTCCGGGTTCATAGAGCCAATCAGCACAAAGCGTGCTCGATAGGTGGCGGTCATGGGGCCTCGGCGGACAGTATAGTGCCCCTGGGCCGCCGCATCGAGAATCGCATCCACAATTTCATCGCTGAGCAGGTTCACCTCGTCCACATATAGGATGTTGCGATCCGCTCGCGAAAGGATGCCCCGATCCAGTCGGATGCGGTTTTGCTGCATGGCAATCCGCTCATTGATTCCCCCTACCACATCCTCAATTCGAGAATTGAGTGGCAGTTCGACGAGTTGGACAGGCTTTGTTTCGGTGATTCGCTGGCCAGCTTCCAGCTTGGCAGCGCATTCATCGCACACGCCATCCGCTCCCTGCGCTTCGTAATCCTCTGGCATGCATCCGTAGACGCAGGTGCTCTCTTCAATGGATGGAAGCAAGTCGCTCAGACCACGCGCTGCGGTCGTCTTGCCGGTGCCGCGCGGGCCGATTAGCAGGACGCCGCTTACATTCGGGTTGATCACAGAGAGCAGCAATGCTGTGCGCATCTCGACCTGCCCCACCAGCGCCATGAAAGGAAAGGGCAGGTGTTCCGCCAGGCCCATATCCTCAGGGGGAACTTTCAGCACTCGCTTGCTGGCCCGCTCATCCAGCAGGCGCAATAGCATGGAGCTTGGCGGCTGCTTGTTTCCCTCAAGCAGATGTCCGGGCAAGGTTGTCATCTGATCTTCACTGTGGTCACTCGGCTGCTCTTCCATGTTATGTATTATGGGGTGCGGAATCCCGTCTGCTTGTTGTAGTCAATTATACAGAGCCGTAAGAGCATAAACAGCCAGCAACCCCCCACGCTGGCTGCTCGATAGGCGATGCATGTGGCCCGATAGTCTGTCTGCTAATCCATATCCGGGCGCATGTCGGAGATGCGCTTGAACACATCCGGATCTTCTTCCAATACGTCCACAGTCGAGAAGTTCAGCTCCGAGAACATAGGTGGCAGGGGCGCGCGCGCAGGCAGATCCGGTTTGGGGGGTGCAGGGGGGATGTCCGTGCGTAACGGGCGGCGCGTCGCAGCGCGCTGTCGGAGAATCCGCGAATCCCGGCTGAGAGTCCCAATCCACTCTCCATCGGTGGTATAGACTTCAGTGCCATCCAGCCATGCCACCCAGGTCTTGGACATATCCCAGATATAGTTGTCAATGCGCGTGGCTACCCATTCGCCTGAGGTTGTCCATATGTGCTCCGGCTTCATTGTCTGTGACCTCCTTATGACCGACCGTGCACCCCTAGCGTGTCCATCACTTTGATTGCACACGCTAGGAAAGCCTTTGCAACGATCTTAGAACTGAATTCCCACGCTGGCAAACAACTGGGGGTGTATTTCGGATACAAGTGGGGCGGAGGTTCCGAGAAGAGATGCTATAGGGGTTAGCTGCTGAGGAGAACGGAGCATTGGACGCGATGCACTGTGTAGCGTATGGGCGGAAGTGAGAGATGGTCAGCTAAGCCAGAGAGGTGAAGCTGGAGCGTCCCTACTATCGCTGTCCGCAGTGGGGAAAGCGATCTTTTCTCCCTGGATGCGCGGTGGGGACTGGGGCAGGGGTATAAATGCCTGAATGACACACGATGATGGCGCAGCTCAGCGAGCTGCTGCCCTACCAGTAAGCCAGCGTGGTGTTTGAACGAATTGGCAGATGGCTAGTTGCCGGGATGAACCTGTGGCGCGAAACGCAGCGGTAGGCGAGGGGAAGGCTGGAAGGAACTGAAATGCATCTCGATGTTCCACGCCACGCATCACTGCTCTGCGGCGCCTACTCCTCATCACCTGCCGCGCCCTCTCTGCCGCTCAATGGTGGAAGGGAGAGTGGCCGAAGTGCCGACGCTTCTCGCACTGCCTGCTCCAAAACTGCACAGAATTCTGGATGCTCGGCAAGGTACTGCTTGGCATTCTCGCGCCCCTGACCGATCAATTCATCGTTATAGCGGAAGAACGCCCCCCGTTTATCAATGAAGCCCAATTCTGTAGCCAGGTCAAGCAAGTCACCCGTATAGCTGATACCTGTGCCGTACATAATGTCGAATTCGCTTTCGCGGAAAGGGGCTGCCAGCTTGTTCTTGGTTACACGAACGCGAGTGCGGTTGCCCGTCACTTCACCGCCAGTCTTGATCGCCTGGATGCGGCGAATGTCGAGCCGGACCGAGGCGTAGAACTTCAGGGCACGCCCACCAGAGGTAGTCTCGGGGTTGCCGAACATCACGCCGATCTTCTCTCGGAGCTGGTTGGTGAAGACCATAGCGGTATTGCTCTGCTTGATCGCGCCAGACAACTTGCGAAGCGCCTGGCTCATTAAACGGGCCTGAAGACCTACGTGGCTATCCCCCATCTCACCCTCGATCTCCGCGCGGGGCACGAGCGCCGCCACCGAGTCGAGCACAATCACATCCATCGCACCAGAGCGTACCAATGCCTCAGCAATATCGAGTGCCTGCTCGCCTGTGTCAGGTTGGCTGATATACAGGTTGTTGACATCTACCCCGATCCCCTCTGCATAGACGGGATCAAGCGCATGCTCCATATCGATAAAGGCACAGATGCCTCCCCCTTTCTGTGCGTTGGCGATGATGTGCAGGCACAGGGTGGTCTTGCCAGATGACTCCGGTCCGTAGATCTCGGTAACACGTCCGCGTGGAATCCCACCTATGCCCAGGGCAATATCCAGGGAAAGAGCGCCGGTTGAGATAGTGTCAACCTGCAGGTGGGTCGCTTCGCCGAGGCGCATGATCACGCCATCGCCGAACTTTTTGGTAAGGTCTTTCAGCGTCTTGTCAAGTGAGGCCAAACGGCCATCGTCAGGCATATTAGCAATACCCCCCCGGAAACATTCCTGGCAGTAGATCGTACGGACGTTCTATAAAGTGCTAGTTTACTCAAAGATGGGTGTATACGCAAACAGACTGCACCGGGTATCTGTATTTAGCGCGCGTTTTCGGAAGCTCCAAGCAACTCGAGAATTCTCTTCGGCAGGCACTCCCACCATGTTTGATCGGCCTTAACCTGAAGCAGATGAGATTGTCCTCGCACATCGGTCGATCCCAGTGCTGGTTCGACGGGTCGCGTGGCGGGATCATGAAGCAAAGCCTCTGCCAAGGCGCCTTCCAGGCGTAAGTCACTGCGTGCAGCGATAACACCCATCAGGGTGACCGTCTCGATATCGAGCAGGTAATCAACATGCCAGTGAAGAGTTTTTGAGTAGGGTATGCGTGTTGCAAGGCCGAGCTGGGACAAGTTCATCAGTAGCTGTGCGCGAATTGCGTGTGGAGGCTTGCCGGGTGTGCGCGTCGCATGGCGTAGCAGACGGGAAGCCAGCCGTCCACCCAATGCTGAGCCGATGTAGACATAGTCGCCAGCGGACAAGGCAAACGCCTTTCCGCCCTTGAAGCGTCCGAAGGACAAGCAGAGATCAGATGATGTGCCGATCCGCAGCAAATAGGTCCCACTCTGGGATGTGTCACCCAGGATCAGCACAGATGGGGTAGTCAACTTAGCGCTTGCTCACCGTCTTGCCTGAAGTCGTAGACCCCGTTGCGTCGGAGGTAATGAGTCCCACACTTTTGGCACTGCAGGCCATCCCCTGTCTCTTGGATTTCAAGTGACCGACACTTTGGGCAACGCCAGAAGGCTCCTTCGGGGGCAGGGGTGTCATCTCCGGTTGCCTCACTCTGTACAAAGACGCTCGGCGTAAGCTGCCATAACCCTCCTGTAAACTGCATCACCGAGTCAAGCGCTACTAGCAGATCAGGGGGCACGAGCCGTTTTAGAACCGCCACCCGAAAGTGCGAGACAGTCAGCGTGCGCTGTGGCTGGAACCCGGCTGCGGATAGCAACTCGCGTATGTGGTGAGGATGGAAGTTGAAGTGGAGCCTAGCAAACTCCACAGGTTCCTGGTCAAAGGGATTCCATGCTTGGCGGTGGAGCAACCATCGCCCTATGGCCTTGAGGTTGCGTTTGTTAGCGAATTCAAGCAGGAACGTTGCGCCATGCCTGGTTATCCCGCGAACGGACCGGAGCGCCAGCGAGGCACGCTCCATATGGTGGAGCACCCGCACCATCACAACGGTGCTGAACACGCCCGGCGCAAAGGGCATCTCGTAGATGTTACCTGCAACATAGAGGAAGCCCTCGTCACCGTAGTGGCGGCGCGCATATTCTAGCCCAGGGCGAGCGTAGTCGAAGAGCACCACTTCCCTATAGCCAGCATATAGGGG
>Ga0209101_1001767_pt1 | contig 15279 bp, 5 predicted proteins | sample ConPoolayeCmetaG_FD_185481 | JGI IMG/M metagenome (GOLD analysis project Ga0209101, IMG submission 185481) | Hot spring microbial mat communities from California, USA to study Microbial Dark Matter (Phase II) - Cone Pool mat layer C metaG... ...
CTCTGGTGGAGCGGGGCGGCTATATTCCCTTCTGCGACCATCGCTGTCCGCCCAATGTGAAGCCGGCGGACTATCTGTACTATCTCGATCTCAAGGAACAGATGTTCGGCTGGAAAGGCTGAGCCGTAAGAAGATCCAGGCGATTGTCGTCCGTTGCCTCCGTCCCATAGGCCTCGATTTCGAGAAGCCGGATGTGGCCATCCGGACTTCCCGCCCAGAACCACACGAGGCTCTGCACCTCGAGCGGCTCGAACGTCACAAGGGTAAAGGGACTCTGATTGTCCGTTTGGGAGTCGAGCCATTGGACGCCCTTTGCGGTTCGGGCGAAAAGGGCGAACCGGCGGGTAATCCGCTCGGGGGCGGAACCGTCGTGGTAGAGCGCCACGGCGGCCAGCCGTCTGGGTTTTCGAAAGGTGACGACCATTTCGGCATGGTCACAGAAGATGCCCAGAGGCAGCGGTTTCCCAAGCCAAGAACTCTCCTGGCCGCCGATCACGCCGTCGGTCAGGGTGAACCAAGGAAGGCGCACCGGTGGGGGCTGCTCGCTCTGCCCGCTGGCCCGGGCGAGGTGAGCGATCCAGGGAATCGTCCATCGGATCTCCGGCGGCTCCGACGGGCCTTCCGGGAGAGGGGTGGACGTGTCGGTGGGTGACCCCGGCCCCTCCGTTCGGAGCAGATTCGGTGTCCGAAAACGGAGTGCGACCAGGGCGACGCGGTCGGCCTCGAAGCGGGATCCGTTCGGGGGCCCGGCCGTCCGGGGGACGAGGGTTAGTCGAACGCGCGACGCGCCGGCCGGCCGGCGGAGGACCACCGCCCGTTCCTCCCACCGTTCGGACGCCGCCATCACAAACCGTTGGACTTGTCCCCCTTCCGGGAACGACGCCGTCAATTCCCACGCACAAGAGGGAACGGAGGAAGACCGGACGCGCTGAACGAAGGAGACGAGCAGCGGGAGTTCCTCCGGGGTGAGAACCTCCGTGTCCAGGACGGGCGTTCCGGAGGGGCGTACGAGGGGAACGTTTTCTCCGGGCGGGGGAAAGGGAATGGCCATCTCCACGAGTGTGGCGACGGCGCGGGCCCGATCGAGCGTGCGAGGAGGCGCGCCGACCCAAGGCTCGACCCACCGTTCGGGAATCTCGGAGGGAAGATCGCCGCGCCAGCGGCGCGCCCATGCCTCCTCGCTTTCCACTTCGTTGAAGCGGTTAAGATCCGTTTCCGCCACCACTTGGAAGGCCTCATTGAGATGGAGCAGGAGTCCGCTGTCGGTTCCTGCGAGCCATCCCTGACCCGGCCCTAAGGGATGCAGGGTGCTGATGGTAAAGGGGAAGGCGACCGTTCGCTTCCCCTGACCACTCGCCGGGAAGAGGTGCAGCTGGCCGTCCCACGTTGAAAGGATGGTTTGACGTTCGAGTGTCCAGAGTGCTCGGACGGGTTCCGTGACCGGCAGCGGCTCGGAGCGGCCGGTCTCCAGAGACAGCCGCCGGGGTTTGGCGTTTTCTTTGAACTCCAGAATGAAATCCGGCGAGGAGGGAACGGCATGGATACGGATAACCGGGTGAGGGACCGGGATCGTCTGAAGGGTTTGGCCGCGGTCGTTCAGGACGAAGAGGAGGGGCGTTGGGGCCTCCCGACGTTCGCCGGCATGCGCGGCTACAATGGTATTGCTGAGGAAGGCGCAGACGGTATCCCGAATCAAGGGGCCAGGGTAACGCCAACAGGTTTCGCCGGTCGCCGTGTCGAGCAGCAGAATCGCAGGATCTTCGTATCCCACGACTTGGTTGCCGTAATAACGGGGACGCCAACCACTGACGAGCAGTCGGCGCCCATCCGGCGATAGACCCTGGACGTGCATCTGCCATGGCTTCAGGAAATCGGCTTCGGTTCGAATCTCGCTTCGAAAGTCGCGCACCCATTGCGTCCGGCCCTCGCCATCCAGTCCGAGAACGCTGTTTTCACCGCCCATGAAGAGCGATGAGCCCTTTGCGTCTACGATCAGATTGTGGACGTTGGCGCCTCGGATCACCGCGACCGGGCGGAACGTCGCATCACGCACAATCAGACGGTCACGCCATCGTTGAAGAAAGCGGTTGGTCCCGATGGGTTCCAGCGAACCGAGAACATCGGAGACAGGCGTGACGGTCGGGTGGGTTGGGTTTTCGACCAGAAAGTGGGCAGGACCGCCCATCATCACTCCAGACAGGCTGACGAGGATTCGGTGTTCGTCCAGGGGTTGGAGTTGGCCAACCGGGGTTCCAAAGGCCTCCCGTTGGAGATTCGGAAGGGGGCGGACCGATTGAGAAACGGCTGTTTCGAGCGCGGTACCCGCAACCTCTTGCTGAAAGGCTGGTGTGGCGGGGGGATCGTCTTTGTTCAGATGGCGGGCAATCCAGGTGACCGCCCGTTCCGCGCCTTCCGCATCTTCGGCTTGGAGGGTCAGGGCGGCGAAGCGGGGCGCGAAGGCGTCCCAAACGACCTGCACAACCGCCGCACCCGGCCCTGGAACAGCCCCGTGGGCTGGCAGGCCCACCCAATTGTGAAGGTCTGCGATGAGGCGATGATGGTCGGGTGTGCCGATGAGAATCACATCGCGGAAGAGGGCGAAACGGGGCCCCGGCTGATCGTATCCGGAGTCGGGATGATCATAATAAGGTCCATTGGGCCCTGACACGGTGGCCAGACCGCGGCGCACGGCGATCGCCGTTCCATTCGTAACCTGCCGCCAGATCGTCTCGTCATAGGTGTTTCGCCGCCAGCGGAGAGGAAGATCGAGGAGGGCGAGCGGATCGAGTTCCCAGCACTCGGCCCCGCGGCCGGTGGCGCGCAGAACCGACGCCACACGTTCGGCGATCGCTCGGCCCCACGGCGGATGTCCCTCGTCCAGCACGATGAGAAACTCCGGGCGGGTGGCCAGAAAACGAACGACCTCCTCCGGCCGACGAATGAGCAGACGGCCTTCATCCTCGATGCGAAGAGAAGGCGGGCCGCGTTCCGGAACGCGGAAGGGAACGGTGATTTCACGGCCGCTCACCAGTTCCCGTACACGGATGGTCCAAGCGCCTTCCGCCGGAAGCCCGCCCAGTGAAAGGATCACGGGCCGTCCTGGCCCGGCGGCGCGATACAGGTGTTTGATTGTCTTTCCTTGGGGATCGTTGAGGACGAGTTCGATGGGCAGAGGGTCGGCGATGGGGGCTTCCGACTCATCCCGGATCACGGGTTCGATGCGGATGGCGTCCTCCGCTGGGCGGCGCAGGAGCGTGAGGCGGGCCTGAATCGAGCGGATCGGGCGTCGCGTCAGAATGAAGAGGCGGCCTTCGGAATGGAGGAAAGACACGGGCGTGGTCCACCCCTGCTCGGGACGCTCGGCCACCCTCTCGAGGCGGATTTCGCGGCCCCCTTCGGTGACGTCATAGAGAACATACGGCTGATCGAAGAACAGATGCCCCCGGCAAGGAAGGGTGATTCCTTGAACGAACCAGGAGGCTTCGGCGGTGTGAATGGCGGGGGGGACCATGGTGTCGTTGACGGCGACCACCAGAGCGGTGTCGCGGCCGGCCATGGAGGCGGTGAGGATATGGGGATGATTGGAGCGAACGCGGGGAGGAGGGAGCGTCCTTAGGAGGGCGTCGAGCCGCTCCCGGCATGGAATATAACGGCGGAGCATTTCGAGATAGCGCTGACCGATGGGGTGGCGGCTTGTCCCGACGTCAGGGGCGAGGCGTTCATCCGGACCTAGGGAGACGATCTCTCCCGGCAGGTCGGGTGCACTCAGGGGATCTTTGAAAATACGGCCGCCGGCCGCCTGAAACTCCTTCATCCGCGCCATCACCGCGGCCGGCAGCGCCATCCGCTGGCGATGAAGAAAGAGCGCCTCGTAGCGGAGAAGTTCGCCTGCCGCGATCTGCTCCTCGGTCACAAAAGCGGCCGGCCGCCCTGACCGAAGGAGGTTGTAGTAGAGGGTATAGAGTTCGCCTTGGAGACCCGAAAGGGCCATCATCCCATTCCGACCTCCCGATCCGCGGAACTCACCCCAGTCGCCCACTTCCTGATGAAAGGATCGGAGGATGGCGACTGTGGATTCCGGCTGCAGCGTCATGGCGTACGGGCCGTAACGGTGCATCAGGCCGGTAATCTGCCGGATCTCCTCGCCGAAGCGTCCTTCGGGGACGAAGCCCTTGGCGTCGAGTCCCACACCCCAGGCTCCGCGGGCGGCCGCGAGAAGAGTTTGCCGCAGATGAAAATTGCGGCCTCCGGAGAAGGCCTGAACCCATGCCGGTTTTGCGCAGCCAGCCCCATAGTAATCGAGACCGAAGAGCTCCTGGAACGGATCCACCTGCCAGTCCGTATAGGCATGAATACCGGCCCGGGAGATGGTAGAGAAGTAGAGCGGGGGATAGTAATCGGGAGTGCGAAACCAGCCGACCGGCACGAAGGAAACCGTCGGCCAGTCGCCAAGGAAACGAAGCGTTTCCGTCCAGGCGGCATAGGCTTCCGCGAAAGCCAGCGTACGACGCCGCTGCCCCCGGACCTTCCATTCGACAAGGGCCTGAAGCTCGGGCGAACGGAACAGGGGATGGGTGGGGCCGGCCTCGAGAATGGTCCGTTCGAGAACCGTGGTGCCGTCAGGACGGGTCAGAACGAACCCCTCGGCTTTCGACCACGACCAGCCGTCCGGCAACGGGCCCTGGACCTGACGGACGGCCTCCTGAAGCGCGGCGGCCTGGAATTCGGCGAACCCGGCCCGGGGAGGATGGTTTTCGTAGTGAGGCTCAAGACAGGGATACCAGTTCATGAAAAACCCACCGAAACTGGCAAACTCCCTGTGGATCTGGGCGCGCAGCCCATACATCCGCCGCATCCAGTCAAGCCCTTCGGAATAGCTGTGCAAGGGGTTCCAGTTGGCGGTCTGGCTGTCCATGCCCCATGTACCGTGGGGAAGGTAGCGAATGCCCATACGGAGGGCCGCCGCCAGGGCCAGCTCGGTCTCATCATAGCCGTCGGTTGCCTCCGGCATGGGAAAGGCGGGATCGGACTCGCAGGCAGGGCGGGCCGACGGCGGCAGGATGGGCTGATGACCCAACCATCGCTCTCGCTCCTCGGGGGTCTGAAGTGTTTCGACAGGGCTCTGTTGCAGCATCCAGTAACTGCAAAGACCGAGCGGTGTCCGCAACGGCCCCGTCTCGCAGATGCGCGTTGCAAAGCCTTCCCAGGTGGTCACCGGTTTAAGCGGGAAAATGCGAAGCGAAATGCCATGGCCGAGCCAGCGTCCGTGCGGGGTTTCTACGGTCAGGTGAAACAAACCGGGCGGTAGAGAGGCAGCGGAAAGCACGCCAAATCGTGTCAGGGGTTGCGAGGGGTCGAGGGCCGGGAAGGGAATTTGTCCAATCGAGACAGTGCGGCCGGTTTCGTCCGCAAGACGGACTTCGGCTACCGTTGCGGGCGTCGCTCGTCCCGCCCGGGCGGTCAGAACGAGTTCAACCACCTCATCCTGACGGTAATCGCATCGGTTGTGGCGGGTGGCGAGGGTGATGGCACCATCCACCGTCGGCGTCAGGAGGGCAACCGTCAGAGACTCTGGGATCGCGTCCGGCAGCAGGTCGTCAGAAAGGGTGAGACGATAGAGCCCCGGCGCCAAGCCGCTGACTGCGATTTCGTAGAGCCCCGCTTCCCGATGAATCGCCCGGTGAACCGGGGAAGGCGGTGGAGCCAAAGGATTCAGGAGAGGCGTGAGACGTACGGCGGCGCTGGGAGGCGGAGAGATCGCTCCCTGGGGCGTCCATCGGAGCCAGGCGAACCGGAGGAGGCCATCGCGTGTCGCTTCGGAAGGCGGAGCAGCGAGGAGGTGAAGTTCACTCGGGGACGAAGGCTCCGCGCGCACCAGGGCGAGCGCATTGGTCCAGTCGCGGGCGAACGAGGGAATTTCAAAGGCGAGCCCTTCCGGCGAACGCCTATCGGAGCGCCGGATGGTGAGCCGGGGATGGTCTCGAGGAAGCCAGACGCGATCGCGGGACTCGACCGCGCCGGCGGAAAGCGTTGCGGTGTCGGGGGAAACCAGGACGACGGGCAGAAGCGGCGGCGCATCGGAGGAAGCCGAGGGAGGAAGACGCCACTCCAGATCGAACGGACCGGTTTTCCGCAGGGCTGGCAATGACGTTTCTAGAACAACGCCGGTGGCGCTCACATGGAATGGGAGCCCGTTAAGCATATAGGGGTCGGAACGGCGCGACGGTCCGAGTGTCGGAAGAAGATAGAGGGTCAGATCGAAAAAACGGAGAGGTCGTCCCTCCGGGGTGCATAGACCTGCGGGCGGGCCGCTGGGGAGGGCGGGGCTGTGCTCGCAGCGGAGATCGGCGAGAAGATCGCGATCTCTCCACCGGAGGTCGGGTGAGAAGGGCACATGACGAGCCGGCTCGGTGAAAGCGACGGCCCGAATCCGAACCGGGAAACAATCGACTTCCACGACCGCACCACGGTGACGGACCCCTTCCTGGCCCACGCCCAAGGGAATATCCCCGGGCGTCAGAAGAGGGGGCTCTGAGGAGAGCGGAAGGGCGGCTTGGGCCTGACGCGTGTGGCGGGGACCGATCACACGGGTGGGGGTTCCTTCGTACACTTTTCCGCGATACAAGGGATCTACCTCGTCGCAAGAGCGAGCGGGACGGTTACCGGACGGCTCGGTTTCTCCGCCCAAGGTGACGAGAAGGGGATCCAAGGCTTCGTTCGATTCATGATCCAGCCCCCGATCGGGGGCCGATGAAGAGGGGCGATCAGGAGAGGGGATCCTTTGCAAAGGGAAGAGCGCCCGCTCGCCCACCTTAACGCCGCTGAGCCAATCCGTGACGATTAGCCCTCCGACCGGCGAGTACCGAAAGTCGGTCGGCTCGCTCACGAGGGGTCGGGCGGGCCGGTCGGCGGCAATGAGGCGGAGATGGAGGGGAGGGGGGTCTTGGGCGGAAAGAAGGGAGGTGGAGAGCAGGGTCAGGAGAGAGGTAAGGAAGGCGATGGCCAGCGGGTGATGAAAAAAGGGCATGGTGTGGAAAAGGGGTTTTAGGGATAGTCAAAATCCGTGGCAACGAAAACCTGGGGCCGGCCCGTGAAATCGGATTGAAAGACGACGAACCGGCCGTCTGGGGAGAGCACGGGGTGGGCGTGAGCGGGCTGTCCCTTGTAGGTGGAACGGGTGAGAAGGAGATAACGGGGTTCAAGCCAGGGCGGTTCGCTTGGGCGTTCATGGCGGGTGGCGATCCAGAGGAAGGAGAAATAACCCACATTATAACCGTCGGTATCGCTGACGAAGTGGCGGCCCGAGCGATCGCAGGCGATGTGACAGGAATCGGCCCGGGCGAGCCGACGGCTCAGATCCACCGGCTGAGGGACGCCGGGGGCGAGTTGGCCGCGCCAATAGTCCGGGTGATGACGGCCGCCGGGGAGCCGGACGGGAGAGACCTCGAAAATGGGCGCCCGCCAGCGGCCGCCCCGGAGGTCGTACACGCCGCAAAAGACGGTCTCGCCGGTTCCGACGAATCCGTTGTGGCCGCCGGAAAGGAGGTCGGCGCCATTTCCGATGGGAACCATGCGCCAATCGGTTCCGTCATCCCGGAGGACGTGGTGGTGGGTCAGGCATCCGGCGCCAGGGGGAAAAGGAGGGGGCATGTTTTGCCAGCGCCAGGAGCCGTCGGGGGGTGTGAGCCACGATCCGTCGGAAAGGCGGCCATCGGATCCGTTGACCAGGAGGTCGTAAGGGGCGACGGGGTTTTTCGAGTACTGGGCATGCATGTTCCGGAAGCCGTTGCCGAATTCGATAATCCAGTGCGAACCGCGCTCGAGATCGAAAACGTAAGCGCCCCAAGGTGCTCCTTCTGTTCGTCCATCTCCGAGGAAGGCGCCCAACAGGAGATGGCGGCTGTCGCACGAGATCGTGAGGCAGCCGCGAATGGTCAGAGGGATGGGAGCGGTGCCGATGGTTAGACGTTCGCCGGTGCCGATGGCGATACGGGCGAGTTCCAGGCGGTCGGCCTTCCGGAAGAGGGCATAGACATGGCGGCCGTCCGGAGCGAGAGCGGCGCCACAGAACCCTTCGCGGGTATTCCGGAATGGTTCGATTCCGGCGGCGTCCCTCTCATACTCGACGATGGGCTGGATGGCGAAACGGTCGCCCGTGTCGCAGAGCCAGAGCCCTCCCTTTTTCGAGCCGTCGTCGCTGGGGCGGCGCCAGAAGACGAAGCACCGGGAGTCGGGGGTCCAGGAGTTGCAGTCCATGTACACATTCTCGCTGCTGCGCGACTCATCGGTGGCCACCTGGACCACCCGCAGGTGAGGAGGGCTGACGGGGGTCGTGAATTCGTCGCGGTCCCTTGCTTCTCGCATCGTCATTGCCGGGGGTTTGAACTAACGGATCAGAATCAACGTACCCCCCGTACGTCCGAACACCCAGTTCGTATTGTTTCCGAGGTTAAGAGAGTTCCAGGCGGTGATCGTCTGACCGCCCGAGGCATCGGAGTCTCGTACACTCACGCTGCGGACCTCCTGAGTGGCGCCCGCGTCCAGGAGCAAACGCCAGGGGACACCGGGCGTAGTGGCGGCCAGAGAAACATTTTTCAGAACAAGGGCGCCTCGAACGCGGTTGGTGATGGCGGAGGAAGCTGGGAAGAGGATGAGTTTGCCGGGGGTTTCGGCCTTGAGGGCAAAGAACGAGTTGGTGATGCCCCGGAAACTTCCAATGGGACCGGCGGTCAGGAGGCAGGGATTGGTGCCGGCCAGAAGGACTGTGCTATTGGTGTCAGCCAGAAAGGCGTAAGCATTTGTCCAATTCCCGCGCACCTCCAACGTCTGGTTTGTGCCGAGGCGGAGGATGCCACCGTTGCGGATCTCCACATGGCCGACCGGCTCAACCACGACGTTCGAGGAGAGCAGTGTCGTGGTTAGGATGAGAGTGGCTACGGCGTTGCTGTTGTCAATGAGAAGACGGCTGGCCGCGGGGGTTTGGAGGTAGATCGTGCCGGCGCCTCCGGCGCGAGCGGGGTTATTGGTTCCCCCGATTGCGGAGAGCGAAAGGGATCCGAAATCGTATCCGTTGGTGGCCACAAGCGAAATGCGGCCACCTCCACCCTGTCCGGCGTAGGAATGTCCGCCACCGCCGCCGTTGGCCGTGATTCGACCGGTTCCAGCGATGGCGGCGGCGGTAATCCACACCGAACCGCCGGCGGCGCCGGCCAACCGAGTGGGATCGGCGAAGCCATTCGTTGGCATGCTGTCGGCGCAGACGATGCCGTCCAGGAGGCATGTGCCTCCGACGCTCAATCGGAGGGCGCCACCGCCCGAGAGATAGATGGGCGGATTGACAGGCCCCGGCCCGCCACTTCCCAGTGTCTCCGGCATGGTGACCGACCCATAGGTGGTTGCGTTCGTGCTGGGGCTATTTCCCCGCGCTCCTTCTCCCCCGTGGCCGGCCCCTCCTCCATATCCTGCGTCGCCATTCCCAGGCGCCGGACCGAAGCTTGGACGATATCCAATACCCCGGGCCGCGAGAAAGGCGCCAGATTGAAGGGAAAAATCGCCCGTGACCTCCAGATTCAAGCGATTGGTTTCGGTGCCGGAGAAGGAGAACTGAATATCGTAGGCGTAGAAAGGTTCGTGGGTCAGCATGGATCCTGCAGCAACTGTCAGGGAAGTATCGAACACGATCGGATTCGTCCCCCGCTGAGAGATCACAGCCTGGTTCGTGAGAGTATAGGCGGGAGGAAAGAGAATCGTGCCCTCCGATACGACGATGCGAGAACCGCCGCCGGCGGGATTGGCGATGGCATCACCGCGGATAGGGGCACCGTTTGTCAGATCGAGAACGGCTCCAGATCCCACCTCCAAGATACCGAGGTTGGTCACCACAATCGAATCGAACCGAAACATGTCGCCTGTCATAAGCGTTCGGGCGCCCGAGGGATATCGGACATCATATCCCTGATTTTTGACGATGAGATCGCCAAAGAGGTTGTTGGTTCCCTTGATCCAGATCGTACCGGCGCCGCCGACTTTGCCGGTGTTGGCCGCGCCACCCCATGCCGCCAGGGTTATACCGCCAGGAGAGGCGCTCCCTGTAAGCTCGATTGCGATGCGTCCGCCTCCGCCCTGACCCGAGCGGGCGTGTTCTCCGCCGCTGCCCACCGCCGAGACGACTCCGGTTCCCTCCAGGGAGGAGGTCATGAGCCAAACGGAGCCGCCGGATCCACCTCCCGCTGCGACGGTTCCGGCATTCGTTCTGGCGGCGTCGGCATCAATTCGGCCGTTCAGAAGGGTTGAACCGGCCACGTTGAGGATGACCGCGCCACCTCCTTTGAGTGTGGAGCCACCACTTCCGATGTTGACCGGCGCATAGAGGGAGCCGTACACCGTGCCACCTGTGTCGTTGGTGTTATATCCGTCTCCGCCTTCCCCACCGTGGCCGGCGCCACCCCCATAGTTATTGCTGGTGGGGGTCAGGGGTTTCCCAGGCCCAGCGCGGGGGTTGTAGCCTCGGGCGTATCCGGAAATCGCACCTCCGGCGGCGATGGTCAAATCGCCGCCAATGACCAGATTCAGGCGGTGGACCTCGGCCGTGGTGTTATCGAAATGGGTGATGACCCCCCTGGGGCCGACCGTGACGTTGCCGGCGACAATGAGTCGGCGGGTGTCGGCATCGGCGTGGGCCACGGTGAGGGTGGCGGCGTTATTGGCGCCGATCGAGAGCGAATGGATGGTGACGGCACCGCCGAGGAGACTGAGGGTCGGCTGAAAGGTACCCCCATCAATCACGACGTCGTCGCTCGTTCCGGGCGGCGCTCCGCTATCCCAGTTGGTGCCGGTGGCCCAGTTGGTGCTGACGCCCCCCAGCCAGGTTACGGTGGTGGCGGTGCTGGCCCCGGCCAGCGAGAGCGATACGAGTCCAAGTCCGATTGTGCGTGCCCACTCTCTCATGGTCGTCCTCCACTCCTGTTTTTCGAACCCATCTTCCGTTTCGCCGAACCAACCCCGACGGCGCCCCCCGCCCCTTCGGCTCGGGGGAGGAGTCATTTGTTCGTTCCGACGACCGGGTGTGCCGATCGGGATCGTTCTGAAGCCACGGGGCCGAGGGTTTCACCGGCGATGACGGAAGATTCGAGCACGACGGTGCGGCGGGGGGCGTTCGGATGTTCCAGCCGCCAGCGGACGAGGCGGACCGCCTCGGCGCCGATCTCTTCGAGGGGCATGGCCACAGTCGTCAGGGGCTTTGTTTCGTGGAGACGCGAGGGCAGAACGCCATCGAAGCCGGTGACGCTGAGATCTTCGGGCACGCGCAATCCATGCTCCCCGGCCACCCGGATGGTGAGTTCGGCCATGAAATCGTTGTATGCCGCGATGGCTGTCACGCTCCGATCGCTTTGGAGCCGCGTGAACACCTCCCCCAACAGCTCGCGGGTTGGGGCATCGTTGCAGACGAAGCGGCGGAGAAAGGCCCATCGGGCGGGAATCTCTCCGCCGCCCGTCGCCAGGCCAAGGCGGAGGCCTTCCAATCGTTCGCGAGCCAGGTGGGTATCGGGGCCGATAAAGGCGACGCGGCGGTGGCCATGAGTTGCCAAGAGACGGCCGAGGGCCTGGCCGCCGCTCCGGTTATTCACGGTGACGAGGTCCGCACCAGGCACGTCATAGAGGATGCTGACCCAGGGGACGGGACTGGGCAGGACACCCCGGGCCAGCTCGATGTCGCCGAGCATTCGGATCATTCCATCCACCTGATGGCGCAGAACGATCCGCGGCAGAGCGCCGTTCAGGCGGGTGACCATGACGACGTCGCAATTGTTCTGATGGGCTTCCTGGTTCATTCCCTGGAGGAGGCGGCCGCCGAAGCCGAAGGGGTCGTCCTCGTCCACGACGATGGCGCAGAGAACATTGGTGCGGGGGCGGAGACCTGCGGCTCGTCGCCGCATCATCCGTGCTTCAAAGTTGGTCGCGTCGGGTAGGTAGCCGCACCGTTTGGCTTCGGAGAGGATGGCGCGCCGGAGCGCGTCGGCGACAAGGGGGGAACCGGCAATGGCGCGGGAGACCGTGACCTGGGAGACGCCCAGCTTGCGAGCGATCATCGCTTGCGTCACGTGACCCACAACTCCTCTCCTGCTTACGTATTCAATGCAAGTCTATTCAAAGACAGACGCTGGTCAACATTTTATTTTTTTCTATTGATTTTTCAAAAGCTCATGGTATGGTGGCTCTGAATACGTAGTCATAAGGAGTCGGTTATGAGAGGGTTGGTCCTGGTTCTGGGGTTGGCGTTGATGATGGCCGCGGGGATGGAAGCCGTTCCGATCGAGCCGTGGCGGGAGACCCTCTATCAACAGTGGAAGGCCCTGCCCGAACCCCCGATCACCCCTTACGACGGTCCCTTCGGCGGAGAGGCGCGGGCCTTTGTCGGACCGATCGATTGGAAACACCCCGACCCGGCCGTGGTCGCCAACTGGAAGGCCAAACAGGATTACCGGCGCACGGCCCCCTTCGGCGTGTACGATCCGGACAAGGATCCGCGGCCCATCAACACCGCCTTCGAAGAAGCTATCCTGGAAGACTGGCGCCGCATGGGTTACAACTGCGCCTATAAAGGCAGTAGCTTCACCTTTATGGTCGGCGCCTTCCTGAAAAGCCGCGGCTTTCTCGGTGCGATTGACCAGACCCTCTGGGGCGCTAACGGACCGCCCCCTCTCCAGTTCGATGGGCAGGAGGGCCGGCGCCAGCGCGAAGCCTGTGGTTCTTTCTTTCACCTCGACAATTTCGAAGCCGGCGTTCAGGCCGTCTTCGGTATGGGCCATTTTTATGGTCGCCATCTCTTCACCGTCGGCGACCATCGCCTCACCTGCTCATGGGATGAGGTCGGGATGCGAACCCGCGCCCAGATGGATTACCGACATCCCATGACCAATGAATTCCGCCGCTTTCTGAAGGAGGTGTGGTTCCAGGACGAATCTCCCGACCGGGACACCAATGGAGACGGACGGACCTACAACGCCCTGACGGGTGAGACCCTCAAAAGTTGGGATGAGGTCGTTCCCCTGCCCGTCTCGCTCGACTGGACGCTGCCGGTATGGAATCCCGACGGCGCTCTCTCCTTTTCCGCTCGGCCCGAGGTTGACGCCCGCCTGTTTGAGGAACCGGGCCGCTACAAGCTACTGGTGGACTTCCACCGGTACTATACCTTCGAGTTTTTCCGTCGCATCAACGAGGAGGCGACGCGGCGCATGCAGGAAGCCGGAACATCCGGCCGGATCACCTGCTACCCCTTCGTCCAGCATTTCATCATCTGGCCCGGCGCCAACCAACGGCATGGCAACAGCTTCTTCTGGTATCACCGCCTGAGCCCCGTTGTCAACGTCGAGCACTGCTGGCCGGAGTCGCCCGTGATGAACCTCAATTACGCCATCACCGACCGGCTGGCGCCCCGCTACCGCAACCTCGTGATGGGTTGGGTCTGGTTCTACTTCGGCCAGGAGGGGTGGGATATGTACAACGGACCCTTCGACATCGAACGGGCCATGGCCCGGATGATGGGGCATGAGGTGGACGGCACCCACCATTGGCTCTACAGCCCCCGCTACCGGAGTCGCGACCAGCGCCAGCGCCGCCAAATCGCCTACTGGCAGAATTTCTTCAAGACGCACTATGCCCATTTCTTCTCCAAGGCCCCCCCGCTGCGGCCCCAGATCGCCCTCCTCATGCCCGACACCACGGGCTATTTCTACCGCTACTTTCAGTACCCCAAGCAGGATTTTGGATGGACGGCCGAAGCCTTCCAAAATCTGCAATATGGCTTTCACGTGCTGACCGAAGAGGAGCTGGAACTGGATCCGACGACTCTGGAGGGCTACAAGACTCTCTACGTGGTGGGCGCCGAATGGAGCACGCCCGCCGTCCGTCAGAGGATCGCCGATTTCGTCGCCCGGGGAGGCATCCTCTTTGTGAACGGGGACAGCCTGACCCTCGATGTGGCCACAGGGAAGCGCTTGGATATCCTGGAACGCCTGTGCGGCGTTCGGCTCGTTGAAAAACACAAAAACGCCTTCTACCCCTCCGCTCAGACTGTCGAGGAGGCAATTTGGGCCGCCCGGTTCGATCGGTGGGGAAGCCCGTTCAAAGTCCAGGGCCATGCCGTTCATGACTTGGCGGATCCCCGCGCCTGGGCGAAATTATATGCCCGGACGGAAGAACGCTACCGGCTGGGCGACGACGGCAAGCCGCTTCGCGCCCCCAATGGAGTTCCCCTACGGGACCCCTCCTGGCGGATGATCCGCGACGAGAAGGGTAGGCTGGTTCGTGACGAAGCGGTCTGGACAAGGCTCGATGAGGCGATGGCCGCCATGCCGCGGCAGGTGCGGGGCCTTCGGCAACAGCCACTGGACATGCGAACGCCGCCGGTGATTCGATACCCCTCGGGAACCATGGCTACCAACTGGGGAGAGATTGTGGTCGCGGAAGCTGTCGGAGATGCAAAACCGATCGCCTGGTGGGGCGAGCGGGTGGTGGGCCTCGAAACGGAGCGTACCGTATGGTTGGGCACGCGGGAGGGGATGAACCTCCACGCCATCTCCTCCCGAATGGAAGCGCACCGGGCGACGGAACCCTGCAATCCATTTCCCGCCGAGTTGCCGGATCGTTATGAGGCCCATCGGCCTTATGCCGAGGCGCTCGGCTACGCGGCCCGGAAGGCCGGCGTGACCCGTCCCGTTGTCCTTCTTCAAAATGGCCACCTGCCCATGAACTTGGAGGTTCTGCCGCGGCAGCATCCCAATGGGACTCTGATGGTGGTGGTGATCAATCACGACCCCACCGAGGCGACCTATGACGTTCATCTTCAGCCCGGCCTGGCCCCGACCGGTGCCATAGCCTGGGAGATGCTGACGGAGACCGATCTCAGCCGGTCCGTCGAATCGCCGTTTCCCGTCGCGGTGCCGGCCTGGGGGGTTCGGGTGCTGCTGGTGGGCCAGCCGGCGGACCTGGAACCCATTCGGGCCGCCCAGATGGCCCTCAACCGGAAAGACCTGAGTGTTCCGCCCTATTTTCTGGAGCGTCCCGCCCTCAACGAGGGCGAGTGGGGGACCCCCATCCCCCCGATCGAACCTTAAAGACTGACCCGATCCGCGCTTTTTGTCCTTGAGCCCGCCTTTCTCTCCCCTTATCCTCATTTCGATGAGGAGCGAAATGACCAGATCGCGCGGGGAGGTCTTGATCCGGTCCCTGCAGGCCGTGAACGAGGTCACCCGGCTACGCCTGCTGGCGGCCCTGCAG
>Ga0209101_1001769_pt1 | contig 15267 bp, 14 predicted proteins | sample ConPoolayeCmetaG_FD_185481 | JGI IMG/M metagenome (GOLD analysis project Ga0209101, IMG submission 185481) | Hot spring microbial mat communities from California, USA to study Microbial Dark Matter (Phase II) - Cone Pool mat layer C metaG... ...
GCCGGACGTGCCCGCCGGACGTGCCCACCGGACGTGCCCGCCGGACGTGCCTGCCGGACGTGCCTGCCGGACGTGCCCGCCGGACGTGCCCGCCGGACGTGCCCACCGGACGTGCCCACCGGACGTGCCCACCGGACGTGCCCGCCGGACGTGCCTGCCTGACGTGCCCGCCGGATCACAATCCGGCGGCGGCGGTCCGGTCGGCGGCCAGCACCCGGCCCGCGTGGATCATAATCCACGCGGCGCGTATTCAAGAGATTGACCAGAGCCTTGCGCCTCAGAATCAGTTATGCGAATAAGAAAGCCTGTAGAGAAAGGTGATGTTAGCCTCGGTAATTTTGGGATGGTTCATTTTCCCCGTGAAATTTGTTTACACCTTGGACTGCCCCCAAAAAATCGGCTGCCTGACTTAATGTAGGGACGCAGCGCGCTGCGCATCTACTACCGTGGCCAATGGTCGGCCTGCTCCGACCGGCGCGTCGGCACAGGCCGACGCCCGGCGCGCAGCGCCCAAAGAGGCCGATTTCAATCGGGCGGCATCCGGCGCCTGACTCAGAGTGTCAACCAATTATGAACATCACGGATTAAATCCCAGGTAAATAAGGGCGATTACACCCATCAATTGGCAGCATCCAACGCGTAACTCAAAGACAGGAGTTACGCGGTTGACCCAGCGGGCTTACCACAAAATTATCCGGGAAATCTTCGTGGTAGATGGAGAACGCGGTAAACGAGTAAAATTATGACGGATGTGTCCCAGTTTTTGTAGGACAACTGCTCGCAGTTGTCCTACATGACACGCCTGCTGGCAAAATTAAGACATGGTTGTATAATAAAACTGTTTATCCAGCCCGCGTCTGGCAGGACAGATGGCTGCTGAGCAATTTGTAGGAGTCCCTCCAAACCACGCATAAGGAGGAAACATCGTGCCCAAGATCACTTTTATAGGCGCCGGGAGCACCGTCTTTGCCAAAAGCCTGCTTGGAGATGTGCTCAGCTTCCCGGAGCTGGCTGAATCAACCATCAGCCTGCACGATATTGATGAGAATCGTCTGCGCACCTCTGAGGTTGTCGCCCGCAAGGTGGCTGAAGCATTGAATGCCCATCCCACCATCGAGGCTACCACAGACCGCAGGGCAGCCCTTGATGGCGCCGACTACGCCATCTGCATGATCCAGGTGGGAGGATACGAGCCGTGCACCGTCACCGATTTTGAGGTGCCGAAAAAGTACGGCCTGCGTCAGACCATCGGCGACACGCTGGGAATCGGCGGTATCATGCGTGGCCTGCGCACCATTCCTGTGCTCCTGGACATGTGCCGTGACATGGAGGAGCTTTGCCCGGATGTCACTTTCCTGAATTACGTCAACCCTATGGCGATCAATTGCTGGGCGATCAGCCGGGCCAGCAAAATCAAGACAGTCGGCCTCTGCCACAGCGTCTTCCTCACGGCCGAACAACTCGCCCATGACATTGGTGTGCCCCTTGAGGAGATCAACTACCTGTGCGCGGGCATAAACCATATGGCCTTCTACCTGCGCTTCGAGCGCAGGACGGAGCACGGCGTCGAAGACCTGTATCCGCGTTTAAGGGAAGTGGTCGCAAAAGGGCGGGTGCCCTCATGGAACAGAGTACGCTACGAGGTACTGAACCGCCTGGGCTACTTCGTCACAGAGTCGAGCGAGCATTTTGCTGAGTACGTCCCCTGGTTCATCAAGCGCGATCGCCCCGACCTGATAGAAAAGTTTAATATACCGCTGGACGAGTATCTGCGTCGTTGTGAAGCCCAGATCGCCGGATGGGAAGCGCTGCGCAAGTACCTTGAGGCGCCCGATACCACCCTCTCGGTCGAACGCACCGGCGAGTATGGCTCCTACATCATACACAGTCTGGAAACGGGTTTACCGCGCGTCGTCTACGGCAATGTGCCAAACCGTGGCCTGATCGAAAATCTGCCTCCCGACTGCATCGTGGAGGTGCCCTGTCTGGTTGACAAAAACGGCGTGCAGCCGACGCGCATCGGAAAATTGCCACCCCAACTGGCCGCATTGATCCAGACCAATGTTAACGTCCAGGCGCTGACGGTCGAGGCGGCCCTGACTCGCAAGCGAGAGTACATCTACCACGCCGCGATGCTGGATCCCCACACCGCCGCTGAGCTGGACCTTGATCAGATCTGGAGCCTGGTGGATGATCTCATCGAGGCACATGGTGACTGGTTGCCCGCATACTCATAACGCTTAGAGCCTTATCCGAAAAACCGTACAAGCGGCATCCCTATGCCGCTTATACTACTTATAGGGATGCATCGGTTACGTTTTTCGGATAGGCACTTAACCGGTCTATTCAGGCGGTGACTGCGGGGGTGAGGTGCACACCCGTCTTGGTCCTGCGGCCACTGGTCGGCCTGCGCCGGGTACTGGCGATTAATCAATCGCTCCTTCATTGCTGCACTGTTGGCTGGTGTCGGTGCACGCCGACACCTGGCGCGAAGCGCCTGAAGAGGGCGATTTCAATCGGCTGAACAGTTACCTTATAATAGTTGCCTGCATTGTTCTGAAAATCAGAGGCTCGCCAGCCTGAACAGAGCACACGGAGGTTATGCCATGTTCTTCGACTTGCCATTGGAGCAGCTCAAAACTTATCTTCCACCCCGCGAGGAGCCGGCTGATTTCGATGCTTTCTGGGAGAGGACGCTGCAACAGGCACGCCAGTTCCCGCTCAACGCCGTCTTCGAGCCAGTAGACTACTGTATGCGTACCGTGGAAACTTTCGATGTCACCTTCAACGGCTACGGCGGGCAGCCGATTAAAGGCTGGCTGCTTGTTCCCAGGCATCATTCAGGGCCTTTGCCATGTGTTGTGGAATACATCGGCTATGGCGGCGGCCGCGGCTTTCCTGTAGACTGGCTTGTCTTCAGCAGCGCGGGGTATGCCCACCTGGTGATGGACACGCGCGGGCAGGGCAGTTCATGGCGTCAGGGAGATACGCCCGACCCCGAGCCTGACGGTTCCAATCCACACTACCCGGGCTTCATGACGCGGGGTATCCTCAGCCCCGAGACGTACTATTACCGGCGTGTCTTTACCGATGCTGTCAGAGCGGTTGAAGCTGCCAGGAGCTTCCCCGGTGTGGACACAGAGCGCATCGCCGTGACCGGGGGCAGTCAGGGTGGGGGCATCGCGCTCGCGGTTAGTGGCCTGGAGCCGGCCGTCAAGGTGGTCATGCCGGACGTACCGTTCCTGTGCCACTATCGCCGCGCCGTAGAGCTGGTGGACACCGCACCCTATAACGAGATCGTCGCTTTCTGCAAGACGCATCGGGACAAAGTCGAGACAGTCTTTCGCACTCTTTCCTACTTCGACGGTCTCAATTTCGCCGCCCGCGCCAAAGCCACAGCCCTTTTCTCGGTGGGGTTGATGGACATGATCTGCCCGCCATCCACCGTTTTCGCTGCTTACAATCACTTCGCCGGCCCCAAACAGATCACGATCTACACCTACAATGAACACGAAGGCGGTGGTAATTACCATGCTGTTGAGAAAGTGAGGTTCCTGAACCAGGTGTGGCCACTTCAGTAACAGGACCTACGCAATGGATGGCATCTTCACTACAAAGGCACAAAGATTTCCCGGGTAATCCTTCGTGTCTTGGTGCCTTTGTGGTAAGCCCGCGGGTCAACCGCGTAACTCCTGTCAGTGAGTAACAAATCCGTGGCCTGCCTGTCCACATTGCTTATGTCTGTGGCTACCTGCCGCCACACAGTGATTCTATGACTATGGAAGGTAACCCGGTGACATTCAACCCGGCTGATCATCCTCATCGCCGCTATAATCCGCTCACAGGGGAGTGGGTGCTTGTGTCGCCTCACCGCACCAAACGCCCCTGGCAGGGCCAGGTTGAGAAGCCACAGCCGGAGTTCCGTCCCAGCTACGATCCGCAATGTTACCTCTGCCCGGGTAACGAACGCGCGGGAGGCGTGCGCAACCCCCATTACGAAAGCACGTTTGTGTTCACCAACGACTTTGCTGCGCTGCTTCCGGATACACCTCGCGCCTCAAGCTCACCTCACCCCCTCCTCCGCGCCGAAAGCGAGCAGGGCACCTGCCGCGTCATATGCTTCTCGCCGCGTCATGACCTGACTTTGCCTGAAATGTCCGTCCAGGAAATCAGGCTGGTGGTGGATGTGTGGGCGGAGCAGACAGTCGAACTGGGCGAGCATTATACCTGGGTCCAGGTCTTCGAGAACAAGGGCACGATCATGGGCTGTTCAAACCCGCATCCGCACGGACAGATCTGGGCAGGTGATGCACTTCCCAATGAACCGGCGAAAGAGGAGCGTCAGCAGAGAGCCTATTTTGAGGAACATAGAACGCCCATGCTGCTGGAATACGCCACACTGGAGGCCAGGCTGCGGGAACGTCTGGTGGTCGAAAACGAGGACTGGCTGGCTGTGGTGCCATACTGGGCAGTATGGCCCTTCGAGACACTGTTGCTCCCACGCCGCCACGTGCTCCGTCTGCCCGACCTGGATGACAGGGCGCGGGACAGCCTGGCTGAAATCCTCAAACGCCTGCTTACCCGGTACGACAATCTTTTTGAGACTTCCTTCCCCTACTCGATGGGATGGCATGGGGCACCTTACGGCATCTACACACAAGTTGACTGTTCCCACTGGCAGCTACATGCTCATTTTTACCCACCCTTGCTGCGCTCTGCGACGGTGAAAAAGTTTATGGTCGGTTACGAGATGCTTGCTGAAGCACAACGCGACCTCTCCGCTGAACAGGCGGCGGAAAGGCTGAGAGCACTGCCGGAAATACACTACAGACATTATGGCGACCGGAGTTGAAATGGCAGTACAGCATTACGATGACCCTATCAGACGAAAAGTGATCAATGATTTCGAGCAGCGCTTTGGCGCCCCGCCCTCCGTTGTCGTCAGGGCCCCCGGACGGGTGAACCTGATCGGCGAGCATACCGATTACAACGAGGGCTTCGTATTGCCCATGGCAATTGACCGGGCGATATGGATCGCAGCACGGCTCCGCCAGGACCGTTCTGTGATGTGTCACTCCCTGGACTTCGGTCAGGCAGTCGAATTTTCGTTAGAGAGCGTAAAAGGGCATGTGTCTGACAGACGCTCCGGATGGCACGAGTATCTTCGAGGTATCGCCTGGGTCATGCAGCAGGCAGGCTATCATCTCCGGGGGTGGGAAGGGGTTGTGGCGGGAGATATTCCTGTTGGCGCGGGCCTTTCCTCATCCGCTGCGCTGGAGATGGCTACAGCTCGCGTATTTGCTGAGCTATCTGGCCTGGCGTGGGATCCACCCACCATGGCCAGGCTGGGGCAGCGAGCTGAAAACGAATGGGTCGGCGTTAACTGCGGCATTATGGACCAGATGATCTCCGCCCTGGGGAAGGCAGGGCACGCCCTGCTGATTGACTGCCGCTCACTGGAAACAGAAGCGGTACCATTGCCACCTGGTACGGCGGTGGTGGTGCTGGATACGGCCACACGGCGGGGATTGGTCGGTTCCGCTTACAACGAACGCCGTGCGCAGTGTGAAGCAGCGGCCCGCCTCTTCCGTGTACCAGCGTTGCGCGACGTGAGCGTGGAGATGTTCGCACTCCACGCCGATAAACTCGATGAACTGACCCGCCGTCGCGCCCGCCACGTGGTGACGGAAAATGCTCGCACGCTGCAGGCTGTCGAGGCCATGCGCCAGGGCGATGCTGTCGCACTTGGAAGGCTGATGAACGAAAGCCATGCCAGTCTGCGGGACGATTTCGAAGTTTCCAGCAAGGAACTCAACCAGATGGTGCAATGTGCGCTTAAGGAACCCGCCTGCTACGGTGCCCGCATGACCGGCGCCGGGTTTGGTGGCTGTGCTGTCGCGCTTGTTCGCGCCGGGGACGCTTACGCCTTCGCCGCTTCCGTCGCTGAGTGTTATCGCTCTGCCACAGGGATAGCTCCCAATATCTACGTCTGTGCCGCAACCAATGGGGCGGAAGTAATACTGCTATCCTGAACCTGTTGATGAGACCGGTGCTCAATCTCACTCACAGACACGCCCGTCATGATGCTGAGGCGCCCATCCTGGAAGTGAACCAGGTGACGGTAAAGTACAATGGCCGGCCGGCGCTTGAGGAAATCACGTTTCTCCTCAGCGCCGGTGAGCACATCGCTGTGGTGGGGCCGAACGGAGCCGGAAAAAGCACCCTGTTTAAGGTGATCGCTGGCGTGCTGAAGCCCACGCAAGGAGTGGTCAGAATAGCCGGCCACCATCCGGGCAGTCACATCTGCGTGGCTTACGTGCCACAAAGCAGCCAGGTAGAGTGGACTTTTCCTGTGACGGTGGCTGATGTGGTGATGATGGGACGGGCCGGCAAAGTGGGGCTCCTGCGTCGCCCGGGACGCAGAGATTGGGAGTATGTCCATCACTGCCTGGAAACGGTGGGGCTTACCGGGCTGGCCAGCCGACAGATCGGAGCGCTATCAGGGGGAGAGCGGCAGCGCATGTTTATCGCCCGTGCTCTGGCACAGGAAGCGGAGTTGATGCTGATGGATGAGCCGTTAACCGGCCTCGACGTACCGGCGCAGGAGGAGGTACTCCGCGTCGTGGATGAGTTGCGCACGCGGCGAGTGACGGTCATGATGGCAACCCATGACCTTAACCTTGCTGCCAGCAGGTTCGACCGGGTGGTGTTGCTCAATCGGCGCCTGGTGGGCATCGGACATCCCCGCGATGTTTTCACCGCACCCCTCCTCCAGGCTGCGTATGGAGAACATCTGCGCATGGTGCAGACTGAGGCAGGCGTATTGCTACTGAGCGACACCTGCTGCGGGAGGGGATTGTAGTGGACAGGTGGCTGGGTTTCTTGATCGAACCGTTGAGCTATCCGTTCATGCTGCGCGGGCTTATCGCGGCTGTGATGGTTGGGGTGGTGTGTGCCGTGAGCGGCACCTACGTGGTTTTGCGCGGTATGGCCTTCCTGGGCGACGCACTTGCCCATGCCATTCTGCCGGGTATTGCGGTCGGCTATTTGCTCAGCGGCGGGGAGCGCCAGGCGATTTTCTGGTGGGGACTGGGCACGGCCGTGCTTACAGCACTCGGCATCGGCACGATCGGTAAGCGAGCGCGCATCCGGGAGGATACCGCCATCGGCATCATTTTCGCGAGCATGTTCGCATTGGGCATCGCCCTGATCTCCACCGTGCGCAGCTACGCGGTTGATCTGGCTCACTTCCTGTTCGGCAACGTGCTGGGTATCTCTGCCAGGGACCTCTGGCTGACGGGTGCCCTGGGAGGGCTGGTGCTGCTCACTATCATAGCGTTGTATAAAGAGTTTCTGATTATCTCGTTCGACCCCATCCTGGCAGTGACACTCCGGCTGCCGTCAGGATTTCTCGACCACCTGCTGCTGGTGTTGATCGCACTGACCACCATCGTCGCGCTCCAGGCGGTCGGAGTGGCCTTGATGGTGGCCATGCTGATCACCCCGGCGGCCACTGCCTATCTCCTCAGCAACCGTCTGCCGACGATGATGTTACTGGCTGCCCTGATCGGCGCATTTTCTGGTGTGGCTGGACTGTACCTCTCATACTATGTCAACGTCGCTTCCGGGGCGGCGATTGTGCTGGTAAGCACAGCCACCTTCATGCTGGTGCTGTTATTTACACGTCACAGAAGGTCCGCATGAAATGAAAATAGTAGTTGACGCAATGGGTTCTGATAACTACCCGGTGCCCGATATCGCCGGGGCAATCGAAGCAGCTCGCGAGTGGGCCGACGAGATCATCCTGGTGGGGCAGGAAGAGGTTATCCGGCGCGAACTGTCCAGGATGGACACGCGCGGGCTGAAACTGCATGTTGTCCATGCCCCTGAAGTGATCGAGATGGACGATGAGCCAGCGCGGGCCGCTCGTGAGAAACGCCAATCCTCGATGCATATCGGGATGGGCCTGGTGCGCGATGGTCAGGCAGATGCTTACGTCACGGCTGGCAACACCGGTGGCGTGCTGGCTGTAGCCACGCTCTACACCCTGCACCGCATTCCGGGCGTGAAAAGGCCCGCCCTGGCCACCATCATCCCCCTCCCTGCCGGCCGCTTCATCGCACTGGATATCGGAGCCAATGCTGACTGCCGCCCTGAGCATCTGCTCCAGTTCGCCATGATGGGGGATATTTACGCGCGGTCGGTCCTGAACTGCGCCCGTCCCCGCGTCGCACTCCTCTCCAACGGTGAAGAGCCAGGCAAGGGGAACATGCTGGTTAAGGAGAGCTACAAAATGCTGGCCTCCTCCGGACTCAACTTCGTGGGCAACGTCGAGCCTAAAGAGGCCATGGCCTGTCAGGCTGACGTGGTCGTAACTGATGGTTTCACCGGCAACGTCTTCATCAAATCTCTGGAGGCCACGGCGAGCATGTTAAGCGCACTGATCCGCGCAGAGATCAAGAAAACCCCGCTCACGGCAGCAGGTGGCCTGCTGGCCAGGCCGGCCTTCAGACGAGTGTCACGGCAGGTGGACCCTTTCGAGATCGGGGGAGGGCCATTGTTAGGCGTGAACGGCGTGGTAATCATCGGACATGGACGCTCCAACGCCCGCGCGATTAAAAATGCCATTGGGCAGGCCCGCAAGGCTGTCCTGGGTGGCGTGGTAGAGGCAATTCGCAACGGCGTCTCATCTATAGCAGAGGACCAGGATGAAACGTAGACGGGTGGTGATTACGGGGATGGGGGCCATGACCCCACTGGGCCTGACGTTGCGCGAGACCTGGGAAGGGCTATTGGCCGGACGTTCCGGTATCGGTCCTATCACCCAGTTCGATGCATCTGATCTGCCCGTGCGTATCGCGGGCGAGTTGAAGGGCTTTGATCCCAGAAACTACATTGATTTCAAGGAAGCCCGCAGGATGGCACGCTGTTCGCAGGTGGCGGTTGCGACCGCCCAGGAGGCACTGGCGGATGCCGGCCTGACCCTGCCATTGCCCGACGAGGAGCGTGCCGGAGTGCTGATCGGCAGCAGTATCGGGGGCTTCGAGCGCGCGATAGAGGGGATAGATGCATATCGCACCAAAGGACTGGAGCGCGTCAATCCTTTCGTCATCACCGCCACGCTGGCCAACATGCCGTCTCATCACGTCAGCTATTGGAGCGGAGCCAAAGGGCCGATCAGTACTGTGGTCACCGCATGTGCCACGGGCACTCAGGCCATCGGTGAGGCCGCTGAGTTTATCCGCCGGGGCACCGCCGACGTGATGATCTGCGGAGGGGTGGATGCACTGGTCCATTTTGCCCCTATTGTGGGCTTCTGTGCGATGCGGGCGCTTTCGACGCGCAACGAGGAGCCGGAGAAAGCCAGCCGTCCCTTCGACGTCGGGCGCGATGGCTTCGTCTACAGCGAAGGGTGTGCCATCCTGGTGCTGGAATCATTAGAGCATGCCCTGGCCCGCGGCGCCCGCATCCGTGCTGAGGTGCTTGGCCAGGCTTCCTCGTCCGATGCATTCCATGTGGCACAGCCGGATCCGGAGGGGATGGGGGCCTTCCGGGCTATGAGGTGGGCGTTGGAGGATGCAGGGGTGAGGCCGGATGAGGTGGATTATATCAACGCTCACGGCAGCAGCACTCCGATCAGCGACGTGATCGAGACACGGGCCATCAAACGCCTCTTTGGCAGGCGCGCTTACGCCATACCGATAAACTCAACCAAGTCCATGATTGGCCATGCCATGGGGGGAGCAGGGGCTATCGAGGCCGCTGTGTGCGTGCTGAGCATCGAGCAGAGCGTTGTGCACCCCACGATCAACCTGGAAAATCCCGACCCTGAGTGTGACCTGGATTACGTCCCCGCAGGCGCGCGCAGGGTTGACGTGCGCATCGCACTTTCCAATTCCTTCGGCCTGGGAGGGCAGAATGCCTGCCTGGTCCTGGGCCGCTTCGAGGAGTAACCTATGCGTATCATCCGTAACGAACGTCACATCCGCATTTCTAACTCGATCGGTAAATATGCTCTGATAGCCGGATTGCTGGTCCTGGCTGGTGGATTCATCTTGTCGCTCTTCAAAGTGGAGTGGGTTGGGGTGATCCTGGCGAGCCTGGTTGTAGGGATCGCCCTCTCGCTGGTGGGGGGCTTCTTCTTCGACCGCTATGTCGGCGCTCTGGCCCACCACAAGGCACTGGCGAATGTGCTCAAGGGGCTTGACGGTCGGTACACGTTGTTCCAATATACTCTGCCTGCTCCCCACGTGCTGCTGGAGCCTGGCGGCTTCACTGTGTTCGTTGTTAAGACTCAGGGAGGCGAAGTGATCTACCAGGGGGAAGGCCGCTGGAAGCATCGGCAAAAGGGGAAATTCTTCCGCCAGTTTGCCGGCCAGGAGGCGGTGGGGTCGCCTCATCTGGAGGCGGAGTACCAGGTGCGCAGGTTGGAGCGCTGGTTGAGCCGTCGGCTTCCTGGCGTCAGTGTGCCGGTGAGGGGGGTGGTCGTTTTCGTGAATCCGCAGGTTACGCTCCAGGCCGACAATGCCCCGGTGCCGACGTTCTACGGGGAAAAGCTAAAGAACTGGTTGCGTGGAGCCGGCAAGCTCAAACCCCTGCCCGAGAGCACCTACCGCCAGGTTACCGAAGCGCTGGGTGTGAAGTAGTTTCCCGAAATGCAGCAAGGAGCCGATTGCAATCAGCACTGATAGACACAAGTTGCCCGGAAACTATCGTAGCCCCAGCCAATAGCGGTACATTTCCAGCCGTTCGGCGCTGACCGGGTCGGGGTCCACGAATTCCAGTTCTGCCAGAGCGACTCCGTACCCCTTATCGCCATTGCACACGCGGGCGATGATGCTACGCTGCAGACTGCTGTGATGGTCGTCCAGTCCCACTACCTCTGCCGGCTCTCCCAACGCTCTGGCGTTGAGCGGGAAGTTCAGGTGCTTGTCCAGAGTGTAGAGCATGCCCATGAATTCCTGGTCTTCGCCGTAGCAATCTACTGTAGCCTCGCTCAGCAGCACCTCTAACCGTTCGTGCCAAGGGTGTCCGTCACTTTTTTGCGCGAGAAGAGAGCGAGAGCAGGCTATGGCTGGCCGTGGCGACGTCAGTTGTAGGGCAACTGCTCGCAGTTGCCCTACATGTGGCCGGTCGTGCGGCGTCGGGCGTGGTCTGAAGACCGGCCCGAGCCAGCGGATGCAAAAATATGACGGACACCCTCGTGCCAACTTTGACTTGACAACCGGCCAAATCAGAATATAATTCAACGATAGCCGCAGGGACGAGTAAGGATGCAGTGATGTTGCGCTCTTCTGGTTTCGTTTTTGGACCTGCAGCCACCAGTCGGTTTTTGTCGCTCTATATGCCGGCATCCCCCAGGTTGTATGTGAGTTAGGTGTCTTTATTGCCTGCAGACAGGCGGGTCAGTAAGGCCGTTTCTTAGCAACAGTGCTTTCAATGACGCAGGGGATCGAGCCTTCAGGTAGAAAATCCGGCTGAAGCTCGTGCCTTATTCGAGAATCATTGTTCTTGGCAATCATTTGCGAGCTACGCCTGATTGAGCTGCTGGCCAGGGAATTATCAGGGAGGAACATTGATGAAACACGGATTTATTGTCCTGAGCATCGCAATGGCTGTAGCTTTGTTGATGCTCCCGGCCGCTCTCGCTGCCCCATCCGTTCCTCAACGGAACGTTTTCTTCACCAAAACGACCAGCAACCCGGTGCCACAACCAGGTGAGACTTTCACCTTCAAGCTGCTATTTGGCCTCACCCAGACAGCGACACAGTCCATAGATGTAAGAGTAATTGATCCCAACCCGGCTCCCGAGTACTTGAAAATCCTTACAGACACCATCACAGGTGGAGCGTTCTACAGCCCCACCATTGACGGCGTCGTATGGGAGGGCAGTTTATCCGTCGGTACACTGTTTTATGGGTTTGAGTTCCAGGCACAGGTGACCGGTATCCCTACCACTGCCCTGACAACCGGCTATACGGTCACCAATCGGGCTGAAATGCTCAACCTCACCACACCGGGTTCTCTGCCAGAGGCAACCGCGCAGGTTCAGTTCCGCATTATGCCCCGGCGCATCTGGCTGCCCGTCACGTTAAGAGGTTACGGGGCATAAATGGGATCGCCTTTAGCGGCAATACGTTTTAGATACAGGAGTCACGCGGTTGACCCGGCAGGCTTACCACAAGGCACTAAGTGCCTATCCGAAAAACGTAACCGACGCATCCCTATGCGTCGGTATACAAGCGGCATAGGGATGCCGCTTGTACGGTTTTTCGGAGGATGCCGCTTGTACGGTTTTTCGGATAGGCTCTAAGTGCCTATCCGAAAAACGTAACCGACGCATCCCCATGCGTCGGTATACAAGCGGCATAGGGATGCCGCTTGTACGGTTTTTCGGAGGATGCCGCTTGTACGGTTTTTCGGATAGGCTCTAAGAGGTTACGGGGCATAATATGGATCGGCTTTAGCGGCCGTTGTGGAGCCAGGGCCCACGGCTGGAGCTGACTCCTGATTGAATCAAGGAACAAGTGTTTTCCATCAGGCATGCTGTCGCTACGATCACTATTGCCATTCTGGTCTCTATGGCAGTAGTGCTTTCCAACACCGGTGGTTTAGCTCCGATATCTGCCCAGTGCCCGGTGGCTGTTCATCAGAAAGCTGCTATCAATGCATCCTCTGCCACTGAGCTGTTTACATTTGACCGGACAACCGATGCCGGCCAGACACAGGTCTTTTTTCCATTCGTCGCTGCCGGCTTCTGCCCTGCTTCTGAGACGTTGCCCTCCCCCTTCGCGCTGCAGATCGCGGCTCTCCACCAGGTGACGGGCACAATGATGGCCGGAGGTTATGCGATGCAGCCGATGAGCGAGGCCGGGTGGCTGGCGACGATGGAAGAGGCCTTTCCCACTCTGCTGGAGGCATTGAAGGAGAGCGGCGCCGGCTGGGCGCGGGTGCGCGTCAGTTGGAGGTGGATCCAGCCCGATCCGCCGCCAGCGCCCTACGTGTGGGGCCCATATCACGATGAGAAACTGCGCCTGGTGGCCGAAACCGGCGTGAGGCTGATCGCCACAGTGGCCGATGCCCCCAGTTGGGCGGCCGAATCGCCCTGCGCCCCCGTCTACCAGGACCGGCTGGACGAGTTCGCTCAATTCGTGACCGACCTGGTCAACCGCTATAAAGAACCGCCCTGGAACATCCACCACTGGGAGCTGTTTAACGAGCCGGATGGCACCTGGCCTAATGGCTGGGCCGGCGGGCTGGGCTGTATGGGTTACTACGGTAACCGATACGCTGATATGCTTGCCGCCGCCTATCTGGCGATCAAGGCCGCCGATCCAGACGCGACGGTGCTGATGGGCGGTGTGGCTCACGACTGGTTCGTCGAGTACGACGGGCCGTTCTATCGCTACTTTCCAGATGAGGTGATGGAATCCGGCGGCGGCAGTTATTTCGACGTGCTCAATTTCCACTATTTCCCCGACTGGCACGCCGAGTGGGAACGTTGGGATCCCAAGAGTCCAGACCGCCGCTATGGCTGGCTGCCCGTCCCTACCTGCGGCAACCTGTTCGACGGGCAGGGCACGGCCTATGAAGCGTGGGGAGTTGACCTGATCGCCAAGACAACCCATTTCCGCAACCGTATGCGTGCCTGCTTTGAGCTGAACAAGCCGGTTTGGGTGACCGAACTGGCCGAGCACGGCTATCCCAACAACCCCACCTCGCTGGCGCAGCAGGCGCGCTATGTGATCCAGGGGTATGCCCGTGGACTGGCTGCCGGCGTGGAGAACATCACCTGGTACGCGCTGGTCACGCCCAACGACAGTTATCATCAGGGGTTGCTGTTTGACGACCTGACGCCCAAGCCGGCCTTCTACGCCTACAAAACGATGACAGCCGAGTTGAGAGGCTACGCCTACGCGCGCACGCTGAACGTGCCCAACGTGGAGGGGTATGTGTTCGCCACCCCCTGCGGGCGCGAAAAGACGGTGGCCTGGGGGAGTGGCCGGTTGACCTTCCCGGCCGGGCGGCTGCGCGTGGTGGACCGGTGGGGGAACGAGACCTTCATCGTGGATGGCGGCGCGGGGGATGCGGACGGAACGCAGAACGGGATCGTGACGTTGCAACTCTCGGCCGAGCCGATCTTTGTACAACAATAGAGGATTCTTTACAAGGTGACAGTCACCTCTGACCCTTCAAAACGGGGAAGTGCGGTTGTAGTATTAACTGAAGCCGTATTGTCTTTAGAAGGCACGCTTTCCCAACCCACCGGGGATACAGGTGAGCGTTCCAGAGAACAGCCAGACCAGGAGGAGACGGCCGGGCTTGCGGTGAGCCAGGTTGCGCGCGTGCTGGTAGAAGTGTAGATGATGAACAGGCCCAGGCGGCATAATAACCAAGACCTGGTGGTGAGCGAGGCGGATTTGCATCCTCACCTGCTGGCTCGAATGAGGCAACGCGGCGTCACGTTGGAGGATATTGAACTGACCTTGAGGGAGGGTTGGGAGGCCGCTGACGCCAAGATCGGAACATTGGGCAAAACGATGGTGTTTGCTTACGAGGCGGAGTGGGAAGGTGAGTTCTATCTGGAGAAAGAGGTGACGGTGTACTACAGACAGACTGAGAAGGGTATCATCTTGCTGACGGTCAAGGCCCGGTATGGTCAGGGCTTTCCACGAAGGTAAAAACAAATGAAGATAGAATACGATGTGACGCGGGATTTGTTATATATCTGGCTTGGCATTCCTGGAGAGAAAGCCGCCAGGACCGAGACAATAGTCCCTGGTATGTATGCAGACTTCGACCGGCAGGGTCGCCTGATCGGCATCGAAATCCTGGATGCTTCAGAAGTGATGCGGGAAAGGGTCCAATTCGAGGTGGCGCTCACGCCCGCATCTGCTGAAGGGGTGCCTGCCTGATCTCGCCAGGCCGCCAGGACCTGTGAGGGCACGGCCTATGAGGTGTGGGGAGTAGACCTGATCGCCAAGACAACCCACCGACGATTTCACGCCGAAGCCGGCCTTCTACGCCTACAAAACGGTGACGTCCGAGTTGAGAGGCTACATCTACGTGCGCACGCTGAACATGCCCGATGTGGAGGGATACGTCTTCGCCACTCCCTGCAGGCGCGAAAAGACGGTGGCCTGGGGGAGCGGCCGGTTAACCTTCCCGGGCGGGCGGCTGCGCGTGGTGGACCGGTGGGGGAACGAGACCTTCATCGTGGATGGCGGCACGGGAGATGCGGACGGAGTGCAGAACGGGATCGTGACG
>Ga0209101_1001772_pt1 | contig 15244 bp, 11 predicted proteins | sample ConPoolayeCmetaG_FD_185481 | JGI IMG/M metagenome (GOLD analysis project Ga0209101, IMG submission 185481) | Hot spring microbial mat communities from California, USA to study Microbial Dark Matter (Phase II) - Cone Pool mat layer C metaG... ...
TTCACGAACGCACCGAGAAGCCCCGTCAACGGGGCTCATGGTTCAGCGCGTGATCGAAACCGTTACCCGGCGTCAAACGCCGGGCCTCCAGACCGCCTACGGCGGAGAAGGCCCGTCAACGGGCCTTCGCATCGGGCGATACCATGTGACCACCAAAGGCCGAGAAATCATTACGGCCTTGTGCCGCTCACAACACGTAACGTTGCAACAACTTAACGCCTTTGCCGCGTGAACAATCCCTGGGCTTTGTAGTGCAGACCAGTTTCGTCCCAGCGTGGGCTGAGTCCGTAGCCCGATCGTGAATCCCCGTTGAGCGTCAATCTCGCACCGCGTGAAAATCGCTAGCGGAGGTTCTATCTCGGGATAGGGACCGGCCCATCCCATCTGCGCGCCCCGGCTCCGCCGCGGCAAGAGCCGGCGGTTGGCAGACTGACTACTCTTTCTCGTAGTGCTCGATTTCCGGCCAGTAGGTGGCGAAGTCGAAGTCGGGACTGTTGTCGAGGTCGTGGCAGGTGGCGCAGAATCGTTTTTCCGACTCGGCCTTGGTGACCACCATCGCCTTGCGGATTTTCTCCTGAAGTTCAGGGTCATTCCTGGTTTCGGCCTCGCAATGGTTTCCCCCGGCGCCGTGGCACGCCTCGCAGCCCACGTCGATCAGGTGCGGCGTTTTTTCCTTGCTCAGAAAACCGCCCTGGTAAGGGAAGTACTTCGTCGGATGCCAACCGATCACGTGGCAACTGATGCACTCGGGATCGAAGTTCCGCGGCGGATCGGCTTCGACGAGCGTCGCGTACGCCTTGGCGTGGCCGCTCTTTTTCCAGATTCGATAAGATATTTCGTGGCAGGGTTCGCACTTGGCTGAGCCGACAAAAGCTCCAAGAAGTTCGCGTTGCGGATAAGCCGCCACGCGGACACCGAGGCCCGAAAGACCAAGATCCTTGAGCTGGTCTTGATAGGCGGCGAAAAGGCGCTTGATGTCGGGGGAAGAGGCATATCGGGAATCGAGCAACACGCGCTGGTATCGGAATCGCGGTTCCTCGTCAAACAGCCCGAGCACGACCGCCCCCATGCCCTTCTCGCCGACTTCAATGAGCAGGGTCTTCTCGCCGAGCTTTTCCGGTTTGTCGGGCGGTTCGCCGACGCCGGCGGTCACCACCACGTCGAAGTCGGGGAACTTGGCGGCGAGGTCGCGGGTCTCCTCCATGGTCGCGTAAGCCAAGAGCACGAGCAGATCGCATTGCTGGGTTTTCAGTTCGGCGAGGACTTTGCGAATGGCCTGTTCGGCGGGCGCGAACTCGATCTCGGCATTGTGGATTTGCTTTTGATACTGGTCGCCCAGCACGGCCGTGACCCCCAGCTTCCGCCCACCCGCCTCCAGAATCCTTTTCGTCCCCGTCAGCCCGGAAGCAAAACCAAACAGCCCGACGTTGGCTGAAATGAAGGGACTGGGTTTGCCGTCCACGCCGGCCGCGACCGACACCAGTTCTCCCGTTGGCAGCCGCAGTTCCCCCTCGCCGAAACCGATGGCGTCATAACCCATCTTCTGCATGGCGCTGACGGTGGTTTGGAACTTCAATTCGGCCTGGCGGCCGAACCCCTTGATCAGTCCGCCGACGTCGAGGCCCACAACCTCCCATCCCCGCTGCCGCCGCAGCTCCTCGAAGAACGTGTGCCGCCGCATCAGACCGCCCTTCATCCGGTCCAAACCGGCGCAGCCGCAAGGCTCGAGATAACCATCCTGCCGACCCGTCATCACCAAGGCCAACTTGGGTTTGGGCCAATTCTCGAAGTACTTGCCGTTGACCTCGATGGGGTCGAACGGGACGCCGCTGTGCTTGCCTTTCTTCGCTTTTTTCCCCGCCGAAGCGGCGGGCCGATCCGCGGAGCTTGCCGTGCCGGACCCGTTGCGATTCACGTTTTCGTTTCTTGAGGAGCGCGATCCATCGGTCTGGGTAGCAGGAAGGTCGCGGTCGTTGTTGTGCAGCCGGAATTCGCTTTGCCGTGGAGGTGGGGTGCCGTTCTCATCGCGCAAGGGATTGCGCCGCGGCGATGGCGTCCCCTCGCCAGCTTCACCCAAAAAGGCAGCCGGCGTCGCTTGCCCACTGGACGCCGCTTCCGATTTCGGCATCGAGTTCGAAAGTTCGGAATTTGCAGACGCAGCTCCTGGCGCGACGGGCAACGGGGCGTCGGAAACCGGCGGGGCAAGGTCGCTGCTAGCCGCTGGGAGGGGCGCAACTGGTCGAAGTGGCCTCGGGGCTTCTCCAACACGCTCAGCCCCCAGGCCGCGATGCGCAGCAGAAGTCCCGGGGGCAGGTTCGGTGGATTGGTCTTTTCCGGCCGCGGTGGAGGATGTCCGGGGTGGCGGCGGCTGGGAGTTGTTCTGGGAGTTGTCGGGGACGGCGGCCGCCGCACTTTGGGACGCCGCCGCACTTTGGGACGCCGCCGTGCCTTGGGAAGTTGGCGAATGAGAGGATGGTGAACATCCGAACACACAAGAGAACAATCCTGCAACGACAAAGCCTAGCAAGGCCGGAAATCGAGTCGAAGGAGCCATGGTCTTCCTGCCTGAGCCACGGATCGTGTTGGCGCCCTGGCGCAACTCCAACACGATCCGCGGACAACTTCCAGTTTTCGCGCTAATTTTGCACCGCGAAGGCAACTCGGATGAGCATTTTGGGCGCTTCGGGGTGATTGGTTTCCAATACAATTCTCCCGGTTTGCGCCGCCTCTGAACCCAAGTAGTTGGCCGGCGGCGTACCCTTGGGTATGCGGATGACGATCGGGAACTGCCGGAGGGTTTCTCCCATGGTCGACGGCGGCTCAAGTTCCACCTTGAGCAATTCTGGCCAAACTTCCGCGACTTTGAGCTTCACCTGATCGCGGTGTTTGCCTCGGGCAACCAGGATCACGCGACGAGAAACCTCCTCCTTGGAACTCACCGTGCCGATGCCCAAAAGGTTTCTCTCCTCATCCCAGCGGGCACCGACGATCGCCAACTCACCCACGACATTTCCCGAGACCTCCAAGTCATGATGCGGGGCACCCTCCAGGTTGGTGTCCAGGTGGATTGTCTGTTTAAAAGCCCCCACGGGCAAGCCCGGTTTTACCGTTACGGACAACTGAACCCCACTTTTGGCGCCCGTTTCCTTGGCCAGGACATCGGGATCTAGCGGGTTAGTCTTGATTTCGAACAGTCCGGCGGTTTTCTCGTCGCTCAATTTGAAGCCCGTGATTTGGAGGGGGGTATCCACGTACCCGAATAGATCAACCGTCCGCGTCACCACGGTGTTAGCCGAAATTCCCGTAAAAGAGACCTCCGCTGGCACTGCCCTCAAGATCGGGATGATCTTCCCGGAAACCATCAGCTCAATCTGAGGCCGTTTGGGATCGTTGGTGATCACAGTTGCCGTTTGTTTGTAGGGTCCGCTGAATCCTTGACCCTTGAACTCCAGGGTGACCTTGGTCGACTGGCCGGGCGGGACTTCAGCGTGCTCGAAGTTGGCCATGGTGCACTTGCATGTCGTGTGCCCCTTGGAAAGCTTCAGAACCCCAGTTCCCTTATTAGTGAAAATGAAATCGTGCTTGCCCGTAGCGCTAGCGTCCATCACGCCGAAATGGTATTCCTCGTTGTCCACAACAACTTCGGGGACGCCATCTTCGGGCACGGAAGAGCGGTTCAGCTTCGCGGCTTCGTCCGTTGTCAGGTGAATTTTGGAGCCTTCGGCGGAACCGTCCCACGGCAGCGAAGTTAGTCTCCAATAGGCCATATAGGCCCCCGTCGCGACGCCCAAGACCGCCGAAGACAACACCACCGCCCAAGCTCGCATGAAGGTTTACTCCTGAGAACACCAAGAATCCAACTACATAGGGATATGGTAATCGACAACAATGGGGGTAAAGGCGCGACACGGATTCTGAACGCCTTTGCCCGCCTGAATTAGCTACGGTTGAGGGCATCGCGGAGTTCTTTGGGAAGTTTCTTATCCAGATGGGGGGTGATCCGGTCGAGTTCCAGGGCCTGGCTCCTTTCCCGTTCATAACTGGAAAAGTCGCCCGAGGCGCGAAGCGTCAAGGCCAGTTTTGCCCGAAGGGCCGCGTTGTGCGGATACAATCCGACGGCAGTGCGAAAGCACGTTTCGGCCTGCTGGAGGTATTCCGGCCTCTTGACCAGTTCGTGCATTTCCAGGAACCGATCGCCCGCGATTTCCCAAAGCGAAGCGCATTTGGGAACCCTCGCAAGCAGTTGCTCGGTGTACCCAACAAAACGTTGGACCGCCTTCTCGTCGTGCGGCTTCTGTTTCCAAGCCACGAAGGCCAGCGCGGCGAGTCGGTTCCATGGTTGCATGGACCAGGGGTCCGCCTGGGCTGCTTCGAGAAAATGTCGGTCCGCCTCGAGGGGATGACGTTCGGCCCGCTCTAGCGCCGCTTGGCTGCGGAGCACTGGCCCGTACGCAGTCACATAGCAGGCTAATCCCATGCCAAGAACCGTGACCAGGGCACCCCAAGACGGCCACCTGGGCCAGAGCCGCCATTGCCAGCCTTCCGCCACGTTAAGCCCGATCGCCAAGAGAAGCCAAAGGCTCCCAGCCACGCCAGGGAACCCCATTCCGCCCGACGCTGAAAGATGGATCAGCAGCACCGCGACCCCAACGGCCGGCAGACGGGAGGGGCATTGGCCCTGTTCGACCCAGTTCCGCAGCGACCAAAGGGTCAACCCCACGCAAGGCAGGGCCACGAGAAACAGGGAGAACACGGGCGGGGCGGGACTGACAACGCTCAGAGGCAACGCGAGGAAGAACCCCACCCCGGCGCCGGCGTAAACAAACGCTGGGCTATCCGACTCGTCGGGAGTACGGCCAGGGAAATTCGAATCGCACGTTGGCCGGGAGTCACGTCCCACCACGACGAAAAACCCGACAATCGCCGCGACCAACGCCAGCATGGCCGGCGTACCCGCCGTGGCCCAAACCTCGAGGAGGAAGTTGTGCGGATCGGCAATCTCCTCGCTCGCCTCGGGGAGTTTGTAGGCGGTATAAGTGCATTGGAAGTTCCCGGGACCGCAACCCAACAACGGATGATCGGCGATCATGGCCAGGCTGCTTTGCCAGTACTGCCCACGATAACCTAGCGATTTCCATGCCTCCGTGAGCACCTCGCGGTCGAGGCCGCCGATGACATACGCGCCGGCGATGAGCACCGCGGTCAAAGCAGCGACGGAGGCAATCGCCTTCCAAGGCAGTCGCGTGGTTCGGCCTCGCCACATCCAGCCCAAGACCATCAGGCCAAGCATCACCGCCAGAAAAGCGCTGCGGCTTTTAGTCAACAGCAGGCAACCGGCGACGACCAACGCGCAGCCGAGCATCCCCGCCAGCGAGAGATGTTTTCGAGCCGCGAGTGTTCGAACCCAAAAAAGACCACTGCGATTCAAGTGACCAACCTTTTCGGGCCGTTTCGCCGCAGTTTGACCTTCCGGGCCAGAGACGGCGGTCTGGTCCCCGGCCGCGCGACCGAGCACGACTAGTCCAACGACCACGACCAGCCAAGGGGCGAGCAATCCGGCCAGCGAGTTCGTCAGGGCGAACGTGGCGATCGGTTCCGAGCTGGCCAGGCGATTCTCGAACATCAGCCGTTCCGGACTGCCCCGCGGCAGCCACAACCCGATTTTGACGAGGTATTGGTCAGGGTCTTTGGCGTACTCGGCCCGAGTCGCCGGCAAGTCGTAAAAATACTGATAAAACCCGAACGCCCCCAAGCCGACGGCCAGGCCGCACATGACGGCGATCGTCGCCCGGCTTTCGCGAGGGCCGGCCACGAGCTGCCGGGTCAGAAAGAAACTTCCCGCGAATCCCACCCATTCCCAAAGCATGTTGACGGCGGGGCGAGGACTGCCGTGGCCCGCCCACCAGATCGCAGACACCGTGTGCCATCCCACCAGGGCCAGCACCGCGAGATCGACCAAGCCGAATCGGACGCGAAAACGAGGCTGTCTGGCTGCCCCGAAGAGCCAGATCGCGGCCAGCACGATCCACGCCATGACGGCTGGGAGGCCGTCGCCTTGCGTGGCCGCCGACTCGCTTGGATACAACGGCCGGGCGACCCAAAGGGCCACCGCCACGATCAACAGCCAACGGCGCAAGGGATGCCCTGGCAAGCCAGACGAAGACGCAGCGTCTTTTCCCGAGGACTGGGAGGGCGCGACTGTCGCGCCGCCTCCCCCGCTTCGGCCCGTTTTCCTCTCTCCAGACGACCTACGCGGCGCCATGATCGCGATCCTTGTCGTGCGACTCCGCGGGGCGAAGTCGGCCGGCGGCCTCCAAGATCGCCACGAGCACCAACATGCAGGCGACCAAGAGGAGAATGACGCAGGCCCCCACCAGATCGACCTGATGCAGCAGGAAAGCCCCCAGCCCGCAGGTCGCGGTGGCCAGATAAATCGTCAGCACCGCCTGGGTCTTGGTCATTCCCAGCTCGACCAGTCGATGGGAAAAATGGCTCTTGTCGCCGGCAAACACGCTGCGTTTCTGGCGAAGCCGGATGAACACCACCGTGGCCATGTCGTACAGCGGCACGGCAAGCACGCACAACGGAGCGAGGATCGCGTGCCGCGGAGTGTCCTCTCCCGCGAACGTGGCGGTCAGCGTCGCCACGGCCAGCAAATAACCAATCCAATAACTTCCGGCGTCGCCCATGAACAATCGCGCGGGCGGGCGGTTGTGCCAGAGGAATCCCAGCAGCGATCCGAGGAAGACCAGCAAGAACCCGCCGACGAAGATTTGCGGCGGGTGTTTGACCGGGTCGGGAACCAAGAGCGAAACAGCGGCGAAAATCGCCGCGGCAATCGAGGCGACTCCAGCCGAAAGACCGTCCATGTTGTCCAGCATGTTGAAGGCGTTCACCAGGCCGACGATCCAGATCACGCTCAGCCCGGTGGTCAGCCAAGGCGCGTCAATGAAGAGGGTCATCCGCAGCCGCGGCTGGAGAAGCACGACGCTCAAGGCCACCGCCGTTTGCACGGCCAAGCGCAGACGCCAATCCAGTCCTTGACGGTCGTCGAAAAGCCCGAGGATCAAAAGCACCGTCCCACCGCCAAGAATCAGCCACAGCTTGCCCGCCTGCTGCGCCAGTCCGCTCAGATGGGGTTCGACGAATGCCGGCACGCCGATTTGAGGCAAGCCCAAAATCGTCGCTTCGCCCCGCGAAGCCATAACGATGGCAAGCAAGGCGTTTCCCAGGGCCAAGGGAACAACGACCCCAAGCCAGATGGCGAGTCCGCCGCTCGTGGGCGTGGGCTGGGCGTGGACCTTGCGATGTCCCGGCCGATCCACCAGTCCCCAGCGCGGCCCCCAAACGCGCACCGCCCAACCGCCCGCCCACGCGATCGCCATGCTCGGAATCACTGCCCCCAAGATCAGCCAAATCACTTCACCGACTCCTCGCCTGGCCTGGGGGCGGGGGGGAGGCCGGTGCCCATTCGCCTGTCATCGCGCCTCGTAATTGCCGCTGCAAATACTCCCGACACTGGCTGAAGAACCGGTGGTACTCCTCCGATCGATAGTCGGGAAAGGTCCATTCGTGGCACCGCCACTGATGCTTCTTGTAGTATAACGTGATCTCCGCGTAGATGCCTCGATCCAAGTAAATCCGGTGGGCGAAATCCTTGGTCGAGGCCAAGACCAATTTGCCAAGAGCGAGGTAGCCCGGGTCGAGGTTCAGCGGGCGAGGTTCCTCGTGTCCGGCCGTGGCGGCGTATTCCCGCTCCCAAGCGTTGGTGGTTGTTTTCCACTCGACCAAAGCGCCGGGGTCCGCCAGCCGCGCCAGGGCAAAGAAGACCTTGCTGAGCCCTCGCCCCATGACCGACTCGTAGTACGACGTCTGGTCGAACGAAAAGCGAGGGCTTTCCAGGGCGATAGGCCCCCAAGCGGCCTCGGCGCGGGCGCGGGCCCATCGCAAGGCGTCCTCATGACCGCTGAAGGCTGCCAGGATTGGGAGCACGGGAGTGGGTCTGGTCGGTTGGCCCATCACTTCGCCTCAACTTCCGTGCGGATGGAGGCGGACCATCACGGCGGCCACTTCGGCCAGTTTGTAACGTTGGATTTTGCCGCTTGCCGTCTTGGGCAACGCGTCGATGAACACCACGCGGCGAGGGTATTTGTGGGGCGAGGTGCGGCTCTTGACGAATTCCTGAAGCTCGCGCTCCAGGCTCGCCGAGGCGGCCACCCCGTCTTTGAGCACCACGAATGCGCAGGGCTTGATCAGACCGTCTTCGTCGGTCATCCCCACGACGCCGCTTTCGAGGACGGCGGGATGGGCCTTGAGCAGGGCCTCGACGTCGGCGGGCCATACCGCCTGGCCGCTCACCTTGATCATGTCGTCGGTCCGGCCCGCATACCAGAAATAGCCGTCGCCGTCCACGCGAAACTTGTCGCGCGTGTTGATCCACTCGCCGCGGAAGGTGGTCTTGGTTTGCTCGTGCTTGTTCCAATAGCCGGAAGCGATGCTCTCGCCCTTGATCCAAAGCGTGCCGACCTCGCCGACGGGCAATTCCCGCTCGGCTTCGTCCACGATCTTCGCCTCGTAACCCGGCACAAGCTGGCCGGTCGAGCCGGGCCGCGACCGCCCCGGCCGGTTCGAAATGAAAATGTGCAGGATCTCGGTCGAGCCGATGCCGTCGAGGATCTCGACGCCGAATCGGGCCCGCCACTGCTCGTAGATCGCACTGGGAAGCGGCTCGCCGGCCGAAACGCACATCCGCACGCGACCCAGGCTTGTCCGGCCCGACTTCTCCGCCGCGTGCAATAGCGCCGCGTAACTGGTCGGCACGCTGTAAAACACGGTCACGCCGTGCTGGTCGATGGTCTCGAAGACCTTTTCCGGCAGGGGGCGATCCGGCAACAGCACCGTCGTTCCGCCGGTGCTCAAGGGAAAATACAAACCATTCCCCAGCCCGTAGGCGAAAAACAACTTCGCCACCGAGAACGAAACGTCCGACTCTCTCAGATCGAGCACCTGCCGGGCGTACAGGTCGGCCATGACGATCATGTTGTGATGCAGGTGGATCGTCCCCTTGGGAAAACCCGTCGTGCCCGAACTGTAAAGCCAAAACGCCGCGTCGTCCTTGCTCGTATCGGCAGGCTCCAACACCGGCGAGGCACTCTCGAGCAATTGGCCCCACGACAGACACCCTTCCACCGCTTCATCCACCACGATCACGTGCTTAAGGTGTTTCAGCCCCGGGCGGATCTCGGCAATCATGGGCAAATGAGCCTGACCGACCACCAAGGCCCTGGCCCGACTGTCGGCCAGGAGATACTCGTAATCCTTCGCCACCAGCAGCGTGTTGATCGGGATGGCGACCGCGCCGATTTTGATGGCCGCCAGGAAAGCAATCACGCACTCCGGACTGTCTGGCAGCAAGATCGCGACCCGCTCTTCCATCCGCACTCCCAAATCGAGCAGTGCGTTGCCAAACCGATTGACCGCCTCGAACAGATCGCGGTACGTCAGCACCCGCGACCCGCAACGAATGGCCGCCTTGTCGGCTCGGCCGTCGCTAAGATGCCGATCCAAAAGCTCGGTCGCGGCGTTGAGTCGATCGGGAAGCTCGACGGAAGACATGCCTTTTTCCTGAGGGGTGGAGTCCAAAGAGGAGACTGTCGATGTCGTTCCAATGTAGCCCCGGGCCCCTGCAAGGTCAACGAAACCGCGACAGTCGCGAGCCAGAAGCCGCGTTGGCGCAGGCCCCCAGGCTTTGTCCGTTGCTTCCGAGTCGTTGCCAAAGGGTCCTGTCGAACCCGCGCGTAACCGGCGAGGGGACGGCGATGAAAAGCAACGTTCTTTCCCGCCCTGCTGGCCTCTTTGTGTCTGCTTTTCTGCTTTCCTGTTTTGCGATCTTGATTCGGGCCGAAAGACTGGATAAGTTCTCCAATCGAGAGGACAGCCCCGGCGCCAGGCGAGCGCCGCTCGACGATTTCGCGACTGCGACCGAGCACTGGCCATCTCGGATCGCCGCGGCCTGGCTAGATGCCTTGAAAGCCTGATGCGGTCGAATCCTCGGCGTCGAAAAGACGTGCTTCCTTCGATTCGCGTAAAGTATAATCTTCAAGGATTGCGCTGCCCGGTGAGACCAACCGCTTTTTCGGCCGTCCAATGTTCGCTGCGCTAGATTGGGACATGGAACCACAAAGTTGGGATGTTGAACGCCGTGCCGACGGCGCCGTTTTGGTGCGTGTCCACTCCGTGGACAATGTTGGCGAGCCTTTGCCCGACGCGGTTTTCACTTTCCGTCAGGGCGACCCGCAGTACGAGTACTGGGTCAGGCAGTGGCAAGGCAGAATGAAATTGCAAGCCGCCGAAACTTGCAGATAAGCCAAGATTTGTGAATAATCTCGTCGATCTAGGGGGATAATTCCCCCTTTGTGATGCGGCTAGCGCAAGTGGGAGATCCCCGACTGTAGGGTGGTTCGTCGTGTTGTTCGACTTCTGTGGAGACGTTGTTTTTCAGCCCGTGTCAAGTTTCCAAGCGACGGCTAAGTTTTTCTGACACGACGCCGGTCTCTTAACGCGGATTCTGGCTTTCGCCCCAAGTTGGTGTTCGGCGGCGAGTGGATGGATATTTCAGGATCACCCGGATGGGGTTGGCGGAACCATTATTTCGAGCGCAATTGGAAGTCTCCAAAACTTCCTATATTTCCTATACTGCCAAGAAGTGGATTTGACGATAGTCCAATTGCCCTTGCAGTCGAGTAGCGGCGGTTTATAATTCCGAGTCACAAGGGTTTGAGTGCTGGGCCGCGCGACGGATTGCGGCGTCGGCCAGTTGACCCACTTAGTAGGAATGGGTTTTTAAGCGGGTGTAGCTCAGTTGGTAGAGCACCACCTTGCCAAGGTGGCTGTCGTGGGTTCGAATCCCATCACCCGCTCTTGGTCCTTCTCTCTTGATGAATGGCTGCTTGGAATGGCACCTAGCGACTCCCCAGAACACGATCCTTCCCTGGTTCCCACGGACGACGACGGCGATATCGAGTCGGACAGCGACGATCCGCACGGTGGCTTGCGCGACGAGGAAGAGACGGTACCATTGAAACTGGAGGTGGACATCCAGTCGCGCAGTGCCTGTGAGCGTCACGTCGTGGTCAAGGTTTCGCGCGAGGACATCGAGCGATACTTCGACAAGGAGTTTTCGGAAATGATGACCTCGGCCCATGTGCCGGGGTTCCGCCCAGGCCATGCCCCGCGAAAGCTCATCGAGCGCCGCTTTCGGAAAGAAGTGGCCGATCGGGTGAAGACCAGCCTCTTGCTGGACAGCATCCAGCAAATCAGCGAGGAACGTGAACTGGCGGCGATCAGCGAACCGAAGTTCGACCTCGACGCGGTCGAGTTGCCCGATGAAGGGCCGATGACCTACGAGTTCGATCTGGAGGTTCGGCCCGAATTCGACTTGCCCTCGTGGAAAGGCTTGACCATCGACCGGCCCGTCCGCGAGTTTACCGATCGCGACGTGGACGTCGCGTTGCGGAATCTGTTGACGCGTTACGGCCGATTGGTCCCGCACGATGGGTCGGCCGAGATGGGCGATTACATTAGCACCAAGCTGACGTTTACGTGCGAGGGCCAGGAGATTTCATCCTCGGCGGAAGAACTGATTCGCATCCGACCAGTGCTTAGCTTCCGCGACGGCAAGATCGAGAATTTCGGCGAGTTGATGGTGGGAGTGAGGGCAGGCCAGACGCGGACCGCCCCGGCCGCTTTGATCCAAGACGCGGTCAATCCAAGCCTGCGGGGAAAGACCGTGATCGCGACCTTCGAGGTCGCCGAGGTGAAACGTCTGGAGTTGCCGGAGCTGACGGGCAAACTTCTCGAGGAGATCGGCGGTTTTGAATCGGAGGCCGAACTCCGCGACGCGGTCCGCGAGAATCTCCAGCGCCAACTGGAATATCACCAGCGGCAGCGGGCCCGCGAGCAAATCGCCGCGGCGTTGACCGCCAACGCCCATTGGGACCTTCCCCCCGAGCTGCTGCGGCGGCAGGCGCAGCGCGAGTTGGATCGGGCAGTGATGGAGTTGCGGCGAAGCGGCTTCAGCGAAGCCCAGATTCGCGCTTACGAGAACGAACTGCGGCAGAATAGCCTCATCGCGACAGCCAAGGCCCTCAAGCAGCATTTCATCTTCGAGCGGATCGCCGAAGACGAGGGAATCGAGGAAACGGAACGGGATTACGAAGAGGAAATCGCGCTGATTGCCGAGCAGAGCGGCGAAACTCCCCGCCGTATTCGCGCCCGACTTGAAAAAGCGGGCCAAATGGACGTGCTCCGCAACCAGATCATTGAACGCAAGGTCATCGACCGGATCCTCGCGCACGCCCACTTCCGGGATGTTCCTTGGGAGCCGTCGGGCATGGAGGCCGAGGCCATCGACTGGTCGGCGGGCGGCGAAGACAAAAGCGCGGAGCTGCCCGAGGCGAAACCCGAGGCGCAAACGGATCGGAAGTCATGAGCAATTCTCCCCGGCCGCCGCTGGCCAATCCCACCGCGGCCTATCGCGACTATGAGCGGCTCCGGCAGCTCACGCTGGGCGACCTGCTGTTGGAAAACCGGATCATCTTCCTCCAAGGGGTGATCCACGACGCCAACGCCAACGAAGTGGTGATGAAACTCCTTTATCTGCAAAAGGAGAAGAAGGACAAGGACATCCATTTCTACATCAACTCGCCGGGCGGCAGCGTCAGCGCCACGCTGGCCATTTACGACACGATGCAGTTCCTCAGTTGCCCGGTGGCGACCTATTGCGTGGGTTTGGCGGCCAGCGGCGCCGCGGTGCTCTTGTGCGGCGGCGCCAAGGGCAAGCGGTTCGCCCTGCCCAACGCCAAAATCATGCTGCACCAACCTTATGGCCAGGTGGGCGGCCAGGTTTCCGACATCGAGATTCAGGCCCAAGAAATCCTCAAGACTCGCGAAGTTCTCAACCGGATCATCGCCGAGCACACCGGCCAGCCGCTTGAACGGATCGCCAAGGACACCGACCGTGATTTCTACATGACCGCCGAAGAGGCCCGGCAGTACGGCGTGGTCGACGAAGTCCTCAGGAAGCAGCAGATCAAGGATGCCGAGGACGAGGAGGATTAGCCATGCCTTTGGTGCCGTACGTCATCGAAAAAAGCGGCCGCGAAGAGCGGGCGATGGATATTTTCAGCCGCCTGCTCAAGGATCGCATCATCTTTCTCGGCTCCGCGATCACTGACGATGTCGCCAATCTGGTCGTGGCCCAACTGTTGTTCTTGCAGGCCGAGGATCCGAAAGCCCCCGTCCATCTGTACATCAACTCGCCGGGCGGAAGCGTCACCGCCGGCCTCGCCATATACGACACGATGCAGTTCATCAGTTGCGACGTGGCCACCTATTGCGTCGGCCAGGCGGCGTCGATGGCGGCGGTGCTCCTCTCCGCCGGTACGCGCGGCAAACGCAACGGGCTGCCCAATTCCCGCATCCTCATCCATCAACCCATGGCCGGCATGGAAGGATCCGCCGAAGACATCATGATCCATGCCAAGGAATTCGCCAAGATCAAGGAACGCCTCAACCACATTCTCATCAAACACACCGGCCATCCGCTGGAAAAAATCGAGAGGGACACGGATCGAGACCGTTTCATGTCCGCCGAGGAGGCCCGGGATTACGGTCTGATCGACCAGGTCATCGAACACATCGAAACAGCTAAATGAGTCGTCGGCTGGCCGCGATTGGCGCGAACCACGCCGCGAGGGCGGTTGTTTGCCTGAAGGCGGCGAGCTGACGGCGAACCAGGATACTTGACTTGTCATCCACGGCGCCGCGGACGCGCGCCTCCCACGCCAGGGCAAGGACGCCATGGACGTTTGGAAATGGGTTGCCATCGGTGCGGCGCTTTGGGCCATCGCCGGCTGCCACACCCCCCAAGCCATCACGGCCTTGGAGCGGGAATGCCGGATGCTCGAAGACCAGATTTACATGCTCGAGGACGAGCTGAGCCGGGCCGAGTCGGCGCTCGAGGCTTGCCAAAGCCGTGGCACGGACCGAGGGCAAGCGATCACCACGCCGCCGAATTCCTCGCCGGCGCCGCGACCCTCTGTCTCACCGCCCCTTCAAGGCCCCCAGTCGCCTCCCATCCGCAATGGCGGAAGGCCGCCCGCCGATCCAATCGAATTGCGCTTGCCCGAGGTGGACTCTGGCCGCCCACTCCCGCCGGGCGTCTTGCCCGACACGCTTGTGAAACCGCCACCAAGCGGATCGCAGCCGGGGCCTCCGAGGCTAAATCCGAGGGAAAGTCCCCCCGTCTCCCCGCCTGGCATGGCGCCCCCGTCGGGCAAGGCCTCCTCTTATCGCGGCACGCCGCGGTCGCGGAGGTCGCTGGCCGAGCCTCGGGTTTTGGCTGGTCCGGGGCCGAGTCAGCGTCTTACTCCCCTCGCCGGACCGGATCGCACGTCGCAGGGGCCTCGGGAGGGCGTTGCCCAAGGCCCTCCGCACCAAGGCCAGGGAACTCACGAGGGCCCGAGCCAGACCAGACGTGATCCGAAGCTCATGAGCGTCCAAGCGATCGCGTTGGACCCGAGGGCCGACAACACCCGCGCGGACCGCATCACGCTGAATCGAGCTTTAACGGGCGGGTATTCCCATGATGCCCGGTTTGGCGACGCGGGCGTCTCGGTGCTGATCGAGCCTCGCGACGCTCATGGGCGGCTCGTTCCGGCGGCGGGGCCGGTCTCCGTCGTGGTCTTGGATCGCGGCCGGTCGGGCGACGCCGCCCGCGTCGCCCGCTGGGATTTCACCGCCGAACAAATCTCCACGCTCTACCGCAAGACGCCTTACGGAGAAGGCATCTATTTGGAAATGCCATGGCCGGGCAGTCCGCCCGACCGCGGCCACCTGCATTTGTTCGTCCGCTACACGACGCAAGATGGGCGACACCTGGAGGCCTCGTGCGAACTCGACGTTGCCCTGCCGTCGCGGCGCGAGACGGCGTGGCAGTCGCTTTCGTCCGCCGCGGTGGAACCTCGCCCGGTTCAGGCGGCCTCGGCCTGGCGGCAAAAGGCCCGCGCCGAGGAACCACCGTCCGCGGTCGTGGTCAACTCGTCGCCCCCCGCGGAGGGCACCTCCGTGGTCAACTCGTCGCCCCCGGCGGAGGCTCCCTCGCTGCTCCCCGCCTCGGCCACGGCACCGTTGCCGGCGGCTGCTCCCCAGCCCTCCGCTCCCCAGCCCTCCACGCCACGGCGTC